>Ga0164242_10009048_pt1 | contig 10776 bp, 8 predicted proteins | sample OricomgcompostMG_FD_108783 | JGI IMG/M metagenome (GOLD analysis project Ga0164242, IMG submission 108783) | Miracle-Growth compost microbial communities from Emeryville, California, USA - Original compost - Miracle growth compost (MG) ... | reverse complement strand
CTCGCCGGCCGCATCATCGGGAACGTCGCGCTCCTTGAGCGCTTTCGCCAGCTCGCTGCGCGACCGCTGCTGGGCCGTCAGCTTCCGCAACACGATGTCCCGGGCGACCGATTGCGGATCCGCATCCGGTCCGGGCTGTCCATCCGGGCCGGCGTCGGCAGCGGGACGGCGACGGGTCCGGGCACCCTGCTTGCGACCACGCACATCCCGTGGATCCGGCTCGGCCCGATCCGGCCTTCCAGCGGTCGAGTCCCGGGACGTGCGACCTGACGAGGCTTCGCGCGCGATGCGCTCCGCCTGCGCCAGTGCCGCTGCCGCGGTCCGGTGTCGCTCGGCCGACGAGGGCGAACCTTCCGGAATCATCGACTCAGAACTCGACCTCGCCGGTTACCGGATCGACGCCCTCGGGGACGTCGGAGGCCGGGCCGATGCCGAGCTTGTCCTTGATCTTGCGCTCCAGCTCGTCGGCGACCTCGGGATTGTTCCGCAGGTAGGTGCGGGCATTCTCCTTGCCCTGGCCCAGCTGATCGGCGTCGTAGGTGAACCAGGCACCTGCCTTGCGGACGATGCCGGTCTCGACGCCCATGTCCAGCAGGCTGCCTTCACGGCTGATGCCCTGGCCGTACAAGATGTCGAACTCGGCCTGCTTGAACGGCGGGGCGACCTTGTTCTTGACGACCTTGACGCGGGTCCGGTTGCCGACCATCTCCTGGCCGTCCTTGAGGGTCTCGATCCGGCGGATGTCCAGCCGCACCGAGGCGTAGAATTTCAGCGCCTTGCCGCCGGTGGTCGTCTCCGGCGAGCCGAACATCACCCCGATCTTCTCTCGCAGCTGGTTGATGAAGATCGCGGTGGTGCCGGCTGCGTTCAGGGCGCCGGTGATCTTGCGCAACGCCTGGGACATCAGCCGGGCCTGCAGACCGACGTGGCTGTCACCCATCTCGCCCTCGATCTCAGCCCGCGGGGTCAGCGCGGCGACGGAGTCGATGACGATCAGGTCGAGAGCGCCGGAACGGATCAGCATGTCGGCGATCTCCAGTGCCTGCTCGCCGTTGTCCGGCTGGCTGACCAGCAGTGCGTCGGTGTCGACGCCGAGCTTCTCGGCATACACCGGATCCAGGGCGTGCTCAGCGTCGATGACGGCACAGATGCCGCCCGCCGCCTGCGCGTTGGCAACCGCATGCAGCGCGAGGGTGGTCTTACCACTGGATTCCGGACCGTAGATCTCCACGACCCGACCACGCGGCAGGCCACCGACGCCCAGCGCCAGGTCGAGAGCGACCGAGCCGGTGGGGATGACGGCGATCGGCGGCCGGTCCTCGTCGCCGAGTCGCATGATGGAGCCCTTGCCGAACTGCTTGTCGATCTGTGCGAGCGCCGAGTCCAGCGCCTTGTCCCGATCGGTGACGGCCATTGTGTGTCCTCTCAAAACCCTCGTCGTGTGCCTCGTCCTGCACAGTCTCGTGCCTACATCCAGACACTAAGCACGGGCACTGACATTTGTTCAGCACTCCACGCCGTCTGTGGATGACGCTTCACGGCGCGGTCGAACGGTGGACAACTTACCGAACATCTGTTCGAACGACCAAGCCCGACACGCCCGGATCGCCAGCTGCCGATTCGCGATCGGCGGTTGATGGGCGTACGGTCCCGTGACCGTGCGGCGGGACCAGGCCCCGAATCGGGGTACCTGATCGCCGACGCCCTGATCGTCGTGACGACGAGCCGCCCATCGCAAACCGATCAACAAGCACAACCCGTCCGCGGACAAGCGGCCGCGGACGTGCAGAAGGAAAGGTCCGAAGATGAGCCCCGCAGCACCAGGGTCGACCAACCAGGCCACCGCCGACGCGCCCCCGCCGATCCTCCGGAGAGCCATCGCTGCGGCGGCAGTGGGCAACTTCACCGAGTGGTTCGACTACGGCGTCTACTCCGTGGTCGCCACCTACATCGCCAAGGCGCTGGCGCCAGGGGATTCCATCGCCGTCACGCTCGGCGCATTCGCAGTCTCGTTCCTGATCCGTCCGATCGGCGGACTGGTCTGGGGACCCCTCGGCGACCGGATCGGCCGGCGCAGGGTGCTGGCGACCACCATCTTGTTGATGGCCGGCTCCACCTTCTGCGTCGGACTGATTCCGAGCTACGCGAAGATCGGCTGGATCGCCACCCTGCTGCTGTACCTGCTGCGGATGATCCAGGGATTCTCCACCGGCGGCGAGTACGGCGGTGCCGCGACCTTCATGGCCGAATACTCCCCCGACCGCAAACGCGGTTTCTTCGGAAGTTTCCTGGAATTCGGGACGCTGAGCGGCTTCGCCGGCGGCAGCCTGGTCACCTTGGCCCTTCAGCTGTCAACGTCGGACTCCTTCATGCAGACCTGGGGCTGGCGGATCCCGTTCTTCGTCGCGCTGCCGCTCGGCCTGATCGGGCTGTATCTGAGGTCACGCCTCGACGAGACGCCGGCGTTCCGGGATCTCGACGAGAAGGGCCAGACCGAGGAGAGGGCAACGACAGCGCTGAAGGACCTCGTCACCGGATACTGGCGGCCCATCCTCACCCTCTCCGGCCTGGTGATCGCCCTGAACGTGGTCAACTACACGCTGCTGTCGTACATGCCGACCTACGTCCAGACCCGACTCGGGCTGAGTGAGACACAGGCACTGGTGCTCGCCTCCGTCGGGCAGCTGTTCATGATGTGCTTCCTGCCGCTGTCCGGCGCGCTCTCCGACCGGGTGGGCCGCAAGCCGATGTGGCTGTTCTCCATGATCGGATTGTTCGTCGTGGCGGTCCCGATGTATCTGATCATGCCGATCAACTTCGGATTGACGATCGTCGCGTTCATGGTCCTCGGCCTGCTGTACGTGCCGCAGCTCTCGACGATCTCGGCGACCTTCCCGGCGATGTTCCCGACCCAGGTCCGCTATGCCGGATTCGCGATCGGCTACAACATCGCGACGTCACTGTTCGGCGGCACCGCGCCGCTGATCAACGACGCCATGATCAGCTGGACCAAGATCGACATCTTCCCGGCGTTCTCCATGATGGCCGCCTGCGTCGTCGGTGTGATCGCCTGGTTCTCGATGAAGGAGACCGCGGGCGCCTCGTTGCGTGGCACCAAGACCCCCGAGACCAGGCGCTCCAAGACCGGAAAGATCATCTCCGCCGACGCTTCCTGACCGGTGAAAGCGGCACACATCCCGGAAACCCCTGTTATACAAGGGGATTTACAGGGATAACGGCGGCTCTTGACGGGCTGCCGACGGGTTCGGTAGGAAGGGGTCAGTTCGCCTCGCCGTCGAGGCAGGTCCACCGTCCCGGCCACGAGGAGCGCTATGTCAGCGCGCAAGAAGATTCTGTTCGTCGGGGGCTATGGGCGCAGCGGCAGCACGTTGCTCGACCGGATCCTGGGGCACAGCAGCCCGGCCCTGTTCTCCGGCGGCGAGATCCGGCACATCTTCGCCGAGGGGTACGGCGAGAACCGGCTCTGTGGATGCGGGGCGCGGTTCCTGGACTGCCCCTTCTGGACATCGGTCAGCCAGCGGGTGTTCGGCGACGGCGACCCGGTCGACCTCTCCGACGTCCTTGCTCGCAAGCAGCGCGTCGACCGCTGGTGGCTGATCCCGCGGCTCGCCGCCCGGCCGCTGCGCAGCGGCCGGTGGGGACGTGATCTTGCCATCCACCAGGACCTGCTGAGCAGGCTTTACGACGGGATCCTCGCCGAGTCGGGTTGCGAGGTGATCGTCGACTCGACGAAGGACCCGTCACACGGCTACGTCCTGGCGACGATGGACGACGTTGATCTCTATGTGATCCATCTGGTCCGCGACAGCCGCGCCGTCGCACATTCCTGGCAACGCAGGAAATTCAACCCCGGCAGCGGCGTGAACATGAATCGCTACAGCCTGCTCAAGACCGGCGCCGAATGGGACATGATCAACGCGCTGATCAGCGGTCTCAGACCGCTGGCCGCCGGCTACACCGTGCTGCACTACGAGGACCTCATCTCCGATCCCTCGACGGCACTGACCGGTGTGTTCGACATGGTCGGCGTTGCCCCGTCGCTGCCCACCGGCGGCCGGGTGACCTTCACCGACGATCACACCGTGGCCGGCAACCCGATCCGCTTCGTCCGGGGCGAGACCCAGTTGAGGCTGGACGACGAGTGGCGCAACACGATGGCGACCCCCGGCAAGATCACGATGACCGGATTGACGCTGCCGGCATTGGCGACGTACGGCTTCAGGGTCTCCTGGAAGTCCTGACCGTTGGTGGCGCTCCGACCGGCGCCTAAGCTGCCCGATATGGATGAAGCCGCAGTCATCGATGCCGTGCCGAAGCAACTCCTGATCGGCGGCTCGTGGGCCGATGCCCAGGGCGCAGCCACTTTCGACGTCGCCGATCCGGCTACCGGTCTGGTGCTGTGCTCGGTCGCCGACGCCGGGCCCGAGGACGGGATGGTTGCGCTGCGGGCCGCAGCACGATGCCAGCCCGCGATGGCGGCACTGACGCCCCGCGAGCGGTCCGACATCCTGCTCAAGGCCTTCGATCTGCTGCACGAGCGGATCGACGATCTTGCCCTGCTGATGACCTTGGAGATGGGCAAGCCACTGGCTGAGGCGAAGGGCGAGATCACCTACGCAGCAGAGTTCTTCCGGCACTTCGCCGGCGAGGCACTGCGGATCGACGGTGGTTACCGGACCGCGCCGGCCGGCGGTTCGCGGCTGCTGGTGACCAAACAGCCGGTCGGACCCTGCATCTTGATCACGCCGTGGAACTTCCCGATGGCGATGGGCACCCGCAAACTCGGTCCTGCCATCGCCGCAGGCTGCGCCAGCGTGATCAAGCCGGCTGCCCAGACACCGCTGTCGATGCTTGCACTGGTGGAGATCCTGACCGAGGCCGGTCTGCCGCCGGGCGGGGTGAATGTGATCACCTGCACCGATGCCAACGCCGTGATGGAGCCGATGATCAGATCCGGGCTGGCCCGCAAGCTCTCCTTCACCGGTTCGACCCGGGTCGGCAAACTGCTGCTGGAGCAGGCCGCGGACAAGGTGTTGCGGACCTCCATGGAGCTCGGCGGCAACGCGCCCTTCATCGTCTTCGACGACGCTGATCTCGACGAGGCGGTCGCCGGCCTGATGGTCGCCAAGATGCGCAACATGGGTGAGGCCTGTACGGCCGCCAACAGGATCTATGTGCAGGAGTCGATCATGGCGGCGTTCAGCCAACGGCTGGCCGGCGCCATGAAGGCGCTCAAGCTCGGCCGCGGGACCGATGAGGGCGTCGCGGTGGGACCGTTGATCGACCAGGCCGCCGTCGACAAGGTCCGGCGGCTGGTCGACGATGCCGTCAGCCGCGGTGCCGCCGTGATCACCGGCGGGTCCGCGGTCGACGGCGAGGGCTATTTCTTCAGCCCGACCGTGCTCACCGAGGTGCCCCACGATGCGGATCTGAACGCGGAGGAGATCTTCGGCCCGGTCGCACCGCTGACTCCGTTCTCCGACGAGACCGAGGTGATCAGCTGGGCGAACGCGACGCGGTACGGACTGGTCGGCTACGTCTTCACCAACGACCTGCGCCGAGCAGTCCGGGTTGCGGAGGCATTGGAATTCGGCATGGTGGGGCTCAACTCGGGACTGGTGTCGAATCCGTACGCGCCCTTCGGTGGGGTCAAGGAGTCCGGCCTGGGGCGCGAAGGCGGTGCCGTCGGGATCGACGAATACCTGGAGACCAAGTACATCGGCATCGCGGTCTAGGAGAGCCCGGATGTCAGAGATGCTCAGCCCACCGCGAAGTCGACGGCCCGACGGACCACATCGTCGTCCCGCAGGATCCGCTGGTGCCCCAGCCCGTCGGTCGTGATCAACTCCGCGGTCGGCCAGGCAGCTGCCAGGCCCTCACCCTCGGCGTACGGCACCTCCTTGTCCTGACGATCGTGGATGATCAAGGTCGGCGGCTGCCCGGTGATCATGGTCCGCGGATCGAAGTCCGCCAGCGGGCGCCCGGCCAGCTTCTCGATCCTGGTGATCATCTCCGAGACCGTGCAGCGGCCGAAGCCGAATACGGCCTGCAGCCCACGGACGTAGGTCAGCGGGTCGACCCCCGGTGCGACGAAGACCAATCGGTGCACGCCGAGCCCGTCGCGTACGGCGGTCGCGGTGGTCGCGCAGCCGAACGAGTGCGCGATCACCGCCCGCGGACGGCCGTGGACAGCGGCAACCGCCATCAGTGCCTCGGTGAATTCGGCGCCGTTGCCCCGCCCCGGGCCGAGGCCGCCCGGCTCCGAATCCCCATGACCGGGAGCATCCAGCGCCACGACCCGTACGCCGGCGGCGACCAGCGGCGCGACGAAGCGTCCGAGCTGTCCGCGCCATCCGCCCCAGCCGTGCACCAGATAGACCGGCTCACCACTGCCCCAGGTCTCGACGGCGACGGCCCGGCCATGCAATAGCACGGTGGACCGCCTGCCGTCGTAGGGCCGCTCGTCGCGACGCCGGCCGGGGTTGCCGGGCAGTGTGCACCACAGCCGGAGCGCCCAGCGAGATCCCTGCCGCGGCGTCACCCGCTCCAGTACGGCGAACGCGATCCGGATCACGCGGATCCGTAGCGGCGTACGAACGGTCGTGCTTTTCTTCGGCGCGAAGTCGGTTGTCGTCATCCAGCATCTCCCTTTTCAGGCCCGAGCAGCCTCGAGCAGCGTCTCGAACGACTGCCGGGCGCGCCGCTCGGCGTCCTCGGGCCCGACGACCCGCACCCAGTTGTAGGCGGCCAGAAGTAGTCCGTTGAGTTCGTAGGCGAACTGCATCGGATCCGCATCGGCGCGGAACTCGCCCTCGCTGACGGCGGTCCGAAAGATCTGACTGATCGAGTCGTAGAGATCGCGGTGACCTTGCAGGATCTGATCGCGTACGGCGCCGGTCTGTTCCTCGAACTCGTTGAGAGCCTTCACATACAGGCACACACCTGCTGTCCGATGCACGCCCGAATACAGCCAGTTCTCGAAGAGTGCCCGCACCCGTTGCTCGCCGCGCGGCACCCGGACGGCCGGCCGCAGCACGGTGGCGACGAACTCCTCGCGGGCGCGGGCGAGGACCTGCAACTGCAGCGACTCCTTGGACCGGAAGTGGGCGAACAGACCGCTCTTGGACAACTGGGTGGTACGGGCCAACTCGCCGATCGTCAGGCCGCCGAGACCGACCCGGTATGCCGTCTCCACACCCTGGTGAAGGATGGCGTCGCGGGTCTCTTCTCCCTTGGCCATGACCCCAAAATAGCACGACCGTGCTGCGATGGCGGAGACGCAGCAGGCCGTTTTCGTCGAGCGTTCCCGGGGTACGCACCGCTCACCGCGACAGCGCAACCAGCACACCATCCAGCAGCCAGCACGCAATAGTCAGCACGCAATAGCCAGCACGCAATCCGAAGGAGCCCACCCATGCGAGCCGTAACCTGGCAGGGTCGACGAGACGTCGCCGTACGCGAGGTCGCCGAACCAGAGCTGCTCGAGCCCGACGACGTGATCATCGAGGTGTCTTCGGCCGCGATCTGTGGCTCGGATCTGCATCTGTACGAGGTTCTCGGGCCGTTCATGGACCCCGGGGACATCCTGGGACACGAAGCCATGGGCACCGTTCTGGAGGCCGGACCCGCGGTCGAGGAGCTGAAGCCCGGCGACCGGGTGGTGGTGCCCTTCAACATCTCCTGCGGCAACTGCTGGATGTGCCGGCACGGACTGCAGTCCCAGTGCGAGACGACCCAGGTGCGTGAGCACGGCACCGGCGCGGCGCTCTTCGGCTATTCACGGCTCTACGGGTCGGTGCCCGGCGGCCAGGCCGAGCGGCTGCGCGTGCCGTTCGCCAACTACGGCCCGATCAAGGTCGCCCCGGAGCCGCCGGACGAGCGCTTCCTCTACCTGTCCGACATCCTGCCGACGGCGTGGCAGGCGATCGCCTACGCCGATCCCGATCCGCAGGCCACGGTGGCGGTGATCGGGCTCGGCCCGGTCGGCCAACTGGCGTCGCGGATCGCCCGGCACCTCGGACATCCGGTGATCGGCGTCGATCCGGTGCCCCACCGCCGCGATGTCGCCGCTGCCCATGGCATCGAGGTCCTTGATCTCGACAAGGACACGATCGGCGCGATCCTCGACCGGACCGAGGGCAGGGGTGCCGATGCGACGGTGGACGCGGTCGGCATGGAGGCCCACGGATCCCCGGCCAAGCTCGCTCACCGGATGGTCGGCGCGCTGCCGGATGCGGTCGGCCGCAAGGTCATGACGACCGCCGGCGTCGACGCGCTCGGCGGCCTGACCCTGGCGCTGGAGAGCGCCCGGCGTGGCGGCACCGTCTCGGTGTCCGGCGTGTACGGCGGCAAGACCGACCCGCTGCCGTTGATGGACCTGGTCGATCGGCAACTGCAGATCCGGATGGGCCAGTGCAACGTCCGGCGTTGGGTGGATGACCTGATGCCCCTGGTGAACGATCCCGCCGACCCGCTGGATCTGGAAGGTCTGGCCAGCCATCGACTGCCTCTGGACGCGGCGCCGGATGCCTACCAGATGTTCCAGGAGAAGACCGACGACTGCCTCAAGGTCGTCCTCAAGCCCGGGGCGTGATCACGGGAGGCGATCGACGGCCCGGCGCAGCCGCGCGATGCCTTCCCGGATCCGTTCCGGCGGCATCGAGGCGAAACACAGACGCAGCGCGTTCGGGAACCGTCCCGACGGCGAGAAGGCCGGCCCGGGGATGTACGCGACGCCCTCGGCCAACGCCACCGGGAAGAGCGCCTGGGTGTCGACACCCGGCAACGTCACCCACAGATAGAAGCCGCCGTCCGGATCCGTCCAGGACGCGCGCGTGCCGAACTGCTCGGCCAGCGCCGATTGCATCGCGATCTTGCGCTTGCGATATCTGTCACGCTGGACCTGCAGATGATCATCGAGATGGCCGCCGCCCAGGAAGGCGGCCACCAGCCGCTGGTTCGGCAGATTGGTGCAGGTGTCCATCGACTGCCGGGCACTGATCAGCCATTGGTGGATCTCGGGATCGGTGTCCACCCAGCCGACCCGCAGGCCGGGTGCGATGATCTTGGAGAACGTCCGGACGGCATAGACCAGCGGGTCGGCGTCGGCCAGGGCGCGGATGGTCGGGATCTCCTGCCCCTGGAAGCGCAACATCCCGTACGGGTCGTCGTCGATGATCATCGAATTCCATCGCCGCGCCAGCTCGATCAGCCGCAGCCGCCGGTCGAGGCTCATCGTGGTGCCGGCCGGATTCTGGAAGGTCGGGATCACATAGATCGCCTTCGGGGCGCGACCGGCACGCTCGACGGCTGCTTCCAGCTCATCGATGATCATCCCGTCGCCGTCGGTCGGTACCTCCAACAGCTCCGCGCCGTAGGACAGCGCTGTGGCCGTGCAATTGGTGTAGGTCGGCGACTCGATCACCACAAGATCGCCGTGGTCGATGAAGAGCTTGCCGAAGAGGTCCAATCCCTGCATGCCGCCGGTCGTGATCGTCAACCGCTCCGCCGTGGTGGCCTCCGGAGTCCGGGACAACAGGTCGAGCAGCGCTGCACGCAACTGCGGATCACCGTCGGTGGCCGTGTAGTCGAAGGCGTCGGCGGTGAACGCTCTCGGCGCCAGCTCATCGAAGATGGCGGTCGGGATCGCTTCCGCGGCCGGACTGCCGACAGCGAAGCGGATGACGTCGTGGCGTTGCCGCTGCACCAGCGAGGTCGACGAGTCGATCACCGAGCCCAGCAGCCGCTGGGTCCGCTTCGCCAACAGATCCATGATCATCTCCCGTCGCCCGGACCGCAGACAGTGTCTGTGTATCACAGCGCTGCTGGTTGACATTCCCCCGGCTGCTGGGAGTTGGATTTCCACCTCCTGGGCCCAGCTTCCACAGCCGTACCGACCGGCGCGCCCGACCCTGTCCTGCAAGGGAAATGATCCATCGTCAGGTGCCGGTCAGGTGTCGGTCAATTGCCAGGACGCGCACCGCGGTTGCCGGTTACTCTTACCGCGTGACGGCAACGCGGGCGGTGAGCAGCAAGACCGGCAATCGACGGCCGACCATGAAGATGGTTGCCCAGCGTGCCGGAGTTTCGGTGGCCACGGTGTCCTTCGTCCTGTCCGGCCGCCCCAGCGGCAGGATCGCCGCATCCGAGTCGACCGCGGCCCGGGTTCGTGCCGCGGCCGAGGAGCTCGGCTACCGCCCGAACCAGGCCGCACGAGCCATCCGTACGGGGCGTTCCGGCCTGGTGCTGCTGTCGCTGACCCAACTCTCCGATCCGTGGAGCCAGTCGATCAGCGAGGCGGTCAACGCCGCCGCGGCAGGACTGCATCTGCAGCCGCTCATCCTCGCCGACGGCGACTGGGGCGAGGTCCTCGACGGCCAGCCGGTCGATGCCGCGTTCATCGACGGGGCCGAGGAAGAGGATCTTCCCCGGATCCAGGGCCTGGTCGAGCGCGGGCTCAAGCTGATCGTCTTCTCCGACACCCTCGAGCCGGAAGGCTTCGACGTGATCAGGAGCGCCCAGCGGCCCGGCTGCGAGCTGGCGATCGAGCATCTGGTCAGCCGGCACACCCGGATCGGCTGCCTGGCCTACAGCGACATCACCCGGGAGGGCTGGAAGCGCGAGGACGCCTACATCGACGGACTGGCCCGCGCAGGCATCGAGCAACGTCCCGGAGACCTGCAGCGTTACACCCGCGACCAGGCGGGTGCTTACGAGGCCGCCGAGCGGATGCTCGACCGCGAAGACCGCCCGACG
>Ga0164242_10009047_pt1 | contig 10777 bp, 10 predicted proteins | sample OricomgcompostMG_FD_108783 | JGI IMG/M metagenome (GOLD analysis project Ga0164242, IMG submission 108783) | Miracle-Growth compost microbial communities from Emeryville, California, USA - Original compost - Miracle growth compost (MG) ... | reverse complement strand
CGGTAAGCCGAAAAGACTGGAAATGAGCACAGCCCTTTGAGCAACAGGAATTGGCTTTTATGGCTGCGGATAGGGATGGGTAGGATTTGGGGCTTTGCCGATGAAGCAGCCAATACCGGGCTTCACCGACCGAGGTTTGTCCCTGGACCGGGAAGATCGAAGCAGACGAGCGGTGATCACATTTGGCGATGGTGCTGACCTGCCTGAACCTGGTGGCACTGGATGGATGAAGTCGGCTAAAACTCGTGTGCTTTCCCGAGACTAAAACCCGTAGCGGAAATGCCAACAAACACAGGGTTGTCAGTGGAGAGGCGACTGACATCGATAGAGATCTTGTCTGTTCTTCAACCCTCGCAACAAGCTTCTCGATAGCAAGCCATGGCCGATCAGGGAGGCTAGCCTCAGGCTTCCCTCAGGCTTCGAAACACTGCTCAAATTTGTTACCCAATGGTCCAGACAGCTTCCATGATTTGGATCATTTCTCTCTCTCCATGACTGGGAAAGGGTTCCCGAGATCAAACTGCCAAAAAAAGAATTGGACGAACCGTGGATTGAACACGGGACCCTCTGCAATGTATACGTGATGCAAAGCAGAAATCATAACCACTAGACTATCCGCCCGATACAACATTTAGTGGACCTTGTTTTTAATTATGTAGTCCAACCTGACTAGTGGAGGTCCTCAAAACCAGATGCTTACACATCTGGTCAATATCTCGTCGATCGGACTCACCAGCAACCGTACCTCCCTTACCTACAAGGTTCCAGTATTTAAAGAATAAGTATTGGGTTTTTGTCAAAACCTACTCGCCTTAATTGGTCAGAGGTGATTATTTCCTTGTGCATTCATATGTAAGCCTATGGAGTTGCCATCATGCCCGTCGCCATCCACCGCCGTTTCGCGAGGGCAACCAGCAGTTCATCGACCGCGAGGAGAGCGACGACGAGTCCCCCCTTAGCAGCCGACGACGACGATGGGGACGGCGACCCTTACGACCGCCGTCGCCGGAGAGCTTGCAACGGGAGCGCCGCCCACCCGTACGGCCTTAGCCTGCATCGCCACCACTCCGTTATAGTCAAGAAGTTCCGCACCAGCGCCAATAGCATTGAACTACTTACGGCCCTGAGCCCGGGGGCTTATGTCACCCCGATGGTACTGATCTGGCACCTGTAGGAATAAGGCCCTTGCGTCTGTTGGCATGTTCTGCGTCTACGAGAGTTGCGTTAGCCCTGGAAGGGGCAAAGGAAACCCAGCACCACACTTATTGGACAACCCTCCTAGCCCTCACCCAGCTATCCCTAGACCCTTACTGGTCAATACTCGCACATCCAAACATCTGTTGCGTGCTCTAGGCACTTCGGAGCGAGGTTGTGCACACTTGCAGCGCCACTTGCCCCCGTTCTCTCACATGGGGGGTGGGGTTGCATTGTCAGCTCCCTGACATCGAACCCCAACCCACCCTCTCTCTCTCTGTGTGTGTGTGTGTACACCCCAGCATCATGGCCTGAGTTACTGCATAAGATTGGGTGTGCGAGCGTGCGGGCGTGCGGCACCCAGAGGGGGACGGCATTGTGATACTGCAGGGAACGTCCGGGGTGCAGCGCCAACACATCAGCGAGGTCGCAACCCCCGTTGCGACTCGGGGCTACTGGGCGGAGGAAACGCCAGTCGAGTAATGTCTCGACTCTTTTGTAGGCAATTGAGAACACTGGTGCCGCCTACAGAAATAGCAGTCCCCCCGATTAAGGAAGGCGGTCTTGCCGTTATTAGCCTACGCCTGGCTTAACCCTCTCATTACCGTGGGTAGAAATAAAGATCCACAAGAGATGGTGCCTTGTAGATAGGTAGATGAGAATTATGTGGAGTTGTTTTGGGATACGGCGCAGCGCACGAGCGGTGGAGATATCAGACAAATCGAGCAACATCGTGGCATAAGCAAAACGATGAATCTCCTGATGTCTACGGACTATGTCGTGGGACCCTCCGCTTTCTGATTCTCCTCCTTGACCCACACGAACACGACAAGTAGCCAAGGCCCAAACCTAAGTCTTGGTACGTACTGTTCGTACAACTCGTTCAGAAACGGAGGATACCCGTCCACGCCAGGGGCAAGTGGCACCACGTAGGTGTCTCTAGTGTTATCCGTGGCCTTCGTTCCTACAACTCCATAACGATCCCTGCTGGAGAAATAGTCGAAGACTTTGTCAAACCCCCGCCTAGATTCCAAGTCCGTGGCGGTGATGCGGACAACAGTTATCTCAGTACTGGTGCTGTACTGCAAGCTGCAGAGGTACTCATCAGCTGTCTCCGCCAGAATGCGGCCGGCCAATGTCAGCTTCTCGGGTATTAGCTCAGACCACGGCCTTGCTGCGCCGAAATCAAAACCGCCCGCGAAAGTGGCAGTGGCCTCGAAGTCGGCGATGGCTAGCAACGTCACTGATCCTCGCCAGACCACGTCCCGGTCCACCAAATGCGTTGCAAAAAACCCGGGGCTCGTCTCGTCAGTCTTGCTTTTCTTGCCGGGGTTGATGCTTTCGAAATGGGTGTCATATTCCTGCTGTGTCATAGAATGGGCGTCCTGATGAGGCCAGTGAGACGGGACAGAGTCCAGGCCCTCATTCGTACTTTCGACCTCTCTCCTTTTCTTGGGATTGACAACGCTAGGGTCCCCACGGATATGAAATGATACAGGCCCGGGGCTAGCCTTGCGCGCTGCACTTCGCAATGCTTGAGGGAGCAGTTCATCTTCTGGCTGTAAATACTGGTCTTCGTCTTCAAGTTGGGAGTAGGGCTGAGGGTTGTCACGGAATAGCTGCGGCCCGAATATCTTATATTCGCTAGGTGAGGTCGTAGTCCGGTCAGAGGGTGTCCGTATATTAGGCTGGGGCAACACTAGGCTAGGAAGGTATCCAGGGAATGGCTGGACGCCAATCGATTCTTCGACGAAGTCCATCGCTGAGCCTGTCTCGTCTGCTTTCGTAACCGCAGCTTTTTCCTTGATGGCGGGTGGGCGGGCTTGCGCGCCCAACGCCCCAACATCATCCTCCTCACTGATCTCGCTCTCGTCTATATCATCCATCTTTCTTAATTCTTCTTCAAACTCCTTCTCAAGGGCAACTTCGAGGGCTTCGTCTCTAGCCCTCACCATCGAATGAATTATTGGGTCATCCTCGGCATTGTAAGCTGGCGGAGCGATGGCATCCTCCCAGCGGATGGTATATGATAAAGTTTCGCTATTCAGCAATTTCACGATTGCAGGATCTCTTAGCTCTCGCGGGGGGTCCTCCCAGATGACATGTCCTTCGTCAGGCCATGCTGAACTTTTGTTATATTGCTTCATTGTACTCCGACTCCGTGCCTGGGAAGTCCTCGAACTGCCCTGATCGTTTCCGGATTCGTCCGGCCATACTTCCTCGTAACTCGGCAAAGATTTCAGCGCAAGGGACCTCAAATGGCCGACGATGTGGTCTTCCAGGCGACCATTTGTATTTCCTTGGCCGCAAAGTGGGCAAGACTCAAAAAGTCGGCCGGCCTTTAGCGCGCTTCGGTCAGCCAGGACTCGCAGTTGCTTGTCGGTGAGCTTTGTATTGTGTGACTCCCGCATGTGGCCAAGGTACTCCTCACGGGTAGAGAAGGCGACATCGCGGTGAGATGTGCAGCGCCAGTGCAAGGCATGGGTTTGCATATGTTTTAACCATTTGTTGCTGTGGCTGTACAATTCGTCCTCCTTATCACACTCCTCAAAGAGACAAACATATGGATCGAGGTCGTTCTTGACATGCGCTCTGTGACATGATTAGCGTGCTACACATATATGAGCGGAAATATCGATCTTCGAATACAAATCAAAAGGCACATACATCCATTTTTTGTCATCAAATACGTCCTGCGCTGGCAGAGCATACGAGCAAAAGGGACAAGTCACTTCTCCGATTGTTTGTAAGTCGACTTCTACCTCCTCATCGAGCTCCATGCTGGAAGCCGGTAAATCTTGCTCCGAGCTGGCTTCGGGGACAGAAGTCCTTTGCTTGCCCCAGCCGAGAGCCTCGGCATACTTCCTCATTTGCATGGCAGTTCCGGAGGCCTCCCGCGCTGCCTCGAGACTTATGTATTTGCGTTTGAGAGCAGCCCCTGGAGCGGGCGGGAAGGCGAGAGCTTCGTGGTCGCCAAGGGCGACAGTTTTGGTTGCCGAAACCACGGACGGAGTAGAGGCAAATGCCCCCGGAGCCAGCGTCGTCGCTGTGTTCGCCTGCGACTGCATAGTGCTCTGCTGGGCTATAGCCACACCAATTTTCTTCTTCTCCGTTGAAGATTGGCCAGCCGTAGTCAACGTCTGGTTTACCGTCGGTAGCGCTATGGAAGCCTGCGGCACCACCTCCAACAAGCGGGCCGGCATTGTGCCTAGCCGCGAGCGCCTGTACAGAATTCGCCTCCGCCTCAACAACATTGTGCGAGCAAGTCGCCTTCGTATAGCGTCGCTAACGGTGGGAAACCTGTCGCGAATGTGGTGCTCAAAGAGCGCGCGTAGTAAAGGTTCTGCATCGTTACCTTCGTCGTCCCTAATCTGAAAGTTGCTTGCTTTGAGATTTTGGCTTTCTTTGCCCGCCCTGCGGATGGTGTTGGATATCTTGTGAAGACGACTCGTCTCAGCGGCCATATACCCTAGCGCCGTGTCTAGATTCTTGCTTTTGACAACAGTGCTCTGTTGCGGGACCTTGTTGACGCCGAGCACTTCTGAGCCTAGTTTCGTGAGCTGATTGAGCCAAGTGGACTGGTTGCGTTGCAAATGCAAGTTTGAGTTACATACATTCGCGAGTGCGGTATTCCAGCGCTTCCAGAAGGCCCACGACAATACTCTGCACTTCCGGCGCAAATCGGAGACGGTGGTCCATTGAAGCGCGTCCAGAAGCGAAGACACCAATACTGGCGGCCCAAGCGGAAAACCTAGCCAGCTGATCCTCTACCATCGATAGCTCCCGCGGATGGACCAAGGAAGCTTGGTAGAGGCATTGTTGGAACGACTGCAAGCACCTGTTGGCACTCCCGGCGATAGTGGGCGGCTCTGGCTCGGTTGCATTCGCGGACATTTCGCAGGCTGCTCGAATCGGCGCGAGTTACCTAGACATGCAACAGCGGAACACATCAAGAAGCGGCAACGTCCATGAGCTGGCAGCCTCGGCTGTATAGGGGCGTGATGATAGCACCGTAGATGGCTATGACTCGGCGACGTGCTGAAGACATATCAGGCTGGGATAGATCAGCTGGCATTGGTCAGTTGGACGGCTGGGGGGTAGTCGGCGCGATTCACGGCATGCATTAAACAGGACTGGCCATTGTCCCCGCACTCTCAGCCTCAAGAGGCTCAGCCTTATCTGAACAAGACACATCGAGAGAAGCGATATTTGCGGCTTTCTCCTATATCGCATCAGATACCCCATGGTTAGCGTCACCGGCTAGTTGCCACCCATGGGCGACGCACACATCAATTCGACAAGTCTGATCGACGTGTTTCCGGCGCCTGAAGATGGAAGTCAGGCTGCGGCTTTGCTCCTAGAAACATCCGAGACCATCCTACAGATTGCCGAGGTCCTTCGAAGCCAAGAGACGGACGACAGACGGAAGGCTTTCTACAGCCATTTGGGCTTTCATTGCGCTAGGTATCGCGACCATGTGCAGCACGTCGACAGGGCCTCACTCGACGGGAAGCACGTACAATGCATCAATCAGATCTTGGGCCACTTTGGGGCACTGGTCCCTGAGCACGGCATCCAGGAGTTGCCAAACTACCGGGTGTCTTTGAGCTTCCGCCTGCGGGCACTCAATCTCCACTGGGGCGGGATACAGAGCCAAGCTGGGGAATCGAAGTCTGACTTCGGCCGAAGATGGTTGAACTTTGAGGCGGCTGACGAGCTGGACAACCTGCTAGAGGAGGCCGGAGATGTTCTTATTGCGCAGCGCCGCAGGGTTCCTGAGAAGACTTCCGATACTCTCGCCCTGATGAAGACCAGCGAGCCGTCATACGCCGTGTGGAAAGCGGCACAGTCCATATATGACGCCCTCGTAGACTCGGAGGCATGCACGTGCCCCGATCAGCACCAGTTTGGAGTCAAGCTCTCGCTGGGCACCTACCGAAAGCCTGCACAGAATCCAGCGCGGAAAGCCTTCAGGAAGTCCAGCAGGAACGCTACTGTCGATGTTGATGCAGCCGGCGAACTTGACTTCGACATCTTCCTGTCCATGGAGCGGGACTGGCGGGAGGTGCGCGTCCAGACGGCAAAGGAGAGAGTGGTCCGCATGGCGTTACCTAGCGATCCAGACAACGATTCGAAGAAACGAAAAAGGTCCGAGACGCCCAGGCCTAAGACGCTGTGCAAGCGCATTGCGGAGATCAAGAAACGTGAACTACAGCGTCTCGTCCTGAAGCTCACGAAGGGCCAGCTATTCGAGCTACGGTTTGAGAGGAGCAATTTCCGAATTGACAGGAACGCAGAACCGATATCGCTTTTGCGGTGCTTCGAAGAGCGACACCATTTCTTCACAGAAAAGACGAAGCGTGTCCTCTCCCTCATACTTAGCTACGCGGTTCTGCATTTGCACGGCACCTCTTGGCTCCCACCGGGTTGGGGCTCGTCCAACATCAGGTTCTTCCAGACAACCACATCTAAGACGCCCCTGAGACCATTCATTCAGACACAACTACCAAAATCGGGGCCCGACGACTCGTCTGATGGTTTCCAGCTTCTTGTGGACGGAGTGGGGTATGATGGCGGTTGCTGGGCACGCGACGAGGATGGGGCTGGCCAGATGGGACTTGATCCCGAACACCGGTGCCCAGCACTCGTAGCATTAGCCGTTGTGCTCATGGAAATATACTTCGTGACACCGTTCAAGACATTGGCGAAAAACCACGGCGTTGAGCTGCTGGAGGAACAGTCCGGCCGGGTTGCTCACGTCGACGCACTATTGGTGTTTTACGGGGATGAGGAGGATGGGATAGAGGGCTGTAGATCCCAGATACCCGAGGACTGCCCCTTGGTTTACGCTATAGAGAAATGCCTTGACGGGGGAGTCTGGGAGGACGAGGATGGCAACGAACTCGACAACCAGTCTCTGCGACCTATCATATACCGGGAGGTCGTCCGACCACTAGAGGCGCATCTCAGCAGCGGTTTCAGCCAGATATCCCTGGAAGGCATCGACAAATACGCCCAGGGCCTAGATTTCGGGAACTGGGGGCAGCCGATATTGAGCCACGAGTCGGAGGGCTACGTACCCCGGCAACTTGCCAGCGAAGTTTCTGAACAGGGGCGCACTCCTTCGCCTGGGGCCGTCTCGCAGTTCTACCCGCCGGCCGGCGTTCAGAGTCTTTTCCAACAACCACAGGGACCACCCTTCTGGGACCAGCGTCTCCCCCCGTATGGTATCCAAAACCTTTCATCTATACCGAAACCAGAGGTTACGGCAATGAATGAGCAAGAGCACAAGAAGATGGCTTTCTTCGATGATGAGGCGGTCGACGGAGAGTGTTTTCTTGCTGGGTAAGCTGTGGTCCGCTCTGGCAGAGCGGAGCGTCCAGATAAAAGAACCCTGCTAATTGGTTTCTTTTTAACAGTAAGATGTATTTAAGATGGAGGGCCAACTATGACAGCGTGTACGAAAAGTTCATATCAGCCAAGCCGACGCCTACAAAGCCGGCAGTCAAGATTGCCATTCTCGACACGGGCATCGACCTCGGCCACCAGGCCATCGAAGCACGCAGAAGCAACATCAGAGAAATGGCCAATTGGTACAACCAAGGCGTCAAGCGCGTTCCCGACCGCAATGGACACGGAACTTTCGCTGCGAGCCTGCTGCTCGACTATGCGCCGGACGCAGAGCTGTACATTGCCAAGATCGCCGATAAGGAGAATACGATGTCTGACGGCAGTATTGTTGCAAAGGTAAGTCAAGGAAAGCCTGCAGGATACTAGGCAGAGAGGAAACTCACATACGCAGGCCATACATCATGCGGTGACGGAGTGGAAAGTCGACATCATCTCCATGTCCTTCGGATGGCCCACCCGCAGCATCCCAGGGTTCAGCGAACTACAAGCCGCCATCAACACAGCATCGGAGCAGAACGTTATCATGTTCGCCGCCGCCTCGAACAGCGGCGGAAGACAGGGCCGGGCGTACCCCGCCAGCAGCCCCAAGGTCATATGTGTGCACTCGACGGACGTGAACGGCGGGCGTTCATCCTTCAGCCCGACGGCCTCACCGGATCGCATCAACCTGGCCACTGTTGGCGAGTCAATACAATCCGCCTGGCCCGAGTCTTTCTGCGACGACTCGAATCCGGAGTGTGTCAAGTACAAGTCCGGCACCTCGTACGCGACGCCCATTGCCGCGGGCATCGGTGCGTTTCTGATGCAATATGCGAGGCTGCATCTGACGGCCGACGCGGCGGAGATGATGAAGCAACAGGACCGTATGGAGGCGGTGCTAAAGAGAATCGCTGAACGGGGGTTGAGCTACAGACCCCGGGATGACTATTACTATATTGAGCTGAGTCGGTCACCTGCCAATCTCTTCGGCAAGGAGAAGAAGTTCGTTGATCTCACGATTGAGGACATATTGATGAATATGAATTAAGTACCTTACTTGCGCTGGACAGATCCGGTTTTGTATATGGTATCTGTGGTATGCAGCTTAGATGTGCGATATTCACATGCTTGGCCGTCGGGAATTTAAGTCGGTCTTCACGACTCCTCCATGTCCATGTCATCAGAGGCTTCGGGCCTCGGGATCGCGCAGAAGACTACAGTCCCGTCGTCCATCAGCTCTTCCGCGTCAAATCCCTCGTCTTCGGCGCGTGGGTCCTCCGCGCTGAGAATTGATAGCCGGGGGCCGGTCGACTCGTTCGCGTCCTCGTTCCCAAGCATGGCCCCAACATTGTAGTCGACTTCCTTGAGCACCGTCCCCGTGGCCTTCCCCACGACGATCTTCCTCACGCGGAAGGCAAACACGAAGTCGCTGCTTCCATCCCACTGCGTCGTGCTGGTGTCTGCAACCTTACCTTCCATCCCGGGTCCCCCTGATATCGGCACGGCGCCGCCGCTCCACACAGTACCATCGATTTCGGCCGCAAGAGTGCCACCTCTGCTCCGAGACTTTATTGAGCGTGCCTTGGCTCCGGTAACCACCTTGATCCCTGTGATGACGTAGACAGGCTTTCGAAATCGGGATATCTGTAGGTATCTCCTCACACTCTCGGACTCGATGCACCTCTGGAAGTACTCGGGCTTAGGGACAAATTGAGTAGTGACGATGCGGTCGAAAAGATACCTCGTCTCATCACTTTGCCAATCAGCCACGGTCAACGGTGCGGTGAGTATACAAAGGGGCAGTACATACCTCTTTTCCCACTCCGCGCCAACGTCAATACCAAATCCGAGAACGCTCAGGAACTTGGTGAGGATGGAGAACTTGCCAGTGCGCAGTTTCTCCAGGGAGGACTCGACGGCCGTCTTTTCCGACGAGAACACTTCGGACTCGGCCGGCAGCGGTGCCGTGTAAAGCGGTCGCTCGGGTTTCTTGACCGACGTGATTACATTGCCCAACTTAATGGGCCCCCCCGGAGGACAGTCCCAGGTCGGGGCATAGAAGTAATAGAAGACACGGTTGGCCATCTTGGGGCGTGATGCAGTAGGGCGCACAGATAATCCCGGCGGCCTGTCGAGTCTCCAGCAGCCGCATATATGAATGATTCAAGAGTTAAGGTTGGCAGAGACAAGGCTGCCTTGGTACAACAAGAGGGAATACGCCAAGGAGGTGGAGAGCTTAACACGAAAGTCGACCGGTGGGAAAGTTTCTATCCCTCGCCAAAACTACTACTTGGTCTTTGCACAACTCTCTGTCATAGGCGGCCACCTTATCTCATTGCTACAGAGAGATGGCCTCTTCTGCGGTGCTTCGAAGACGGATAACTTGAGAGATCCGGAATGCGGCAGCGGCTTGCCCACAGACTCGGGCTCGGCCGCGTCAACAGCCGGCGGCGATTGGATGGCCGCATAGTAGCTTGATTAGGGGCTCGCTAGGCGAACAGAAACGGTATTGCCCCTCACCATTTCAACCGCCATGGAAAAGGGACCAAGGACGTACTGCGTCGTTCTGCGCAGGTGCCAAGGAAGACCCGCCAACCGCAAGTCAGTTGGCCTAGAACAGAGCGCCGTGCCCAGTAACCTGGCTAAGCAAAATCGAGCGTGTTAGCAGCCAATCGGTCCAGCAAGCCACGGAACCTAGATGGTAAGATGGCACAGCTTAAAAAAAAACAAAGTATAGAAGTGCAGACGCGCATCCTCACAGGTACATCCTAGTTATGATATGCATTACATGCTAATTGGTAGTATACAAACAAAGACTCTATATTTGCCATCCAGCAGCAAGAAAACTAACAGCCTAGTAGTCGTTGCTGAAGAAGTCAAAAGCCAGTAAGTCCAAGTCCTCCTTCCTTCACTTCGGCTTTAAGCTGTTGCAATTTGCAGAGACTGCTGAAGGTTACCCTTCCTGAAGCAAATCTAGACTAAATCCTGACCTATCCTTAAACAAAATTCTGCTGCTATAGGGATGGCCTATTGAAGGATACTGCCAAAGAGGCTGAATCGGTAGGCGACAATGTAGGGTAGCAAACGTGACTTGGAAGGACTTGGGAAGCGTAATTCAAACTCCCTAAGAGCTACGCATCTCTTTAAGCCAACATTTTGCCATTTTCTGTCCAGACCATAATTGTTTAGTTCT
>Ga0164242_10009045_pt1 | contig 10777 bp, 10 predicted proteins | sample OricomgcompostMG_FD_108783 | JGI IMG/M metagenome (GOLD analysis project Ga0164242, IMG submission 108783) | Miracle-Growth compost microbial communities from Emeryville, California, USA - Original compost - Miracle growth compost (MG) ... | reverse complement strand
TGGTGGGTAACCTGCTTTTGAGCCGCCAGGGAACCTGCGGTTCCTACCAGGAGTAAAAATACCAGGAACGGCTTTACATAATAGGGGTATCTTGTATGATGTTTCATATATTAAATCATTTTATAGTGATGAGCCGGGCATAGCAGTGCCAACAGGCGCAAGCGCCCTTAAATTCAATCTATATTATAGGATAACTAGACTATTGATTTCCGGTTTGCCGGAACAACCGGTTTATTTAACAACTGCACATTGACAGTGTATCCGGGTGATGCGTGCAGGAAGGCAGACCGCCTCTGCCGGCGGAGTTTTGGAATCTCCGGGAAAACCTTTCTGAGAAAGACAATAACACTAAAAACTTATGTCTCATAACAAGTTACATTATTAACACCTATAGTCTATAGATTTAGTAGACTAATGCAAAAGTAAACATATTATTTATTTAGCAAAATAATTTTCAAAAAATCTTTTGTGTTTACTCACAGCCCTATACGTACCATCAGAAAGCCACGGGTAGACCGTGGCTTTCTGATGGTGATGCTTTATATTTTCGGTAACAGCTATTGGGCAGCCTGTTGTTCGGCTTCCTGTTTCATCTTGGCATTGGCCGTGAGCACAAACTCTACACGCCTGTTCTCGGCCCGGTGCGCTTCCGTATCATTGGCCACTTTGGGATCGGTCTCGCCCATTCCCTTGGTCGTCACACGACCGGAGCTTACCCCCTCGGATATCAGGTAATTGGCCACAGAAGAAGCCCTTCGTTCACTTAGGGCCTGGTTATAGGAGTCGGTCCCCACATCATCGGTGTGGCCGATCACCAGCACATTTTCATCGGGATATTTTTGCAGGATGGTATTCAGATCGCCAACGGTCGTTTTGGCATTTGCGGTCAGATCGGATTTATCAAATGCAAACAACACGCTGCTGTTGAAAGTAACGATAATACCTTCTCCTTCCCGGTGCACTTCCGCATTGGGAACATCCTTTTGAATTTCCTTCGCCTGTTGATCCATCTTATGCCCGATAATGGCCCCGCCTCCACCGCCTACGGCAGCACCAATTACGGCACCCAGCGCGGTGTTACCAGCCACCTTGCCGATAATCGCCCCGGCTGCAGCCCCCCCGGCGGTGCCAATTGCGGCTCCTTTTTGCGTTTTGGTCAGGGGTTTACCGCAACCGAATAAAACCAAGGCCGAGAGTAGAACTACATAATGACTTTTGTGCATACGCGCTTTCATAAGATTTCCTTTTGGTTAAAATTTAAGACGTTACAGGTTGTTCAAGATTTATGCCAAATTGCCGATATGCCACGCTTTGGAGCTGGAGATCCAGGCACTGACGCGGAACTGGCACATGCTTTGCGCCGCGTTTCCAAAAACGGGATGCTGGCGGAGATAAGCAATCCGATCGGAGCGTTGCCTAAATTTATAAGTCCGGTACCCAGAATTTTTATAGGTTCGTTGGAAATAACTTTCAAAAATGGCTTTTCGACATATCCTCCTAGCCGGCGGCATCGCGCTGTTGCTTTTCTCCTGTTCGAAGGATAAAAGCGTTGAACCCGACCAGGATCAGCCGCTCAAAGATTCGACTTTTCAACCTGTTGCGGCAGGGTCTACCTGGCATTACCAGGATAGTCTGCAAGGTAACTTTACGCTCACCTCCACCGATCAGGATACCGTTGTCGATGGCATCTCTTATCATGTTTTTATGAGCCAGCAGGACACTTCCTCCACCATTATCCCCACCTACTTCGGAAAAAGCGGCATCAATTATTATGGAAGAGGACTCATCAGCGCACTGCAGGACATCAGCCTGCTCTACATGAAAGACACACTGGTAAACAGCTCCTGGTCGCAGGAGATATCGGTCGATGTTCCCTCCTATGGAAACGTATCCGCTACCGTCCAGTCCGAACTTACGGCGATCAATACCACCAGGACCGTGAACGGCAAGCATTATACCAATGTGTCCGAAGTAACCTTTAAGATCAATATCCCGGTGCCTGTGGTAGGAGACATTACCTATGCCACCGGAAGCTGGTACGCTGCCCGCGGCGTGGGGCTGATCGCCCTGGACATTCAGAATAACAATGCGATGGTGGGCAGTCTTTCCCTGCTGGATTATACCATTAAGTGAAAGACCGATCCGAACCGGGAGCGACGACCGGGGAATGAACTGATTTTACAAACCCACATTTTCTTTTTACATTGACTGCCCGTAGGATATGAAGAGACTGTCAAATCCCGTCATCGCATAGGCATACATGATACTGATCCGACACATTCCGTTTCTCAAATCGGTCTTCTGGTATAGTCTCTCGGCTTTTGGAGGCCCCCAGGGGCATCTCGCCATGATGCTAAAGACCTTTGTGGAAAAACGGAAATACGTGACGGAAGAAGAACTGCTGGAATATACCGCTTTCTGCCAGTTGCTTCCGGGTGCGTCTTCGACGCAGACCATCACCCTGATCGGTTACAAACGCGGGGGAACCCCCCTGGCGGTGCTCACCCTCCTGGTCTGGGTGCTGCCGGCCTGCCTGCTGATGACCCTTTTCTCTTTTATCCTGTATCACATTGATAAAACCGTCTTTCACTATGTACAGCCTATGGCAGTGGGCTTTCTCGCCTACGCCGGTTTCCGGGCATTCCGCATATCGATCACTAACAAAGTCACGGCCCTGATCCTGGCCGGAGCGATGCTGGCAGCCGCCATTTTCAAAGGTCCTGCACTTTTTCCGGTGCTGATCATACTCGGGGGCGGCGTCACCAGTCTCAGCAGCCGCCGCATTCCGGAAATCCACAAAGAAAAAAAGAAAATCCCCTGGACCAATCTCTGGCTCTTCGGTGCGATATTCATCTTAGCGGGTGTGTTCAGCGAATATTCCCGGGTACATCAATGGACTTATTTCCGGGGCTTCAACCTGTTTGAGAATTTCTACCGTTTCGGGAGTCTGGTGTTCGGGGGAAGCCAGGTGCTCATCCCCATGATGTTCGATCAGTTCGTTACCCGGCCCATCCACCAGGGATTAAGCCCCTTCATATCCGCGCAGAACTTCCTCACCGGGGCCGGCATGGTACAAGCGGTCCCGGGGCCTACCTTTTCGCTGACTTCCTACATAGGCGGTATGATCATGCGACCGTCGGGCACTTTCAGTCAAATCCTGGGCGCCGTTATCTGTCCGATCGGTATATTCCTGCCCAGCCTCTTGCTGGTACTTTTTTTCTTTCCGATATGGAGCAACCTTAAAAAGCACGTCTATATTTTTCGCGCACTGGAAGGTATCAACGCGGTCGTGGTAGGCATTATGTGGGCCTATACGGTGATCTTGTTCAATGCGATCTCGTTCAGCTGGACCAGTCTCCTGGTCATTGTGGGGACCTTCATCCTGTTGCGATACACGCGCCTCCCGCCTCCTGTAATCGTACTGGCCTGTCTGATTCTGGGCTGGGTATGGTAAAAAACAGACCGGAACACTGAACCTTTACCGGGACCAAGTGTTATAAAACTACCGCGCTATTGCTTACCCCTGAAACAAACTTTATCCCATGAGTACCCAAAAAACCTGGACCATCGATACTGTACATTCGGAGATTCAGTTCCGCGCCAGGCATATGGTGGTTTCTAACGTCACCGGCAAGTTCGACAGTTTCGAGTCCACAGCCGTGACCCCGGAAGACACCATGGAAGGTGCCGAAATTACCTTTTCGGCGGATGTTGCCAGCGTAAACACCGGCTCGGAACAACGCGACAACCACCTTAAATCCGACGACTTCTTCAATGCGGAAAAATTTCCGAAACTGACGTTTAAATCTGATCGCTTTGAAAAGATTTCGGAAGAAAGCTACCGGCTCACCGGGCAGCTTACCATCCGCGATGTAACTAAACCGATCACCCTGGAGGTGGAATACGGAGGCGTGATCAAAGACCCCTACGGGAACCAGCGGAGCGGATTTACCGTCAATGGGAAGGTAAGCCGCAAAGCATTCGGACTCCAGTGGAACGCGCTGATGGAAAGTGGGGGCGCCGTCGTAGGAGACGAAATCAAAATCAACTGTCACGTAGAATACGTGCTTTCCGAATAAAGCCTTTTCATAACAACGTCTTTTTGCTTATCTAAAAAAGCTTCCTGCTGTACCGGGAATCCGGATTACTGGCAGGAGGCTTTTTGCGTTTTAGCATTTTGTCACCACTTTTTCCCATCGTCCGGCTTCCTTCAACCTTAAATTTTTGCTAAAAAAACATTCCCAGAACCAACCCTTGGGAAGGAATCGGCATATTTATACCCAAAGGCACTACCGGTTCATAGATGAAACTTTCCAAAGCGATATCCGCATGCAAAAAAGGAAACCCTGCAGCCCAGCGGTATTTATTCGACCAGTACGCCGAACAGATGTTCACGATCTGTTACCGTTACGTGAAAAAAAGAGAGGACGCAGAAGAATGCATGCAGAATGGTTTTTTGAAATTCTTTAATACGATCGGCCGCTTTCGCTATCAGGGGGAGGATACCTTATTCCCCTGGCTACGCAAGATTATGGTAAACGAATGTCTGATGCTGTTGAGAAAAACAAACCGCTTTCAAATGGTCTCCTTGCAGGAAGGGCCCGAGATCGCTATCTCCGAAGATGCCGTCAGTGCGCTGTCCGCCCAGGAATTGTACAAGATGGTGCTGGAACTGCCCCTGGGATACAGGACGGTCTTTAACCTCCATGTGATCGACGGATTAACACATCAGGAAATCGCCCGGCAACTGGATATCACGCCCGGCACCTCCAAATCCCAGCTTAGCAAGGCTAAAAGCATGCTTCAGATCATGATTGACAAAAACAACGCTTCCTATGCGCATCAAAAATCTCACGAGTAACGCACCGGCTGACCGGCTGCTCTCCGAAAAGCTCTCCGGTCTGAAGACGTTCCCGGGCCCCGGCGGCTTTGACCGCCAGGGCGCCTGGGACCGGCTGGGCCTTCCCCAAACCGGCCGCATCCGGAAAATCCGCTGGCTGACCGCCGCCGCAGTCCTCTGCGTGCTGGTGGGAACATCCATCTGGTTTTACGCTTCCGGTCCCAGACCTAAATCCTTCGTCCCGCAAGACAAACTGGCCGTTACGGCCGATCCCCAAGCGAAACCTCCGAAGCAAACGCCGGTATCCCCGGTTATCCAAAAAACGGATCAGCGTCCCCATCCTTCGGAACGCCCTCAACGAAGCACTCCGAAGGCCAGCCACACTTCAACGCCTGATCCCGAAATCGCACCGGAAATACCGCCCCCGGACACCGCTTCGGATCTTGCAAAAACAGACCTGAACAGGCTGCCCGCGAAATCCCCTGCATCAGCAGCCGATACCGCTGTGCGTCCGTCCCTGGTGCAGGCGTCTTCGCCCGATAAAAACCCAGAGGCGGTCTCCACACCACCCATCGTTTATTACCAGGCAATAGCAGCTGCCAGGGAGCAGCCCCCGCACATGCGAAGAACGCATACACCAGTTGTCATCAGCCTCCGGCCGGAAACAACCGGGAAACCGATCGCGGCACAACAGTCTTCCGGGGCCGAGCGAATTAAAATTAATCTTTCACGCTAAACACTGCCAAATGAGAAATATCGTCGTCATCGGAACGCTCCTGATCCTGGGCGTAACCGGAAAGCTTTGCGCCCAAACCACCGGTCCTGTAACCGACCCCTTTCAGCTTCCTCCCCATGCCGTAAGAGACAGCTTTTCCCTCCAGCTCGATGCAGGGAACAGCCTGGTTGTGCGGTTATCCAACCTGGCGGACATGCCCATGACTTTCCGGATCGATTCGCTGCTGGATTCGTTCGATGCGGTGATGGGCAGTCTCGGGGATTCCCTTCATGATCCGCTGTCTGTAAAACACATCATCATATTGACAGACGAACAGGGGAAACAGTTTCTCCGTATCCGGCAATCACACCTTTCTTCCCGCAATTACCTGGTGACAGCAGGAAAAGCTGCTCCCATGAAAGTTGATCAGGATACCCTCACCTTTCTGAGGCTCTTAGAACCCCGTTCCACCGATGCGGAAAAAGACGGTCCGTCCCACAGTTGTGTGGCACTGACCTTTTACCTGAACGACTATCGCACGGTCGATTCCTACCGCGGCGGATCCCTTTCCCATAAGCTGGAACAGTTGTATACCGCGGCAAAAAAACAGACACACTGGTCCGAAACCAACAACCGGAACCTCCGATTGAGCGCAGCGTATTCCTTAAAAGATGCCGAAGCGGGTACCGTACCCAAGGTGCAGGCGCGGTACCGGAAAAACGATGTATTGTCTCCCATGGCCGACGTCAGCCTGCAGAACGTGTACGATCATTTTAGTCCGTCGATTGCACTGGGCCTCACCTTGCAACTTCCCAAAGGGGATCTCATGCATGAACTCAAGTTGGGATGGGAACCGATGTTCCTGTTCTCGGGTACTGATCCCGGTCCGCTGAAAACTTACCGCAATGACTGGCTCTTTGCCGAATACAGTATTTTCCCCGTTGCCAAGCACCAGAATGCCCTTCCCTTTACGGGAAACCTCTCCTTTTCTTACTTGCTTTCCCGGAAAGGCGATTATTTCCATAAAAACACTTTCCGCTTGGGTGTCGGAGGGTTCAAACACGACAAGATCTCGCTTACGCCCGTTATTTATTTCCATGATCTTTTCAAAGGTGTCTCTCCCGCCCTGAGGTTCAGCATCACCTTTTGAGCACCGTTTTGTGGGATGTTTATTGGAAAAACCGCCGGAAAATTCCGGCGGTTTTTCTATTCGCGCGCTTCGGTACCAGGACACCTCCTGGATTTCAGAATCCGGTCATCTTACAGTACTTTTACCAAAATTTCTTTACCTAAAGACAACCCTGAACGGATGGATTACCTTGCAGAGCTGAACGAAAGACAAAGAGAAGCCGTACTATACACCGAAGGGCCCCTGATGATCATAGCCGGTGCGGGTTCGGGCAAGACCAAGGTGCTCACCACCCGGATCGCGCACCTGATGAAAAAGGGGGTCGATGCCTTCAACATACTGGCCCTGACCTTTACCAACAAGGCGGCCCGGGAAATGAAGGAACGGGTGGAAAAAATACTGGGTGGCACAGAAGCCCGGAATCTCTACATCGGAACCTTTCACTCGGTGTTCGCCCGCCTGCTCCGTGCCGAAGCCACCAGGCTGGGTTATCCTTCCAACTTTACGATTTACGACACCGATGACGCCAAAAGTCTGCTGAAGACCATCGTCCGCGAGATGAACCTGGATGAAAAGCAATACAAGCCGTCATTTGTGCTGAATCGCATTTCTTCCGCTAAAAACGGGTTGATCAGTTACGCCGAATACCACGAAGACTTTCAGCTACGGCAGGAGGACCAGCGGGCCAACCGCCCGCTCATCAGCAAGATCTATGAAAGCTATGTCAAGCGCTGTTTCAAGAACGGCGCCATGGACTTTGACGATCTGCTCTTCAACATGCACGCACTATTGACCCGGTTTCCCGAAGCGCTGGTCAAATACCAGCACAAATTCAAATATATTCTGATCGACGAATACCAGGATACCAATGCGGCCCAATACGCGATCATTAAACTGCTCGGGGCCGTTCACGAAAACATCTGCGTGGTCGGAGACGATGCGCAAAGCATTTATTCTTTCCGCGGAGCTACAATCAAAAATATCCTGCAGTTTGAAAAAGATTACGATGACGTAAAGGTCGTTAAGCTGGAACAAAACTACCGCAGCACCCAGTCGATCCTCAAAGTCGCCAATGAAGTGATCTCCAACAACAAAATGCAGATTCCCAAGGAACTCTGGACCGATAACATACACGGAGAGAAGATCATCCTGATGCGGACGGCGACCGATAACGACGAGGGCCGCTTCGTGGCAGAGACGATCTCGGAGCAAAAGTTGCGCAACCACTTCCATGAGAACGAGTTTGCCATTCTTTACCGCACCAATGCGCAGAGCCGCAGCATGGAGGAAAACCTCCGCCGTAAAAACATTCCATACCGCATCTACGGGGGCGTTTCCTTTTATCAGCGAAAAGAGATCAAGGATTTGGTCGCTTATCTCCGGCTGATCGTCAACCCGCAGGATGAGGAGGCACTCAGGCGCATTATCAACTACCCCGCCAGGGGCATCGGAAAAACGACGCTCGAAAAAGCCTCGGTCCTGGCCGCCCAGCACAACATCACCCTTTGGCAGGTGCTTGAAAAGCCCGCTTCGTTCGGATTTCGTTCCGCGACGTTGCAAGTCATCGAAAGCTTTGTATACATGATCAAAAGCTTCCAGGTGATGCTGGAAAAACACAACGCCTACGACGTGGCTTTCCGGGTGGGTAAAGAAACGGGCCTTGTTAAGGAGCTTTTTGTCGATAAAAGCACGGAAGGGATCACACGGTATGAAAATATCCAGGAGCTGTTGAACTCCATCAAGGAATTTACGGAAACCCCCACCGAGGAAGGGGAATTGCTGGATAAAAGACTGGGGAGCTATCTGCAGCAGATCACACTGCTCACCGACGCCGACCAGGACGAACACGATCAGGATGTCGTCCGCTTAATGACCATCCACGCGGCCAAGGGCCTGGAATTCCCTTGCGTCTTCGTGGTGGGCATGGAAGAAACACTGTTTCCCAATGCCATGGCCATCAATACACGGGAAGACCTGGAAGAAGAAAGGCGCCTGTTTTATGTGGCCATTACACGGGCCAAATCGAAGCTGTGGCTTACCTTCACCTCTAACCGGTACCGCTTCGGAAACCTGATGCAAAACGACCCCAGCCGTTTCTTAAAAGAAATACCCAAAGACCACCTGGATGAGAACTATGCGGGTCGCGCCATTACCGAACCGGTATACCGTACCGAGCGCTATCCGGATTCCAGGCAACAAAACACGCCGGCCGCCGCCTCCGTATCGGGGCTGGGTAACGGGAGCGCCGCTGCCAAACGCATTCCCGTACACGTACCCAGTGAAAATTTCAAGCCTGACGACCCCTCCACCTTCGAAGCCGGCATGGAAGTGGAACATCAAAAGTTTGGCTTCGGTAAGATCCTCCGGCTGGAGGGCAATCCCAATAACCGCATTGCAACCATTTCTTTCCGCCAGGCCGGCGAAAAAAAGATCATGCTTAATTATGCCCGCCTTCAGATTACCCACAACGAAGAAGCCGGTTGAACCGGACCGGGGGGAGAATATAGACTATCAATATGGAAATATTTCGTATCTTAACTTCCGCACGAACATGGCAACTGCCGGGCGACCGGCGGCGTTAAAGGATGCGCTTCTGTTTTTATCGTGGTGGAAAAACCCCTCCAATATGAACAATAATAAAATCATATTTTCCCGCAACATAGAAGACCTTCAGATCATCGCCCTGGAGGAAATCGGCCGGGAACTGACCGACGCCGAGATCATGCGGATCTCCGCCCTGCTGGGAGATTACATCAACTGGCATGATGCGGTGGCCCACGCCATTTTAGACAATGTCAAATCTGATTCACTCTCCTGAAACCAGATGGATACGCCGTCCCAAGCGCTGGAAAAACTCAGGCATTTCTGTGCTTACCAGGAAAGATGCCATGCAGAGGTGTCCGATAAACTGCGGCAATTAGGGCTGTGGGGACCCGACGCGGATGAAATCCTGGCCACCCTGATCAACGAAAACTACCTGAACGAAGAACGATTTGCCAGAAGTTTTGCGCGGGGCAAATTCCGCATGAAAAACTGGGGACGAAAAAAGATCTCCCAGGCGCTCAACTTAAAAAAGATATCTCCTTATTGCATTCGCCAGGGCCTCTCGGAGATTCCCGAGGACGCATACCGTCAAACCTTGAAAAAGCTCGCCCGGGACAAATACGAGGCACTCCGCAAAGAACAGTACCTCAAACGCCGGTATAAAACGATCCAATACCTTATTGCCAAAGGTTACGAGCCGGATTTGGTTCGTGAGGTACTGGATGATCTTACGGAAAACTAATGCTCAGTGTCGTTCCCGGCGCCTCGGCGATAACCGCTGCACCCTTTCGGCCCTGAAGGCCCGCGGCGAAACACCGTTTTTCTTTTTAAAGAGCTTGGAAAAATAATAAACAGAATCAAAGCCGGTCTGAAATGCGATTTCATTGATGTTCAGTGTGGTAGCGTGAAGCAGTTCCTTTGCCCTTTCTATCCTGAGGTTCAAATGGTATTCATGCGGCGACACGCCCGCAACCGCCTTGAACTTCTTCCGGAATTTGGAATACCCCATGGGCAGTTCCCTTGCCAGATCTTCCATGTTCACAGACCTGTCCAGCGATTCCCGGAGCACGAACATCGCTTTGTGGATCAACTGCCGGGTCGGGTTGTCACTGTGGCGCGTATGCTGGGAAATGTTGTGAATCAGGCCCAGCATTTCCAGGGTGATGCCGGGAACGATCTGGTAATAACCCGGTAAGGCGTTCTGTACGGTTTCCAGTAGCCGCTGGAATAAAATCAGCAGGGACTCGTTCAGCCCGACCTGGAGAAACGGCGTTTCGGGATGAAAAAAATAAGTTTTAATCAGCGAATCAGGATATTGGCCTTTAAAACCCACCCAGTATTCTTCCCATCCGGAGTCGAGATCCGGTTTATAACGGTGCCATATCTCGGGAAAGAGAAAAAAACAGGTACCCTCCCGTATTTGGGTGGGCGCCGTTCTCTGGGATTCAAAAATTCCCTTTCCCTTGGAAATAAAAACCAGATAATACCCATCCAGAATTCTGCCTTTATTCCAGCTAAAGGCATGTGAGGCAGGATGACCCTCGGCCGG
>Ga0164242_10009044_pt1 | contig 10778 bp, 7 predicted proteins | sample OricomgcompostMG_FD_108783 | JGI IMG/M metagenome (GOLD analysis project Ga0164242, IMG submission 108783) | Miracle-Growth compost microbial communities from Emeryville, California, USA - Original compost - Miracle growth compost (MG) ... | reverse complement strand
CCGGGCAGTACGTCGGCGAGCCTGCGGTGAGTGCGTCGACGTACGGTCGGGGTGGCCGCGGCCCAGGCAGCCGCAGCGAGCATCGGGTGGGACGGCCGTACCTGTCCGGTTCCCGGATCGGCGATGAGAAGGTGTGCCGCCAGCGCCTCGTCCAAGGCGTCGACATCACCGAACTTCGTCAGGTCGCTGTCGCTGACGAGAGGTTCCGCGGCGATAGCGAGGAGCAACTCCAGCTGGGCGGCAGGGAGGTCCTCGATTCGCCGCGCCAGGAGGTCCTCCAGGTCGCCCGGGACGGCGAGCGGTGCGCCGAAGTCCGGGATGCCGCGTTGCCGGATCATCCTGCCGAACTCCAGTGCGAGGAGCGGATTGCCGCGGGAGTGTTCGGCGATCCGGCCGCTGATCCAGCGCGGCAGGACGACTCTGAGGCGCTGGTTGAGCAGATGGCCGATCTCCTCCTTTCCCAGACCACTGACCTCGATCACGGCGAGTTCGCGCCGACGCAGGGCGGACTCGACAGCCGTCATCGGGTGACGGGAGCGGCGAGTGAGGAGGCAGCGGATCGCCAGTCCTTGCCTAGCCATCCCGGCAAGGACCTGAATCGACTCGGGATCGCACCACTGCACGTCGTCGACGGCGACGAGCAGCGGGTTCTCCTCGGCCATGGCCGCGAGGACCTGGAGGGCGCCGCGCACGGTCGCACCGGTGTCGAGAGGTCCGGTCATCTCCTCACGCAGCAGAGCCCCGGCGAGTGCCTTCCGGAGGGGAGCCTCGAGAGCAGTGGTGTCCGGATCGACGCCGACGAGGAGGTCGGCGAGGACTCCGAAGTGATCGTCCTTCGCGTCCTCGCTGGCATGGGCGAGGAGGACCCGATGCCCACTCTCGGCGGCGATGCGGGCACCACACTCCAGCAGTGCGGACCTGCCGATCCCGGGCTCGCCGACGAAGCCCAGTCCGGCCGGTGGTACCTCGTCGAGGAGCCACCGGATCGCGCCGAGCTCGTCGCCGCGGGCGAGAAGACGACACTCCATGCCCCTCAAGGTAGTTCCGCGCCGCCCCAGCACGCACCTGGCGGCGTTCTCGTCGCTCGACGACCAACCCCGGGTCGCCTTCGCTCCTCGGCCTTGCCATGCACGCACTGGATGCGACGCGGTATGCACCGCCGCGCGGTACCTGGCAGCGATGTGGGTGGATAGTCTCGCCGGGTGACCTGGACCCACGACGAGTGCTACGACGCCGCCGACCGGGAGCGACGGCTCGAGGAGCCGGGCAAGCGGGTCATTGCACCGGAGCGGACCCCCTTCGAGCGTGACCGGGCCCGCGTCGTACACGCCGCCTCCTTGCGGCGACTGGCCGCGAAGACACAGGTGGTGGGGCCGCAGAGCGACGACTTCGTACGCAACCGGCTCACCCACAGCCTCGAGGTCGCCCAGGTGGCACGCGATCTGGCGCATCCGTTGGGATGCCATCCCGATCTGGCCGAGACCGCGGCGCTGGCGCACGACCTGGGCCACCCGCCCTTCGGGCACAACGGCGAGCGCGCCCTCAACGACCTCGCGGTCTCGTGCGGCGGCTTCGAGGGGAATGCCCAGACACTGCGGATCCTGACCCGTCTCGAGGCGAAGACCTTCGCTGCTGGCGGGCAGTCACTGGGACTCAACCTGACCAGGGCCACCCTGGATGCCTGCACGAAGTACCCCTGGACCCGCGAGTCCGCCTCGCCGGCTCGTGGCTTCCACACCGACGGAGCGCCGAAGACCATGCGCAAGTTCGGTGTCTACGCCGACGACCTCGAGGCCTTTGCCTGGTTGCGTCAGGGCGTCGAGGGCGATCGCCGCTGTGTCGAGGCGCAGGTCATGGACTTCGCCGACGACGTCGCCTACTCCGTGCACGACCTCGAGGACGGCATCGTCGCCGGCAAGATCCCGCTCGCGACGCTTACCGACGAGAGTGCCCGGGCGGGGGTGTGGGAGACCGCGCGAGCCTGGTATCTCCCCGAGGTCGCCGATGACGCCTTCGAGGAGGCGTTGGCCGATCTACGCGTCGCCGCATCCTGGCCGACGTCGTACGACGGCTCGCGGCGCGGCCTGGCCGCCCTGAAGAACCTCACCAGCGACCTGATCGGCGTCTTCTGCGGGGGAGTGCAGGGCGCCACCCGGGAGCACTTCGGCGACGAGCCGCTGGTACGGCACCGCGCCGACGTGATCATCCCGGAGAGGACCGCGGTGCAGATCGGCGTACTGAAGTCGATCGCGGCGCACTACGTGATGCAGGCCGCCGGCAGGGTGGCCCTGATGAGCCGGCAGCGCGAGCTGCTCTACGAACTTCATGCGGCGCTGCTGGCCGGTGCGCCGGATTCGCTGGACCCGCAGTTTCGGGTCGACTTCACCGAGGCGAACGATGACGCGGCTCGTCATCGTGTGGTGATCGATCAGCTGGCGGCGCTGACGGACGCTTCTGCGGTCGGCTGGCACGCTCGTCTGTGTCGCTGACCTTGCTGTCGCCGTCCTCCTCGCGCCGCGGTCGTTCGTGGAAGACGACCTCGATCTCCTGGTAGCCCTTGTGCCGCTGGGCCTGCGCCTGCCGCCGATAGGCGGCGTGGTCGGCCGGGGTGAGGTCGACGTCGTCGGTGAAGGGGGTCAGCAGCGCCCGCGGCCAGAGGCGATGTGCACGTACGGCGTTGAGCTCCATCGCCAACACCACGATGGTGGCGGCGAGGTAGAGATAGGCGAGCATGCCGATCACCGTGGCGAAGACGGCGTTGATGTCGGAGGCGTGCCGGATCACCCCGTCGACATAGCGGTAGCCGAAGGTCTGCAGCAGCTGCAGCCCGATGCCGGCGAAGATCGCTCCCGGAATCAGTGCGCTCAGGCGCAGGTCCTGGCGGATCGCGAGCCGGAAGGCCGGGATCAGGCTCAGCGTGAAGACCACCACCCCGATGAGGAATCCGGCGACGCGCAGGCCGAAGGGGCTCCCGTCCCAGTACTTGTGCAGGAAGATCGAGGCGCTCACCGCGATCAGGGTGCTCACCCCCACGAGAAGGACGACCACGAAGGAGCGTCCCCGGGAGAGGAAGGGATTGGGCCGGCTGTTGCGGGGCACGCCCCAGGTGGTGTTGCCGGCGTACTGGAGCGCCTGGGCGACGCCGAGGGCGCCGTACACCGCGACGATGACGCCGACGATGACACCGGCAGTGCCGCCGCTGAGCGCCTCGGGGGCCTTGAGCTGTTCGCCGACGACGGGAAAGGAACCGACGGCCGAGTCGAGCAGCTGCTTCTGCAGGTGCGGATTGTCGACGAGCACCCAGCTGAGCACTGTCGAGGCGAGCAGCAGCAGCGGCAGGATCGAGACGAAGGCGTAGTAGGTGAGCAGCGCGGAGAGGTAGTTGCCGAAGTCGTCGCCGAACTTGTAGATGGTGGCGAGCGGGAAGCCGACGACGGGGTGGCGCTGCTGCCACTTGTCGATGCGTTCGACGGCCGACATGACACCCCCTCGTATGGCTGCTCCTGGGGGTGACGGTAGCGCTAGTTGAGCTACGCCGTGAGCCTGTCCGTGGGCGCCCGTAGACTCACCCCGTGGCTGGCCGGATCCGTGACGAAGACATCGCACTGGTCCGCGAGCGCACCCGCATCGACGAGGTCGTCTCGGCGTACGTGACGCTCCGCAACGCCGGCGGCGGCAACTTCAAGGGCCTGTGCCCCTTCCACGACGAGAAGTCTCCGAGCTTCAATGTCACGCCGGCCCGAGGTATGTACCACTGCTTCGGCTGCCAGGCTGGCGGCGATGTCATCAGGTTCATGATGGAGATCGAGGGTCTCGGCTTCACCGAGACCGTCGAGCGGCTCGCGGAGAAGGCGGGCATCGTGCTGCGCTACGAGGAGGGCGGCGCGATGACGCGGCCCTCGGGTGGTCCGCAGCGTGCGCGGCTAGTGGCGGTCAATGCCGCCGCGGCCGACTTCTACCGCGAGCAGCTGCTCACCCCGGACGCGATGACGGCCCGACGCTTCCTCGACGAGCGCGGCTTCGACAAGGATGCCGCCGACACCTTCGGGGTCGGATTCGCGCCGCGCGGGGGAGAGGACCTCGTCAAGCACCTGCGACAGAAGAGCTTCACCGACAAGGAGCTGGTCGCCAGTGGCGTAGCCGGTGAGGGTCGTGGGCTCTACGACCGTTTCCGGGGCCGGCTGATCTGGCCGATCCGCGACACCAGCGGCGACACCCTCGGCTTCGGCGCCCGGCGGCTCTTCGACGATGACCGCATCGAGGCGAAGTACCTCAACACCCCCGAGACCACGCTCTACAAGAAGAGCCACGTCCTCTACGGCATCGACCTGGCCCGCCGCGAGATCGCGCGCGAGTCGCAGGCCGTCATCGTCGAGGGCTACACCGACGTGATGGCCTGTCACTTGTCCGGCATAAAGACGGCCGTGGCGACCTGTGGCACTGCCTTCGGCGATGACCACGCCCGGGTGATCCGGCGGCTGCTCCAGGACCACGACGAGTTCCGGGGCGAGGTGGTCTTCACCTTCGACGGCGATGCAGCAGGACAGAAGGCGGCGCTGCGTGCCTTCCAGGGGGACCAGATCTTCGCGGGACAGACCTATGTCGCCATCGAACCCCATGGCCTGGATCCCTGCGACCTGCGCCTGCAGAAGGACGAGGCCGCCGTACGCGACCTGGTCGCCAGCCGTACCCCGCTCTACCGCTTCGTACTCGCCAATGTCGTCGACCGCTACGACCTCGACCGGGCCGATGGCCGCGTCGATGCGCTCCGCGAGGGCGCCAAGCTCGTCTCGAGCATCCGAGATCGTTCCAAGGTCGACGCCTTCGCACGCGAGCTGGCCGGCATGATCGGGATCAGCGCCGACGAGGCCCGCCAGGAGGTACGCCGCGCCGCCAATCGCGGCCAGCCTCAGCAGAATGGTCGGGAACGGCAGGGCACGACTGCTGCTCCGGCGCCTTCTCCCGAGCCGACGACTCCGCAGTTCGCCTTCCCCAGCCCCAGCGACCCACGGCTGATGATCGAGCGGGAACTCCTCAAACTGGTGCTGCAGCGCCCCGACCTCGTCCCCGGCATTCCCGAGCGTGTCGAGGTCGACGACTTCACCCACCCGGCCTACCAGTCGCTGTGGGCCGGTGTCCGCCAGGCCTGGCCGCCCTCGGCCGAGTCGACCCGCTGGATCAACGCCGTCGGCGACGCCCTGCAGGGCCCCGTTCGCGAGATGCTCAGTGCCCTCGCCGTCGAGCCGCTCCGCGCCGGCAAGGAGCCGACCGAGGGCTACGCCCGCCTGCACGACGTCAAGTTGCGCGAGCTGACCGCACAGCGCCGTGTCGAGGACCTCAAGTCCCGCCTGCAGCGCACCAACCCCGCCACCGACCCCGACGGCTACAGCCGCATGTTCACCGAGCTCGCCGCTCTCGAACAGCACCGCCGCGAGCTCCGCGAGCAATCCGTCGCCGTCGAGTGAGGAACCGATTTCACACGCGCATCCGGTCCTTGCTACCGTATGCCAGCGCGATCCCCTGTAGCTCAATTGGCAGAGCATTCGGCTGTTAACCGGAGGGTTGTTGGTTCGAGTCCAACCGGGGGAGCGATTGGAGTAAGGAGGCGCCGCATCAGCGGCGTCTCCTTCTTCTGCTTTTGTGGAGCGGCTCGCATCGCCGTGAGAAGGGCACTGACCCGAGGCGGACCTGACGCCGTACCTCGTCGGATCGGTTGGCGGGGGAATGGTGACCGCTGCTACTGTCACGACGGCCGTGCGACAGGACGAGGAGGTGATACCCGTGAACGAATCCACATGGGTGCTCCTCTCCGGGGTCATGGTTGGGCGATAGATCGTCCGGGAGCGCCGTTCAACGAGCACTCCCGAAGGACACGATCATGCTCTTCTCAACTGAGCGACACCTGGAAAACGGTGTCGTTGAACGCGAGTTCACCCTCGGCGAGACCCCCGGCATCCTCTGGACGCCTGCAACCTCGCCAGCCCCGCTGATCCTGCTCGGTCATCCCGGCGGGTTGGCCAGGATGTATCCGCGGCTGGTTGCACGGGCGCACGCCTCGGCCGAGATCGGATTCGCCACCGCCACCATCGAACTTCCCGGAAGTGGCGACAGGCCACCGCTGGCCGAGGTGGAGCAGGCACGCGCCGACCTGCGTCGCGTGCTGGGTGCAGGCGGGCCTGTCGGCGACGGGATCGTCCAGCGCCTCATCCTCCCGCTGGTCGACCAGGCGGTCCCCGAATGGCGAGGCACCCTGGATGCCCTCCTTCAGTTGCCCGAGATCCGCGGCCCGGTTGGGTACTCGGGCGGGGTGATCGCGATCGGTCTCCGGCTGGCGCTGGTCGAACCGCGCATCGTTGCCGCCGGGCTCTTCGCCGGAAGCTTCGTTCCCCGCGCGATGCTCGAGGAGGCTCGGCAGGTCAGGATCCCCCTGCACGTCCTGTTGCAGTGGGACGACGAGGGCAATGACCGACAACTGGCGCTGGACCTGTTCGATGCCTTCGGCTCCCGGGAGAAGACCCTGCAGGCCAACATGGGTGGGCACACCGGCGTACCGCAGTTCGCAGGGGAGGACGCGGCCAGGTTCTTCCTCCGGCATCTGCGCTGAAGTCATGGTCTCGTGTGATGCCGGCGAACCCGGACCGTCAACGAGCCACGTCAGCGGAAGTCAGGACTAGGTTCGGTCGATGCAAGAGCCTGTTTCCGTGCATCGACTGCGATGTCAATGGCCCACATCGTCAAGTTTGGATCCTCGGTTGGCGCATCCGCTTGCAGTTCGAATTGCATGTCCGTGAGCAGCCGCTGGCTGGCAGTGTTTCGATAGTCAACGAGGCCATAGACGGTTGCCACTTCGCCCTCCGTGAGTTCAGCTGCGATCCTTGCGAGCACTTCATCGAGACACTCCCGCGCTACCGCCCCACCCTTGCCGCGGGCCGTGCGCGCAACGGCGAGTAGCCGGAGCTTGATGATCGGAAAATCGACATCGTCCATGCGGCACCACAAGGCAACGGCGACGAGCGTGCCATCGTCGAACCCGACGAGACATGTGCCGTCGCGGCCGCCAACGGGCACAGACAGCGTGCGGATCGCGGACTGTACGCCCTTCTCGTAGGGCTTCGGGTGGGCCGCCGGACGTCGGCCGGGCCTTCTCGGGGCGGGAGACGTGCACTCGAAACGCTGTAGCAGCGGCCTGTCCGCGCCTTCGGCGGGGCGCCATTCGATGGTCACCCGGCGGGTCGGATGACTCGACGCGGACGGGCGCCACCGCGGCGCGGTCGCAGGAAGTGGGCTTCCGCCGCCGTCGGCAACGCACCGGCGCCACTCTCCAGGTACGCCAGGCCCTCGGCAGACTCATCCGAACCTTCGGTGTCGATATCGCCGGACGGAGTGGTCGCGATTGCCGGTAGCAGGTCAAGCAGGGCGGCAGAGCCGATGGTCTGCCTGAAGATCCAGACATGGTCACCTTGATGCAGACCCGAACCATCGGCGAGTGCCCGAGGCAGGTCGACGTCGAACGCCTCCCCGGCTGTTGCAGCCCCATCGTGGTACCCCACCTCGACGATGACTGACTCATCATCGAATCCGTGCACTCGGCCTGTTGCGAACACGATGTCCACGCGGCCACGCCTGCTCCATTCGTCCACAGCGTGAGCAGTGGCGCCCGTGAGGTCGGTGAAGAACGGCGCCTCGGCCAGTGTGTCCAGGCTGTGGTGTGACAGGAAGTCGCGGATGAGATCGGCGAAACGGGACTCGATCGCCAGCCCTTGCTCTCGCAGAACTGTGGCACCTGCCTCATCTCCCGCCTGGCCAGCCTTGAGGGCGAGTGCGAACAAGGTGCTGTGGTACGTGTGACTGCCCGCAGCTTTGCCATTGCGCCGAACGGGAACCTGCAGACCGTCAGAGACCAGACCCTTCTTGCGGAGTGTGCGGATCTGGGCACGGCTGGGCCGACGTGTGGGGTCGTTCGTGGACACAATCGTCTGCCATGGCACGACTGGTGTGGGGATGGATGCAAGCGTCACGGACGACCTCCTGAGGGAAGGCTATCTCAGCGAGCGGTCGTTTCAACCGCTCTGCCCGCATCTGAGCCATGCAAGCCCTAGATCGGCCGGGTCCACTCCTCGAGGATGACGAGGGTCCTGGTGTTCACACCGGGGCCTTCGGAGCGGAGTCTGCCGACGACGCGGCGCAGGTGCTCGACGCCGTCGACGCGGATCCGGACGAGTGCGTCGGGGTCGCCGGCGAGCGTCAGGATCTCCTCGACCTCCGGGATCTGCGAGACGAAGTCCATGATCGCGGCCAGGTCGTGGTGCTCGTGGAAGCGGAGCTCGGTGACCGCCTCCATCCCGGTGGCGATGCGGCCGTAGTTGACCTGCACCGTGTAGTGGCCGATCACGCCGGTCTTCTCGAGGCGGGCGATGCGTCGTTGGACCGGCGCCACGGTGAGGCCGACGGCTGCGGCGATCTCGCGCAGCGGTCGGCGGGCGTTCTCCCGGAGAAGGCGCAGGATCTCCCGGTCGGTGTCGTCAAGAATCACTGGATCGCTCACGCAAAAGATCGTAATGGAGGGATCATAGACATTGCGTCAGATGCGCCAACAAGGCGCAGTTGATTGCGATCTGTCGCTAAATCGAACGAAGTCTGTTGTGTTCCGGCTCACGCCTGGGAGAGCCTCGTCGCACGCGCGTCGCCCACGGGAAGAGGTCCTCCATGTCCACCGCACCCCTCGTTGAGTCCCGCGATGCAGGAGCTCCGAGCGTGGTACCCGAGCCCGCACTTCCGGGTGCGGACTACGACCTCGCGGACCGCTACCGCGTGGGCGGACCACCGACCCTGTTGACGGGAGTGCAGGCGATCGCCCGACTGCTGGTCGAGCACCGCGCCCTGGATCGCCGGCGCGGTCGTCGTACGGCGTCCTTCGTGTCCGGCTACCAGGGCAGCCCACTCGGCGGCCTCGACAAGATGCTCGCCGACATGGGCGATGTCCTGGCGGAGAACGACATCCGCTTCGTGCCGGGTGTCAACGAGGAGCTGGCGGCGACCGCGGTGTGGGGGAGCCAGATCGAGCTGCCCCTGGGCAATCGGAGCCATGACGGGGTCACCGGCTTCTGGTACGGCAAGGGTCCCGGGTTGGACCGCGCCACCGATGCCCTGCGACACGCCAACATGTACGGCGTGAACCCCCACGGCGGCGCGGTTCTCCTCGTGGGTGACGACCCGGCCTCGAAGTCCTCGACGGTGCCGGCGGTGAGCGAGCGTGCCCTTGCTGCGATGGGCATCCCGGTGCTCTTCCCGCGCAGTGCGACGGAGATCGTGACGATGGGTCTCCACGCGATCGAGATGTCACGAGCGTCCGGGTGCGTGGTGGCGCTCAAGATCGTCGCCGATGTCGCCGATGGCGCCTGGGTGATTCGCGCGGACGACGTCGACGTCGACCCCGTCGTACCGGGTGTCGAGTGGGAGGGCTCGGCCTACGAGTACCGGCAGCGACCCATGGTGGTGCGCCCCGACGCGATCATCGCGGCAGAGGCCGACCTGGTCGGCCCTCGTGCCGAGGTCGTTCGCTCCTACACTGCCGCCAATGCGTTGAACGTGGTCGAGATCGATCCCGCAGGTGCCTCGCTCGGGCTGGTCGCCTCCGGAAGCTGCTTCGACTCGATGCGACAGGCTCTGGCCGACCTGTCGCTCACCGACGACGACCTGCGCGCCGCCGGGATCAGGATCCTCCGGCTCGGGATGATGAGCCCGATCGAGCCGACGATCATCGAGCGCTTCGCCGCCGGCCTGGACCGCATCGTCGTCATCGAGGACAAGACCTCCTTCATCGAGACCCAGATCAGGGAGGTCCTGTACGGCGCCGCGCACGCGCCGGCGATCGTCGGCAAGCGCGACTCCGCTGGCCGGACTCTCGTCCCTGCGGACGGTGAGCTGACCGCCGGACGGCTCCTCGCGCCGCTTCGGCACCTACTGCAGGACGTGGTGACCATCGCCCCGGCACCGCCGGTACGCACGTCGCTTCCGCTGCTGCCGGTCAGTCGGTCGCCGTACTTCTGCAGCGGCTGCCCGCACAACAGATCGACCGTGCTTCCCGAGGGGTCCATGGGTGCTGGTGGCATCGGCTGTCACGTGATGGTGACGGCCTCCGATCGCGAGGAGAGCGCCGTCACCGGCGTCACCCAGATGGGCGGGGAAGGTGCGCAGTGGATCGGCCAGGCATGGTTCACCGATGCCGACCACATCTTCCAGAATGTCGGCGACGGCACCTTCTTCCACTCCGGGCAGCTGGCCCTGCAGGCCTGCATTGCCGCCGGGGTGAACATCACCTACAAGATCCTCTACAACGATGTCGTCGCGATGACCGGTGCGCAGGATGCCGAGGGTGCGCTCTCGGTGCCGCAGCTGACCCACAAGCTGCGTACCGAAGGCGTCGGCAAGATCGTCATCTGTGCCGACGAGCCGCGTCGCCACCGGCGCCGCGATCTGGCCCCGGGGACGCTGCTGTGGAGTCGCGACCGGTTGGACGAGGCCCAGCGGATGCTGCGCGAGGTGCCCGGTGTGACGGTGCTGATCTACGACCAGCACTGTGCCGCCGATGCTCGTCGCCAGCGCAAGCGCGGGGCCCTGCCCACTCGCACGAAGCGGGTCGTCATCAACGAGGCGGTCTGCGAGGGCTGTGGCGACTGCGGTGTCAAGAGCAACTGCCTCTCCGTGCAGCCGGTCGAGACCGAGTACGGCCGCAAGACCCGCATCGACCAGACCTCCTGCAACACCGACTACAGCTG
>Ga0164242_10009043_pt1 | contig 10778 bp, 26 predicted proteins | sample OricomgcompostMG_FD_108783 | JGI IMG/M metagenome (GOLD analysis project Ga0164242, IMG submission 108783) | Miracle-Growth compost microbial communities from Emeryville, California, USA - Original compost - Miracle growth compost (MG) ... | reverse complement strand
TCACACGATGTTAAGGAGGTTGCATGAGTGAAATAAAGATAGTTTCTCTGGAAGGCATAACCAACCGACGCTCCAAAGCGTACGAACCATTTATCCAAGCTGCGTTGAATATGGAACGAGGAAAGGCGGTCCTTGTGGAACGAATCGGAATAAAAAGTCTTACTGGAAATGTAAATCGGGCCATCTGGGCACGCAATCTTAGAGACAAGCTGGCCGTGAAAACAGTTAAAGGATTGACCTACATCATTCACCTCGAGGATAAGTGATGCCAGAACCTACCGATAGTCCCAAAATCCGCGAGGTAATACGAGACCTGTTATCTCGCGGGCACCACTACTCAACTTACGAGATTCAAGGCTATTTGCAGATCATGCTAGGCCGGTTGATCTCTGAGTCAGCAGTAAGTGCTCGCGTACGTGACTTACGCAAGCCTCAGTACGGTGGTTACAACGTGATTTCAAGACCCCGGCATGGATGCAGTGCTTGGGAGTACAGAGTGGAATTAGCTAACAAGGATCAAGAGGCGGCGTAGAGATGGGAAGGATTCGCACGATAAAGCCGGAGTTTCATGCGCATGAGGATTTATCGGCTCTGCCAGCAGAAACTCATCTTCTCGCCGGGGCTCTGACTAACTATGCGGACGACGCAGGGTATTTCAATGCAAATCCTGGTCTAGTAAAAGCAGGTACGCACCCTCTCAGGAAAGATCCAACAAGCACAGAGCAGCAACTAACACAATTGGCAGCCATGGGGTACATCGAGATTCGTGCGTGTGCGGACGGAAAAACAATTGGAAAGATAGTCAACTTCTCTATTCATCAAAAGGTGTCGCATCCTTCTGATTCAAAACTAGAAGCAAGATTCAATGAAGGCTCCAGAATTATTCCTGAAGGCTCACTGAAGACTCAAGAGGTTCTCCGCCCTGAACAGGGAAAAGGGAACAGGGAATTTAAGGGAACAGGGAACAGGGAGGCGTCCACCGCTGCGCTGGTTCCCGCAAGCCCCGCGTTTATCACTTTCGCTCTCGGGATGGGAAAGACCCACATCGTTACCGAAGCAGACATCGCAAGTTGGGAACAGGCATACCCCGCCGTTGACGTGCGGCAGGAACTGCGCAAGGCACTGGTGTGGCTGGATGCCCACCCTGACAAGCGCAGTAATTCAATCACAGGCTCAAAGCAACGAATTGTTAGATGGCTAGGAAGATCGCAAGACAACGGAGGAAGTCGCAGAAATGGAGCAATCAATCGCAATCACGGAAAAACAAGCGGCAATCTCGACGCGGCAGGAGCAGCCCTCGAACTCCTTGCCCAAAGAAGACGAGATCGTGAAACTGCTGACGAAGTTTGCGGAGCGGAGGCAGGCACAGGTTTCGACGGCAACACTCTTGACATTCGCGGAGGACCTGGAGCACTTCTCATTGATGGACATTGAGGCAGGACTGAAGGCGATATCCTCCCGCCGCCGCGCTGAAGGAGAGACAGCATTTCCTGAGATACAGGCAATTGTTGAAGAGTGCCAAGCGGCATCGCGTAATCGTCGTATTGCAGCTCAACGTGAACGCCGGATAGCGGATGAGGCTGCTGAGCGCCGACGCCGGATAACTCATCCAGAAGACTTCGTTGCCGATGACGAAATCAAGGCAATGGCTGAAAAGCTATCGGCCAAGATCGGGTTCGACCAGCCGAAGGAGATAGTCATCCCCGCACCAGTGATGCTTACGTGCCCTCACTGCTCGGCGGAACTTCCTGTATCTCCTAACATTCGATTTTGGAACGCAGAAGAACTCAGAAGCCATGCCGATACTTTAGACGAATTGCAGCGTATGGCAGATAAGAACAGGGTGAGCCAGTGAAACCACCAATTGCGATTGACCTATTTTGCGGTAAGGGTGGCTGGACTAACGGCCTGTTAGAAGCTGGGTTCGAGGTATATGGCTTCGATATTGCGCCTCAGCCTGAGTACAAAGGCATCTTTGTGCAATGCGACATCTTGGCTCTTACTGCTGATGACCTTATGAAGTATGGGGCATCGTTCGCTACGTGTAGCTCTCCGTGTGAACAGTTCTCCTTACATGGCATGAAGAACTTCCATCCAAACCCAAAATACCCAGAAATGGGGATAAAGCTATTCAATCATTCGCGGGCACTCCTAGAGGAACTGGATATCCCCTATGTAATGGAAAATGTTGCGCCAGCCAGGAAGTTCGTTGGAGCACCTGTTACTCACTGCGGTCCCTTCTATCTGTGGGGTACTGGAGTGCCAGCTATATTTCCACGTGAGGCTTACAAAGTCACCAAAGGCATTCAGTTGGCCGGTGGCGTAAAGGATTGGTCAAATCTTTCCCTAGAGGAAAAGAGGGTCCACCGCAAGACTGCCTTCATGGTTAGGTATGGCTCTAAATCAGAGGAACGAAAAGAATGCTCAGCTGCCGCTGCCATGATTCCTCTACCGATTGCGCGGGCTGTAGCTGAAACAGCATGGAATCTTACGCAAGCAAGAGAGTTAGCCAATGCGTCCTAGAAAGAAAATCCTCTTAATCTGCTGCGATGCGTTCCGGGCCGCAGAACTGAAACTGGTTATTGAAACAAGAATCCCGGCAAAAGTTACGATCGCAACCGGCCTTGGCATAGTTACAGCAACGCAGGCGAAAGACTTCCAGTGTGCGGTACTGACTCAGTCTGACAAAGAGGTAATTGATTTCCTACGTGCTAGAGAAATACCTACTTTGGAGATTGGGTCAGGAGTTAGCTACGCGGATCGGATGGTGAATGGTTCGATGATGGATGTGCTTGAGGCAGTAAATATCATGTGCATCAGAAAGCGCGGGCCGAAAGCGAGGAAGGCCGCATGAGACACGTCGCCGCCTATACCGAAATAACCGCGCCACGGTGGGGCAAAGAAGAGCGCGAGTACAAGGTTGTGAAGTCGCGTGTTCCGTATATCTATGGGACTGGTCGAAATAACTGCCTGATTCACAAAATCAACTATGTGCGGCTGAAGTGGTGGGAGGTCGGCCCTCGCGGTGAATACCTTGTTCGCCTTCAATCTCCACGGATGACGGCCATAACAAACTGCGGTCAATGGATGTACATGAACGGAACGGAGTCGAAAGTATGCGCCATGCCGAAGCCGGATGCGGTTCTATGCGCTCGGTGCCATGGCGAAGGAACGAATTTCCCGCAAGGGCGACCACATAAGGTATCGAAGCAACTCGCAAAAGTAAGATTAGGATGCATTTCAGAAGGGGTTGCAGCATGAAAGGCTTCCGAAAGTACGGGAACAAGCCGACAAAGAAACATGCGTCTGGTAAGGAATCGCGCAGAGCTTCGGAGTTGAAATTGCTGGAGAAGATTGGGGCGATACAAGACCTCGAAGAGCAAGTGAAGTATGAGTTAGTTCCAAAGCAGCCGGGAGAACGGGCAGTCACTTACACAGCGGATTTCCGATACAAAGAAAACGGCCAGCTTGTAGTTGAAGACAGTAAAGGATTCAAGACGCAGCAGTACATCATCCGCCGCAAGCTTATGTTATTTCGGCATGGCATAAAGATCAGGGAGACTTAGATGAGCGATCAGAAGGACTACGAGCGCTACTTACGCGGAGAGTATTACCCTGGTGCACCGAAAACACCTTGGAGATTAGCGATGGAGGCCGACTTCCAGAGGCGCGAAGTTTCATTTGATTCACGGCCAGTCCCGCAGAAGAAGGTAGCTGTGAAGGCTTCTCCTATTGTCCGCAAAGGCTGCCGTCTGAAAGGTAAGACAGCAGCCGAATATATGAAGGAGCGACGTGCTAAAGCGATAGCGGAAGGGATCTGTTGCGATTGCTATAAACAACCCGCAAGAGAGGGACGAACTAACTGCGAGCGCTGCCAATCCGTCCGTACGATGCGTGAAAAGAACCGTTGGGCCAAGAAGAAGATGGCAGCGTGATTGCTATGAATAAATATCAATCACTACTGGATCGCTGCACAGGTAAAGCTCCGAGGCCATATTTGAAGCCAAAACCTCTAACCGGCATTCAGAAGCACGAACGCGAGTTGGATTCAATTGAACATGAATACCAAGATGTATTTGTAAAAAAGGAGAAATAACAATGAGCAAGACACCTACGAAATTCCCAAAATTTATCCATGTAACCCGCGAAAACGACGGGACCGATGATGCCTATTTTCAGGTGTCAGACGGAGCCAATCCCGAAGAGGCTCTTACTTCGGCCGACAAAACCCACGTTGCGACCTATGAGCTTAAAGAGGTGAAGGAAGGAAAATTGGAGCCAGTGTTTTCGGCAATAGTTGGATAACTGAAACCTTCCCGTATGGCCGTATCGGGAAGTATAAAATCACGGCCTCAGTATCACAACTTCTTTGAGAAGCAAGAGAGGAACTGAGATGGCTCACGAATGTCTAGACTGCGGAAGTTGGTGCTACTGCAACGGAGATATAGACGACTGTCTGACGAACTTCGATGAAGATGTGGATGCGTGTGGTCATTGCGATTGGCGAGATGATGATCTTGAGGATTCTTGCTGCCCTAAGTGCTTCGCATATTACGAAGAGTGCATCTGTAACAGCTAGTTTTGTTTTGTATCTGATGGCCAAGAGAGGTGAACGAATGAGCGAGTTGCAGGAGCAAAAGATTATGGACGTGATGCACACTTTGAGCGTCATCCGAGATGGTAAGGCCACGAATGCACAAGCATCAGCCAAAGCCTGCTGGGAAGTGCTAGACGAAGTTTTGAAGCTGGAGGCCAAGAGTGAATAGCGCAGAAGGAACGGAGAGCCAGTGGAACCGTTGTGGTGGATTACGAAAGATGGAGACAGGAGTTGCCTCGCGCTCTATCAGCGCCACTATTCGGTGTATCGATACAAAGACGGCCGGATCACAACTCAATTCGTTGGCCCTGGAACTCCAATCGTGCTCCGCAACGCCGATGCCTCCGCCCTCTTTGTTTGGAGAAAGTATATCGACCACACAATCCCTAAACAGGAAGGCGTCGAGTGCTCCGTCTTCCGCAACGAAGGCCAAGCCCTATCGTCCGAGCTTATCCGACAGGCTGACGCCATCGCTGATTTCTGCTGGCCTGGTGAGAGGCACTACACCAAAGTCGATACGAAGGCGGTTAGGAGCCGTAATGCTGGATATTGCTTTCTCAAAGCCGGGTGGAGAAGGTGCGGATTCAGTAAGGGCGGACTACTGATTTTAGAGAGGCTAAATCATGACTAAAGAGCAGGCAGAGGGAGAGGAACAGTGAGCGGAACAGGCACAGAGAACATCTTCGAGGGGCTGGACGTGAATCCACCGTGCCAGCACAGAGCGCTTCAGCTTTGCAAAGATCAGAGGGATGTAGTCACGGTATACGTATGTGGACGATGCTCAGAGAAATTTCAGGTAGAGCCGCTACCCAAACCGCAGCCGCAACAAAAAGAGCCCATGTTTCCCAAGCATTCAATTCCGTGGGGATTCAGAAGCAGGCAGGCGTGACGAAATCGAGTGAGGGACTATGACAGCGAAAGAAAAGGTATTGAAACGTTACCCCGAAGCGAGGGCACGCAAATGGGGTGGTTGGCGAGACGGTGAATCCGGCTGGGTTATCGAAGTGGGCGGAATTAGTTGGAGAGTTATCGGTGCTGGTGAAACCGAGGAAGCCGCATGGCAAAACGCTGCCGAATCTCTCCCAGCCCCACAGGAGCAGGAACGATGCCCTGAGTGTCGAGGAACCAAAGAACAATGCTTGGGCAACGAATACTGCTGGAGTAGGCATTGGCCAAAGGTTGATCCTATCCCAGCCGTAGAGGGCAAAGAGAAGGAACCGGTAGAAATTCGTTGGTGCTCTCTTTGCCACGCTAGAAGGGGATGCAATGTGCTGCCTCAAGGTGTCTTTTGTGGAGTGTGCGGCACTGAATGTATTGGAGATTTAGCCGAGCCGAAGCCCACTCCAGCTACGGAGGAGGAGCCTGACAAGTTCAAACGCGAGGCTTTCATAGGGTCGCAGAACCTCATTGACAATCAGCACGAGCCGGTGAAGTGGCGCGATATTGCTATTGGTGTCAAGGCTGACCTGATGCGCTATATCCACCGTCGCGCAGAGGAAATTATGAAGCCCCAGGACTCATCCTCTATCAGCACTGAACAGGAATTAGGGGTATGTAGGGCGTCGAGTGTCCTGCATACGAGGGGAAGTGCATGTGTCTCTTGGGAATCAACTCGCCCCGAGAATAAACCACAGACATTCGATGCGTGGATGAATAGGCACATCAAGGCCCGCGATCAATTCGGATTTACCTACAACGATTTGCGAGATTGCTGGAACGCAGCTAAGGCCTCTGAACCGAAGAAAGAGAAGGAGGGGGTATGAGCCAAGAAATTTGTAAAGGGGAGTGGAATGCTGAGGGTAAGGATCACACGTGCAGCCTTCCTGATGGGCATATCCGCAAATGTGTCTGTGGCTGCGGAGAACGGGGATATGCAGCCAATAAGCCACCCTCTTTGTGGCAGCCCAAGCCATTTTACAAGCGGCAAAAACCGAATCGGGGGATATAGATGAAAACTGAACTCAAGCCACCCGTTGATCTTTTCTGCAAGACTCCCATGCAGTTGATAAGGCGGATCCGGGAATTGGAAGCCGCAGCAAAGGAAAAGGCTGACGTTACACCGAGGTGGGAGGTACGTGGTGAAACGAAGTAAGTGGAACAGGCATGATTTGCCGATAGGCGAGGCTGTATTTATTGCAAGAACGTTGATGGAGATGACCCATGCTGACCTTGCAGCACGATCGGGCGTCCATAGAAATACTCTAGCCCGGCTGGAAAATGGAGAAAGACCTCCAACTTTTGAAATCCTTGTAAAAGTCTCCGCAGGGCTCGGAGTTGAACTGTCTCGGCTCGTCCGTAAAGCCGAAAGCCTCAAGCCTGCACCATAGATTGTGCCATCCTCTTGTTAATACTTTGGTTTAGTGGGATATTCTAACTGGCCCTCCCCGGACTGCGGTTAAGCTTCCGCTCCAAAAGCGAGACTCAACTTAGAGGACAACCCATGCCTTCAATTCTGCAAATGGTTGCAGTTCACTATGCAAACAGGTCTGGCCGCGGAAAAGCCGCGCTCTTTGTGCCTGTCGAAACGGCGCGAGAATGGGTTGACGCTCGATTAGCGGTATGGAGTAAGGGCGCAAAGTACATCAACCTAACGAAAACGGAAGCCTCACTTGCCCCGGCTGGACGTTCCTGCAAAATGGGCGTCCCTGTGATTATGGGATGTGTTGAAGGCAACGTGATGGACATGGCTTGCCGGGATGCGTGGGGCGGATTAAGAGCGGCGTGAAGCCTATAGCGTGGTTCATTTTGGCTATTTCTGTGCTGATGATAGTTAGTTGGTGGATGGATATACCTTAGATTCACGGAGGAAGCACATGGATAGCCAGTATCAAGCAGGAACGTGCGCCGATGTTGCCGCAAAAGCGCAGTATGCCCAAACATGCACCACCGCTCAAGGATATAGCCCGATAGTTGAAACGCTATCTCAGCAGATCGGTCGCCGACTTCAGCGTGAGAGCGACAACATCTCCAATCTGTATCGCGCACAAGATATTCTCCAGCGCCATCCTGAGTTTGAAGAGTTGGTTTGGCTGATTCGTTCTGGCGTGATCTAAATTTTGCATCTGGGTCATAGCCGCACCCTGTTTGCGCAGGGATTGACATGATCTGGGGACCTCATAAATGCAGTAAACGCTAGGGAGGCGGTGATCCCATCTAGGCAGTTTTAGTTGAACCGTTCCAGAGGCGAGACTTGCATTTGGCGCAGTGAAGCGGTTTAGGGATTGTTGGAATCCATTCATGACCACAGACATCGCAGTGACATATAAGGCGTTTAACCCAACTCATCAATTTGCTCCTTTAGATAATCATGCCACCTCTCTTGACTTATAGGGGAATACAGCCCCCTCTTTCTTGGCCCAGCGAGCAATAAATTCCATGTCGTGCTGAGAGACTGTTTCCGTCTCAAACATCTTCTTCCAGTGCTTGCGGCCAAATGCCCATCTTCCATTGTTGAGTACATCGTCGATAACGCAGTTTGTTGTGAATCCTGAGGTCTTGATCTTGTTGAGTTCGGCGTAGGTCATTGGTGTTCCTCCATGTGTCCAATATACACATAGATGTGCCTATTGTCCACATATTTTCTAAATTTATTTTGAAGTCGGTGGGGCGCGTAATCCGCTGGTCATTGCCTACGGCAGACCTAAACCCAGACGCGCATAGTTTGCAGTCACGGTAGGGCGTCCGAAAGGGCTGTCCGTGACGACTCGGGACCCATGTTTCCCAGAGCAGCGTGGTGAGGTATCCCGAAAACCTCACCCAACCTTTGGAGGCTTATGGCCGATACGCAGACATTTCAGGACGTCGATGCAGCTAAATGGGAACGCATCAAGAGCCAGATCAAAGCCAAGGCTGGTATTGAGATCAGCACTGATTCAGGTATTGCCTCAGAAAAGGGCGTGAAGTTGGCGTGGGGCTATAACGCGGCTGATTCGACGCTGTCTGTGACGCTGGTTTCGCGTGCTTTTTATGATCCCAGCGCCGCAACGATCGACACCGATATTGCACAGTGGATTGCGTCGGCATGAATGACCACAGACAGCTTATAGCCTTCTCGCTGGTGGTCGTAGGTCTGATATTTACCTTCTTGGGTGGCTGGTATCACTTTTCTGAGCTTTCTACCTGCGCTGTGGGTGTAACTGGCGCGGGATGCGGGATGCTCAAAGGTTCTGATTCAAACTCGGTGACAAACGGCGGAACGGTAGCCGTCAATGCAAACCCTACGGAATAAAGGAGATTCATATGTCAGTTCTCAAGAAAATCGGTCATGTTCTTTTGACCATCGTTACTTTTGGCGCCACAGCAAGTCAGGATGCGGCACCGTTCATTTCGCTGTTCAATCCTGCATGGGGAGCACTGCTTAGCTCAACTTCAACGGCGATCTTGACTGCTGAGGCTGCGGGAACAAGTGCGGTAGCAACTGCACCCGCTGGCGATACTTCGGCTCAGAAATTGGCAATTGTGATTGCGGCGGTAAAACCTCAGGCGCTTGCTTTTGCCAAGACGGTTGGAGCAAGTGACCCCACCGACGCGCAGATTGAGACCTACGTCAATGGGATTGTGGCCGCGCTGAACGCATTCCAGATCCCGAACGCGGCTGCCTAATGGATTGGGCAGCTTGGGGTCCCACACTTGTGGCTATTGTGACTGCAATCTTTGTCGCCGGACAGGTATCAGGCCGCATTAAGAATCAAGAAAAGACGCTGGCGCACCACGATGAACGTCTAGATGGCCATGACGAGAAGCTTGAGACGCACAGTATCTCAATCACTCGGATGGAAGCCTGGACTAATGGCTACAACGCTGGACGCAGTAAGTGATCATCCTTAGTCTTTTTCGGTCGGCCTCCATTGCGGCCACCTGTTTTAGTTTTCCGTTTTGCGGCATTGCGTCGGCCACGCTCTGAAGCTAGTTGCTCGTCGGTCGCTTCGCGTAAGGCTTGCTCGATGATTTCTGGGGTCAGCTTCATAAGGTTATGTGACATGGAACATTAATATCCGAGGAATCCGCGGACAGCGCGAAAGTTTGCAGGAATCCGAATTGATTCATCGTGGTATTCGCGGTTGCGGTCAATGAATTGGTTGCGAGTCTCAATCTCTTCGCCGACAAGTTGAGCGGCCCCAGCTACCACGCTGGAAGCTGCGCTTACCGTAGGATCGGTGCGACGGAGCTTAGTTGGAGCCTCTCCGCATCGGATCTGGAAATAAATCCATGATGGAATAAAGCGACTGGAAGATTTGTTGGAGAAATTTTAGTCTGCAATTCGGTCAGCAATTTCCTTCCAGTCTGCTTGTTGCCTCCAAGTTTCAGGTACCGACTTATCATTTTCTCTGCGCTGGTTTTCATGCAATCTCCTCTGCTTTGGAAGCAGCGATGGCCGCCTTCTGTTCCGATGTCTGTTTCCATGCAGGAATGAGAGGAAGTGACCTATCCGTGCCATCATGGCCGAAGTACTGCTCGAGTACATAGGGGTCTTCGTGGTCGTAGTCATCATCGTCGTCGCCCATATTCCATGAGGCGGAGATTGCCTCGAGAAGGCACAGGCGGTCAGACTTGGCGACGTGGGCGGCGCAATCGCTGCACCACACTCGCTTCCAGTCATACTCTCCCTGTTCTGCGGCGACTTCCGCGCCGCATATTGTGCAGTTACCCTTGTATTTGTTGATCATTTCATTCTCCTATAAGGCTGGTTGCCTCTTGACTACTTATACAGATTAATGCAGCTAGTTGGATTTTTCAATAGGTTTTTGCAAAAAAATCAAATTATTTTTGGGGGCGTTACATCATGGGTGAAAGCCGTGGAAGGTTTGTTAAGTAGATGGCAGAACCTGCTAACAAGAAAGAAAACAAGAAAAAGACCCTCCCAAAAGAGGCTGAACCTTACAAGTTCAAGCCTGGGCAGTCTGGAAATCCTTCAGGTAGGCCGAAAAAGAAGCCAATTACCGAGCTATTTGAGCGGATCATGAGCAATCCAGAACTTGTGGCCAAGTTCGAGGCATCCATTGCCAATTCGATTATGAAGGGCGGGATGGCTGGCGTGATGTACGTGAAAGAAGCCGCCGACCGCATTGAAGGGAAGGTAACGCAGCCGATTGAGGCTGATATAAGCGTAAACTTGGCCGATGCTATCGCTGAGGCGAGGAAGAGGGCCGGGAAATGAATTTGAGCGCTAAATTGTTGGAAT
>Ga0164242_10009042_pt1 | contig 10780 bp, 7 predicted proteins | sample OricomgcompostMG_FD_108783 | JGI IMG/M metagenome (GOLD analysis project Ga0164242, IMG submission 108783) | Miracle-Growth compost microbial communities from Emeryville, California, USA - Original compost - Miracle growth compost (MG) ... | reverse complement strand
CGCCGGAGTTCGTCCTGAACATGGACTTCCGCCCCGGCGACATCCAGCTGCTGAACAACTACCGGGTGATGCATGCGCGCACCGAGTACGAGGACCACCCCGAACCCGAACGCCGCCGCGAGCTGATCCGGCTGTGGCTCATCGTCGAGCGCGACCTCGGGCTGCCCGACGACTTCGCCGCCGCCGGCATCGTCTCGCGCGACGTGGCGTTCCAGTGACCGGCTCCGGACCCCGTCCGCGACACTGAAGCGTGAGCAGGTGCTGCACCGGCGTGTCGCCCGGTCGGCGCTTCGGTGTCGGCAGCCCGCCGGGTCAGGAGGACTCGATCGCCGCGGTGATCACCTGCGCCACCCGCGTCGACACCGGCCGGCGGACGAGCTGGGCATGGGTCGCGTCGACCGGCACCACGTGTACGGTGCCGCCGACGTGGGTCCGCCAGCCGTCGGCGTCGAGGTGGGTCTCCGCTCGCGGAGCGGTCGCGGTGATCAGCGTGAGGTCTCCGTCGAGCACGGCCGGCGGGCCAGTGCGCACGAGCCGGGTAGCCTCGACGACGCTCGCGATGCACCCGTCCAACACGGTCGCAGGTAGGGCGGCCAGCGCGCTGCCCGACCGGCGCAGCAGGTCGGCCACCGCGGTCCGGCTCAGCGAGACATCGACCGGGACGTCCAGGCCGGCCAACCGCAGAATGCCCACCAGCGCCTCGGTCTCGGTCGGCACGCTGAGGTGCTGCCACTGCTCGGCCGGATAGGCGTCGAGCAGCACGACCGCGCCGACCTGCTGACCCTCCGCGCGGGCGAGTGCTGCGACCGCGTGCGCCGCCATCCCGCCGAGCGACCAGCCGGCCAGGTGGAACGGGCCGTCGCCGACGACGGTGCGGAGCGCGGCGAGCTGCCGACGGGCCAGGGCGGTGAGGTCGGCAACCGGCTCCGGGGCGCCGCTGCCGATGCCCGGCGCCTGGATGGTGTGCACGCCGAGGTCAGCAGGAAGGTCCGGCAGCAGCCCCGTGTAACACCAGCCCAGGCCACCCGCCGGGGGCAGCAGGATCAGCGGCGGGCGATCGCCCCCGGCGCGCAGCGTCAGCACCTCGGCGAAGTCGTCGCGCGCCCCGCCGCCGCTGCTCACCAGGGTGGCCAGCCCGGCCGCCGTCGGGTGCGCGAACGCGTCGGCCAGCCCGATCGTGACGTCGAGGTCGTCGGCCAGCCGGCCGAGCAACCGCAGCACGGACAGCGAATCCCCGCCGAGCGCGAAGAAGTCCCCGTCGACCGGCACCACGTCGTAACCGAGCAGTTCGGCGATCAGCGCGCCGATGCGCTGTTCGAGCAGATCCCGGGGGGCGACTTCGCTACCCGCGTCGACGCCAGGAGGCGGGGCGATCTCCGCCAGCCGGCGCCGGTCGGTCTTGCCGCTCGGGCTGAGCGGGAGCTCCGGCACCGCGACCCACCGGCTCGGCACGAACGCGGCCGGCAGCGTGGCGGTTGCCGTGTCGCGCAGCGCGTCGCGGAGCTCATTGGCGTCGTCGCCGGCGACGAACCAGACGACGAGCTGCCCGTCGATCGCGCCGGCGGCCACCGGCGCGACGCCTGCGAGCATCGCCTCGATCTCGCCGAGCTCGACGCGCTGACCACGGATCTTGACCTGGTCGTCGGTGCGCCCCAGGTAGCGCAGCGCGCCGTCCGCCCGCCACGCGGCACGATCTCCGGTGCGGTAGAGCCGGCCCCATCTGGTCTCGACGAACCGCTCGGCGGTGAGGTCCGGTCGGCCGACGTAACCTTGCGCCAGCTGCACGCCGCCGAGCCAGAGCTCACCGGCGATCCCGACGCCCGCGGGCGAGCCGGCAGCGTCCAGCACGAAGCACGACGTGTTCCACACCGGCCGGCCGATCGGCACGTTGTGGCCGTCGACCGCGTCCTCGGGCGTGCAGTCCCAGACGGTGACGTCCACTGCGGCCTCGGTCGGGCCGTAGAGGTTGGTGGGCGCGACGCCGAAGCACTCCCGCGCGCCGGACACCAGGTCCGCGGTCAGCGCCTCACCGCTCGTGACGACCGCACGGACCCGCGCGTGCGCCACCGCTTCGCGACTGGCCCGGTCGGCCAGGAACGCGCGCAGCATCGACGGAACGAAGTGCAGCACGGCCACCCGCCGTTCGGTGATCAGCGTGGCCAGCGCGCGCGGGTCGCGGTGGGCGCCGGGCTCGGCGATCACCACGCTCGCGCCGACCTGCAGCGGCCAGAACAGTTCCCAGATCGACACGTCGAAGGAGATCGGCGTCTTGTGCAGCACGCGGTCGTCGGTCGTCAGACCGACGTGGTGCTGCATCCAGGCAAGGCGGTTGTCGATCGCCCGGTGGCTGACCAGCACGCCCTTCGGCCGGCCGGTCGAGCCGGAGGTGAACAGCAGATATGCCGCGGCGTCGAGGTCGTCGGGGACGGGCGTGGTCGACGGAAGGTCCGTGGCGAGCGCATCGACGTCGTCGACGACGAACGCGACGTCCGCGTCGTGCACCATCATTGCGGTGCGCGCTTTCGGGAGGTCGGGGTCCAGCGGTAGGTAGGTCGCGCCGAGCAGGGCGACCGCGTGGATCGCCTCGTACAGCTCGACGCCGCGGTGCAGCTGCACGCCGACGACGTCGCCTGCGTGGATCCCCTTGTGCTGCAAGCCGCGCGCGATCCGACGCGCCCGCTCCAGCAGCTCGCCGTAGCTGCGCGTTTCGCCGCGGAAACGCAGGGCAACCGCCTGCGGTGTCCGCTGTGCCTGGTCGAGGAACCGCTGCCCGAGCGTCACGGCGACCCGCGGCACGGTCGTGTCGTTGAACCGCACGGTGACCAGCTCGTGTTCGTCGGCGGGCAGCAGCGGTAGGGCCGCGATGTCGGAGTCCGGCTCCGCGCCGGACCACACGGTCAGCCAGTGACACAGCCGGGCCAGATGCAGGTCGAGGTCGGCCGCGTCGTACAGAGCGGGGTGCGCGTCGAGTTCGAGCCGCACCCGGCGGCCGCGGCCGGGAGTGCCGCGCACGGTCAGCGTGAGGTCCTCGACCGGGCCCGCGGTGAGGTTGCGGACCGACCCCGCTGCCGAGCCGAACCGCAGGTCGATCTCCAGCGGGATCACGTTGACCTGCATGCCGAACAGGTCGCTGCCGTCTCGCCGTGACAGGCGCCGGGCCAGCTGCTCCTGCCGCTCGAACGGATGACGGCGCACAGCGTCCTGCTCGGCGCGCAGCTCGGTCAACGCCGCCGCGACCGTGCCGGCTGCGGCGACGTGCACGGGGACGACGTTCATCGCGGTGCAGACCGTGCGTGCCGCGACCAGCTGGCCGGTGCCGGGCAGCGTGCGGTTCATCAACGGCAGCCCGACGCGGGTGCGCCCGACATCGAGCACCCGACCGACGTACGCCCCGGCCGCGGCAGTGAGCAGGTCGGGCCAGGCGGTACCGAGTCGCCGCGCGCCCTCGACCAGCGCACGCTGCAGCTCGTCGGGCAGGTCGATCGCTCGCCGGATTGCCTGCGGTGCAGGGGTTTCCAGGCGCCCGGCCAGCGACACTGGACCGTTCATCGCGGCCAGTCGCTCGTCCCAGTACGCGACGGACTCCGGCGCGCGGTGGTCCTCCGCGACCAGGGTAGCCAACGGGATCGCCGCGACGGGTGAGGCGCCGTCGTACAGCTCGGCGACGCGGCGCAGGAGCTGCTGCGCGCCGTACCCGTCGACGACGACGTGGTGCGCCGCGTGCCACCACCAACGCGTCCCGTCGGCCAGGCGCAGCAGGCCGGTGCGGGCGACGTCGCCGGCGAGCAGGTCGAACGGCCGGGCCAGCTCCCCGCCCAGCCAGCCCCGTGCGGCAGCGTCGTCGGCGACGGCCACCGGCGGCATTCGCACCGGTTCGACGGCCAGCACGCGCTGCCGCGGGCCGTCCGGCGTCACGGTGAACACGACCCGCAGCTGTTCGAACTGCGCGTACGCCGCGGTGACCGCGGCTGCCAGCCGGTCGGCGTCCACGTCGCCTGCGAGTTCGACGACCTCGGCGGTGGTGTACGCGGGGTTGGCGGGATCGAGCTGGTGGGCGAAGAACAGCCCAAGCTGTGCGGGCGTCAGTGGCAGCCAGGCAGGCGCACCGGTGGGGTCAGCTGCCAACGGTCCGAGCCTGCTCGCGCAGCCAGGTCAGCGTCGGCGTGCGGGTGAACTCGCCGAAGTCGAGGTCGAGGCCGTGGTCGATCAGGCGGTCGAGGAAGTTGAAGGCACGCAGCGAGTCCAGCCCCTGACTGAACCAGTCGGTGTCCGGCCGGGCGAACAGCTCCTCGATCAACTCCTCGGGAAGCAGGCCGGTGAGCGCCACTCGGAAGCGCGCGTCCCACGGGTCATCGGCGAACGTGTCGACGACCTGGTCGGCGAGCATGACCACGCCGCTGCAGGAGGCCACCTGCTCCAGCGCGCGGCGGTGCGCGTCGGCGCCCAGGTCGGCGACCGCGTCCGCGACGACGAACGGTTCGATCTCGCGCTGGAACGCGTCGAACGCGGTGGCGGTGACGCCGATGTGCGCGTACACGCCGGTGATCACCAGCTGGTTGCGGTGGCCGGCGGCGAGCCGGTCGGCGAAGTCGCTGCGGGCGAACGCGCTGTACCGATGCTTGACCAGCACGGTGTCCCCGGAGGCCGGTGCGACCGCGTCGAGGATGTCGGTGTGCTCGGCGGTCGCGTGCATGCCCGGGCCCCACAGGTCGCGCTGCAGGCCGCGTTCGACCGGATCCTGATCGCCGCGCTGCGCGGTGTAGAAGACGGGAACGCCGGCCGTGCGGGCCGCGGCGAGGATCCGTGCGGTGGCTGCCAGCGCACCGCTCAGCGCGCGGCTGCCCTCGCCGTACGGGCGGGCGAAGTAGCGCTGCAGATCGTGCACCAGCACGGCGGCCCGGTCGCGGTCGAGCGACCACGTCGCCCGGCTGACCGGAAGATCGGCGAGTGGCGGCAGGTAGTCGACGACGGGGGGCACGGTCATGGGGACGCCTTCCACTCGGGCACGTTCTCCGGCACGGATGCCGCGAGCTGCCGGCGCAGCTCGCGGCGGCTGTTCTTGCCGACGTGGGTCGCGGGCAGTTCGTCGACGACCACGACCTGGTCGGGGATCTTGTAGGTGGCCAGCCCCGCCGAGCGCAGGAAGGCCGGCAGGTCGTCCGGGTCCGGTCTGCCGGGCTCGGCCCGCACCACCAGCACGACCCGCTCGCCGAGATAGGGGTCCGGAGCGCCGACCGCGACCGCGTCCAGCACGGCGGGGTGCAGCAGGGCCAGACCTTCGAGCTCGTCGACGGCGACCTTCTCCCCGGCGCGGTTGATCTGGTCCTTGTCCCGCCCGGTGACGATCAGGTGGCCGCTCGGCAGGCGGCGCACCAGGTCGCCCGTGCGATAGAAGCCGTCCTCGGTGAAGGACTCGGTGTCGGCGCGCGGCGCGCGGTAGTAGCCGCGGATCGTGTACGGCCCGCGGGTGAGCAGCGCCCCCTCCTGGCCGTCGGGCACCTCGCGGTCGTCGGCGTCGACGATGCGGATCTCGTCGTCCGGCGAGATCGGTCGCCCCTGTGTCGTGTGGACGATCTCGTCCGGGTCGTCCGCGCGGGTGTAGTTGACCAGGCCCTCGGCCATGCCGAACACCTGCTGCAGACGCACCCCGAGGACGGCTTCGATCTCCGGCGCGACCGAGTCGGCGAGCCGGGCGCCGCCGACCTGCACCACCTGCAGCGAGCCGAGATCAGGGTGCCGGCGCCGGGCTGCGGACACCCACGCCTGGGCCAGCGGAGGAACCAGCGCCGCGTCGGTGACCCGTTCGGCCGCGATGAGCTCGAACGCGGTGCGTGGGCTCGGGTCGTGGGCGAGCACGACCGTGCCACCGACGTGCAGCACACCGAGGATGCCCGGCGAGCTCATGGCGAAGTTGTGCGCCGCGGGCAGCACGACCAGCTGCACCGTGCGCTCGTCGAGGTCGCAGATCTCCGCGCTCGCGCGTACCGAGTAGAGGTAGTCGGCGTGCGTGCGCGGGATCAGCTTGGCGACGCCGGTGGTGCCGCCGGACAGCTGCAGGAAAGCGATGTCCGCCGCGCTCGGCGTGGGGGTCGGTGGTGCCCCGTCGGCGTCGACGGACCACGTGCTGACGTCGACGAGCACCGGCGGTTCGCAACCACGCTCACGCACGGCAGACGCGACGGTGCCGTGCAACGCCGTGGGATCGATGTCGTTGCCGGGAGCGAGGACGAGTGCGGCGGCGTCGGCCAGCGTGCAGAACTGCGTCAGCTCGAGCCCGCGATGCGTCGGCAGCGCGAACACCGGCAGCGCCCCCAGCCGGAACAGGCCCAGCACGACCTGCAGGTAGTCGACGATGTTGGGCAGGGCCACGACCACCCGGTCGCCGGCGTGCACCCCGAGCCCCGCGAACGTCGCGGCGGCGGCACGGGCGTGGGCACCCAGCTCGGCGTACGTCCAGCGTTGCTGCGTGCCGTGCGCGTCGCGGCCGACCACCGCGAGACGCTCGCGGAACCGAGCGGTGCGCTCCTCGACGAAGGCGGGGAACGTCTCCTCGGTCCAGTAGCCGAGCTCGCGGTAACGGGCGGCCACCTCGACCGGCCAGCCCCGGACCGGAGCAGGGGCGGTTCGACTCACAGCCTCACTCCGTTCGGCTGGCGGAGCCTGTGCCCATGGTTCGCTCCGCAGGCGTCGCTCACAGCCTCACTCCGTTCGGCTGGCAAAGCCTGTGCCCATGGTTCGCTCCGCGAGCGTCGCTCACAGTCCCACCGCCGTGCGCATCGTCCGGAGCTTGGCGCCGGTCTCCCGGACCTCGGCGTCGGGCACCGAGCCGGCCACGATGCCCGCCCCGGCGTAGAGCCGCAGCCGGTGGCCGTGCAGCACGCCGGCGCGGATCGTTACAGCGAACTCCCCGTCACCGGCGCTGTCGACCCATCCGACGGCGCCGGTGAGCGGCCCGCGGTCCTCCTCGAGTCGCGCGATGATCTCCAGTGCGGGCCCGACCGGCACGCCGCCGACCGCCGGCGTCGGTTGCAGCAGCTGCGCGAGGTGCAGGGCGCTCGCGCCGCGGGCGCCCGGTGCCAGCGTGGCGCGGATCTGCGTGCCGAGGTGGTGCAGGGTGTCGGTGGAGACGAGCCGCGGCCGGGCGTCGGCGGTGAGGTCGACGCACAGCGGGGCCAGCGTGCCGACGATGGCGTCGACGACGAAGGCGTGCTCGGCGAGATCCTTGGCGGAGTCGAGTAGCCCGGCAGCGCGGCGCCGGTCCTCGGCCGGGTCGGGGCTGCGCGGGATCGAGCCGGCGAGCGGCAGGCTCGACAGCTGCGCCCCCTGCCGCCGGATCAGCAGTTCGGGGCTGGCGCCGACGAGCACGGGGCCGGGCGAGGCGGCGGTGAGCGGGACGCCGAAGACGTAGCGACCTGGGCGGGCGGCGAGCAGCCGGGCCACCACGTCACCCGGATCGAGTGGCGGGTCGCTCACGATGTCCAGCCCCCGGCCGAGGACGACCTTCTGCACCCGTCCGTCGTCGATCAGCCGCAGCGCGGTACGCACGTTGTCGGCGTACTCGGCAGCGCTCGGGCGCTCGGTGACCTGGTGGGTGGCCGCCGGCACCGGGCCGGCGGCGACCGGGGCGACGTCGTGCGGGACGGTCCGCTGCGCGACGGAGATGCCGGACGGCGCGAACGACAGCGACGCGAGAGCCCGCTCGCCCGGCTCGAGCGTGGCGAGCACCTCGTCGGCCCACTCGGCGCCGGTGCCCAGCGTCGTGCGGACGATCTCCCCGGCGACGGTCTGCTCGCCGGCGAACAGCGCCGCGGCGACGGCGGTGGCCGAGATGCGCGGACGGTCGGCCACGCGGGTCACAGTGACGCACCGCCGTCCACGTAGACCTGCTGCAGGGTGACCTGGCGGGCCGCGTCGGAGAGCAGGAAGCGGACGACCTGCGCGACGTCCTCGGCGGCGCCGATCCGGCCGAGCGGGATGCCGACGCGGTACGCGGCGGGGTCGCCGTCGATCGCCGCCCGCCGGCCGAGGTCGGCGTCAGGCCACAGATCACGTTGCATCGCGGTGTCGGTGGAGCCGGGTTCGACGACGTTGCACCGGATGCGCCGTGCGGCCAGTTCCAGCCCGGCGCATCGGGCCAGCGCGGAGGTGGCGGCCTTGGACGCCGCGTACGCGAGCATGCCGGTGCGCGGCACGCGGGCCGCGTTCGAGCTGACGACCACGATCGAGCCGCCGTCGCGCAGCCGGGGCGCGCCGTACTGCAGCAGGTGCAGGACGCCGGTGGTGTTCACCGCGAAGTGCCGCTGCCATGACTGCTCGGTCACCTCGGTGAGGCCGCCCGGTTCGAGGATGCCCGCAGCCGAGACGATGCCGGTGAACTCTTCTCGTCCGTCGGCGAACGCCGCGCGCACCGCAGCCGAGTCAGCGACGTCCACGCAGTGCTGCGACACCTGTGCGGCTCCGGTGGCGGCAGCCTGCTTCGCGGTGATCGCCAGCCCCTCCGCGTCCCGGTCGAGCAGCGTCAGGCGATCTCCGTCGGCGGCCAACTGCACGGCGACGGCCCGGCCGATACCCGCAGCTGCGCCGGTCACCAGTACCGCGCGTGACTGTTTCATATGATGAAGATAAGGGATGCCTTACTATGAGTAAAGGGCGCCGCTCACCCGAGCAGCTCTGCCAGCCCGTCGAGCAGCCCGCCGCGCCAGCACGCGTAGTCGTGGCCACCGTTGAACTCGACGTATCGCAGGTCGAGCGAGGCATCGGACAGGCCGTCGCGCAGCTGGCGGTGCAATGGCAGCAGTAGCCACTCCTGACGACCGACTTCCAGGTGCAGGCGCACCGGGCCCGCATCGCGCAGCTCGCGCACCGGCGACGAGCTCCACAGCGACGCCGACTGCGCGACGGCCGCGCCGACGACGTCGGGATGCGTCGCGAGCAGCCACAGCGCGGACAGTCCGCCGAGGCTCTGCCCGGTGACCACGGTGCGCGCGGGGTCGCCGGTGACGTCGAGGTTCGCCCGCGCCCACGGCACCGCGGTGCCAGCGACGAACTCGGTGACACCACCTGCATGCCCGACGTCGTCCCAGCGCTGTTCGCGGGTTCCGGAGCCGACGAACAGCGCCTGCAGCGGTGGCAGGGCACCGGCCGACACGGCCGCGTCGACCATGTGGGGCAGCGAGTAGCAGTCGAGCCACGTCTCACCGTCGAGCACCACGACGAGCGGCAGGTCGTTGCCCGTCCCGGCTCGGTGCGTCCAGACCGGGCGCACGCCGCCGTCCGGCGTCGCGAGATCGAGCCGCGGCGGCCGGGCGGCCCCGGGCGGCATGGCGAACGGCTGTGGTGGCGCGGCGGGCAGCTCCACCACCGACACCGCCCGGCCGGCCTTGTTCACCGTGGCCAGCGGGTTGCCCGGGTCGGCCTCGGCGCCGTCGAGCAGCGCGCGCAGCTGCACCTGCCCGGACCCGCGCCGCCACGGTGGCGGGTCGTCGTCGGCGTGTTCGATGAACGAGTACGACGCGCGCCAGTCGTCGTCCATCCGGTAGCTCAGCAGCCAGTAGCCGTCGCCAGCGGGTTCCATCTCGCTGGCCGTGAGATCGCGTTCGTCGGTGAGCCGGTTGACGAACAGCAGCACCGCGCCGGCGTCCGGGCTGCGTCGAACGAACGTGACGATCGACGTGCCGTCACCACACGACTCGACGATCGGCCACCGGCGCCCGACGACGCTCTCCCGCGGGGGAGGAGACACCCGGGGGGCGGGTGTCGGGCGCGGGATCTTCGGTGGGTGGTGGTTATCGTTCACGCGTGAGCCTGCCGAACCTGGGGACCGAACGCTCGCGGGAGGTGCTCGGCAAGCTCCGGGACAACATCGTCTCGGGCCGCTGGCCGGTCAACAGCCGCATCCCGACCGAGAGCGAGCTGATGGCCGAGTTCGGTGTCGGCCGCAGCACGGTGCGCGAGGCGGTGCACGCGTTGGCCTCCATCGGCATGCTCGAACCGGCCCGCAGCCGTGGCACGTTCGTGCGTTCGCGCAACCCGATCACCGGCGTGCTCGCCGGCGCGCTGGCTCAGCACACCGTTGCCGACGTGCTCGCCGTCCGTCGCATGGTCGAGACGGAGGCGGCGCGCCTGGCCGCGACCGGGCGCAGCGCGAAGCAACTCACCGCGTTGCGCCGTGCCCACGACTGGGACGTGAGCGGCAGCGACGTCGTGGTCGAACGCGGCGACACGCCCGGCGAGTTCCACGCCCTGCTGCTCGAATCCTCCGGCAACCGGCTGCTCAGCGAGTTGCACTCCAGCCTGATCGTCACGCTGCGCGGGTTGCTCGCGGCGGGTCAGGCGCGCAACGGGATCACCGACGCCGAGCGGCGCGCCGACCACGCCGAACTCCTGGCCGCCGTCGAGGCGCGCGATTCGGACAAGGCGGCGCAGGTGGCGGCCGACCACGCCGAGCGTGACATCGTTGTTGCCCGGAAAGCTCCTCACGCCAAGCGCTGAACCGCTCACGTCCACCGGCGGACGACCCCCCATGCGGCGGCGCCGGCGGCAAGGGCAACGGCGACGAGCACGGCGATGGTCAGGCCGATCGCGCCACCGCTGGTGTGTGAACGGGTCACGGCAGCGGCAGAGGACTCCGCGGATTCGCTGGACGAGGCGGACGAGGCGGATGGTGCGGACGAGGACGGCGTGCTCGGTCGCTCCGACGGAGTCGCCGTCACCAGCTGCCCCGCGGCCGCTGCCGGTTCGGCGCCGGACGGGCGTGGCGCGGCCGTCGTCGCCGTCGCGG
>Ga0164242_10009041_pt1 | contig 10780 bp, 8 predicted proteins | sample OricomgcompostMG_FD_108783 | JGI IMG/M metagenome (GOLD analysis project Ga0164242, IMG submission 108783) | Miracle-Growth compost microbial communities from Emeryville, California, USA - Original compost - Miracle growth compost (MG) ... | reverse complement strand
GGCCCTCCAGGACCGCGGGTATCTGCCCAAGCGCGGCCCGCTCCACTACGCGCTCAAGCTGGGTCCGCTCCACCTGATCGCGCTCGACACCAACATCCCGGGCGCACCGGGCGGGCGGCTGGGAGAGAAGCAGCTCCTCTGGCTGGACGCGAGGCTCTCCAAGGCGCCCCGGCGGCCGACGGTGGTCGCGCTGCACCACCCGCCCTTCGTCACCGGGATCGACGCCATGGACGGGATGGGGCTGGAGGATCCGGACGCGCTGGCCCAGGTGATCGCGCGGCATCCCCAGGTGGAGCGGGTGCTGTGCGGGCACCTGCACCGGCCGATCATCCGGCGCTTCGCCGGGACCGTGGTCACGACCTGCCCCAGCACCGCGCCGCACGTCGCGCTCGACCTCCGCCCGGGCGCGCCCATCTCCATCGTCCACGAGCCCACCGCCTGTCAGCTGCACCTCTGGACCGGCGGCGGATTGGTCACCCACACCAGTTACTTTGAGGTCCCGCGATGAGGCTCCTTCACACCATGCTCCGCGTCGGCGATCTGGAGAGGTCGCTCGACTTCTACACGCGCGTGCTGGGGATGCAGCTCTTGCGGAAGAAGGACTACCCGGAGGGGCGCTTCACTTTGGCGTTCGTGGGCTATGGGCCGGAGGACCAGACCGCGGTCCTGGAGCTGACCCACAACTGGGACACCGCGACCTACGAGCTGGGCAAGGGCTACGGGCATGTGGCCCTGGGCGTGGACGACATCCAGGCCACCTGCGAGGCGATCCGGAGCGCGGGCGGGCGGATCGTCCGCGAGCCCGGGCCGATGAAGCACGGCTCCACGGTGATCGCCTTCGTGGAGGATCCGGACGGCTACCGGATCGAGCTCATCCAGGGTCGCGGCTGAGGCGAGCTCTCAGACGACCGATCAGGCGTGCGCGGCGGGCGCCTGCAGGTAGGGGGAGAGCCAGCGCTCCAGGTCTGCGCGGGGCAAGGCGCCGCTCTGCCGCGCCACCTCGTTCCCGTTCTGGAACACGATGAAGGTGGGGATGCTCTGGATGCCGTAGCGGCCGGAGGGCTCCGGGTTCTGATCCGTGTTGAGCTTGAGCGCGAGCAGCTTGCCGGCGTTCGCCCGTGCCAGAGCGTCCACCGCCGGGGCGACCGCCTTGCACGGCCCGCACCAGGGTGCCCAGAAGTCCACCAGCACCGGCACCGGACTGGAGGCAATGGCCCGGGAGAAGGCCGCTGAGTCCACCTCCTGCGGCGCCCCCGTCAACTCGAGCGCCTGCTTGCAGCGCCCACAGACAGGCGCACCGTCCGGGTGCTCCGCGGACACCCGGTTCAGCGCCCCACAGCTTGGACATCGGAACATGCGTCACCTCTCTCGACGCTCAACCTAAGCAGCCGATGAACCGCGTCCAACGGAGCTTCCCGGCACAAGGAGGGTGGGCTCGAGGGTGGACGTTTCGTCCAGAAGCCCGGCCGGGTGGGCGCGCTAGAACCGGACCTGGAGCTCGTAGCGGCGGTTCTTGGCCTTCTTGGCGGGCGTGTTGTCCGGCTTCACCAGAGGGTGCGAGGCGCCCATGCCCACGGCCTCGATCTCGTTCGCGTTCACGCCCTTGGCGATGAGCTGCTTCACGATCGTCTGCGCGCGCCGCTTGCTCAGGTCCATGTTGTGCGCGGCGTTGCCGGAGGTGTCGGTGTGGCCCGTGACCACGAACTTGTAGGTGTGCACCCCGGAGGAGTTCAGCGCCTTCTTCGCGGAGACCAGCGCGTTCGCCAGCCGCTTCGCCTTCGCGTCACAGCCCGGCTCCAGCTGGTCGCTGTCCACCTTGAAGCTGCACTGGTTCGCGCGCGACTCGGACAACAGCTTGGCGTTCACCTTCTTCGCCACCGTCGCGTTCATCGTGGCGCTCGCGCCCTTTTGCACCTGCTTCCCGGCCTTCGAATTCAGCATGTCGAACGGCCCGGCGTACGCCGCGGTCGAGAGGGAAAGCAACGCCACCACACAGCCCAGAAGTGTCTTGTTCATGCCGGCTCCAGATCGAAATCGCAGTTCAACTCTTCGCACACAGCTTCCAGCTCTTTGCGCAGCTTCGGCACCCGCGTCTGCGCGGGCACGTGCATCCTCAGCTCCAGGGTGAAGATGGGCGAGCCCATGAACGGCGCCGACTCCAGCCGCGTCTCCAGCTCCTCGATGTTGACGTGGTGCTTGCGGAGCAGGTCGCTCACCCGGTGGACGATGCCCGGCTGATCCATGGAGTAGGTCTTGAGCCGGAACGCCAGGCCGGACGACTTCTCCGGCGCGGCCCCCTGTCCGGCCAGGGTGATGGAGAGCCCCAGCTTCTCGGCCAGCTCGGGGATCTGCGCGCGCAGGCCGGCGAGCACCTCGTCGGAGGCCTCGAGGAGGATCACCAGGGCGAACTGCCCGCGGAGGTTCACCATCCGCGAGTCGGCCAGGTTGGCGCCGGCGGCGAAGAGCGCGCCGGTGACGTCGCCGACCAGCCCGGGACGATCGCGGCCGACGGCGGTGAGGATGAGCTGGGACATCAATACACCTCAAGGGAAGGGGCGGCCTGTTCTACTCTGAGGTGAACCCCGGGAGGTATCACGCGATGGCAACGTCGGTGCTCGCGACGGACGGCTACAAGTTCAGCATGGCGGAGGCCGGGTGGCCGCTGCGGCGGGAGACCTTCTATTACTCCCACCGGCGCGGCGGCCCGCAGCACCTCCCGGTGGACGTGCGCAGCTTCCTCGCCGCGCTCTGGCCCCAGGCGCTGCCGCTCGATCGCGCCTACCTGGCCGAGCATGAGTACGAGCCCGGCGCCGGCACCTGGGCCGCCTTCGCGCTCCACAGCGAGGTCCAGGTGGACGCCTTGCCCAAGGGCGCCACCTTCCTCCCCGGGGAGCCGGTGTTCTCCCTCACCGGCCCCTCGGCGCTGATCTCCTGGCTGGAGCCCCTGCTGTTGCAGCTCCACTTCCGGATCCAGGTGGCCACGCTCGCGCTGCAAGACCGGAGCGCCCTGGAGGCGGCGGTGGGGGTGGCCACCTGCGAGCGCGAGCGGGAGCTCATCCTCGAGACCCTGGACGCCGTCCGGCAGCCCGCGCTCCCCATCCGGATCGATCCGGACGGCTACCGCGAGCGGGTCCGCGCCCAGGCCGCCAAGCTGGTCGCCCTGGTCGGAGACCCCACCCGACTGTTCGAGGTCGGCCTGCGCGCGGCGAGCTGCCCCGAGCAGCACCTGATCGCCCTGGAGGGGGTCCGGGAGGCGGGGATCGACCGGACGAGCCACGTGCTCGGCGCGCAACGCCTGGGGATGATCCCGGTCGGGACGATGGGGCACGAGCACGTGCAGCGCTACGGTTCGGATCTGGCGGCGTTCCGGGCGATGCGTGAGCGCAGGCCGCAGCGCTCCAGCTACCTGCTCGACACCTTCGACACGCTGCGCTCCGGGCTGCCCACCGCGCTGGAGCTGATCGCCTGCGAGCCCGGCCGCGGCGACTCGATCCGCTTCGACTCCGGAGACAAGGAGGCGCAGTACCGGGTCGCCACCGCGGAGGCGCAGCGGCTGGGGTTAAGGCCGGTGCAGATCCTGGAGGACTCGCTCGACGCCGAGGCCACCGCGCGCTTCGAGCGGCTGCGCGAAGAGCTGGGCTGGAATCCGAAGGAGCAGTTCTATGGCTACGGAGGCTACCTGGTGGCCCAGCCGGCGTTCTCGCCCTTCACCCGCGACCGGGTGGCGGCGATCTACAAGCTCTCGCAGACCGGCCCCACGCCGACGATGAAGTTCGCGGACGAGCTGGCGCGCGGCAAGTGGAGCCTCCCCGGCCGCCCGGTCGTGCTGCGCCGGCACACCGGCCAGGGGCCCGCGAGCGTGATCGCTCAAGACAAAGAGGCGATCCCTGCGGGCTACGTGCGCTTCACCGGGAACCCGGAGCGCCTGCCCCCGCCCGCCGAGGCAGACCCGAAGGTGGACCTGAGCCCCGGCACCCGCGCCCTGATCGAGGCGCTCGACCAGAAGCGCCAGGAGGCCTTCGTCCGATGAGCCCGCTCCCCTTCCCCGGCTTCTATGATCCCGCGCAGGTGGAAGGCCTCCACCTCGAGCGCGCCGGCGAGATCGCCCAGGAGGCCGCGCGGTACGCCGCCGAGCACCGCCTCCGTCCCGCCTCGGAGGACGCCGAGCGGACAGCGGTCTTCGGCATCGACGTGCAGGTGGCCTTCTGCACGCCGGGCGCGAGCCTCTTTGTCCCGGGCGCGGTGGAGGACACGCAGCGCGCGCTGGGGTGGCTCTACCGGAACCTGGACCGCGTGACCGAGCTGGTCTTCTCGCTCGACACGCACCGCGCGTTTCAGATCTTCCATCCGGCCTGGTGGGTGGACCGCGCGGGCGCGCACCCGCCACCGATGACGACGATCACCTCCGCGGAGGTGGCGAGCGGCAAGTGGACCGCCATCGCGCATCCGGAGGCCTCGCTGGAGTACTGCCGCAAGCTCGAGGCCAGCGGCCGGTATGTGCTCACGCTCTGGCCGTACCACGCGCTGCTCGGGGGCCTGAGCCACGCGCTGGTGCCCTCGGTGATGGAGGCGGCGCTCTTCCACACCTTCGCGCGGGGACGGCAGACGCGCTTCGAGCTCAAGGGCGAGCACCCGCAGACGGAGAACTATTCGGTGCTCTCGCCGGAGGTGCGCGAGCTGAGCGGACAGCCGGTGGGCGCCTTCAACACCGCGCTTGCCGAGCACCTCCTCTCTTTTGATCGCGTCTACGTGTTCGGCCAGGCGAAGAGCCACTGCGTGCTGGCCACGCTGAGCGACCTGCATGACTTCGCCCAGGAGCGAGACCCCTCGCTGCTCGGGCGCATCCACATCCTGGAGGACGCGATGAGCCCGGTGCCGGCGCCGCCGCTGGATCCGCTCCCGCCCGCGCTCGACTTCCCCCGGGTGGCGGAGGAGGCGATGGCGCGCTTCGCCGCCGCCGGCATGAAGGTGGTCCGGACCTCCGACCCGCTCTGATCGAAGGTCCTTGCCGGTGGCCTTGACCTGAGGGAGCGGCCCTTCGACCCACCTGCGAGCAACCCCGCCCGCTCTTAAAGAGCGCTCCCTCACCCGCCCCCTGAGCGCCGACCGAGCGACCCACCCCGGGAACATCCCGCGCCCCTCGCTGCGTTTGGGCGCCCATGACTTCAACCCAGCGAAAGATGTTTGGAACCGCCTTGGGCCTGCTCGGGGCGTTCTCCGGGGTGGCCTTCGCCGGTTCCGCCTCGCCCTCCATCTACGGCGAATCCGCCACCGTGAAGGTCCGGCCGAACACCCCCGCCAAGGCTGCCACCGAGCTCACCCTGGCCGGCGCGCGCAATGAGTACGTCAGCTTCCAGGTGGTGGTGGACGGTGGGGATGCCGGCGCGAAGGGCGTGAAGGCCAAGCTCGAAGGCCTCTCCGGCCCGAGCCCCCTGAACGGCGACGACATCACCCTGTACCAGGAGGCCTTCCTCAACATCCAGAAGCCCTCCACGCCGGACGGCAAGGGGATGTGGCCGGACGGGCTGATCCCGGACGTGGACCCCGTCGTCCACGAGCAGCGCAACGCCTTCCCCTTCGACGTGCCCGCCAACGAAGCGCGGGCCATCTGGGTGGACGTCCACATCCCGCAGAGCGCCGAACCGGGCACCTATCAAGGGCAGGTGGAGGTCACCGCGGACGGCCTGTCCGACGTGGTCCCGGTCACCCTCCAGGTCCTCCCGGCCACCTTGCCCAGCACCTCTTCGCTCCCGAGCGCGTTCCTGATCTTCGACGGCAACGTCTGCCGCGCGCACCTGGGCAGCTCGGATTGCGGCACCCCGGCGGCGCACGACGCGCTGATGGCCAAGTACGAGCAGCTCGCGCTCGACCATAGGATCACCGTCTCCAACCCGGCGCCGCAGGGGCCGGACTGGACCGCCTACGACGCGCTCCTCACCCCCTTCATGGAGGGCACCGCGCCCACCACGCTGAAGGGCGCGAAGATGACCTCGCTCCAGTACAACGGGAAGCACGACGACGCCGCCGCCTACACCGCGTTCGAAAGTCATTTGAAGTCAAACGGATGGCTCGACCGCGCCTACGACTACACCGGGGACGAGCCCCCCTACGGGACGCCCTTCTCCACCATCCAGCAGCGGCAGGCGCTGGTGAAGAAGGCCGCCCCGGAGCTCTCCCGCCTGGTCACCACCACCGTCGACACCGCCGCGACGCAGGGGATCCTCGACGACATCGACACCCTGACGCCCGTGATCAACCAGATGGACGGGACGGTGGCGCCCTATGTCGGGGATCAGCGCGCGAACTACGACGCGTTCCTGCAGGACGGCAAGAAGAAGCTCTGGCTCTACCAGAGCTGCATGAGCCACGGCTGCGCCTATGGCACCAACGCCACCGGAAGCTCCGCGGACGCCGGTTGGCCGTCCTATGCGGTGGACGCCCCGGCCTCCCGAAACCGCGCGATGCAGTGGGAGGTGTTCCTGGAGAACGCAGGCGGTGAACTCTACTACGAGACCGCGAACATGCTCCCCTCGGCGTGGACCGATCAGTTCTCCTTCGGCGGCAACGGCGACGGGACGCTCTTCTACCCGGGCAACACCACGCGGATCGGCGGCACGACCGCCATCCCCCTGCCCAGCATCCGGCTCCAGCTCATCCGTGAAGGGATGCAGGACTACGAGTGGCTGAAGCTGGTGAGCGACGCGGGCGACCCGGACTTCGCGCGGCAGGTGGCGAAGACGCTCCTCCCCTCCAGCTCGCAGGTGCCCTCGGACGGCGCGGCCTTTGATCAGGCGCGCGCGCAGCTCGAACAGCGCTACCTGGAGCTCACCGGCCAGGAGGACTCGGCCACGGTTCCGCTCACCGCCACCGGCGGATCAACCGCCTCCAACGCGGTGACCAAGCCCGGCGGGTGTGGCTCGGACGGCCCGGGCGCGCCCACCGCGGCGATGGGGCTCTTGCTGCCGCTCTGGCTGATCCGCCGCCGGCGGCCTTGAGGCTTGGAGGCGGCGCCGACCTGATGAGGCCGGGCGGCGCTGCCTTCGAAGCAGTGGGCGCCGCCTGCCAACGCGGGCGGCGCCGAGATCCAGCGAGCTACTTGGGCTGGGCGACGATGCGCAGGTACGGCTTCACCGCCTTGAACCCGCCAAAGATCTGCTTCGCCTCGTCGTCCGACACGCTCCCGGAGACGACCACGTCCTGGCCCTGCTTCCAGTCGGCCGGCGTGGCCACCCGGTGCTTGGCGGTGAGCTGGAGCGAGTCGATCACCCGGAGCAGCTCGTCGAAGTTGCGGCCGGTGCTGGCCGGATAGGTGAGCGTGAGCTTCACCTTGTGGTCCGGGCCAATCACGAACACCGAGCGCACCGGCAGGGTGTCGTTCGCGTTGGGGTGGATCATGTCGTAGAGGGTGGCGACCTTGCGCTCCGGGTCCGCGATCACCGGGTAGTTGAGCGCGGTCCCCTGCGTCTCCTCGATGTCCTTGGCCCAGCCCTCGTGCGAGGCCAGCCCGTCCACCGAGAGGCCAATCACCTTCACCCCGCGCTTGTCGAACTCGCTCTTCAGCGCCGCCACCCGCCCCAGCTCGGTGGTGCAGATGGGCGTGAAGTCCTTGGGGTGCGAAAAGAGCACCACCCAGCTGTTGCCCGCCCACGTGTGAAACGAGAGCGGTCCCTGCGTGGTCTCTGCCTGAAAGTCCGGGGCGGTGTCGCCCAGTCGAAGCGCCATGGGTGAAGCTCCTGGTTTGGGTTGAAAACCGAACCATAGCCGCGCCGCGTCATGCGCGCACTGCGACGCGTCATTCAGGTGTCACGGGAGGAGCCGGCGCCTGGGGCGCTCGTCAGGACCGGACAGCAGGCACCTCGCTGAACCATCGCAACTCGTGTAAGGACGGTGCCGTTCTCGAACACGGAGTGGCGCATGCGCGGGTTTTGGTGGCTTGGGGTGGCGGTTGCGGTGGGGCTGGGGGCGGTGGGATGCGGGAGCAACCCCGAAGATCCCTCTGACGCCCAGGCGGACGCGGGCACCCACCCGGTTGCCTCGCTGGACGAGTCCCGCTCCACGGTGGCGGTGACCGGTCCTGCCTCGGTGGTGGCGGATGGGCTCACCCCCACCACCGTGACGGCCACCCTGATCGACACGCTCGGAAATCCCATGGCGGGTGTAGCGGTTGAGCTGGCGGTCTCCGGCGACGGCGCGTTGTCCGCGTCCACCGGGCGCACCGACGCGAAGGGACAGTTCTCCTCCGCGCTCAGCGCTTCTCACCCGGGGGAGCAGAGCGTGCGCGTGATCGCGCAGCTTCCCGCCGGGCCAACACCGCTCTTGAGCCAGGCGACCGTCCATTTCGTGGCGGGTGCCCCGGCCCAGCTGGCGTTCACCGTGGTCCCCCTCCAGGGCCGGGTCGGGGGCAGCCTCTCACCGGGGGTGGAGGTCACGGTGGAGGACGCCTGGGGCAACCGGGTGAGCGGCTCGGATGTGGCGGTGAGCGTCTCGCTCGACGAGGGCCCGGGGGGAGCTCTGCTGCTGGGGACCTTGAGCCGGACGGCCGTGGATGGGGTGGCGCGCTTTGACGATCTCACCCCGACCCGGGTCGGCAACTACCTCCTCTCCGCCAAGGCAGATGGGCTCCCCCAGGCCAGCACCGGCCTGTTCGCCGTGGTGGCAGGCCTCCCCAGCCCGCTCCAGTCTTCGCTTTACGTGGACTGGAGTGGCGTCGCGGATGGCGTGAGCGGGGACAGCTTCACCGCCACCCTCGTGGACGGCTTCGGAAACCCTTGCATCGGGATCCCCGTCTCCGTCACCGCGACCGGCTCGGACAACCAGCTCGACCCGGTCCATGGGCTCACGGATGGGACGGGCCGCGTCGCCGGAACCCTTCGCAGCACCCATGCGGAAGACAAGGTCCTATCCGTCTCCGCGGACGGGCTCACCCTGAGCGCGCAGCTCCATCTCTCCAGTGGCCCGGTGGACCCCGGCCACTCCACGTTCTCCCTTTCGAGCGCGCCGGTGACGGCGGATGGGACGTCGCGAGCCGTCCTTACCGCCACCCTCGCCGACGCGTTCGGGAACGTGGTGGGAAATTCGGTCACCGTGTCCATGACCGATCCCGCGACCCAGCAGTACACCTACCAGTACCTGTACCCCAATCAGGCCGGACAGATTTCCACCTACTTCACCTCGACCGTGGCCGGGCACCGCGATATCTCCCTCTCGCAGAACGCGGGACCCGTCCCTCTGGGCGGGATCGACTTCGTGCCTGGCCCCGCTGCCCAGCTTCATTTCGCCGCCCTCCCCTCCGCGGTTTACGCCGGGGAGGACACCTCCCTCTCGGTGATGGTGACCGACGTCACCGGCAACGTGATCCCCACCGCGAGTGACGCCATCACCCTCAGCGTCACGGGCGGCACCAGCCACCCCGCGCTGACCGGGTCTCTCACCCAGGCCGCGGTCACGGGGAGCGCCCACTTCGATGGCTTGAAGTTCGATCGCTCGTCGCAGGGGCTCCGGTTCACGGCCACCGCCGGGACGCTGCAGGGAAACTCCGACCTCTTCGATGTGAGCACCTGGCGGCGGCTGGGTCCGAACGGCGGCAGCATCCTCAGCGTCTTCTTCCTGAACTCGGACTCGCAGTTTTTGGTCGGCGGGACGGGCGGCGTCTTCAAGAGCGTCGATCGGGGCACGACCTATGTCTCCTCCAGCAAGGGGCTCACCGGGCTCAAGGTCGTGAGCCTGGCGAGCGCGGGCGGACAGGGGCGGGTGTTCGCGGTGACAGCGGACGACGGCGTCTTCTTGACCACGGATGCGGGGGCCACCTGGAGCCCACGCCGAGGCGGGCTGACCACCCCGGACACCCGCTCCCTGGTCACGGTCTCGTCCGGGACGTACTTGCTGGGGACCGCGGCCGGCGTGTTCAAGTCCTCGGACGCGGGCGGAAGCTGGGTACCCGTGAACGAGGGGCTCACCGACCTGGATGTGCGGTCTGTGCTCACCCTCAACAACGTGCAGTTCGCGGCCACCGGGAGTGGGAAGGTCTTCAAGACCTTCGACCAGGGAGGCCACTGGGTGGACGCCGGGGTGGACCTCGGTGGACCGGCGACGGCGCTCTCGCTCGGGAGCTCGTCCCGGGTCTACGCGGCGTCGCTGGGCGGCGGGGCGTACCTGAGCGACGATCTGGGCGTCACCTGGTCACCGGTCGGCGGCTTGCCGTCGCAAGAGATCGAGGGTTTCTACGCGCGCAACTATCAAGAGATCTTCGCGGTCACCGCGGACGCAGGGGTGCTGCACAGCACGGACAACGGCCTCAGCTGGATCCCGTATGGCTCCGGAGTTCCGGCCACCGCGCAGACAATCGCCTCGCCCAGCACCTACAGCAACGTGCTGTTGATCGGGACCACGCGCGGGCTGTACCTCTCCACCGACTCGGGCGCGGATTTCCTCGAAGCCGACCATGGCCTCGCCGCCACCACGGTCTGGGACCTGGCCCGCGAATCGGACGCCTCTCCCGCCATGTGGATCAGCACCGATGATGGGGTGTTCCGAACCGAAGACGGCCTCAGCTGGAACGATCGCAGCGGCGGCCTGCCGTTCGTCCCGTTCATTGCCCTCCAGGTCGACCCGTCGAACCCCAGCCTCGCCTACACGGCCGGCCGGACCGAGGGTGTGTTCAAGACCACGGACGGAGGTCAGAGTTGGGCGCCGGCGAACGTGGGGCTGCCCACTGGCGCCGTGGTGGTGTCGCTCGAGCTCTCGCCCAGCAACCCGTCCACGCTTTACGCGCTCACCGCGG
>Ga0164242_10009040_pt1 | contig 10780 bp, 13 predicted proteins | sample OricomgcompostMG_FD_108783 | JGI IMG/M metagenome (GOLD analysis project Ga0164242, IMG submission 108783) | Miracle-Growth compost microbial communities from Emeryville, California, USA - Original compost - Miracle growth compost (MG) ... | reverse complement strand
TCGCCAGCACCGTCGCGGTCGCCGCCTCGGGTGGGATGATGCCGCCGACCAGAATGCCGAGCAGCACCGCCGTATAGGTGCCCGCCTCCACCAGACCCGTGCCGCCCAGCACCTCGCCCGGTTTCAGATGCTGGGGGAGCAGCGCATATTTGATCGGCCCGAAGAAGGTGGAGTGCATCCCCATCGAGAAGAGCGCGATCAGCAGCAGCGTCACCGAATGGAGCAGCAGCCCCGCCGCGCCCACGCCCATGATGGCGATCTCCAGCGTCTTCACCACGCGCACGATCATCGCCTTGTCGTGGGTGTCGGCGAGCTGGCCGGCGAGCGCGGAGAAGAGGAAGAAGGGCAGGATATAGAGGCCGTTGGCGATGGCGTTGAACGCCGCCTCATGCTCGCCGCTCGAATAGATTCGATAGACGACGAGCATCACCATCGCCGTCTTGAACAGATTGTCGTTGAAGGCGCCGAGGAACTGGGTGGCGAAAAGCGGCAGGAATCGCCTGCGGGTAAGAAGCCTGAGCGACGCCTGCATGATGGAGCTGAACGAACCTTGTCCTGTAAACGCCCGGCGGCATAGCGCATGCGGCGGGAGACGCCAAACGGGGTTGAGGCCCTGACGATCGAATGGTGCAAGAGCCCTCTCCCTCGAGGGAGAGGGTTGGGCGGAGCCGCCAAGGCTCCATCGGCACAGCCGATGGAAGGCGGCGGAGGGGAGGGTGGCCCCCGCTACATAGGGAGGACGCTCGCGCTACGCGCTCGCTCCCCCTCACCCCAACCCTCTCCCCGCCGGGGAGAGGGAGCTGTGCCATGGAAGGTTCAAACCGCTGCCCCGATCGGCTAGGACGGCCTACGCCCGCCGCAACGATCGGATATCCGCCCGCCGATGCTCTCGCTGCCCAACCTGCTGACCCTCTCGCGGATTTTCGCGGTGCCGATCCTGGTGGGGCTTTTGTGGCAGCCGGGCTGGCTGGGCTATGTGCTGGCTTTCCTGCTCTATGCGCTGGCGGGAATCACCGATTATTTCGACGGCTATCTCGCCCGCGCGCAGGGCACCGTCTCCAAACTCGGCATCTTCCTCGATCCGATCGCCGACAAGATCATGGTCGCCGCCGTGATCGTGATGCTGATCTCCACCGACAATGCGATCGGGGCCTCGCCGGTCATCACCGGTTGGCATGTGCTGGCGGCGCTCATCATCCTGCTGCGCGAGATCGCGGTTTCGGGCCTGCGCGAGTTTCTGGCGCAGCTTTCGGTGTCGGTGCCGGTCAGCCGCCTCGCCAAGTGGAAGACGACCTTCCAGATGGGCGCGCTCGGCATCCTGATCCTGGCGGGGGCGCTGCCCGAATGGGTGTGGCTGCATCAGGTGGGGCTCACCTTCCTGTGGGTGGCGGCGGTGCTGACCCTGGTGACGGGCTGGGATTATCTGCGCACCGGCCTGCGCCACATGGACTGAATGATGGCGCTGGAGCTTCTCTATTTCGCCTGGGTGCGCGAGCGGATCGGGCGTGACGGCGAGACGATCGAGCCGCCGCCGGAGGTGGCCGATGTCGCCGGGCTGGTCCGTTGGCTGGCGGCGCGGGGAGGCGGCTATGCCGAGGCGCTGGGCGAGCCCGAGCGGCTGCGTTGCGCGGTGGATCAGCGCTTCGCGCCCCTCGATACGCCGATCGCCGGCGCGCGCGAGGTGGCGTTGTTCCCGCCGGTGACGGGCGGATGATCCGCGCGCTCGTCACCGCCGGACCGATCGACGCGGGCGAGGAGCTCGCCAGGCTGGAGGCGCTGGGCGGCGGCGGGGTGGCGAGCTTCACCGGCGTGGTCAGGGGTGGCGACGGCGTGACGGCGCTGGAGCTGGAGCAGTATCCGGGGATGACGCAGGCCGCGATCGAGGGCATCGCCCACGCCGCCGCCGAACGCTGGCCGCTGCTCGGGGTGACGCTGATCCACCGCCACGGCCGGCTGGAGACGGGCGAGCGGATCGTGTTCGTCGGCGCGGCGGCGCGGCATCGGGCCGAGGCGCTGGCGGCCGCCGCCTTCCTGATCGACTGGGCCAAGACCCGCGCCCCCTTCTGGAAGCGCGAATGGCTGGCCGACGGCTCCTCGCGCTGGATCGAGCCGCGTCCCGAGGACGAGACGAGCGCGGCGGAATGGGAAGCCAGCGCCGAACATGGGCGGCCCTAATCCTTCGACACGGGGAGGGCTTGGAGTGGTAGCGATTAATTTAATCATTATCCGTTCGCCCTGAGGAGGGGCTGAGCTTGTCGAAGCCCCGTCTCGAAGGGCCCTTCGAGACGCCATTTCGACAAGCTCAATGGCTCCTCAGGGCGAACGGGTTGATCTGATACATACCGCCTAAGCGGCTTGCCGCAGCGCCTCCGCCAACAGCCGGAACTCCTTGGCTCTCGGCGAGCCTTTGCGCCAGGCGAGCGCGATGCGGCGATTGGGGTGCTCGGCGTCGAGCGGGCGGGCGATGACGTCGGTGCCGTTCAAGATGCCCGCTTCGATCGCCATTTCCGGCAGCAAGGTGACGCCCAGCCCATTGTCGACCATCTGGACGAGCGTGTGCAGCGAAGTGCCGAGCATCGCGGCCTCCGCGTTCAGCTCCGGCCGGTTGCAGGCGGCGAGCGCGTGATCCTTAAGGCAATGCCCATCCTCGAGCAGCAGCAGCTTGCTCTCGTCGATGGCCTGCGGCTTGATCGCGGGCGGCGGCGTGCTGCCGTCCTCGGGCAAGGCGACGAACAGCCGATCCTCGAACAGATCGACGCTCTCCACCTCGCCGCAGCGATAGGGCAGCGCCAGCAGCACGCAATCGAGCCGCCCGCGCGCCAGCGATTCGCATGCCGCGCCCGTCACCTCCTCGCGCAGATAGAGCTTGAGATCGGGCCACTCGGCGCGAAGCCGCGGCAGCAGGCGGGGCAAAAGGAAGGGCGCGATGGTGGGGATCACCCCCATGCGCAGCTCGCCGGAGAGCGGCTTGCCGGCGGCGCGGGCGAGATCGGTGAGGGTTTCCGCCTCGGCCAGCACGCGCCGCGCCTGCGCCGCGATCCGCTCGCCCGTCGGCGTGAAGCGGACGACGCGGCGCGTGCGCTCCACCAATGTCAGGCCGAGCAGCGATTCCAGCTCGCGCAATCCGGCGGACAGTGTGGATTGCGTGACGAAGCACGCTTCGGCCGCGTTGCCGAAGTGGCCATGCTCCTGCAGCGCCACCAGATACTGGAGCTGCTTCAGCGTCGGCAGATAGATGCTCATAGAACGGGCTTTTCGATCACAGGAGACGGAATAATCGATTTGCTATCTGTCTCCCGACGATGCAAGTCCGTTCCGACAGTTTCACCCCACACCCCAGAGGAGAAAGCGACATGCTCACCGTCGGCGACAAGTTTCCCGCGCTCACCCTTCCCGTCCAGCAGGGCGTCTCGGCCCTTCCCAATGACGAGACGATCGATACCGGCGAGACCAACGGCAAATGGAAGATCGTGTTCTTCTGGCCGAAGGACTTCACCTTCATCTGCCCGACCGAGATCATCGGCTATGGCGAGCTGAAGCAGGATTTCGCCGATCGCGACGCGGTGCTGATCGGCGCCTCGACCGACACCGATTTCGTCCACTTCGCCTGGCGCAAGTCCGACGAGCGGCTGGCGAACTGCGATTTCCCCTGGATCGCGGACAATTCGAAGAAGCTGGCGAGCGCCCTCGGCATCGTCGCGGAGGATGCGGGCGTCGCCTATCGCGCCACCTTCATCGTCGATCCGCACAATGTGATCCAGCATGTCACGGTGAACGGCCTCAACCAGGGCCGCAACCCGCAGGAGACGCTGCGCGTGCTCGACGCGCTCCAGACGGACGAGCTCTGCCCGTGCAACTGGAAGGAAGGCGAAGAGGTGCTGAAGCCCGCCGCCTGATCGGTTCCTCCCCGTGCGGCCGGCATCCCCCCTCGCCGGCCGCGCCCCCTGGGGCGCGCGAGGGTTTCCCCGCCCCGCGCGCCCTTCCTGTATCCGGAAAGGACACCCCATGTCGCTCAAGGCCTTCGCCGATGCGCTGCCCGATTACGCCAAGGATCTGCGGCTCAACATGAGCTCGCTGCTATCCGATCAGACGCTGGGCGATCAGCGCAAATACGGCCTGCTGCTCGCCTGCGCCCACGGCACGGGCTACAGGCCGATCGTCGAGGCGGCGGAAGCCGAGGCGGAGGGCAAGCTCTCCCCCGAGGCCGCCGAAGCCGCCCGCGCGGCCGCTGCCATCATGGCGATGAACAATGTCTATTACCGCTTCGTCCACCTCGTCTCGAACCCGGAATATGGCACGCTTCCGGCCAGGCTGCGCATGAACGTGATCGGCTCGCCGGGCATCGAGAAGGCCGATTTCGAGCTGTTCAGCCTCGCCGTCTCGGCCATGAACGGCTGCGGCATGTGCATCGACAGCCATGAGAAGGTGCTGAAGCAGCATGGCGTCGGCTCGGACGTGGTGCAGACCGCGGTGCGCATCGGCGCGGTGGTGAAGGCGGTCGCCACGGTCCACGCGACATTGTGATTCTCCCCCTCCCGCAAGCGGGAGGGGAGAAGATCAGTCCCCCCTCGTAATCGCACCGCGCCCGTCCTAGATTGGCGGCTGGCCAAGGGGAGAATGCGTGTGGCGGCACGGCTGATCGCCTATCTCGATTCGATCAAGGCGCGCGATCCCGCGCCGCGGTCGCGCTGGGAGATATTGCTCTATCCGGGCGTGTGGGCGCTCGCCTTCCACCGGGTCGCGCATCGGCTGTATCGCGCGCGGCTGTTCTTCCTCGCCCGCCTCGTCAATCATCTGGCGCGCATGTTCACTGCGATCGACATCCACCCCGGAGCGAGCATCGGCCGCAATTTCTTCATCGACCACGGCTTCACCGTGATCGGCGAGACGGCGGTGATCGGCAACGACGTGACCATCTACCAGAATGTCACGCTGGGCGGCACCAGCCCGGTGGACGGCGTGCCCGGCAAGCGCCATCCGACCATCCTCGACGGCGCGGTGATCGGTTCGGGCGCGCAGGTGCTGGGGCCGATCATTGTCGGCGAGGACGCACGGATCGGCGCCAACGCCGTCGTCACCAAGGATGTGCCGGCGGGCGCGACGATGGTGGGCATACCCGCGAAGCAGACGCTGGTGGACGCCGCCGACTATCACCGCTTCACCCCCTACGGCACGCCTTGCGGCGACTGCCCCGATCCTTCCGCGCAGAAGCTGGAGGCGATGAAGGGCGAACTCGACCGTCTGCGCCGGCGCATCGACGAGCTGATCGCCGAGCGTAGCGCGCCCGGCCTGGACCGCGGCGGCTCGGATCGGGAGAGGGCGTGAGCGGAGTCGTCACCCCCTTTCCCGTCGCCCGACCGGGGCAGGTGGGCTTCGACCGGCCCGAGCTGATGCGCATCCTCGATCTCTACGGGCGCATGGTCGCGGCCGGGCACTGGAAGGATTATGCGATCGATCTCGGGCGCGATGCGGCCGTATTCTCCGCCTTCCGCCGCGCCGCCGAGCGGCCCGAATACCGCATCGAGAAGCGCCCGGCGCTCCGCCATCGCCAGGGCATGTGGGCGCTGGTGGGGGAACATGGCGTGGTGGTGAAGCGCGGGAGCGAGCTCCTCTCGGTGCTCGCCCCCGTCGAACGCAAGCTCGTCAAGCTGATCGAGGCGTAAGCGGCAGCGGCTCGATCGCGCGGGGCAACCCGGCCCGCCAGCTTTCCGGCAGGACGGAAAGGATCGCGGCGCGCACCGCCGTCCAGTAGGCCGAGAGCAGCAGCAGCGCCGAGCCGATGATGAGCGCGGTCAGCGCCACGTTGAGGCTGACGGCGCCCACCTGCCGGAACAGCTCGGACAGCGCATAGAGCACATAGGCCAGCGCCGAGACCATCAGCGCGCGCCGATCGATGGTGAGCGCGATCAGCCCCAGCACGATATAGAGCGCCACCACCGCGATGATGCCGCCGATGCCGATACCGCCGTCGAGCAGGCCCAGCATCACGAAGATCGGATGGACGATCAGCGGGGCGGCGAGCAGGTGCAGCCAGAAGGCGACGTCCGCGCGGCGTGTGGTGCGCTCGGGATCGCTCATGTCCCAGCGCATCGCCACCGCGAACACGCACAGGCCGCCGACCAGCGCCGGCCATTCGACATGATGCTGGAGGAGCGGGAAGGCGGCCGCGAGCAGCGCGACGATCACCGCCACCACCGCCGCCGCTCCGGCCGCGATGGTGATCGGCACATGAAAGCGCCGCCAATGCACCCAGGCCCCGATCGCCGCCACCGCCGCGCCGCCGGCGAGCGCCAGCGATCCAATGACGGGATCGAGATTATGGATGCCGCTCATGTCGAGCAGCGCGGCGATGCCCGCGACGGTCGCCTCGAGCAAACCGCCGACGAAGGCGACGAGCAGGATGATCGAGGGCAGCGCCATGCGCCGCCGCGCGGTGAACAGCTCGGCCAGACCCCAGGCCGCGATCGCCACGAACAGGCCGCCCAGGGGTCTTGGTCCGTCGGCGAGGCCGAGCGGGATCGCCTGGCCCAGCCAGCCGAGCGCGACCAGCAGCAGCACGCCCGCGATCGAGACGAAGATGTCGTTGAAGCCGGTGATCAGCCGGAAATGCTCCTCGTCGACGATCGGCATATGGGCGGAGCGCGCCTGGAACGCGCGCAACCGCGTCACCGTCTCCCGATCGATCACCCCCGCCGCCACCGCGGCCTCCAGATCATCCTCGCTGTACATGGGCGTTCCCTCCTGTGGCGATCAGGATAGCATACGTGTATTGGTGTAGCAATACAGCTAAGGGGTGGATATTCATGCTCGGTCATTCCCGCGAAAGCGGGGATGACGCGGAAGGAGGGGGAGGGCGAGAATCCTCTTGGGGGCCATTCCTCCCGCCGATCGATCCGTTCGGCTTCGATATTGGACAGATACGCGCATCGCCCCCATTTGCGCCCGCATGGCCTCGGTCGCCCTTCCGCCTTCTCATGCCGCGCGCGGCAGCGCCGCCTATCGGCGGATCAGCCTCGCCTTCTTCCTCGCGGGCTTCGCGACCTTCTCGCTGATGTATTGCGTGCAGCCGCTGCTGCCGCTGTTCGCCGAGACTTTCCATGTCGCGGCGGTCGAGGCCTCGCTGGCGCTGTCGCTGACCACCGGCATGATCGCGATCGCGATCGTCATCGCGGCGGTGGTGTCCGAGCGGGCGGGACGGCGCGGGCTGATGTTCGCTTCGATGGCGCTGGCGGCGCTGCTCAATCTCGCCGCCGCGCTGCTGCCCGGCTGGCATGCGCTGCTCGCCGCCCGCGCATTGGAGGGACTGGCGCTCGGCGGCGTGCCGGCGGTGGCGATGGCCTATCTCGCCGAGGAGATCGCGCCGGAGGGGCTGGGGCCGGCGATGGGCCTCTATATCGGCGGCACCGCCTTCGGGGGCATGATGGGCCGCGTCGGCGTCGGTCTGCTGGCGGATGTGCTTTCCTGGCGCACGGCGCTGGCGGTGATGAGCGGGATCGATCTCGCCGCCGCGATCGGCTTCGTGCTGCTCGCGCCGCCCTCGCGCCATTTCGTCGCCCGGCGCGGCTTCGACGCGCGCTACCATCTCGCCGCCTGGAAGCGTCACCTCCTCGACAGCCGGCTCGCCCTGCTGTTCGCGGCCGGTTTCCTGGTGATGGGGGCGTTCGTCACCATCTATAATTATGTCGGCTTCCGTCTGCTGAAGCCGCCCTTTTCGATGGGCCAGGGCGAACTCGGCCTGCTCTTCCTCGTCTATATGTTCGGCATCGTCGCCTCCTCGCTGGCCGGATCGCTGGCCGACCGGATCGGGCGGCCGCGGGTGCTGGCGGGCGGTTTCGTCATCGCGATGGCGGGCGCGGCGCTGACGCTCGCGGCCTCGCTGCCGCTGCTGATCCTGGGCGTGACGGTGCTGACCATCGGCTTCTTCGCCACCCATTCGCTGGCGAGCGGCTGGGTCGGACGAGAGGCGCGCGCCGCGAAGGGCCACGCCTCCTCGCTCTATCTGCTGGCTTATTATCTGGGATCGAGCGTGGCGGGTTCGGCGGGCGGCTGGTTCTGGGCGCGCGGCGGCTGGAGCTGGGTGGTGGGCTTCACCCTGGCGTTGCTGGCGCTCGGCCTTGTCGCGACGACGCGGTTGGGCCGGATCACAAGGGCAGGCGCAAGGTCGCGATAAGTCCGTGCGGCGCGTTGGCGGAAAGCGTCAGCGCGCCGCCGTGATTCTCGGCGATGCCGCGGGCGATGGCGAGGCCGAGGCCGGTGCCGCCGGTCGCCCGGTTGCGCGAGGTTTCGAGCCGCTGGAAGGGCTCCAGCACGCGCTCGATCGCATCGGCCGGAATGCCCGGCCCATGATCGGCGACCCGGATGAGCACCGCGTCCGCTTCCGTTTCGACCGAGACTTCGGCGTCCCCGGCGTGGCGGACGGCGTTGTCGATCAGATTGGCCAACGCGCGGCGCAGCAGGCCCGACTGCACCGCCGCCACCACGCGCGGGGAGGGGCGGAACGTCACCGGCTCGCCGCGCGCGGCATGATCCTCCGCCACCGCCTCGGCGAGCGCGGCGACATCGATCGGCCGCGCCTCCTCGCGCGCGCGGCCCGAGCGGGCGAGGACGAGGATATCCTCCAGCATCCGCGTCAGCTCGGCGATGGTCGCGATCGCCGCCTCGCGATCCTCGGCCGGCTCCATCGCCTCGACGCGGATACGCAGCGAGGCGAGCGGAGTGCGCAGATCATGGCCGATCGCGCCCAACATATGATCCTTCTCGTCGAGCAGCGCGACGACGCGGCGGTTCATCGCGTTGAACGCCTCGACCGCGCGGCGCAGATCGGCCGGGCCGCTCGGCACGACCGGCTGGGGCGCGTCGCGGCCGCCGAAGCGTTCGGCGGCGCTGGTCAGCGCGCGCAACGGGCGGACGAGGCGCATCGCGATCCAGATCGTCGCGCCCAGCACGATCAGGTAGAGCAGCGCCGTCGAAAGCCCCAGCCGCGCCGCCAGCCAGGGGTCGCGGCGCGGCGTCACCATTCGCGCGGTGAGCCAGCCGGCGTCGGTCTGGGCGGCCAGGCGGAGGAGCTGCGCGTCGGGCGGCATATGGGGGGAGCCGCCGCCGCTCGCCGCGCGCACCGCCTTCGCCTTCACGCCCTGGTTCGCGAGCGCGGCCGTAAGCTGCGCCTCGATCGCGGCATCCCGATCGGCCTCGGCGATGCCGCTGCCGGCGGCCAGCGCGAAACGCGCGCCGCGATGCGAATCGTCCCTGAGCAGCGCGGCGCGGAAGGCGGGCTCGGCCTGCACCACGTCCGCCGCCACGCCGGCGAAGCGGGTGAGCGCGGGCCCTTGGTTCTGGGCAAGGCTGAGCTTCTGCCGCTCGTTCAGGATCAGCGCGAAATTGGCGAGCTGCGCGACCAGCAGCGCCAGCCCGAGCAGCAGCGCCATCTGCCCGGCGAGGCTGCGCGGGCGCGGCAGCCTCATATCCGCCGCACCTCGGGCGCGAGCATGTAGCCGCCGCCCCAGATCGTCTTGATGATCTTCGGGTCGGACGGGTCTTCCTCGATCTTGCGACGCAGCCGACTGATATGATTGTCGATGCTGCGCTCGAAGGCGGCGAGCTCGCGGCCCTGGCTCAGATCCAGCAACTGATCGCGGCTGAGCACGCGGCGCGGATGCGTCACGAAGGCGTGGAGCAGATTATATTCACCGGTGGACAGCGGCGTCGCCACGCCTTCACCGTCGACCAGCTCGCGCTCGCCGGTGCGCAGCACCCAGCGATCGAAGGCGTAGCCCTTGGCATCCGGCGCCTTCACCGCCGCCTGTCCGCCCGCGCGGCGCAGCACCGCCTTGATCCGCGCCAGCAGCTCGCGTGGCGAGAAGGGTTTGGTGACATAATCGTCCGCCCCGATCTCAAGGCCCACCACCCGATCCATCTCCTCGGCCCTGGCGGTGAGCAGGATGATCGGCGTGCCGAGCGTCGCGCGGATGAAGCCGGCGAGCGCGATGCCGTCCTCGCCCGGCATCATGATGTCGAGCAGCACCAGATCGATCGCGTGGACGGAAAGGATCGCGCGCGCCTCCGCGGCGTTCGCCGCCTTGGTCACGCGCACGCCGTTCTTCGCGAGATAGCTCGCCAGCGGATCGCGGATGTCGCGTTCGTCATCGACCAGCAGGATGTGCGGTTCATCGGCCATGCGAGCCTTCCTAGCGCGGGGCGGCGGGCGCGCGAAGGCCCCGGAAGGGCAAGCCTTCCGGGGCCTCGCTCCCGCTCATCGGATCAGCGGATCGCGTTGGCCATCACCGCGGCGATGATCCCGCTGGTGAGCCCCACCAGCACCGCGTTGTTATCCGACTGGACCCAGCGATAGCCGCGCGGCGCGGGGCGCAGGCCGTAGGCATGCGGGTTGCCGATCACCCGGTAGTTGCGGGCATGGCGGTAATCGAACCGCTCGCCCCGCTTCCAGTTGCGATAATCCCGGCGCTGGACGGTGACGCGCTTGACGACATGCTTGTTATAGGTGGGCTGATTGTGCCGCATCTCGATCCGGCCGCGCTGGTCGTGCCCGTGGAAGGGGCTGGCCGCCATCAGCGGAGTGGCGCCGACCGAAGCGGCAAGAGCGGCGATAATGAACTTCTTCATGGGTCTTCTCCTCGTCTTCGCCATCAGCGGCGACGAGGACAATCTGGCCCCCGCCTGTCGTGCAGGTTTGTCGAAGGCGGGGGAAAATTGTCGCCAATCGTATCGGCGGCGTGGCGACCCCGGCAGGGCTCGAACCTGCGACATTCTGCTTAGAAGGCAG
>Ga0164242_10009039_pt1 | contig 10781 bp, 8 predicted proteins | sample OricomgcompostMG_FD_108783 | JGI IMG/M metagenome (GOLD analysis project Ga0164242, IMG submission 108783) | Miracle-Growth compost microbial communities from Emeryville, California, USA - Original compost - Miracle growth compost (MG) ... | reverse complement strand
TCGACGATCACCAGTCGCCCATCCGGGCGCAGCACGCGCAGCGCTTCGAGCACTGCGCGTCGGCGCCCATCCTTCGTGCGTATGTTGTGGATGGCGAGGCTCGCCGTCACGAGGTCGAACGACCCGTCAGCGTAGGGGAGCGCCGTCATGTCGCCGGTGTCGAGCGTGATGCGGGCATCCACTCCGTTCACGACGGTGTTGCGCCGCGTCGCCTCCACCGAGTTGCCGGACTGGTCGACGCTGCGCCACAGGTCGATACCGGTCACGTGGCCGTTCGGCAGCTGCTTAGCCAGCATCACGGCGACGGAGCCGTGGCCGCAGCCGAGGTCCAAGGCCTGCTCACTCCCGTTCAGTGCGAGCCCGTCGATGACCTTCTGCCAGATCTCGAACTTTCCCAGGAACGTCGCGCGCAGATACAGGACCGTGCCGATGGCCGAGACCACGGCCAGTACGCCGAGATAGATGGAGAGCCCGATCGACCAGCCGGCGCCGATCGGTGCGGACACGATCGCGAGCACGCCGAACACGACGGCCAGAGCACCCCACGTCCACGGCACGCCCGGGGCATCGACACCGTACGCGCCACTTGGACGTGCAGACATGTGCTCTCCCTCGGTTGGCTCGAGAGCGATTCTGGCACGGCGGGGCGCTCAGACGATCAGCTCGCCTGCACGCCCAGGAGATGACCGATGAGGTACGTCGCGGCGACCGCTATCGCGCCGAACACGAGCTGACGGACGGCTCCGCGCCACCACGCCTTGCCTGTGAAGTAGGCGGCGAACGCGCCGGCGACCAGGAGGCCGATGCCTCCTATGGAAAGACCGAGCCACAGCTCGGCTGAGCCGAAGAGGAACGACAGCAGCGGAATCACCGCACCGACCGAGAACATCACGAATGACGAGACGGCGGCGATCCACGGCGAGGGCTTGGCGTCCGGGTCAACGCCGAGCTCCTGGGTGACGTGCACGCGAAGCGCACGGTCCGGGTTGTCGTGTACTTCGGCCGCGGCCTTGCTCGCCGTCTCGACCGACATCCCCATCTCCTGGAACATGCCGGAGAGCTCGTACATCTCGCCTTCGGGATTGCGGTCCAGCGCCTTGCGCTCGATCGCCGCCTCCTTCTCCACCTGCTCGTTCTGCGTGGTCACCGACGTGTACTCGCCGAGCGCCATCGAGAACGCACCGGCGACGAGGCCCGCCATGCCGGTCAGGATGATCGTGCCGCGCGACGCCTCAGCGGCCCCGATTCCGGCGATCAGGGCGATGTTGGTGACGAGACCGTCCATGGCGCCGAAGACCGCGGCTCGCAGCCAGCCGCCGGAGACGTCCGAGTGGCGATGGTCGTAATCGTGGGGGTTGGCGAAGGCAGGGACGAGCGGATCAGGCACCGAAACAGCCTAGGCCGTCGGGCGAGCGCACGGGCGGGCGATGGAACGAGCGCGCCTGTTGTACTGGCTAGTCCTCGACGGCGTCGAGCCGCCGCGAAGGGCTGCCTCCGCCGACCATCGCCTCGCCGTGGCCCTCCGCCCTGGCGATCGCATCCGCCGCCCGCACGAGCGCCAGATGCGACAGCGCCTGCGGCGTGTTGCCGGCCTGACGCCCGGATGCCGTCGAGTACTCCTCGCTCAAGAGCCCGACATCGTTCGCCACTCCGCACACCCGCTGCATCAGCTCGTGCGCCCGGTCGATGCGACCGGAGCGCGCGTACTGCTCGACGAGCCAGAACGAACAGGCCACGAACGGGTATTCGCCCTGCGGAAGGCCGTCCAGTTCCGGTGTCGACCGGTAGCGCAGCAGGAATCCGCTGTGCATCAGATCGTTCTCGATGGCCTCGACGGTGCCGAGCATCCGCGGGTCGTCGGGCGCGATGAAGCCCACCTGTGAGAGCTGCAGAAGCGAGGCATCCACCTCGGCGGTGTCGAAGTGCTGGGTGAACGTGTTGCGCCGCCGGTCGTAGCCCTTGCGTTCGATCTCGTTGCGCAGCCGCGCCCGGCATTCGCGCCACTTCTGCACGGGACCGTCGAGACCGAACTCCTCCGCGCCGCGGATGGCTCTGTCGTACGCCGCCCAGACCATCACGCGCGAATGCGTGAAGTTGCGGGCGGGGCCTCGGATTTCCCAGATCCCCTGGTCGGGCTTGTGCGCCACCTCGTCGAGTCGTCCGATCAAGGCGCGCTGCAGAGACCAGGAGAAGTCGGTCTCCTGGATGCCTGCCAGCCGGGCATCGTGCAGGGCGATCATCACCTCGCCGATCACGTCGGCCTGGAACTGCTTCGCCGCCGCATTGCCGATCCGCACGGGGGAGGCGCCATGGTATCCCGGCAGCGACGTGATCTCGTACTCCGGGAGGAAGCGCTCACCGCCCAGGCCGTACATGATCTGCACGTCACCCGGGTCGCCGGCGAGCGAGCGCAGCAGCCACCACCGCCAGTGGTCCACCTCGTCTTTGTAGCCGTGGGCGAGCAGTGCGCTCAGCGTCTGCGACGCATCCCGCAGCCACACGTAGCGATAGTCCCAGTTGCGGGTGCCGCCGAACTCCTCCGGAAGCGACGTGGTCGCTGCCGCCGCGACCCCGCCCGTGTCGGCGTGGGTCAGCGCCCGCAGCACGAGCAGGGAGCGGAGCACCTCATCCGCGTACGCGCCGCGATGCGTGAACGTGGCGGCCCAGGCATCCCACCACTTCTCCGTCTCGAGAATGCCCTTGTCGACATCGATTGCCGGTGGCTGCGGCTTGTGGGACGCGTACCAGACCAGGCTGTGGTCGAAGACTTCGCCTTCGTGCACCGTGAACGTGCCCTCGTGCGAATGGTCGGCGGCGTTGAGCTTGACGCCTCGGATCACGAGGGCGTCGGGCCCGGCGACCGCGAGCAGCGTGTTCGACTCGTCGTGCGACTGTCGCACCCACGGCACCGTCGACGCGTATCCGAATCGCATGCGGAGGTCGACGCGCATCTCGACTTCGCCCGACACGCCGCGCACACGCCGAACCAGGTTCGCGCTGTGCTCGGTTCTGGGCATGGCGTCCACCACCTCCACCACGCCGGTCGACGTTGTCCAGGTGGTCACGAGCACGAACGATTCCCCGCGATAGTGGCGCTCGCTGACCGCGTTCGGGTCGGTGGGAGCCAGCAGCCACCTGCCGTGGTCGCGCGTTCCGAGCAGCGCGCCGAAGATGGATGCCGAGTCGTAGCGAGGCAGACACAGCCAGTCGATGCTGCCGTCCTTGCCGACCAAGGCGCCGGTGTAGCAGTCGCTGATGAGTGCATAGTCTTCGATCGCCAACGCCATTTCGCCATCCTCCCAGGTAGGTTGAGGTTCATGGTTGAGGCGGTGCGGACTCTGATCATCCTCGGGGCGGACGGGGATCTCACGTCGAGACTCCTGCTTCCGGCGCTCGGCCAGCTGCTCACGCGAGACGACAAGCGCACGGTCACGCTGCTCGGTGCCGGCATGCACGACTGGGATCGCCAGCACTGGCGCGGCGTCGTCGAGGAGTCGTTCGGGACCGTGGATGCGAAAGGCCCTGCGGTCGACGCGCTGCTCAAGGGCACCGACTTCATCCCGGGCGACGTGACGGATCCCGAGCATCTGAAGGAGCTGCTCGCGCGGGCCGACGGAACGCCCGCGCTGTACTTCGCGCTGCCTCCCGCGATCACGAAGGAGGTCTGCGCGACTCTGGCCGGCATCGACCTGCCCGACGGTCTGCGGCTCGCGCTGGAGAAGCCGTTCGGCACCGACAAGCGCAGCGCAGCAGCGCTGAACCGCAGGCTCACGCAGCTGGTTCCGGAAGACCAGGTGCACCGCATCGACCACTTCCTGGGCAACTCGACAGTGCAGAACCTGTTCGGGCTCCGCTTTGCCAACCGCATCTTCGAGCCGCTGTGGAACAGCGAGCAGATCGCGCGGGTGGACATCGTCTTCGACGAGACCCTCGGCCTCGAGGGCCGGGCCGGCTACTACGACCACTCGGGCGCGCTGGTCGACATGCTGCAGAGCCACCTGCTGCAGGTGCTCGCCGTGACGGCCATGGAACCGCCGTCGACGATGAGTGCCGAAGACATCAGGGATGCGAAGGGCATCGTGCTTCGCGCGACGCACGTCTGGGAGGACGACCCGGTGGCGAACAGCCATCGCGGCCGGTACACGAAGGGCCGCGTCGACGGACGCGAGCTCCCGTCCTATGTGGACGAGAAGGGCGTCGATCCCGCGCTCGGAACCGAGACGCTGGCGCAGGCGACGTTCGGCATCGACACGTGGCGCTGGGCGGGCGTGCCGTTCACGCTGCGCTCGGGCAAGGCGATCGGGCGGCAGCGGCACGAGATCGTGATCACGTTCCGCGACGCGCAACGCGTGCCCAAGGGGCTGCGCGGGGCTGCGCATCCGACCAGGCTGCGCATCCGCCTCGGGCCGGACGAGATGATCCTCGAGCTCAACACGAACGGCCCGGGCGACCCGCGCTACCTGAGCAGGGCGACGCTGGAGGCCGAGTTCGGTCCTGGCAGCCTGCTCGCCTACGGCGAGGTGCTCGCCGATCTCTTCGACGGCGATCCGTCGCTGTCCGTGCGCGGCGACACCGCAGAGGAATGCTGGCGCATCGTCGCACCGGTGCTGAAGGCGTGGGCCGACGGCGAGGTGCCTCTGGACGACTACGAGGCTGGGTCCGAGGGGCCCGCCGACTGGCCCGCCATCCCGTGACGGGTCGATGTGACCTCGTCACGCGGTCGTCTGCGTAAGGCAGGGATGTCGGCCGTCGCTGGGATGCTTGACCCATGCTGCTGAGCGAGCTGGCCACCACCGACGGCGTCGTGTCGGCCACCAGGTCGCGCTTGGCCAAGGTCGACGCGATCTCGCAGCTCCTCGGCCGATTGGACCGCGACGAGGTGGCGCCCGCGCTCGGCCTGCTGATCGGCTCGCCGGTTCAGAGCAGACTCGGCGTCGGCTGGCGGTCCCTGACCGGCATGAGCGTTCCCGCTGCGGATGCGCCGACCCTCACGGTCGGCAGCGTGGACGATCTGCTGAGCCGGCTCGCGATGACGGAGGGCACAGGCTCGGCGGCGGCACGCACGTCCGTTCTCGTCGAGCTCATGTCGGCGGCGACGGCCCCCGAGCAGGCGTTCCTCGTTCGCGTGCTGCTCGGTGAGATGCGCACGGGTGCGCTCGAAGGCGTGCTCGTCGATGCCATCGCCAGGGCGGCACAGGTGCCGGGCGAAGCGGTGCGACGAGCCGTGATGCTGTCGGGCAGCCTGGGCGAGACCGCGGTGCTCGCACTGTTCGAAGGATCCGACGCTCTTGCGAGGGTCTCCCTCACGGTCGGGCGGCCGGTGCGGCCCATGCTCGCATCGTCCGAGCCCACCGTCGCCCAGGCGCTGGGTGTCACCGGCGAGGCGTCCGTGGAGTACAAACTGGATGGCGCGCGCATCCAGGTGCATCGCCGCGGCGACGAAGTGAGGATCTTCACGCGCAGCCTGGCGGAGGTGACCCATCGGCTGCCCGAGGTCGCGGAGGCGGTCAGACGGCTCCCGTTGCGCGACGCCATCTTCGACGGCGAGACGCTGACCCTCGACGAAGAGGGGGCGCCGCGCCCGTTCCAGCAGACCATGTCACGGTTCGGAGCCGATGCGTCGAGAGCGGCCCTGCTGAGTCCGTGGTTCTTCGACGTTCTGCACCTCGACGGCCGAGACCTCATCGATGAGCCTCTGTCGACGCGGCGGGAGATTCTGCGCCAGGTGGCTCCCGAATTCCTGATACCCGGCGTGATCACCGACGACCGCGAGGTCGCAGAGGCGTTGTCTGTGGAGGCGCTTGCCAAGGGCCACGAGGGTGTCGTGGTGAAGGCGATCGGATCGCCGTACACCGCGGGGCGTCGTGGGTCGAGCTGGGTCAAGGTGAAGCCGGTTCACACGTACGACCTCGTGGTGCTCGCCTGCGAGTGGGGGTCGGGACGCAGGCGCGGATGGCTGTCCAACCTGCACCTCGGTGCCTACGACCCGGAAGGTGAGTTCGGCGAGCCCGGCGGGTTCGTCATGGTCGGCAAGACGTTCAAAGGCCTCACCGACGAGCTGTTGCAGTGGCAGACCGAACGCTTCCAGCAGATCGAGGTGCGCCGCACGGCGGGCACCGTGTGGGTGGAGCCCATCACGGTGGTGGAGATCGCCATCGACGGGGTTCAGGCATCTCCGCGATACCCGGGCGGCATCGCCCTGCGGTTCGCGCGCGTCAAGCGCTACCGGGACGACAAGCTGCCCGCCGAGGCGGACACCATTCAGACGCTGCGCTCCCTGCTGCGTTCCTGACAAAGAGGCGGCCAGGCCTGAGTCGGGGTCGTGCTCCGTACGAGCGGGGGCTGAGCACTTCACGCGGCTCGGTCGAGCGCGGCATGACGCGGGGTTGATCGGGCAGGCGCGGCCGATCGGCGGTGCTGGTCAGCGGTCGGATGTCAGCGGCCGGGCGTCACCGGGCGAGCATGAGCAACCGGGTGCCACCGGGCGAGCGTCACCGGCTGGGCGTCACCGGCTGGGCGTCACCAGGTCGGACGACGACAGCTGCATGGCGATCGGTCCCGTGACCGGCCGCTTGAGATCGGTCCAGACCGTGATCGGGGCCGGCTCCCACTGCAGCGCGATGGCATCCTCGTCGAGCTCCGCCTCTTCGTCGGCCTCTGGCTCGTCGTGGCGGTGAGCGGGGCCGTCGTCGTCGCGGGAGAGAGCGGCGTCGCCGGATGCATCGGACCCTCGCGTCTCCGAGCTGTCATCGAGGTCTGCGGGGGCGGAAACGCCGGTGGCGTCGTTCGCGCCTGCGGCATCTGTCGGGGAAGCGACGGCGTCGGATGCGGCATCCGCTCCGGGCATCGAACGAAGCACCATCGCGCCCTCGCGTGTTGCCACCGTAAGCGGCTCTCCGGCCTCCAGTTGCAACTGCGCACTGCGCAGGGCGGCCGTCACATCCAGCGCGACCTGGTGGGCGAGCACGGTGCGGAAGAGGTCGTCGGTGTCATCGGGCGTGCGCCGTCGCACGACCCATTCGCCGCCCTCTCCGATCGCAGCGGCGATGCGGGTGTGCACCAGCTCGAAGATCTGCTCTTCGGCAAGGCGAGGGCGAACCGTCACGGTCTCGGCGACCGTGACGATGGGGGCCGCTGCTGGTGCAGCATGCCTCCGGCGACCGAACATGACGCGCTTCTCCCTGTGACGTGGAGCGAACCTGTGACGTGCGGCGAACCGCGCTCACAGTCTGACGGATGCCCGTCCCAGGCCTCCCAGGACACGCCGCCTCACAGGAGGGTCGGTGCCTGCACGAGGGTCGGTGCCTGCACGCGCATCGGGCGTACTCCGCCCGGCCGCTCCCCTTGCGCCCACACCCCGCCGGGCCCCCGCGCCTCACGGAAACAGGCAGGAAAGCGCCTGCCTCCCCAAAACAGGCGGATCTGGCCTGTTCTCACGTGAACTGCCTGTTCTCGCACGCGCCGAGGCGGCGTGAACTGCCTGTTTTCGAGCGCGCTGACCGCTGCACGAGGTGCCCGTTTCGCAAGGGTCGGCCGTCGGGAGAGCAGCCGGACTGGCTCAGTGCTTGCTCTCGACCTGCTTGGAGTGGTCGTGCACGGTGGTGATGACGACGGCGAGTGACAGCATCCAGCTGACCCAGGCGAGCAGGAGGCGCCAGTCCCGCGGTCCGTTGCGCGTGGTCTGGATGACCGAGACGACTCCGAGCGCCGTGCTGACGACGCCCCAGTTCAACAGGTACTTGCGCATCGCATCCCCTTCGCTCGCTGCTCGTGCCGTCGGCGCACGCGCCGTGCCATGCCGCCGACGGTCTGGGTCGCTGGGCATCCCAGTTGGCTTCTCGTCTCGGCGGACGGCGTGTTCTCACGGTACACAGCGACCGGCGCGGGCGGAGGGGGTTGCGATCCTGACCGCGATGCACGATCGAAAGAGCGACCCGGATGTCAACCGTCCGCCGGCCCTTCGATGCCCGGCATGGCCTGCTGGTAACGTTCTTGACGCCGACCAGGCGTTCAGGCGAGGAGGCACTCATTCTTCCGAAGTCCGCTCACGACGAGTCCGAATCCGGCGGCGGGGGGAAGAAGGCGCCCGCGGCCGGTCGCGATCGACGATCCACGACGAAGCACCTCACCTACGATCTGGTGATCGTGTCGAACCGGCTCCCCGTCGATCACGTGTCAGGAGACGGCGACGATGCCGTGTGGCGTCCGTCGCCCGGTGGCCTGGTCGCCGCGCTCGAGCCCATCATGAAGCGCGAAGACGGCGTCTGGATCGGGTGGGTGGGCATCCCGGATGCCGAGTTCGAGCCTTTCGAAGCCGACGGCATCGACATCAGGCCCGTCTCGCTGAGCGCGCAGGACGTCGAGTACTACTACGAGGGCTTCTCCAACGACACCCTGTGGCCGCTCTACCACGACGTCATCGCTCCGCCGAGCTTCCACCGGGAATGGTGGGACGCGTACGTGCAGGTGAACCGCCGGTTCGCGGATGCCGCACTGGAGGCGGCTGCGCCCGGCGCCGTGGTCTGGGTGCACGACTACCAGCTGCAGCTGGTGCCGAAGATGCTGCGCGACGCCCGACCCGACCTCGTGATCGGGTTCTTCGACCACATCCCGTTCCCGGCATACGGCATCTACTCGCAGCTGCCGTGGCGCAAGCAGGTGGTCGAGGGACTGCTCGGCGCCGACGTCATCGGCTTCCAGAGACTCGCGGATGCCGGCAACTTCGCCCGCGCCGTGCGCAGGCTGCTCGGACACGAGACCAGGGGGTCGGTGATCGAGGTGCCACTGGGCGAGGACGAGGGCGTCGGGCACCGCCACGTGAAGACGAACAGGCGCGGAACGCGCGTGCGCACGGTTCTTGCCAAACAGTTCCCGATCTCCATCGACGCCGCCCGCTACGAGGAGCTCGCGTCGCAGCCCGAGATCCAGGCCAGGGCGCAGCAGATCCGCGAGGAGCTGGGCAACCCGAAGACGATCATGCTCGGCGTCGACCGGCTCGACTACACCAAGGGGATCGGCCACCGCCTCAAGGCATACGGCGAGCTGCTGCGCGATCATGCCGTCGACACCGACGACATCACGCTGGTGCAGGTCGCGAGCCCGTCCCGGGAACGTGTCGAGACGTACAAGCAGCTCCGCGACGAGGTCGAGCTGACGGTGAGCCGCATCAACGGCGACTACTCGACCATCAGCCACACGGCCATCAGCTACCTGCACCAGGGCTATCCGCGCGAGGAGATGGTCGCCCTCTACCTGGCGGCCGACGTCATGCTGGTGACCGCGCTGCGCGACGGCATGAACCTCGTGGCGAAGGAGTATGTCGCCAGCCGCATCGACAACGACGGCGTGCTCGTGCTGAGCGAGTTCACGGGCGCCTCCGACGAGTTGAAGCAGGCGCTGCTGGTGAATCCGCACGACATCGAGGGCCTGAAGGATGCCATGATCCGCGCCATCGAGATGCCCAAACGCGAGCGGGCGCGCCGCATGCGGGCACTGCGCAAGCGCGTGCTGGCCTATGACGTGCAGCGCTGGTCGGCGACGTTCTTCGATGCGCTCACGCATGTCACGGCGGAAGACGACTTCGGCGACCACGAGATCGCGCAGCGACCCAAGATGGCGACCGACACCCACGGTCAGATCCACGAGCGCGGCGACCGATGATCGATCAGCGACTGCTGGATGCCGTCGACGCGCTCGCCGCCACCCCTCGCCTCCTCGTCGCGCTCGACTTCGACGGCACCGTGAGCCCGCTCGTCGACAACCCTGCGGACTCCCGCGTGCTCCCTGCGGCGCGCACGGCGCTGACGACGCTCGAACGGATGCCGGGCACCTGGGTCGCCTTCGTCTCCGGACGCCCGCTCTCCGGTCTGGTCAGAGTGACCGAGGCCGACGACTCGGCGCTGCTCATCGCCTCGCACGGCGCGGAAGTGCGCCTCACCGGCGGCTCCGTGGATGTCGGACTCAGCGACGACGAACGTTCCCGGCTGGGTGCCCTGGCCTCAGCTCTGCAGCGGATCGTCGATGCCACACCCGGATCGCACCTCGAGCACAAGCCGGTCGGACTCGGGCTGCACACGCGCGGCATCCCCGCCGAGCGAGCCCGTGCCGCCAACGACGCGGCCCGCGCAGAGGTGGCGGCGCTCGGCGGTGGGTTCCTCGAACGCGACGGCAAGGACATCCTCGAGTTCGCGGTGCGGGACGCCACGAAGGGCGACGGTGTCGAGCGTCTGCGCGAGCACGTCGGCGCGACGGGCGTGCTGTACGCGGGCGACGATGTGACCGACGAGGACGGCTTCGCCGTCATGCACGAGGGCGACGTGGGCGTCAAGGTCGGGCCGGGGGAGACGAAGGCGGAGTTCCGAGTGGCGGACCCGGATGCCGTGTCAGAGCTGCTCGGCCGGCTCGCCGCTGCCCGCGCGCGACGCTGACCGGATCCAGACCGCCGGGTGCCGCGCATCCACGTCGCTCCTCCGCATTCCTGGTCGCTCCGCCGCCGCTCTTCGGTTGCAACTCCGTGCGTCTCCGGAGTCGCTCCACCTCGCATCTCCATGTCACGTCGCCTCTCATGTCGGCCCACTTCGCAGTAGGGATGCCGGCGGCGCGAGAGCAGGCGCGCACTGGTAGCGAGGCCACCAGGCACGCGTCAAGGCCGGCCTTAGCACAGCCCTAGACTCGACTGCATGCCTGAGATCGACATCAAGCCGCGCAGCCGCGTCGTCACCGACGGGATCGAAGCCACCACCAGCCGCGGAATGCTGCGCGCGGTCGGCATGGGCGACGAG
>Ga0164242_10009038_pt1 | contig 10781 bp, 10 predicted proteins | sample OricomgcompostMG_FD_108783 | JGI IMG/M metagenome (GOLD analysis project Ga0164242, IMG submission 108783) | Miracle-Growth compost microbial communities from Emeryville, California, USA - Original compost - Miracle growth compost (MG) ... | reverse complement strand
GCCCCGGTCGCGGCGGACGCCGTCCGGCACGGCGATCGCCTGCTGCACCTCGTCCGCGAAGAGCTCGGGGCCGGCGGCGATCGCCACCAGCCCGGCCGGCAGCCGTCCGGCCGACGGGAGCGGCGTCGACACCACGGCGCACCCCGCGGCGAGGTACTCCAGGGTCTTCAGGGGCACGCTCGCGCGGTTGAACCCGCTGTCGGCGTAGGGCGTCATCCCCACTGCCATCCGGGCCAGGTGACCGGCCACCGCCTCGTGGGGCTGCGGCCCGGTCCAGGTCACGTTGGGCCGGGCGACCAGCCGGTCGAACCTCACCCGGTCGACGCCCTCGACGACCGGTCCCACCAGCAGCACCTCCACCGGGCGCTCGGCCACCGCCTCGAGCAGGCCGAGGTCGATCCGGGCGTTGAACTGACCGACCATCCCGGCCACGGCCCCGCCGACGGAGCGCACGGACGCCAGCCCGGCGGCGTCCACCCCGTTGGGCAGGACGGCCGCCGGCCGTCCCCAGCGGCCGGCGATCTCCGGGGAGACCGCGACGAGCAGGTCCGCCTCGGCGAGACGACGACGCTCGGCCGCCGCGACGAGCGACGACGACCGGCCCATCAGGCCGGCCCCGGCGACGAAGTCGTCGGTGGCGTAGTAGAGCCGCCGCCCGCGCGGGGCCACCGCGAACGGGACCATCGGCGAGGTGGCGACGACGGCGGTCACCCGCAGCCGGCGGGCGACCAGCACCAGCCGCAGCACGATCGCGCTCCACGACGCCGTGACGGCCCGCACGCCCCTCCGCTCGGCCCACGGCGGCGAGACCACCGAGACCCGGACCACCCGGGGCGCAGCGGCCGAGACCCGCACCGGCGCGACCAGGCGGCGCCACCGCCGCCGGCGCACGACCGTGCCGAGTGAGAGCGGCGGGTCGACCCAGACGACATCCCGGCCGACGTCCCGGCCGAGCCGTTCGGCCAGGTGACGGTCGGTGCCGCGCACCGCGTCCCAGTCGACGCCCGCGAGCCAGACCACCACCGGCCGGCTCACGCCGCCCTCGAGCTCTCGTCCCGCAGCCACCCGTCCTCGGTGGTCCCGAGCCGGCGCGCGGCGATGGTCACGCCGGCGAAGACCGGCATCGCCAGGGCGGTGCGCGGGTCGGCCAGCGCGAGCCGGACCAGCGTCCCGAGCCCGGTGGACGCCGACCGGCCGCGCAGGCGCAACGCGTCCGCCTGCCGATTGCCCGCGACCACCCGTGCGCGCCGGCGGACGAGGTCGGCCAGGCGACGCGGCGGGCGCACGGTCGCCGTCGCCCGGCCGACGACCCGGCGCTCCCCCGGCGCGAAGCACTCCGAGATCGCGAGGTCATCGCTGAGGACCGGCGGCAGCGCGTCGACGCGCGCCTGCCCGGCCACCGAGAGGACGATCACGCCCCGGCCGAAGAGCCCGTCGCGGACCTGCGGCAGCCGGGTCCAGACCCGGTAGTAGGCCCGCACCGGCCAGGAGGAGTGCGCCAGCGGCAGCCTTCGCTCGGGCGCGACCGCCTCGATCCCGTCGCCGAGCGAGGTGACCAGCGCCAGCACGTCGCGGCCGTCGATCATCACGTCCGCGTCGAGCTGCACACGTGGCCCGCGCGGCAGCAGGGCTGCGCCGACGCTCAGCGCGTGGCTCTTGGACGGTCTCGCCAGCTCCACGACGCGGACGCCCGGCACCCGGCGCGCGATCTCGGCGGTGTCGTCGGAGCAGCCGTTGCAGACCACCACCACGTCGAAGGTGCCCGGCGGCACGGTCGAGGTCAGCGCATCCAGCACCATGCCGATCAGGGCCGACTCGTCGTGTGCCGGCACCACGACGCCCGCCAACGCGCTCACGCCCGCCAGCGTGGTGCCCTCAGCCGTCACCGTGACCGGGTCGCGGCATCGTTCCCCAGTATTGAGGACGGGGGGCGGAGGACTCGGGCAGTCAGTCGACGCCGTGCTCGCGGACGAACGCCACGATCCGCTCGGCCAGCTCCGGCCGGCACACGATCAGGTCCGGCAGGTAGACGTCGTCCTGGTTGTAGCGCAGCGGCGTGCCGTCGACCCGGCTGGTGAAGAGCCCGGCGGCGGCGGCGACCGCCACCGGCGCGGCCGAGTCCCACTCGTACTGACCGCCGGCGTGCACGTAGGCGTCGGTGACGTCGCGGACGACCGAGATCACCTTCACGCCGGCCGACCCCATCGGCACCAGCTCCGCGCCGATCTCCTCGGCCAGCGCCGCCACGAACGCCGGCGGGCGGCTGCGGCTCACCGCGATCCGCGGGCGCTCGGCGGTGGAGGGCGGGACGACCGGCGCCTCGCCGGTGTGGAACGTGCGGCCGAGCGCCGGCTGGGCGACGGCTCCGGCGGCGAGGCCGTCCGCGGCGCGCGTCCAGAGGGCGACGTGCACCGCCCAGTCGTCGCGCGGCGGCTCGGAGAACTCGCGGGTGCCGTCGAGCGGGTCGACGATCCAGACCCGGTCGGCGCCGAGGCGCGTCTTGTCGTCCTTGCCCTCCTCGGAGAGCACCGCGTCGGCGGGCCGGTGCTCGGCCAGCAGCGCGACCAGGAGCTCGTGCGCGGCACGGTCGCCCGCGTCCTTCAGTTCCTTGCCCTCCAGCCCCTCGGTGCGCACCTGCAACAGGCGACGGCCGGCGGCGTCGGCCAGCCACGCGGCGAGGAGATGGTCGTCGGCGGGCGCGGGCGTCAGGTCCAGGGAGTCCAGCGAGAGCGTCACCGGGTCACCCTACCGGGCGCGTCCCGCCCGGCGCGGTCGCCGGCTCGCGCGCCGCGGCCTCGGCCCGCCCGACCTCCATCAGGACGCCGAACGCCGCCACGGCGGCCAGCTGGGAGTTGACGCCGAGCTTGCGCAGCACGGCCTTGACCTGACTGCGCACCGTCGCCGGCGAGACGTCGAAGAGGTCGGCGATCTCGTTGGTCGTGACGCCGTCGTAGAGCAGCCGCAGCACGTCGTGCTGGCGCGGGGTGAGCGACTCCACCCTCGCCTGCAGCTCCTCCCGCCGCACTCTCAGCCGTGTCCACGACCCGACCAGCTCCCGCGCCTCCTCCGGGTCGAGCAGGCTCTCGCCGTGCGCGATCGCCGTCAGAGCCCACGCGACCTGGTCGAGCGTGGCGTGGTTGGGCAGCACCAGCCGCGCGCCCAGTTCGATCGCGGCGCCCCACAACGGGCCGCGGGGATCGCCGGTGAGCTCGATCCAGCGGGCGTCCACTGTCGACATCACGATGGCCGCGGCCCGGAGCTGCCCCCACCGGTCCAGGTCGGTGACCAGCAGGCCGCAGTCGTAGCCGGGCGGGCGCGGAAGCCGTCTCGCCATCCCCCCGGGCATCCGTGGTGCCGGGGTGGCGACGTCTCCCGGCCAGCGCAGTGCCGTCGCACGGAAGCCGCGCGAGGCCAGGGCGGCGCGGACGGCGTCGCTCACCAGCCACTGTTCGGAGGCGACGACGACTCGGAGGGCGCGTTGAGGCGACGACGCGATCATGAGGCGATGGTCGGGCCCGCAGGCGGCGGCGGACGCTCGGCGGCCGGGTTCTCACCCAGTTTTGGGGATCGAGATCCGTCCCGGGTCGATGTCGCCGAAACTCGCGTAAAGAAACCCCTTACTTTTTCGGCCCTTGTCCCCAAAACTTGGTATAGCTCTTTTTACCCAATTGGCGTCAGGCTTCCTCTACCTGGTTCCGCGATGCCAGGGGTGACGAGCAGCGACCGGTCTGATTTCACAAGTGAACGCAACGAACCAACGAGGCAGTCGACTCGGCGACCGTCTGCAGGGCTGGCGAGGGCCCCCCACCTCGCCTGGATTGCACTTCCCCGTGTGAGGCCATCCATGACAACCTCCGTCCGCTCCCACGATCGCCACCGCGATCGGGCGTACTCCATCTTCATCGCCTTCACCATGCTGGCGACCGTCGTCTGGTCGCCGGCCCTGGTCTTCCGGGCACACATCGCCGACCTGATCCTCGTCTCGGCGCTGCTCGGGCCCTTCGCGCTCATCGTGGCGGCCGGCCTGTACGCGATCGGCCTCGGCCGGGAGGACCGGCACCGGCTGGCCCGCGAACTGGAGGAGACCGAGGCGCATCGCCGGATCGACCGAGCGCACATCCACGAGGTCAACTCGACCATCGCCGGCATCGCCTCCGCCCACGAGCTGCTGCAGAACGAGCGGCGACTCGGGCCGGAGCAGCGCGCGGCCCTCGAGTCGATGATCCGGACCGAGCTCGGCCGGCTGGGACGGCTGCTGAACGCCGACGGCGACACCGAGCGCCGGCCGGTCGACCTCGACGAGACGATCCGCACCCAGGCCCTCTCGCACGCCGTACGGGGACACGAGGTCGACTGGCTCCCGTCGCAGCGCTCGGTCGAGGCGTCGCCCGACGACCTCGCCGAGGTGCTCAACATCCTGCTGGACAATGCCGCCAAGCACGGCCGGGCGCAGGCCTCGGTCGAGGTGGCGGACCTGACCGAGACGGTCGAGATCGCGGTGTCCGACGACGGGCACGGCATCGATCCCGCGGTCGGCGACCACATCTTCGACTGGGGCGTGTCCGGCGCAGGCTCGCGCGGCCAGGGCATCGGGCTGGCGATCGCCCGCGACCTGATGACCCGCCAGGGCGGGTACCTCGGCCTGCGGCGCGGTGGTCCCGGCACCACCTTCGTCGTCGGTCTCCACGACCGTCGGTCAGTGACCCGGAGCGAAGACGATGTCGCAGCTCGCCGCCTCTCGTAGCCAGGTCCGCATCGTCATCGTCGAGGACCACGTGCTCTTCGCGGAGTCGCTGGAGCTGGTCCTCTCGGTCGAGGGCTACGACGTCCGCCGGATGCCGGTGCCGGCGAACGCCTCGTCCCCGGCCACGGTGCTCGCGGCCATCGTCCGGCAGCGCCCGCGGATCGCGCTGCTCGACCTGGACCTCGGCGGCTTCGGCGACGGCGTCCGGCTGATCGGCCCGCTCACCAAGGCCGGCATCAACGTCGTCGTGGTGACCGCCGCCACCGACCTGGCCCGGTGGGGCGAGGCGCTGCGCCACGGCGCGCGCACGGTGCTGCCGAAGTCGCGCCCGCTCAACGAGATCCTCTCGACCGTGCGCCGGATCAACCAGGGCCTCCTGGTGATGGACGTCGAACGCCGCGAGAGCCTGCTGCAGGAGTGGCACCAGCGGCGTGCGGAGCTCCAGGACCTGCAGGCCAAGATCGCGCTGCTGACCGCTCGCGAGGCCCAGGTGCTCGGCGAGCTGATGGAGGGCCACGGCGTGCAGGAGATCGCGGCCACGAGCGTCGTCTCGGAGGCGACCGTGCGCACCCAGGTGAAGTCGATCCTGGCCAAGCTGGAGGTCTCCTCCCAGCTGGCGGCGGTGGGCCTGGCCTACCACCTCGGCTGGCGCGCGCCGAGCTCCTGACCCGGAGGATTTCTTGCCGCATTTGCGGCATGCCCGTCGGGGACGCCGCTCCCTAGCGTCACGGTCATGGCGACCCAGAGCGTCCTCCTCCGGCCCGGCCCCGCCCCGGCGCCGCCCCGCCGTGTCGCGCGCATCGTGGTCAAGCACCTCTGGGAGCGGACGGCCGCCGCCGCGGCCCTGGTGCTTCTGCTGCCCGTCCTGATCCTCATCTGGCTGGTGGTGCGGTGCGACTCCCGTGGACCGGCCCTCTTCCGGCAGCAGCGCGTCGGCCGCGACGGCACGCCGTTCACGATGCTGAAGTTCCGCACCATGCGGATCGACGCCGAGGAGCAGCTGTCCCGGCTCACAGCGGAGCGCGGGGTCACCGCGACGCTGTTCAAGCTCGCCGACGACCCGCGGGTGACGCGGGTCGGTCGCTGGCTGCGCCGCTACTCGCTCGACGAGCTGCCCCAGCTGGTCAACATCGTGCGAGGCGAGATGGCGCTGGTGGGCCCGCGGCCCGCGCTGCCGCGCGAGGTGATGCGCTACGACCGCGAGACCCGGCGCCGGCTCAGCGTCGACCCCGGGCTCACCGGGCTGTGGCAGGTGTCCGGCCGCTCCGACCTGCCCTGGCACGAGTCGGTGCGCCTCGACCTGGACTACGTGGACCACTGGTCGCTCCGCCGCGACCTGGCGATCGTCGCCCGCACCTTCGGCGCCGTGCTCGGCCACCGGGGCGCCTACTGAGGCGACCGGGACGCGTACCCAATCGGGGGTAACCGCCTGCGCCACCACGGCGGAGCCCGCCCGGGATTCCTAGCGTGACGACGACGGCAACCCGACCCGAGGAGAGAGACATGAAGGTCCTGGTCACCGGCGACCGCGGCTATCTGGGCAGCGTGATCGCGCCCGCCCTGGCCGCCGCCGGACACACGGTCGTCGGCTTCGACGCCGGCTGGTACGACGGCTGCGATCTCGCCCTGCCCGAGGCGCCGGGGCCGGCCTACCTGCAGCACACCGGCGACGTCCGGGACCTCTCCGCCCGCGACCTCGACGGGTTCGACGCGGTCGTCCACCTCGCCGCCATCTCGAACGACCCCCTCGGCGAGCTGGACTCGTCCCTCACCTACGCGATCAACACCGAGGCCGCGGTCCGCCTCGCCGCGGCGGCGAAGGCGGCCGGGACACGCCGGTTCGTCTTCGCCTCCTCCTGCTCGCTCTACGGAGCCGGAGGCGACGCGCTCGTGGACGAGGACGCCGAGCTCCACCCGGTGACGCCGTACGGCGCGAGCAAGGCGCTGGCCGAGGCCGGCATCGCGCGGCTGGCCGACGACGGCTTCTCGCCGACCTACCTGCGCAACGCGACGGTCTACGGCTCCGCACCGCGGCTGCGCACGGACGTGGTGCTGAACAACCTGGTGGCCTCCGCGCTCACCCGGGGCGTCGTCGAGCTCCGCAGCGACGGCTCGGCGTGGCGTCCGCTGGTCCACGTGCGCGACGTCGCCTCCGCGTTCCTGGCGGTCCTGGACGCCCCCCGCGAGCTGGTGCACGACTGCGCCTTCAACATCGGTCGCGACGAGGGCGTCGTCACCATCCGCCACCTCGCTCTCGCGGTCTCGGCGGCCACCGGGGCGCCGGTCACCTTCGCCGCCGGCGCCGGTGCGGACACGCGCGACTACCGGGTCGACTTCACCCGGGCCGGCACGCACCTCGCGGCCTTCCGGCCGACGCGGACCGTCGGCGACGGCATCGCCGAGCTGATCCGCGACCTCGGTGCCGCCGGCATCGCGGCCGACGACGTCGACGGTCCCCGGTTCGTGCGGCTGGCGCGCATCCGGGAGCGGATGGCGGCCGGTGAGCTCGACTCGAGCCTGAGGGTCGTGCCGGAACCGGCACGGGCGATCGCATGACCACGACACTGCCGGCCGACGCCGTCTCGGTCGCCGCCTCGGTCGCCGCGCCCGACGGAATGGCGCCCACCTGCCGGCTCTGCGGCGCCGGCCTGGTCACCACCTTCGTCGACCTGGGGATGTCGCCGCCGTGCGAGAGCTACGTGCCGGCCGAGCAGCTCGACCGGTGCGAGTCGTTCTACCCGCTGCACGTGCGCGTCTGCGACCGCTGCCTCCTGGTGCAACTGCCGGCCCACCTCGGCGCGGAGGAGATCTTCCGGCACTACGCCTACTTCTCCTCCTACAGCGACTCCTGGGTGGAGCACGCCCGGCGCTACGTCGCCGGCGCCGCCGCCCGGCTCGGCCTCGGCGAGGACTCGTTCGTCGTCGAGGTGGCCAGCAACGACGGATACCTGCTGCGGCACGTCCGCGACCTCGGCATCCGCTGCGCCGGCATCGAGCCGGCGGAGAACGTCGCGGAGGTGGCCCGCGCCCACGGCGTCGACACGACCAGCGTCTTCCTGGGCGAGGCCACCGGACGCGAGTTCGCCGCCCAGCGGGGGCGAGCCGACCTGGTGGTCGCCAACAACGTCTTCGCGCACGTGCCGGACATCGTCGACTTCGCCCGCGGCCTGCGGGCGCTCGTGGCGGACGACGGCATGGTGACCATCGAGATCCCGCATCTCCTGCGGCTGATCCGGGACCGCCTCTACGACACGATCTACCACGAGCACTTCTCCTACCTCTCGCTGCTCACCACCCAGCGGGTGCTGGAGCGGGCGGGCCTGGTGGTCGTGGACGTCGAGGAGCTGTCCACCCACGGCGGCTCGCTGCGCACCTGGTCGATGCCGCGCGAGAGCGCGACAGCCCCGAGCGTGCGGGTCGCGAAGGTGCTCGAGGACGAGTGGTGCGCCGGGCTGCACACCGTGGCCGGCCATGCCGGCTTCGCGGCCGAGGTGAGCGCCGCTCGCGACGATCTCCTCGAGTTCCTCATCGCCTGCCGCCGGGACGGCGCGACCGTCGCCGGCTACGGCGCGCCCGGCAAGGGGAACACGCTGCTCAACCACGCCGGCGTGCGCGGGGACCTGCTGAGCTACACGGTCGACCGCAGCGCGTTCAAGCAGGGGCTCTTCCTGCCGGGCACGCACATCCCGATCCACCCGCCCGAGCGGCTCGCGGAGACCCGGCCCGACTACATCCTGGTGCTGCCCTGGAACCTCCGCGACGAGATCGCCGCCCAGCTCGCCTACGTCCGCGAGTGGGGAGCGCGCCTGGTGTTCCCGCTGCCGCGGCTGGAGATCGTGGCTCCGTAGACGACCCAGCGGCCGGCCAGCGTCGGCAGCGCCCGGCGCAGCTCGGGCAGCAGGTCCGGGAGGAGCAGCAGGACCTCGCCCGGATCGGCGCTGACCAGCCGCTCGGGCGCGACGATCGGGATGCTCGTGCCCGGCATCCGGCGGCCCTGTTTGGCCGGAGACCCGTCGCCGATGCCCCGCACGCTGCCGGCGGGCAGGCCGGCCGTGGCGAGCAGCGCCACCGCCCGCGAGCCGGCGCCGTAGAGGAAGGCGCCGCCCGGCTGTCGTGTCACCCACCCTCGCAGCCGGGCGACGTCGGCGGCGACGGCGGCGTCGAGCGACGCCAGCCGTCCCGGATCCAGCACGCCGGCGAGCAGCTCCTCCTGCCGCAGCGCCGCAAGCCGCGCCGCCTCGTCGTGCGACGTCGTGCGCCTTCCCGCGCGGGACGCCACGAGCAGCACCGAGCCGCCGTACAGCGGATAGCTGCGGCCGGCCATGATCTCGAGGCCTGCGGCCGCGAGCAGTCGGCTCGCCGCCGGCACGCTGTGGTAGGCGAAGTGGCCATGCCGGACCGCGTTCCATTCGCCGTGCCGCAGGGTCGCGGCGACGGTCGGGAACTGCAGGAGCAGGACACCGTCCTCGGCCATCGCGTCCACCCGGGCGCGCAGGGCCGACGCCTGGTCCGGCTCGTGCATCAGCCCGTAGACGTCGACGACGACGTCCGCGGGACCGTCCACGACCCGCGCGAAGCCGCGCCGGCGCAGCGAGGCGCCCCACGAGCCGCCGTGCGGGCTCGGGAACTCCCGGAACGTCCCCGGGGCGATCAGCCCCGACCAGAGCAGGTCGTCGACCGCCCCGGAGGCCTGCACGACCGACGCCATCGGCTCGATCGCGAGCGGCTCCTCCGGCACGGGCGACCGGAGGCCCGTCGCATCGGGCAGCTGCGCCAGTCCGCAGGCGGCGCACCACCACAGGCTGAGCGGGTGACGCCGCTCGGGGCCCGGGTCGGAGGCGAGCGGGAAGTCGTCGGCGGCGGGCTGCCGTCCCAGGTCCAGGACGGTGCATCCCTCCTCGGAGCCGCACGCCCGGCAGCGGATCGGGTCAGAGGCGCCCATCGCGCACCGCCCGAGAGGACCCATGTGCGACGAGGTCCGCCCACGACCCGGAGGTCCGGTCGCGCTCGCTGAGCGCCTGGACGGGCAGCGGCCAGTGGATCGCGAGATCGGGGTCCGCGTGGTGGACCGAGACGTCCTCCAGCGGGTCGTGCACCCGGTCGATGCGGTAACAGACGTCCGCCACCGAGCTGAGCACCTGGAAGCCGTGCAGGAGCCCCCGGGGCACGTAGAGCACCGCGAAGTCGACGTCGTCGAGCCGGACGGCCTGGTGGCGGCCGAACGCCGCCGAACCCGGCCGTGCGTCGACCACGACGTCGAGGACCGACCCATGGGCCACCCGGACCAGCTTCGCCTCGCCCGCGCCGGAGCGACCGTGCAGGCCGCGGACGGCACCGCGGCCCGACCGCGACTGGGAGTCCTGCACGAAGGCCGCCGGGTCGATGCCCACCGCGGCCGCCGCGGCGGCGTCGAAGGTGCGGGTGAAGAGACCGCGCTCGTCGCGGACCGGCCGCGGACGGAAGATCCAGACGCCGGGAAGCCTGCCCGGCTCGGCGATCATCCCGCCCGCCTCGCGCCGTCCTCGGGCGCCAGCGCGATCACGGCCTTGCCGGTGTGGAACGCCTCGGCGTACCGCGCCCGGCACTCGGCGCCGCGCAGTCGCATCAGGCCCAGGAAGAGCTCCCGGTCCCACCAGTCGCGGCCGCGCTGGCTGGCGAAGTGCCGGTCGAGCAGCTCGACCTTCCGGTGCGCCGTGGCCGCGTCGAGCGGGACGTAGTGGGTGGGCGGCGTCAGGTCGGCGTCCCACTTCGGGATCTCGTAGTGCAGCACGAGCGCGTCCCGCCAGACCGTGGTGGCCAGGGCGCCGACCAGCCGGTGGTCCTGGTGCCGGTCGTCGGGCCGCGGCGCCAGGACGAGCTGGGCCCGGCACTCGCGCGCGAGGTCCTCCAGGGCGTCCTTCGCCTCGTCCCAGTGGGCCGGCAGCCGGCCGTCCGGCAGCGACCACATCCGGGTCTTGGCCGCCACCAGGACGTCCTCGATCGCGGCGACCGACTCGGCCCTGCGGTCCGGCGTCCCGGTGAGCACGGCGACGGTCAG
>Ga0164242_10009037_pt1 | contig 10782 bp, 11 predicted proteins | sample OricomgcompostMG_FD_108783 | JGI IMG/M metagenome (GOLD analysis project Ga0164242, IMG submission 108783) | Miracle-Growth compost microbial communities from Emeryville, California, USA - Original compost - Miracle growth compost (MG) ... | reverse complement strand
GAAACCCACAAGATCCACGCGCTGCTGGTGGTCGATGATGCGCGGCGCGTGGTCGGGGCACTGAATATTCACGACCTGCTGCGCGCACGGGTGGTTTGACGGGCGGGACTCGGGATTCCGGAAGCATAAATTCTGTCGTCATTCCGGACCCGCGCAGCGGCGGGCCGACTGCGTTTGCAGGATTGCAAACCCGAATGCCGAAGAGGCGGGGCGCCAGGGATGACGCGAGTCAACCCAGCGACCTTTCTCCGGATCAACGACATTGGATTCCGGGTTCCGGCTTCGCCGGCCCGGAATGCCGAAGCTTGTTATTCTTCGCGTCTCGCATTCACCCACCGCCATGGCCGCTCACCCCGACATCCCCGCCGACGTCCTCGCCCGCGCCGCGAAGATCAGGCTGGTCGCGTTCGACGTCGACGGCACGCTGACCGACGGGCGCCTGTGGTTCACCGAGGACGGCCGCGAGATCAAGGCATTCCACGTGCACGATGGTTTGGGCATCAAGCGGTTGCGCGCGCACGGCATCGACGTGGCGCTGATCAGTGCACGCGTCAGCCACGCGGTGGAACTGCGCGCGGAACAACTCGGCATCGACCATGTCTACCAGGGCAAGTCCGACAAACTGGGCTGCCTCCAGGACATGTTGCACGCATCCGGATTGAGCGGCGACCAGGCCTGCTACGTGGGCGATGACGAGCCCGACCTGGCACCGATGTCGATCTGCGGGCTTGCGATTGCGGTGGCCGATGCGCAACCTGAAGTGCTGGGCGCGACGCATTGGCATACGCGCGCCCACGGCGGCCGCGGCGCCGCGCGCGAAGTGTGCGACCTGATCCTCGCGGCGCAGGCCGGATGAGGGATCGCCGCACCGTCTTCTGGCTGGTGGTGCTGGTGATCGCGGCCGCGATCACCCAGTTGCTGGTGTGGTGGCTGAGGCCGCCGCCCAAGCCGGTCGCGATCGTGGGGCCGCCGCGTTCCAGTTACGAACTCGATCATTTCACCCTGCACGCCTTCGGGCAGGACGGCAAGCTGGCCTTCACGATGACCGCGCCGCACCTCGCGCGCCGCGAAGGCAACGACTCCCTGTATGTCAATGCGCCGCAATACTATTTCGTCGCCAGCGATGGCTCCGAATGGAACGGCACCTCGCAGTACGCGTGGATCAGTTCCGACAACAACCTGGTCAAGCTGATCGGCAAGGTCGACATGCGCCGGCCGCCCACGCCGAAAATTTCCGAAGCCGAAATCCATACGGCCGACGCCACCGTGTGGACCCAGGACAAACGCATGGCCACCGCCGCGCCCAGCGTGATACAGGAGCCGGGCTCTATACTGCGCGGCGTCGGCATGAAGGCCGATTTCGACACCCGTTCACTGGAGTTGCTCTCCGATGTCCATGCCACCCTCGCGCCGCATTCGCGCACGCATTGATCTGCCGGTTCTGCTCATCGCTGCGCTGCTCGCATGTGGCGTCGCGCAAGCGAAGCAGACGGACAAGAACCAGCCGATCCACATCAATGCCGGCACCTTCGCCGGCAGCCAGGACAGCGGCAAGATCACTTTCACCGGCAGCGTCACGATGGATCAGGGCACCTTCCACGCAGATGGCGCAAAAGCCACCGGCTACACCGATCCCGATGACACCAGCCAATGGCAACGCGTGGTGCTGACCGGCAGCCCGGCGCATTTCCGGCAGACCCAGGACAACGGCACGCTGGTGCACGGACAGGCCGCGACCATCGACTACAAGGTTTCCGAAAATACCGTGATCCTGACCGGCGATGCCAGCGTGGTGCAGCAAGGCCGCGGAGAATTCCACGGCAACCGGCTCGTCTACAACACCGACAGCGGTGAAATCCAGGGCACGCCGGCCGCGGGCGGCCGCGTCCACATTACCCTGCAGCCGCGCAGCAAGCCTGCACCTGCCGGCGGAAAGCCCGCGGCAGCGGCCAGTGCGCCCGCTTCGGGCGCAACGTCGGCGCCCGCATCCGCGACCACGCCAGCACCCGCGCCTGCATCGACCTCCGGAACCCGTTGATCCATGCTGGTCGCGCAAGGGCTGCAGAAAAGTTTCCGCACCCGCCAGGTGGTGCAGGATTTTGGTTTCGAAATCCGCCAGGGTGAGGTGGTCGGGCTGCTCGGCCCCAACGGCGCGGGCAAGACCACCTGCTTCTACATGGTGGTCGGCCTGATCGAACCCGATGGCGGCCGCATCACGCTGGACGGCGAAGACATTACCGGCCTGCCGATGCACCAGCGCGCCCGCAAGGGGATCGGCTATCTGCCCCAGGAAGCCTCCGTCTTCCGCCGCCTCACGGTCGCGGACAACATCCTCGCGGTGCTGGAATTGCGCGCCGACCTGCCGGCCGGCCAACGCCGCAGCGAACTGGAAGCGCTGCTGGACGAACTGAAGATCGGCCACATCGCCGACCAGAAAGGCATCAGCCTGTCCGGCGGCGAACGGCGTCGCGTGGAAATCGCGCGCGCGCTGGCGGCCAATCCCCGCTTCATGCTGCTGGACGAACCCTTCGCCGGGGTCGATCCGATTTCCGTCGGCGAAATCCAGCGCATCGTCAGGCACCTGCGCGACCGCGGCATCGGCGTCCTGATCACCGACCACAACGTGCGCGAGGCGCTGGGCATCTGCGAGCACGCCTACATCCTGAACGAAGGCAAGGTGCTGGCGCGCGGCACGCCGGCGGAAATCCTTGCCCACAGGGAAGTGCGCGAGGTTTACCTCGGCCACGAATTTCGGATGTAGTGCGAGCGATGTCGTGCGATCGTCCATGATCGCGGCGTCGCCTGGACGTGGCCGCCCCTGGACCGCTTTACGGCCATGACAGATCAGAACGGCCATCCATGGCCTGACTTTTCACCAACAGCCGCTTCGTTGCTTGGCTCTCGCCCAAGTACCTTCATGGCTGACTTTGGAGCCGGAACGCATCCGTGGCCAAGCCGGCCGACCGCGAAACCTTGATGCATTTCGCAGCAGCGGGGGACGCGCATTAGCAAAAATCGTGCCCATGTACTATCCATGCCGGCTGCCGTGAGCTAGGATGCAAGCCACTGCCCCGCGAAGTCACCATGAAACCAGGCATCCAGCTTCGCCAATCGCAACAACTCTCCCTGACGCCGCAGTTGCAGCAGGCGATCCGCCTTTTGCAGTTGTCGCAGATCGAATTGCAGGCCGAGCTGCGCGAATTGGCGGAAGCCAATCCCCTGATCGACATCGACGGCATGGACAGCGACGACGCTCAGCCGGCCGAATCGTCGGAAAGCAGCGCCGACACCTCCGGCGACGAATCGCCCCCCGAGCTCGGCGACGGCGAATACTGGGACGAACAGGCCCCGCAGGTCGCCGACTGGGCGCAATCCAGCCGTGGATTCGACGAAGACGCGCCCGAACCGCAGGATGCCGCGCTCGAAGGCCTGCGCGAGCATTTGCAATGGCAGGCAAACCTGAGCGGCCTGTCCCCGCGCGAACATGCGATCGCGATGGCGATCATCGACGCGCTCGACGATGACGGATACCTGCGCGAGGGCCTCGAGCCCGTGCTGGCCGCGCTCCGCACGCTGGAACCCGCCCCCTGCAAGGACGAAGCGGAAGTCGTGCGGTTGCGTGTGCAGCGTTTCGACCCCACCGGCGTCGCCAGCCTCGACCTCGGCGACTGCCTCGCCGCGCAGCTGGAACAGATCGATCCGCGCCTCGAGGGGCGGGAACTGGCGCGGCGCATCGTGGCCAGTGAACTCGATCTGCTCGCCAAGCGGGATTTCTCCAAGCTGGCCAGGAAACTCAACGCGAGCGAAGACGCCGTCATCGCCGCGGCCACCTTGATCCGCGCGCTCGATCCGCGGCCCGGCTCGGCGTTCGACCCGACCCCCGCCGAGTACGTGGCACCCGATGCCTATGCGATCAAGGTCGCCGGCCGCTGGCGTGTGTCGTTGTCGCCCGAATGCCAGCCCCGGCTTGCCATCAACCAGCACTACTGCAGCCTGATCGCACGCGCGCAGCGCAGCGACGCCACCTGGCTGCGCGGACAACTGCAGGAGGCGCGCTGGCTGATGAAAAGCCTCGAGGCGCGCGCCGATACCTTGTTCAAGGTCGCGAGTGCCATCGTGCGCACCCAAAGCGCGTTCCTGGACTTCGGGCCGGAAGCCATGAAGCCGCTGGTGATGCGCGAGCTGGCCGAAGAACTCGGCATGCACGAATCGACCATTTCGCGCGTCACCACGCGCAAGTACCTGCACACGCCGCGCGGCACGTTCGAGTTCAAGCACTTTTTCTCGTCCAGCGTGGCCACCGAAGACGGCGGCAGCGCGTCGGCCACCGCAATCCAGGCGATGATCCGCAAGCTGGTGGACGAGGAAGACCCGCGCAAGCCCCTGTCGGACCAGACGTTGACCGCCGAATTGAACCAGCGCGGCATCCGCGTGGCGCGCCGCACCGTCGCGAAATATCGCGAGCAACTGCGCATCCCCAGTTCGGGCGAACGCCTGCGCGCGCAGTAACGCGTTGCAACAGAAAGTTCACGACGCCTCAGGCACGCTTGATGCAGCGCGCTTCCAGCGGTCGTCCCTGAACGCAAAAGCAAAACGCGGCACCCATGCCGGACTTTTCACGCAAGCACGTTCATGCAACTTTCCCCCTCACCGGCGATCACAAGGAGCAAGAGCGGAAATCTTCCAACCGGCGCCGCTGCCGGCGCCGAACCCCGGCAAAAAGCCGGGCTTCCATCACCCTGATGCTTGAGGAGCCAATCATGCAAATTCAGGTCAGCGGTCACCAGATCGAAATCACCCCGGCCCTGCGCGATTACGTCGATTCCCGGCGCGAGCGCCTCGCCCGACGGTTCGACCACCTGACTTCATTGAACGTGGTGCTGGAAGTGGAGAAGAACCCGCAGGCCAATCGCGCCGAGGGCACGTTGTCGGCAGCCGGCACCGTGTTGCACGCGAACGCCGTGGACGCCGACATGTACGCCGCGATCGACGCGCTGTTCGACAAGCTCGATGCGCAGGTACGCCGCCACAAGGACAAGCGTCGCACCCACGGCCGCGACGACATCAGGGACCTGGCGTAGTTTTTGCGATCGTCCGTGAACGCGGCTTCGATGGAAGCCGCGTTCACGGCCAAGTTCGCTCGCTCGCGGGCACCAGGACGGGCTTCCTGCCCCGACTTTTCACCAAAAGCCGCTTCTCCCGGATGCCGCTTGCTGTTTCAAAAGCAGTCGCGCGGCAACGCTGGCACAATGATCCCCACCCGTCGCCGTGGCGGGTGGGGAATGCAGTGAACCGACTCAGCGCACGCGACCTGTTCGAAGACGTCAAGGAACGCATGGCCCTGCGCTGGGTCGCCGGTCGCGATGGCGGCGGAAGGGCATTGCAATCCGGCGGTGCGGGCCAGCGGCGGCCGTCGGAAATCGGCTATCTCAACATCATTTATCCCAACAAGCTGCAAATCGTCGGCAGTGAGGAATTGAATTACCTCGACAGCCTGGACTCGCGGCAGCGCTGGGAAACCGTGCAGAAGATCTTCGGACAGCAGCCGGTCGCCTTGATCGTCACCAAGGACCAGGCGGTTCCGGCGGACCTGCGCGACGCCGCCGAGGAAACCGGCACGCCGTTGTGGGTGAGCGCACGCCGCGGCCATGACGTGCTCACTTACCTGCAATACAAGCTGGCGCGTGCGCTGGCGCCGCAGATCACCCTGCACGGCGTGTTCATGGAAGTGCACTCCATCGGCGTGCTGATCACCGGCACGCCCGGCAGCGGCAAGAGCGAACTGGCGCTGGAACTGATCACCCGCGGCCACCGCCTGGTGGCGGACGACGCCCCGGAGTTCACCCTGATCGCACCGGACGTGATCGACGGCGCCTGCCCGGAGATCCTGCGCGACCTGCTGGAGGTGCGGGGGCTGGGCGTGCTGAACGTGCGGGAGATGTTCGGCCACACCGCGGTCAAGAGTTCGAAGTACCTGCGCCTGATCGTGCACCTGCGTCCGGCCGGCAACGAGCCCGAGGACGCGATGGTGCGCCTGACCGGCGATGTCGGCGTGCATGAAGTGCTGGACGTGAAGGTTCCGCAAATCACGATCCCGGTCGCGCCGGGCCGCAATCTCGCGGTGCTGGTCGAGGCTGCCGTGCGCAGCCACATGCTGAAATCGCAGGGTATCGACCAGGCCCACATTTTCATGGACCGCCAGGCCGCCCGCCTGCAACGACAATCCGGTTGATGCCGATGCCCAATACATCCGACACTTCCCACGATACGTCCATCCGCATGGTGGTGCTCACGGGCCTGTCCGGCGCCGGCAAGACCGTCGCGCTGCGCGCCTTCGAGGATCTGGGCTTCTATTGCGTGGACAACTTGCCGACGGGGCTGCTGCCTTCCCTGTACCGCGCCCTCGCCGATGGCGGCCGCGGCACGCTTTCGGGCATCGCGGTGGGCGTGGACGTGCGCAACCAGGGCGACCTCGACCGCATGCCCGAGGCGCTTTCCAAGCTGGCGACCGCGGGCGCCGACGTCGAACTGGTGTTCCTCGATTCGAGCGACGCGGTGCTGCTGAAGCGCTACGCATTCACCCGCCGCCGCCATCCGTTGTCGGACGACGGCCTTTCGCTGATCGACGCGCTCGCCGAGGAACGCCGCCGCCTGCGCCCGCTGCAGGCCATCGCCAATCGTTCCATCGACACCAGCGACACCAACGTCCACCAGTTGCGCCGGCTGATCACCACCGAATACAGCGCGGTATCACCCGGCCTCACGCTGTTGTTCGAGTCGTTTGCCTACAAACGGGGCATTCCGCCCGATTCGGATTTCGTGTTCGACGCCCGCTGCCTGCCGAACCCGCACTGGGATCCGCGTTTGCGCCCGTTTTCGGGGCTGGACGCACCCATCCGCGAGTACCTGGACGGCCAGCAATCGGTAGTACAATATCTGGCTGACATTCGAGGTTTCCTGGACGCGTGGTTGCCACGCTTCGAGAGTGAAGACAAGGGCTACCTGACCGTCGCCATCGGCTGTACGGGTGGCCGGCACCGCTCGGTGTACCTGGCCGAGCGACTGGCCGAGCACTACCGGGCCAGCCGTGACCAGGTACTCACTTTTCATCGCGAGCTTGAGTGACCACCTGCCACCGGTTGGACCAAATCTTGCAGCACCCTCACCGGTAACCCTTCCTTCCCGCCCATGACCACGGCTTCCGCCCTTCGCCAGGACACCCCCGCTCCCGCTGCGGGCATCCTGCTGCTGACCCACGAGGAGATCGGCCGTGCGCTGATCGCCGCCGCCCGGCACGTGATGCCGCGCCTGCCCTGCCAGCTCGACACGCTGGAGGTGGGCGGCAGCGACGATCCCGGCACGGTACTGGCGGCCGCCGCGCGTGCCGCGCGCGCGCTGGACCGCGGCGGCGGCGTGCTCGTGCTGTCGGACCTCTACGGTTCCACGCCCTGCAACATCGCCAACAAGCTGGCTGGCCTCGGCGTCCACGCGCGCTGCGTGTCCGGCCTCAACCTGCCGATGCTGCTGCGGGTACTCAACTATTCCGACAAGCCGTTGGACGAACTGGCCGAAGTGGCCGCCTGCGGCGGGCGCGGCGGGATTTGCATCGACAAGATGTGACGGACCCCGGGGACCGGACTTCGCGAGGGCATGAAACCCGGCCGTGGGGCAGATGCCAGGGTGGCGTTGGCGCATCCATGGCCCGTGGGCGAGCCGCAGGATGCAGTGGATCATCGTTTCGATCTCGACGCCATACAAGGTTTTGGTAACGTAGCGGGATGTCTCTGCCGCGGAATATCCGATGGTCGAAAGGGAAATCGTGGTCAGCAACAAACTCGGCCTGCACGCGCGCGCATCCGCGAAGCTCGTGCAACTGGTGCAGGGTTTCGAATCCACGATCTGGCTGGTCGGCGAAGGCCGTGAAGTCAACGCCAAAAGCATCATGGGAGTGATGATGCTCGCCGCCGGCATGGGCACCCCGCTGACCGTGCGGGCGGAAGGCCCCGATGAAATCCAGGCTCTCGACGCCGTGACCGCACTGTTCGACCGCAAGTTCGACGAGGGCGCATGAGGCGCGTTTTCTCGGGCAATCCCGCGTCGCCCGGCATGGCGCTGGGCCGCGTGCGCCTGGAAAGGCCGGCGCGCTTCAGCATCGACAACACACCGCTGCCGGATGCGGAGGTCGAGGCCGAAGTCGCGCGACTCGAACACGCCTTCGCGGTGGCGCGCGAGGACATGTCGGCGCTGCGTCGCAAGCTGCACGGCACCCTGGCGCGCGAGGTCGGCGAATTCATCGATGCGCATGCGCTGCTGCTGGACGATCCGGACCTGATCGAAGGCCTGCGCGCGATGATCCGCAAGGGCCACTATCGCGCCACGGCAGCCCTGAAGGCACAGCGCGACCGGCTGGTCGCGGTGTTCGACGCGATGGACGACCCTTATCTGCGCAGCCGCGGCGAGGATGTCGATCACGTGATCGCGCGCGTGCAGAGCGCGCTGGCACGCCAGGCCAGCAGCGAAGAAAAGAAGCTGGCCACGCGTGTCGGCGAAATCCTCGTCACCGAAAGCATCGCACCCGGCGAGCTGGCACACATGGCCAGCCACGGCATCCTCGCGGTGGTCGCCGGTTCCGGCAGCCCGTACTCGCACAGTGCGATCCTCGCCCGCAGCCTGCACGTGCCGATGCTGGTCAACGTCGAAGGCGTGCTGGAGGATTTGCGCGACGGCGACCTCGCGCTGGTGGACAGCGTGCACGGCGAAGTGGTGGTGCACCCCACCGCGCAGGATCTCGCGCAATACCGCAACTGGCAGCGCGAGGCCCTGCGGGAAGGCCAGCGGCTGGCGCAACTCGCCGGTTCGGAAACCCGCACCCGCGACGGCCACAAGCTGCAAATCTTCGCAAACGCCGAACGTCCGGAAGACGTCGAACGCGCGCGCAACCTCGGCGTCGCGGGCATCGGCCTTTACCGCACGGAATTCCTGTTCCTCGCGCAGAGCGGCTTGCCGACCGAGGACGAACAATTCGCCGCGTATCGGGACCTGGTGCTCGGCGCCGGCGGGCTGCCGGTCACCATCCGCACGCTCGACCTCGGCGCCGACAAGGCCGACGCGGCCGGCCTGGTGGTGGCGGCGGAACCGAATCCCGCGCTGGGCGTGCGCGGCGTGCGCCTGTCGTTGCGCCTGCCGGACGTGTTCGTCACGCAACTGCGCGCCATCCTGCGCGCAAGCTGCTACGGGCCTGTACGCATCCTGGTGCCGATGATCACCAACGCATCGGATATCGTCGAGGTGCGGCGGTTGCTGGAGGAATGCGCGCGCGACCTGCGCACAGCCGGCCACGAAATCCCGGACCAGTTCGAGCTGGGCGCGATGGTGGAAGTGCCGGCGGCGGCGCTCAACGTCCGCGCCGTGCTTGAAGTTGCCGACTTCCTCGCCATCGGCAGCAACGACCTCACGCAATACGTGCTGGCCGCTGACCGCAACAACGACCAGCTCGGCAAGTTGTACGAACCCGCGCACCCCGCGGTGCTGCGGCTGCTCGCACACGTGATCGCGCGCGGGCGCCGCGCCGGGAAATGCGTGTGCCTGTGCGGTGAAATCGCGGGCGACCCCGCCTTTGCCCCGGTGCTGGTGGCGCTGGGCCTGGAAGAATTCAGCATGCTTCCCGATCGCATCCTTGCGGAACGCGACGCGCTGGCGCACTGCGACCGCAAGGCGTTGCGGGCACTCGCGCCGCGCCTGCTGCGCGCGCGCGACAGCGATGAAATCGCGGCACTCATCGCCGGTGTGCCATAGCACGTTCGAAGGCTCGGGCCGGCGTTGTCGTGCCGGCTTTTCCCGTCGGGCTTTGCATGGAGCCGCACCGCGCAATCCCCGTCGTCCTCGCCGCCTTGCCCCTCGCCCGTCCCGTTCAGGCATTGCCTTTATCATCGGGGCACATTGCCATCAGGGAGACCCGCCATGTCACGCCGACTGCTCTGCGCCGCGCTGGCCGCACTGCTGGCCACGCCGGCCGCGTTCGCCGCCGACCCCGCCAGCCTGACGATCTACCACGCCGACAATGACGCGCTGTTTTCCGGCAATGCGCAGGGCACGCTGGACACGGGCCACGCGCTGGTACACGAACAGCGCACGCTGAACCTGCAATCCGGGAATCACCAGGTCCGGATCGGCGGTTTGCCGGCCACGCTTGATCCGGAAGCCGTCGCGATCGCCATGGGTCCGGGGGTCGAGGTGCTGGGCCAGCGCGTGGTGCTGGCCAACGCCAGCGCCAACGGCGCACTCGACGGCGCGATCGGCAGCCAGGTCGAGGTGCAATCGGACGGCGGCAGTTTCCCGGGTGAACTGCTCGGCGCATCGGAAAACGGCGTGCTCGTTCGCACCCGCGACGGCGCCGTGCACCTGGTGCACGACTACGTCTCGGTGACGCTGCCGGCCGAAACGGTTTCGGGTGGCAGCGCGTTGCTGCTGGATGTCCTCGCCAGGTCCGGCGGCAGCCGCGACGCACGACTCACCTACACCACATCCGGCCTCGGCTGGCGCGCGGCCTACAGCGCCACGCTTGCAGGCGGCAGCACCTGCCGGATGCAATTCAAGCCGGACGCGAGCATCGCCAACCGCAGCGGCCGCGACTACGAAGGCGCGAAGATCAAGCTCGTCGCGGGCCAGCCCAACCTGGGCAATCGCGCGCGCATGTACAGCATGGCGAAGGCCCCCGTGCCCATGGCCGCTGCCGCGGCGATGCCCGAGCAGGCTTCGCTTGGCGACTATCGCAGCTTCACG
>Ga0164242_10009036_pt1 | contig 10783 bp, 5 predicted proteins | sample OricomgcompostMG_FD_108783 | JGI IMG/M metagenome (GOLD analysis project Ga0164242, IMG submission 108783) | Miracle-Growth compost microbial communities from Emeryville, California, USA - Original compost - Miracle growth compost (MG) ... | reverse complement strand
GTAGACCACCGTCTCGATCACATTCTTGGCCTTGTATTTGGCCTGCTGGTCGACCACCGTGAACAGCATGTCGCGGCTGGGCTTGGCGATGGCATATTCGCTGAAGCGCCGCACCACCTGGATGCCGCCCAGCACCAGGAGCACCGGCGAGAAGGCGACGGCCAGGAACGCCACCACCATGATGACCGGATTGAGCAGAAGTCCCGTGGTGACGCCGAAACGCTTGATGAAGCGGCCGGTGCCGAAAAGCTGGATCAGCACGGCGATGGAATTGGTGGCCAGGTCGATCGTGGCATAGGCCTGGGTGCGCGCCGCGCGGCTGGCGAAGTCATGGCTGATGAGGTCGCCGAGCTGGAAATAGATGACCGTGGATATCCAGGTCATCAGCAGCAGGAACAGCGCGATCATCAGAAGGTAATGCGACTTGAACAACAGCGTGAAGCCGTCGAACGGGTTGCCGCCCAGCCGCAGGTCCAGCGTGGTGTGCTGCGCCTGCGGATCGATGGCGGCAAGCTTGCGCTTCTCGCCTTCCAGCAGCCGCACCAGGAGCGCGGTGACGATGAACCCTGCCGCGGAAATCAGCAGCAGCGTATTGTCGCCCACCGTGCGCACGAACAATGTGACGAAAGCGGGCGCGCAGATGGTGCCCACCGTGCCGCCCGCCGCGATGACGCCGAACAGGCGCCGCGCCTGGGTGGCCGAGAAGGTGTCGGCCATCAGGCTCCAGAACACCGAGATGGTGATGAGGTTGAAGGTCGAGAGCCACACATAGAAGGCGGCGGCGATCCAGCGGTCCTTCGCCACGCCCTGGAACAGGGCATAGAAGATCAGCATGGTGATGGCGATGAAGCCATAGACCCAGGGCAGGAAGCGCGCCAGCCGGATGCGCGAGGCCAGTCCCGCGAAGACCGGCGCGGCGATAAGGCTGACGATGAAGGTGCCGGTGAACAGTTCCTGCAGATGCGCAACGCCATAGACCGTGCCCATCGTGTCGCGCAGCGGCCGCAGGATGAAATAGCTCGCCATCAGGAAGAAGAAATAGACGAAGGCGATGAGGACAGCCTTGACCTCGCGCGGCTCGACATCGGCAACCAGCTTGAGCAGGCGGGCCATGCGTTCCTCCGTCCGTTTTGCTTCAATCTACCGCAGAAGCGGCCGGGCGAACAGGAGCCTATTGCGCGGCCAGGGCCGGTTCGCCTTCCGCCGCGCCGCCGCGCAGGCGCTCATAGCGGCGGCCCAATGCCAGCGCGACCAGCCCCCATGCCGCCGACACCGCGACCCCGAACGTCATGGCGCCCAGAAGCCCGAAGCCCGCCGCGCGCAGGCCCGCCTGCAGCCAGGCGGCGGAAAGATCGCCGAAACGATAGACGGTGGTGTCGATGACATTCTTGGCCTTGTATTTGCTCTGCTGGTCGATCGCGGTGAACAGCACTTCGCGGCTGGGCCTGGCGATGGCGTATTGCGAGATGCGCTGCAGCGCGCGGCCCGTCTGAATGAGAAGGAAGCCCGGCGCCAGCGCGATGGCCATGCAGGCGAGCGCCATCAGAACCGGCGTCAGCACCAGGCTTGCCGTCACGCCGAAGCGTTGCAGGATGCGGCCGAGCCCGAAGATGAGGATGAGTGCCGATGCGATATTGACGAACAGGTCGACATCGGCAAAGGCGATGGTGCGGCTTTCCACGGCGGCGAATCTGTGCGCGATGACATCGGCTTGCAGGAAATAGAACACCGTGGCGATCCAGGTCATCAGCAGCATGAAGGCGGCCTGGTTGAGAAGGAAAGGCGAGCGGAACAGAAGCGCGAAGCCGCGCAGCGGATTGCCCGGCAGACTGTGATCCAGCGTGGTCTTCTGCGCTTCGGGCGAAAGCCTGCGCAGCGCGGCTTTCTCGCGCATCAGAAGATGTACCAGCAGGATGACTATCAGGAACCCTGCGGCCGCCACCAGCAGAAGGCCCGCCACGCCCAATCCGCGCACCAGCGACGTGGTGAGGATGGGGCCCGCGATGGCGCCGGTGCTGCCGCCCGCGGCGATGAAGGCAAACAGCCGCGTCGCCTGGGCGGGCGAGAACACATCGGCCATCAGCGTCCAGAAGATCGACACCAGGAACAGGTTGACGACGCTGAGCCACCAGTAGAAGGCGGCGGCAAGCCAGCGCGCATCCGGGGCCGCACGGAACAGGAAATAAAAGATGACAAGGTTGGCCAGCAGGAACCAGAACACGCCGGGCAGCAGGCGCGCCAGCGTCACCTTCGCCGCCGCCCAGGCGAACAGGGGCGCGCAGACCAGCGTGAGGACGAAAGTGCCGGTGAACAGATTCTGCAATTGCGCGACACCGAACACCGTCGCCATGGTGTCGCGCACCGGACGCAGGACGTAATAGGCGGCCAGCAGCACGAAATTGCAGAGGAAGGCCAGCATGGCCGCCTTCATCTCATGCGGTTCGGCCCGCGATGTGAGGCCGATCAGCCGGGCCAGGGCCGGGCGAAGCGCCATCGTCAGCCCAGCGATTCCGCGTACCGGGCCATCCGCGCGCGCATCGCCGCATCGGGCATCCGGCCGCGCGCCGCGCCAAGATTGTCCGCCATATGTGCGGGATTGTTCGTGCCGGGGATCGCCGCGGTGACGGCGGGATTGCCAAGAAGGAATTTGAGAAAGAACTGCGCCCAGCTTTTGCAGTCGAATTCCGCCGCCCAGTCGGGCAGCTTTTTCCCCAACGCGCGGCGGAACAGCGATCCCCGGCCGAAGGGCAGGGCGACAATCACCGCCGTGCCCGCATCGCGCGCCGCGGGCAAGATGCGGTGCTCCACGTCGCGATTGTCGATGGCATAATCGATCTCCAGGAAATCGGGCTTCTCGCGCTTGATGATCGCCTCGGCCGCATCATAGGCGCCGCCGAAAGTTGTCGTGATGCCGGTATAGCGGCAGATGCCCTGGCCTTTCAGGCCGTTCAATTCGCCGAGGCTCTGGTTCGGATCGCTGACATTGTGAAGCTGCAGAAGGTCGAGCTTCGCGGTCTTCAGGCGCTTCAGCGACTCGCGCGCTTCCGCCGCCAGACGGCCGGGGCGGTATTCCTCCAGCTTGGTGGCGATGAAGACGCGCGGCCGCAGGCCGGTCTCCGCCAGGATGTCGCCGGTCACGGTTTCGGCTTCGCCGTAAGAGGGCGCCGTGTCGATCAGCGTGCCGCCCCCCGCAACCAGCGCCTTGATGACCGCCATGGGGCCGGCACGATCCTCAGCACTGCCGCCCACGTCGAACACACCCGATGTGCCGACGCCCACGGCGGGCAGGGTTTCGCCATGCCCATGCGGGATGGGCTTGGCGAGCAGCGGGCCGGCACCCTGGGCCAGCGCCAATTGCGGCATGAAAAGACCCATGCCCGACCCCGCGCACAATTGCGCTGCCTTGCGTCGCGTAAAAAGCCGGTCGCCATTCACCATGGAGACACGCCTCCGCGTCATCCGTCCCGCCGTGGCCGGTCAATGCAAAAGGCTACGCCCATCCCGCCGGCCGCACAACCTGTAAGCGGTTATGCGAATGCCGAAGGCGCAGAGACGGTGCCGGCAGCAGGTTCCCTGCCAGCAAACGGGCGCAGATAGCCCCCCTGAAGCCGCCAGACAATCGTGCTGCCGTGTGAAGTTCCAAACAACCCGGATAGCCGTGGCGTTCGCTTCACGTCAGGGACGTTGGTCTTACTATCAGGCGGTCGAGACGAACCTGCTTGTCACTCGCCTTTGCCGATGTTGCTCATGTTGAATTCCGGGTCTCCGATTGTCGAAAACCACTGGCGGATTTGCTGCGGGTCATCGCTGAAAGTGAGGCCGAGCTGGAGAAGAAGCCGCGCCTTTTGCGGCAGCAGGTCTCCCGCGCCGATGATGCCCGGCGTGCCGGCGTCATAGGTGCCTTCGCCGCCTGTGCGGGTGGCGGAAACGAACAGGACGCCCCTTTTTATAGCCTGCTCGCGCGCCTGGATGAGCGGCCTGGAAATATCACCCGGCCCGAAGCCGGCGGTGACAATGCCTTTTACGCCGGCGGCGACGGGAGCGCTTATGGCGGTGGGATCTCCCTGGACGTTGCCATAGACGATATCCACGGCCGCGAACTTGTCGGGTGATGTCTTGCTGAGGTCGAACGGCGTCTTCCACGCATCCGTGCCGCATTTTGTGATCCGCGCCGGCGCGCGCCGGGAAAGGATATGGTCTTCATTGACAACGCCCAGGGGACCGTAAATACGGTCCTGGAAGGTGTCCATGCGATAGCCGTCTGTTTTGGTGGCATCGCGCGCCGCAAAGAACCGGTCATTCAAAAGGACCACAGTGCCGAAGCATGTGGTCTTTTTGCTGGCCGCCAGGCGGATCGAACTGAACAGGTTCGTATAGCCGTCATAGGTGAAGGTTCCGTACTGGTGCATCGCGCCCGTGACGACGACAGGCTTTTGCGACTGCACGGTCAGGTCGAAGAAATAGGCGTCTTCCTCGAGTACGCTGGTTCCGGCGGTTACGACCACGCCATCGACATCGCTTCTCGCCAATTGTGCGTCGATGGCGCGAGACACCTTGTACAGGGCTTCGTTGTTTACCGCCGTCGAGCCGCCCAGAATGCCGCCGGCCTGGACGACGGAAATATTCGCGACCGCACCAAGCTCCGGGTACAGGTCCTTCAGGATCGTCGCGACGCCGCCCTCCACATGGCCGGAATAGTGCAGATAGCTGATGCGATCGCGGGCCCTGGCTTCCAGTGTGCCGCCCGCATCGATGACGACGATATTCGGTTTTCCGGGATCGTGCTGCGGGCCGATGCTCACAATCGGAAAATCCGGCGCCGCGCTTGCGTCCGGTGCGGCAATGCCGGGCGAGACAACCATCGTGACGGCCGCGCCGGCGATGAGGCAGTGGCGCAAGGCTTTCCGAAATTTCCCGAGATGCTCGAGCATGCGTAAAATCCCCCGGCCGCCAGATGCCACTGGATGCGATCTCCAGCCTGCGGCAGCAACGTTGCGATAATGCGATCCGAATCGCGAAGCTTGGCCGTTTTCCAGGAAGCAGGCAGCGTTGCGGACGGATCACCACGAGTACTACGCAACGACGGGGATTGCGCCGACACGAAGCGGCGAAAAGCGAACCTCGCATCCAATGAAATTCTAGTTATATCTGACAGGCTGCTTGTCCTGAACCAGCAGCCATTTGTCCCGGGTTTCATAACCCTTGAGGCCATAAAGGTCGTTCAGCGACAACAGGACCGATTTTATGTCGCCTGCCTGAAACATGCCGCTAATTGTCAGCTTCTCCATTTGCGGGTCCCTGACCACCAGCGGCTTTTGGAAATAGCGATTTACACTGGAAAGAACGTCTTTCAGCGTGGCGTCGTCGAAATAGAGTTTTCTCATTCGCCATGCGCAGGCGTGTTCCGCGCTCAACGGTTCGCGGATGGCCGACCCGCTGGCAGGAAAGAGAAAGACTTCGTGCGTCCCGACGGACGTGACATCTTTCTTTCCGTGTTCCTGCTTATGGGAAATGACATTGATCCGGCCTTCGATGACCGCGACCTCGATGGCGCGTTCGGATTGGTGATAGTCCACGTTGAATTTCGTGCCCGTCACCACAACGCGCTTATTGCCGGTGGTCACGATGAAGGGGCGGCCCGGTATATGCCTGACGTCGAAAAATCCCTCGCCACGATCCAGGAACACAAGTCGCTGCTTGCGGGTGAATGAAATCCGGACGGACGACGCCGCCGCCAGTGTCAGGACGGAGTCGTCCGGCAATGTATAGGTGGCGATCTGATTGAGATTGGTACGTGCCGTATCGCCATTCCATAAATATGACGCGGAGAGCCACCTGGTGATCTGAGGTGCGGCGACAAGACCGATCGCGACGATCGCCGCGGCAACGGAAACCGGCAGAAAATAGTCCCTGAAGAGTTTGTTCCGGACCCAGGCGGGCCAGCGCCTTTCTTCTTCCAGATCGCGCATGAGATACGACTGGGCGGTCGGGCTGCCGTCCAGCCTGCCAGCGATCTTCCACAGCAGGTGCGAGCTCTCCAGTTCCTTCAGGCGGTCGGGACGCCCCGTCAGCCAGCGCACCAGCGCGCGCTGGTCGTTATCCGAGATCTGCCCTGCGTTAAGGCGAACGATCCACTCTGCGGCCGTTTTGGGCTTGATGCGAAACATAACCGGCCTCAACCCAAAAGGTCCCTGACCGTTTCTCCCAAGGTCGCTTGCAAGTGGGTCAATGCTCGCGCCATTTCTCGTTCTACCGTGCGTGTCGATGTGCCTTGATGCCGTGCAATCTCATCGAAGGACATATGTTTCACATGATACAACAGAAACACTTTTCTGGTCGATGGCCGCAAATTTAACAATTCCGCCTCTACGAGCCGCAGACCTTCTCTGGAGAAGAGAAAGTCGTTTCCATCGTCTATGCTACGTAAAGGGTCCAGATCTTCCGACAACGGCTCCTGGTTCGTTCCGCCCCTTGCGCGGTTCCGGCGATAGAGATCCCGGACGACGTTCATCGCCGTCGTGAACAGATAGCCCCGGGCGTCGTCGCGGAGCGAGCCCCGGACTTCCTGGCGCCAGATGTTGTAAAAGGTTTCCTGGACACAGTCGTCTATGTCGCTTCGGTTCTTGAGATAGCATCCAAGAAATCGCCGGAGCTCGTCGCGGTGTCTCGCGAAAAGCAATCCAACCCGGGCGGCAGAGCCACTTTCAGCCAAGCACTTGATCCCCTGCAACACGTGACGTGTCACGCCGCCATTAAGGGAGCGATATCTTTATGGTGAGTGTCAAGTGGCGCGGATCAAAGTTGTGAGATGGCCGGAAGGCCGATGAAGCTTTGCTGTTCCTGAAGGCGGATGCCGGATCATGGCCCGGCGGGAAACGGTATAGGCTGTCTCAATGCGAGCGAAAGGCTATGCCGACAAGAAGGGCATATCGCTGTATTTATTTTGCGCAGTGCGATCAACTTTTGCGCATGGATCGGCAAGTTCGACACCCGCATCAACTGTTGCGTGCGATTTGACGATTTCACCAAGCGGCCTCGTTGAATTGACGTTTTAGACAAGCGCGGCGCGATCGCAATTTCTCTTCGCATGTCTGTCGGTAATCTCCTCGTGTCTGCGTAATACCAGCATCGGCCGATCGCGCGTTGGTCGTGGATGGGGCTGTGCCCGGGCTTCGACAGCGAGAGCGATGCAGTTCCGGGACAAGAGGGGAAGATAAGTATGCGGAGTATTTGCCAGCCAAAGACCCTTCCGGCCAAAGCGGGGGCTATCTGCAAAAGCCCGCGGCTGAAGTTGGCGCTTCTGTCCGGCGTGTCGCTGGTTCTGGTTGCCAACATGAGCGTTCCGGCGCGAGCCCAGACTATCGAAAGGCGATATGCAGTCGATATCGCGCCATCCACGATGGCCGATGGAATAAGGAAGATCGAACGGGAAACCGGCATCGCGCTCGTCTATTCCCCCGACCAGATCCGCGGACTTCACACACAGGGCGTGATCGGAAACATGACGATCGAACAGGCCCTCGGATACCTGGTTCGGGGTGCCGGGCTTGCGGTGAGACGGAGCGGAGAGGGCACTTATGTCATCGCCGCGCCCTGGCCGATCCAGAGCAGCTCGATTGAAAAGCCGCTCGTTGAAATTGCCGATGTGGAGCAGGCGCCCGCATCTTCGCAGGCGGCAGATCCCGATCCCGCGCCGGCACAGGCGCCCGAACAGGTTGTGGTCACGGGCACGCAGATTCTGCGCAATGGCTACTCGTCGCCCACCCCTTTGACGGTGCTCAGTCCGGCGGACCTTCAGGCCGCCGCGCCCACGAACATGTCGGATTACCTCGATAAGCTGCCCGCCCTGGCGGGGAGCACGGGGCCGCGAAGCTCGGCGAACAGCGTCAGCGACGGCAATGGCGGCGTGGCCGCCCTCAACCTGCGCCACCTGGGTCCTAACCGCACCCTGGTTCTGCTCGACGGCATGCGGGTCGGCCCTTCGACCGAAAACGGCGCCACCACGGCCGGCGAGGTCGATACGAGCGAGTTTCCGGATGAGCTTATCTCCCGCGTCGATATCGTCACTGGCGGCGCTTCCGCAGCTTATGGATCGGATGCGCTTGCGGGCGTCGTGAACTTCGTCCTGGACAAGAATTTCACGGGCGTGAAGGGAACGCTGCAGGGCGGCGTCACGACCTATGGCGATGACTGGCAGTATAAGGGAAGCCTGACGGCGGGCATCAATTTCCTGGGCGGCCGTGGGCATATCCTGATGAGTGGGACCGTCACCCATACCAACGGCATCCTGCATGGCGGTGTCAGGAGCTGGGTGAGAGAGGGTTGGGACAGGATCGTCAACCCCGATTATACCGCCACCAATGGCAAACCCTTTTACGTCGTGTCGCCGCAGGTCGGCAGCGGCCTCTATACGCCCGGCGGCCTGATCGAGAATACGGCGCTGAGGGGAACGGATTTCGGTGCTGGCGGCGTGCCGCGCAACTTCAATTATGGCGCGGTCGATAGCGGCAGCGGCTATATGATCGGCGGCGACTGGCAGGAAACCTATCCTGCGCTCACCGATTCCGGCGAACAGTACACCGCATCGCTGGACGACCGGCTTGCGCGCCAGAATTTCTTCACCCGGGTGAATTACAGCATAACGGATCATATCGAAGTCTTTGGCGATTTCCTGTATTCGAACTCCCAGGTCTTAAGTTACTGCTGTACGTCGGATGAACTCGTAACCATAAACAGCGGCAATCCCTTTATCCCCGCGTCGGTGCAGGCGAGAATGACGGCGGAGGGTATCTCGTCGTTTCAGTTGGGTGTCCTGAACACCGCGGCGGGCGCGGTGGGTCCCTCCAACCAGCGCCAGAAGGGGTTTTATGCGCTAGGCGCCGATGGCGATTTCGATCTGCTGGGCAGCAATTGGACATGGAATGTCTTCGGTTCGCGCAGTGTCGCGCGGATAACCGATCGGGCGGTCAACAGCCCGGTCAAGGCGACTTTCGCCCAGGCGGTGGATGTCGTGACGGATCCGACGACGGGTTATCCGATCTGCGCGTCCACGCTCACCAATCCGGGCGATGGCTGCATCCCATACAATCCAATGGGCACCGGCGTGAACAGCGCGGCTGCCAACGCGTACGCCCTGGGCGGCGTCAGCCAGATGAAGACGGAAATCACGCAGGATGATTTCGGCGGGGTGCTGCGCGGGCAGCCCTTCTCCCTGTGGGCGGGCACGGTATCGCTGGCCACGGGGATCGAGCATCGTAACCAAAGCGTTAACGGGGTGTCCTCGGCAACCGACTTGGCCAATGGCTTCTTCCTGGGGAACTACCATCCGGCTATCGGCTCCTATTCCGTCACCGAAGGCTTTATCGAAACGGTTATTCCGCTGGCGAAGGATTACTCCTGGGCCAGGGAACTGGACCTCAATGCGGCCATCCGTGAAACCGGATACAGCACGTCGGGCAATGTGACGACCTTCAAGGTCGGTCTCACATACGACACGCCGCTTGACGGCTTCCGTATCCGCGCAACCCGATCGCGCGATATTCGTGCGCCGTCCCTCGGCGAATTATATTCCGGCGGCCGCGTCGGTCAGGGCGGCATCATCGATCCCTTCCACAACAATCAGTCCGTGCCCGACATATTGACGCCCACTGTCGGCAATCCGAAATTGCGGCCAGAAGTGGCCGATCAGACCGGGTTTGGCGCGGTGTATCAGCCGGACTGGTTTCCCGGCTTCAGCGCGTCGCTGGACTATTTCAGGATCGACATGAACAGCGTGATCTCTTCGCTCAGCGCGCAAGACGAAGTGGATGCCTGTTATGCCGGCGTCCAGGCCTATTGCCCATTCATCCAGCGTGAAAACGGCGATATTTATATCGTCACGGTTGCGCCCGCCAATACGGCATTCGAGAAGGAGCGCGGGTTCGATCTGGAAGCCAGCTACCAGAAGGATCTGGCCGATTTCGGGGATCCCTGGTCGGGCACTGTCGCCATGCGGCTTCTTGCCACCAATACATGGGAACAGACCACGGTGGACCCGCTGGGCAACGTCACGAAGGCGACGGGCGTGAACAACGGTGGCGTTCCGCATTGGACCTATTATTTGTCGGTCGGATATGATGCGAGCGCCTATTCTGTCACATGGGTGGGACGGGGTATCGGCTCCGGCGTGCAAAGCAGACAGTATACCCAGTGCACCTCCGACTGCCCCACCCTCACGGCGCCCTACTATACGATCAACGACAATAGGATGCCGGGGGCGTTCTACATGGACGTCAACCTAACTTACCATCTGAAGACCCAGGACCTCGGTGCGCCCGATCTGTTCCTGAGCGTCGAGAATGTCGCGAACAACAATCCGGAAGGTTTCTTCGTGGGGAACAACAATCCCCTGTACGACAGGATCGGCCGCATTTTCCGGACCGGCATACGCTTCAATATGTGACCGGGGACGTCCAGGCATCGAATGGAATGGCAGCAGGTCGCAGACCTGTCGGCATGTGCGGCACGGCAGATTATCGAATTTGGCTTTTGGGATAATCGGGGAATCATCATGAACACTTGGCACGCTTCGCGTCTGGCAGGGATCGCTGCACTTTGCGTGTTGCTGGCGGGTCTGTCGGCTCCCGCCTTCGCATTCCAGGTCGAAGAGGCCAGCATCCATGACATTCAGGCTGCGATCCAGAATGGCGAAACCACCTGCCAGCAGGTGGTGCAGGCCTATATCGACCGCGCCAAGGCCTATAACGGCGTCTGCACCGCGCTGGTGACGCCCGACGGCAAACCG
>Ga0164242_10009035_pt1 | contig 10783 bp, 11 predicted proteins | sample OricomgcompostMG_FD_108783 | JGI IMG/M metagenome (GOLD analysis project Ga0164242, IMG submission 108783) | Miracle-Growth compost microbial communities from Emeryville, California, USA - Original compost - Miracle growth compost (MG) ... | reverse complement strand
TGCCGCAGGCGCTGGAACCACGACATGCGCGGCGCCGGCGCGCCAGGAGCCGCCGCCGGGCCTGCCTTGCGCCGGTCGGCATCGACGGTGAATGCGGCAGGCCGGACCGGCGCCGCGGGGGAGGGTTTCGCGCCTGTCGTGTCGCTTGCCGTCGTGGAGGCCGGTGGGGTTTCTTCAGCGATCGTACGGCGGAGAGCCGATGTTGCCTCCTTCGCGTCCGCAACCGGTGCGGAGGGCCTGGCCGTCTCCGGCCGCGAAGGCGCGGATGACGGCGGCGCGGCGACCGGCGGCAGGTCATCCGTCCCGCCTGTCTCGTCGAAGGCGGCTGGGCTCGTCGTGGTATCGTGTTCGACCTGCGCCGCTGGCTTGTCTTCGACGGATGCCGGTGTTCGCGCCTTCGGCCCGCCCGCCTCCGCCCCCTCATCCTGTGCGTGCCGCAATGCGGGTTCGGTGGTCGGCTTGTCTGCCGGCGAGAGCGGGGCTGCCGGGCTGCCGGCCTCGTCACCTCGTATCCGCGCTTCGGGCGGATGTGGGGGCTGTTCGTCAGGGCTTTCCGGGCGAGCGGCATCCGCCGGCTCGGCTTCCCGCGCCAAACGATCGGATGTGCGCGGTTCGGCACTGGCGGGGCTCGCGGTTTCGATCTCGTGCAACCCGGCCGCGACGTCAGCGCCTTCGACATGGTCCCGTGGACCCGGAGAAACAGCGTCGGCCGTATCGACGGCTGCGCGTGCGGTGGGCCCCTCGACCGGCGGCGGTGCCGGTTTTTCGGGATCCTCCGGCGTCGGTTCGGCCGGCTCGGGTTCGGCTGGCTCCTCCGGTATCTCGGGTGCGGGCCGCGGCGTCTCGGGGATTTCCGGCTCGGGTGTCGGCTTTCCGGGCGTTTCCGGTTGCGGCTTCGGCGGCTCGGGGGATTCGGGCTTTCGCGGTTCGTCCGGGCGCTGACCGGCGGCGAGCGCACTTTCACGCAAGGCGTCCGGCTGGACCGCTGTGTCGTCCTGAACGGTCTCGACCTCCTTCTTGCCGAAGGAGAAGATCTTCTTGAAGAAGCCTGCCATTGATCGTCCTGTTTCTTGCTGCGGCCCGCCCGGCGCGAATTGGGCCTCAGGCCGCGTCGGCGGTCAGCCGCTTGCCATTGTGGCCGGTGATGCGCGCGGCGACAAGCGCGCCGGCGCTGTGGCCGGGAAAGTCGACGGCGGTGAAGTTTCGCGTGCGGGCGACGCCGCCCCGCTCGACGAGCAGGGTATCGGTGGTTCCCCGCATCGCCTCCATATGGGCGCGATAGGCGCGCTCGCCAGTCTCGCGCAGGCGCGCTGCCCGTTCCTTGACCAGCCGCCGGTCGACCTGCGGCATGCGGGCGGCCGGCGTTCCCTTGCGCGGGCTGTAGGGAAAGACGTGCAGGAATGCGATGCCGCATGCCTCGACCAGCGACAGGGCGTTCTCGAACATCGCCTCCGTCTCCGTCGGGAAACCGGCGATGATGTCGGCACCGAAGGCGATGTCCGGGCGAAGCCGCCGGACCTCGTCGCAGAAGCGGATCGCGTCGGCGCGGCCGTGGCGGCGCTTCATCCGCTTGAGGATCATATCGTCGCCGTGCTGGAGCGACAGGTGGAGCGAGGGCATGAAGCGCTCTTCCTCGGCGATCAGCCGCATCAGATGGTCGTCCACCTCGATGCTGTCGATCGACGAGAGCCGCAGCCGGGCGATTTCCGGCACCTGGTCGAGCAGGGTTCGGGCGAGCAGGCCGAGCGTCGGGGCCCCTGCGAGATCGGCGCCGTAGCTCGTCGCATCGACGCCGGTCAGCACGAATTCGCGGTAGCCGCGGGCAGCCAGGCGTTGCGCCTCGACGACGACCGCGCCCATCGGGACGGAGCGCGAATTGCCGCGCCCATAGGGTATGATGCAGAAGGTACAGCGATGGTCGCAGCCGTTCTGGACCTGCAGAAAGGCGCGCGTCTGGCCCTCCAGCGCATCGACCATTTGCGGCGCCGTCTCGCGCACGCTCATGATGTCGTTGACCCGCACCTTCTCCTCGGCTGAAACCCCGAAATCCGGAAGAACGCGATAGGTCGCCGCATCGAGCTTTTCGGCATTGCCGAGAACGGCATCCACCTCGCCCATCGCGGCGAAGGTGGCAGGCTCGGTCTGCGCGGCGCAACCGGTGACGAGTATGCGCGCGCCCGGCCTGTCGCGGCGCACGCGGCGGATCGTCTGGCGCGCCTGCCGTACCGCCTCTGCGGTGACGGCGCAGGTGTTGACGATTACGGCGTCCTCCAGCCCGACAGCAGCGGCGTTGCGGCGCATGACCTCCGATTCGTAGGCGTTCAACCGGCAGCCGAAAGTGACGATATCGACGCCGCTCATGGTATCGCCGTCATTCGGCGGCTCCTGTCGCGGCTGCCTCTTCGGGTTGCCACGCGCCGGTCCGGGGATCGAGCGTGCCGGAAAATTCCCATTCCGCCGCGCCGGTCATGACGACGTGATCGTCCTCCCGCCAATCGATGAAAAGCGGGCCGCCGGGCACGTTCACCCGCACCTTGCGCCCGGTGCGCCCCGTCCGGGCGGCCGAGACGGCGGCCGCACAGGCGGCCGAGCCGCATGCCCGCGTCAGGCCGGCGCCGCGCTCCCAGGTCCTGACGTCGAGTTCCCCGCGGCTCTTCACATGGGCGATCGAGATGTTGGCGCGTTCCGGAAAGATCGGATGATGCTCGAGCAGCGGCCCGAAGCGCTCGAGGTCGTAGCTGCGGACATCCTCATCGACCCAGAAGATCGCGTGCGGGTTGCCCATCGAGGCGACGGACGGCGAGTGCAGCACCGGCGCGTCGATCGGCCCGACCTGCAGTTCGATCCGCGTCGTGTCGTGAAATTCCTCGGCGAGCGGGATTCGGTCCCATTCGAAGGCGGGTTTCCCCATGTCGACCGAGATCGAGCCGTCGTCGTTCTCATTGGCATTGAGGATGCCGGCGACGGTCTGGAAGGTGAAGGCCCGCCTGCCGGTCTCGGCGGCGAGCGCCTGCACGACGCAGCGCGTGCCGTTGCCGCAGGCCCCGGCCTTGGAACCGTCGGAATTGAGAATGTCGATGAAGGCGTCGGTATGCTGGCGTTTCGGATCGTGGACCGCCATGATCTGGTCGAAACGGGTGGCCTCGTCGGCCGCAAGCACGATCGCCGCTGCCGGCGTGACGAAATCCGTCCGCCCTCGCATATCGACGACGAGGATCTCGTTGCCAAGCCCGTTCATCTTGGCGAATTGCACGGCGGTCATCGTGATATCCATCGCAAGGAGCCGAAAACCGGCCCGTTGCAGCCTATATGGCGGAAGTTAGCCGTGATTGCCAGTGGCCGCCTGGTCGCCCGCCACGAGAGGCACGTCCCAGACCTCGCCGGGCTGCATGGCGCGGAACCGGTCGGCGGGAAGTCCGCGCTCGCCCATTGCCCGGGCAAGACGCTGCGGCGGCTCGTCCACCGGCTCGTTCGCCAGATGGAAGGTGCCCCAGTGGTGCCCCACGGCGTGTTCCGCCTTCGCGAGCGCCATGCCCTCGACGGCCTCTTCCGGCGTCTGGTGGTGCGCCTTCATGAACCAGCGCGGATCGTAGGCGCCGATCGGCAGGAGCGCGAGGCGGAAGCCGCCGAACTTCTCGGCCGCCTTGCGGTAGTTGCGGCCTTCGTCGAAGCCGGTGTCGCCCACATGGTAGATCTTGCCGCACGGCGTCTCGACGACGAAGGCGGCCCATAGCGCCATGCGCCGGTCGTTGAGGCCGCGCGCCGACCAGTGATGGGCTGGCGCTGCATGGATGCGCACGCCGTTGCGGAACGATGCGTGCTCGCCCCAATCGAGCGTCGTGACGTGCATCGAGGGATCCGCCGCATGGAGAAGCGCATCGTTGCCGAGCGGCGTTACGATCTGCGGATCGTGCATGGCGCGCAGGCATTTGAGCGTGCCGATATCCATGTGGTCGTAGTGGTTGTGGCTCAAGAGCACGATGTCGATCGGCGGCAGCGTGCAGATGTGGACGCCGGGCTTGCTGACGCGCCGCGGGCCGGCGAAGGCGAAAGGGCTTGCCCGGTCGGACCAGACGGGATCGGTGAGGATGTTGAGGCCGCAGACCTGGATCAGCATCGTGGCGTGGCCGATCATCGTCACGCGCAGGCCGTCGCCGCCGACATGCGCATCGGGCCGGACGCGGGGAAAGGCGCTCTGGAAGTATTTCGGCCAGGAGGTCTTGTGGCCGCCGAGCTGCCAGCGCAGGACGTCGCCCAGGCCGCGCGGGGTCTCGCCGCCGGGATTGAAGAAGAGCGTCCCGTCGAAATGGTCGCTCTTGGGGCCGCGATAGTAGCGGTTGCCTGTCCTGTACCGCACGACAGTTTCCTGATCGTGCTCCAGCGTCGTCATCGTCCCCTGCCTTTCGCGAGTTTTGCTCGTCGTTGCTGGCACTCTACGCCCCTGAGCGTCGAGCGCAAGCATCTCCTAAGATTCCGTCCAAGACGGACTTTCGTTGAGCTACTGCAACTCTATTGCTATTTTATGTCAATGCAGACGCGATTCGACCGGCAGGAGCGACTCTACCAGGCCATACGGCTCATGCGTCGCATCGACCTGGAAGCCGGACGGATCATGCTGAGCGAGCTTCGCGGCAGCGGCCTGACGCCGGCGCGGCGCGCCGTGCTGGAACTTCTGATCGAGGGCGGCCCCGCCACCGTCCCCGACGCCGCGGAGCGCCTCGGATTGAAACGCCAGTTCGTGCAAAGGGCGGTCGCCGAGATGATCCGTCTCGGGCTGGTCGAATCCAGCGCCAACCCGCGGCATCGCCGGTCTTTCCTGTGTTGCGCCACCCAGGAAGGCCATGCCGCCTTCGATGCCGTGCACCGCCGCGAACTCGAATTGCTGAGCGAGCATCTCGGCGACATCAACATGACCGAGATCATCGTCGCCCTGCGGGTCATGAACCGCGTGGCGGCGTGTTTCGAGACGCTTTCGGCAGAAAAGAGCGGCGCAGCCGGCGGAGCAGATTCCGGCCCGGCGGCTTAATGGCAACTGCATTGCCGTTAAGCATAAAGTTTTTTACAAATTTTAAAGAGTTTCCGTTGGCGAGGGCACGGCAAGCATCCTGACAGAAGCGGGTGGAACACGCTTCCCGTTCGATCTAGGCTTGTGTCGATGAGCATCCATCTTTCCAATCGTGCCGCCCGGCATGCCTTCCTATCCCGTCAGGGCCTGAGCGACCGTCCGAGCCGGTCGCTGAAGCTCGCCGGACTTCGCGACCTGATCGAAGATCTCGGATTCGTGCAGGTCGACAGCATCAACACGGTCGAGCGCGCCCACCACCACATCCTCTTCGCGCGCCACCAGACCTATCGGCAGGCGAGCCTCAAGCGGCTGGTCGAGCGGGAGCGCGCGCTTTTCGAGAACTGGACGCACGACGCCTCGATCATCCCGAGCGCCTTCTTTCCTTACTGGCGCCATCGGTTCGAACGCGAGAAGGAGCGCCTGCACAAACGCTGGGAGAAGTGGCGGGACCCAGCCTATCGCGCCGAGGTGGACGGCGTGCTGGACCGCATCGCGCGGGACGGGCCGGTTCTCGCGCGCGATTTCGAGGGCCGGGAGAAACCGTCGACCGGCTGGTGGGACTGGCATCCCTCCAAGACGGCGCTCGAATATCTCTGGCGAACCGGCGACCTGGCGATCGCCCGGCGCGACGGCTTCCAGAAGGTCTACGACCTGACGGAGCGCGTGGTGCCGGACTTGCATCGGCAGACGGAAGTCGAGCACGCCGATTTCGTCGACTGGGCCTGCCGCAGTGCGCTTTCGCGCCTCGGCTTCGCCACGCGCGGCGAGATCGCGGCGTTCTGGGCGCTCCTTTCCCCGGCCGAAGTGGATGGATGGATCGTTTGCCATCGGCGCGAACTGGTGCCCGTCATCGTCGACGGCGCGGACGGCAAGCCGCGAACGAGCTGGGCGCTTGCGGCAGAGGCCGAGACGCTCGCCGAGGTTCCCGAGCCGCCCCAGCGGTTGCGCATCCTCAGCCCCTTCGATCCGGCGCTGCGCGACCGTGCGCGCGCCGAACGGCTCTTCGGCTTCAACTACCGCATCGAGGTCTTCGTGCCGGAGGCGAAGCGCCAATATGGCTATTACGTCTTCCCGGTCCTGCGGGGCGAGCGGCTGGTCGGACGCATCGACATGAAGGCCGACCGCGCCGCCGATGCCCTTGTCGTGCGTCGCTTCTGGCCGGAAAAAGGCGTCAGGCTTTCGCGCGCGCTCGTCGGTGCGCTGGAAGGCGAACTGGACAGGATGCGACGGTTCTCCGGCGTCTCGTCCATCACGATCGCCGATGGCTGGCTGGCGTCCGCCTGAGGGGGCAGCGCGCTATTCCATCCAGTAGCGTGGCCCGGCGCCGGCGCGGCCTGCCCTGTCCGCCGGATTGGAGAGGCTGCACCGCTCGATCGACAGGCAGCCGCAGCCGATGCAACTCGTCAGCGAGTCGCGCAGGCGCTGGAGTTCTGCGATGCGCGCGTCGATGCGGCTCGACCAGGCAGCCGAAAGCGCAGCCCAATCCTGCCGCCTGGGCACCCTGTCGGGAGGCAGCTTCGCCAGTTCGACGCCGATCTCGTCCAGCGTGAGGCCTATTCTCTGGGCGAAGACGATGAAGGCGATCCGGCGAAGGACGGCGCGCGGGAACCGCCGATGGCCGGAGCCGGCCCGCTCGGCGGCGATCAGGCCGCGTTCTTCGTAGAACCGGAGCGCGGAAGAAGCCACGCCGCTCCGTCGCGCGACTTCGGTGATGGTGAGGGTCGTTTCCATGGCGGGCAGGAAATCACGATTGCCGCTTGACTTCAAGTTAACTTTAACTTGTAGCAACAAGGCGACTTCAATGAAGGAGCCTTACCCCATGACGTATCCAAACTCTCTTTCCGGCCTGCGCGTCGCCGTCACCGGAGGCACCTCCGGTCTAGGCCTCGCGCTCGTCAGGCAGTTTTCCGGGGCCGGCGCCGACGTCGCCTTCACCGCGCGAACGGCTGCCGCCGTCGAGCGTACGGCCATGGCCACGGGCGCGCACGGCATCGTCGGCGACATCGCGGCAAAGACCGACATCTATCTGGCCGCCCTGCAGGTCCTCGGCGTACTCGGCGGCCTCGACGTGTTGGTCAACAACGCCTCCACGCTCGGGCCGGTGCCGCTGTCGTTGCTGTCGGACACGGACTGCGAGGCCCTCGAAAGCGCGCTCGGCGTCAATGTCGTGGGGCCGTTCCGGCTGACGAAGGCGGTCTACGGAGCGCTTGCGGGCTCGGCGCGGCAGGGCCGCAAGCCGCTCGTGATCAACATCGTCAGCGATGCTGCCGTCAGCGCCTATCCGACATGGGGCGCCTATGGGACGAGCAAGGCGGCGTTGCTGCACATGACCCGGATATGGGCCGAGGAGGCGAAGGGCGATGGCGTGGATTTCGTCGCCCTCGATCCGGGCGACATGGATACGCCGATGCATGCGCTCGCCGATCCCGAAGCGGATCCCTCGGCGTTGAAGCGGCCGGAGGACTCGGCGGCCGAAATCCTTTCGCTGGTGCGCGACCGGCTCCCTGCCATCGGCACTGCACGCGTGGGAGAAACGGCATGAACGCCCCGCTCCGGCATCGGGATGTCGGGCCGCGATTGCTCGTCCTCGACAATCGCGGCTGGGCGATCGACCGGCCGCGCAGCGATCTCTCAACCTTGTTCGAGCCGGGCGATCTGATCGTCGCCAACGATGCCGCGACGCTGCCGGCCAGCCTTTTCGGCCTTCACGAGCCGACGAGGGCCGACATCGAGGTGCGGCTGGCCGGCTGGGTCGATGCCGGCGATCCGACGCGGTTCATCGCGGTCCTCTTCGGCGCCGGCGATCATCGCACGCGCACCGAGCACCGCCCGTTGCCGCCGCCGATGGAAGCCGGCGACCGCCTCGTTCTCGGCCGTCTCGTCGCCCGTGTCGAGGCGATCGAAGGGCATCCGCGACTGGCGCGTCTGCGGTTTTCCGGCGGCCACGACGCCATTTTCGCAGGCCTTGCTGCAAGCGGCCGGCCGATCCAGTATGCGCACCGCCCCGATCCACTGGCGCTTTGGGACATGTGGACGCCGTTCGCGTCGCGCCCCTTTGCCTTCGAACCGCCCTCGGCCGGCTTCGCGCTCGACTGGCGCATGGTCGACACATGGCGGCGGCGTGGCATCGGCTTCGCCACCCTGACGCACGCGGCCGGCATCTCTTCGACCGGCGATCCGGCGCTCGATGCGCGCCTGCCGCTCGACGAGCCCTACGATATTCCCGACCGGACGTCGCAGTTGATCGCGGAGACCCGTGCCACCGGCAAGCGCGTCATCGCGATAGGCACGACGGTGGTGCGCGCGCTCGAAGCGGCTGCCGCCAAATCGGGAAGCGTCGAGGTCGGCGGCGGCGTGGCGTCGGGGCGGATCACCGGCGACACGAAACTGCGGATCGTCGACGCGATGCTGACGGGCGTCCATCAGCCGGGCGAGAGCCATTTCGAACTGCTGCGCGCCTTTGCGGACGAGGCGGTTCTCCGCCATATCGCCGTCGCCATCATCGGCCGTGGCTACCGCACGCACGAATTCGGCGACTCCGTGCTGGTCGAACGGGCAAAATAGGATTTCGAAACGAAAACGGGCAGCCCGGCGGTCGGCCGGGCTGCCCGAAGAACGTCGCGAAGAGGTCGCCCTTACGGCATCAGGACGGCGTTGACGACATGGACGACCCCGTTCGACTGCATCACGTTCGCCTTGGTCACGCGAGCCTCGCCGCCTTGCTTGTCGAAGACGACGATATGGCCGTGGCTCATCTTGACCGTCAGAACTTCGCCCTCGACGGTCTTCAGGTTGGCCGATCCATGGCCTTCGTGGATCTTCTTCTTCAGTTCCGCGGCGGTCAGCCTGCCCGGTACCACATGATAGGTCAGGATCTTGGTCAGGTCCGACTTCATGGAGGGCTGCATCAGGCTGTTGAGCGTCTTTTTCGGCACCTTGTTGAACGCGGCGTTGGTCGGCGCGAAGACGGTGAAAGGACCGCTGCCGGAAAGCGTGTCGACGAGGCCGGCCGCCTTCACGGCGGAGACGAGCGTCGTCAGGTTCTTCGCCTTGGAGGCGTTCTGCACGATCGTCTTGTTCGGATACATGGGCGCGCCGCCGACCATGACGGTCTTGCCCATCGACTCGTGCTTCATCGAGCCCGATTTCATCGATCCGCTGTTCATGGTCTGCGCGGAGGCGAGTGCCGTGCCCATGAGCAGGGCAGCGGCAACGGCGGTCATCTTCATCATGCTGGCTTTCATCCGAGTTCTCCTTGGCTTGGATTTCTTTCCCTGATGCTGCGACCTACGGAAGAATTGGCGGTCGTGTTTCAGCCTGCGGGAAAAAAGTTGGCGGCCGTCGAGATGCCGCAGGGGAGCCGCTTCGCGCTTCGTCCTCGACAGCCTCAGGCGGCGACCGAAGCGCGAGGCCTCTGGCGGACCGTCATCCAGATGGCCGAAACCAGAAAATAGAACGCCCCGAATGCCGCATATGGCGCGACGTCGGCCGGACCGGAAGCGTTGCCGCCGCCGGCCTGCACGATGAAGAATGCGCCCGCTAGCGCGGATTGCGCCCCGCTCAGGATCATCGCCCATTGAGCCCCGACCGATTTCCACCTCCGGACACCGGTGGCAAGCTGCAGGAGGCCGGAAAGGATCGCCCATGCGCCGAAGACGCCGAGCACCGCATTCGCGCCGCCGATCGCGGCGGTCACCGCAATCGTCGCCAAAACGCTGACCGCGATGTTGATCGCCTGCGAAGGATTTCGTCTGAGCCCGCCATTGCGCACCGCGTCGCCCAAATTCGCAAGGGCATCCCACGCGGGGTAGACGATGAGCAGTGCCGCTGCCGCCGAGGTCGATGTCCTTCCCACAGTGAAGGCGGCCGCGACCCAGGCTAACGATACCGCTGCGCGAAGAATATAATAGTTTCGCAGCCCGCCATTCACGGCTGCCGGTTCATTCAGTGTCCCGGCGGGTTGGCGGCTCTTGGATAAATTCGACATCATCGTTCCTTTTCTACCTATCGATAGGTAGGCAATAACCTGTTGCCTTGTTTGCTGCAACCGCCTATCTACCAATTGGAAGGTAGGTAACGAATGAGTGAAAAGTCCACCGCCGAAAAGATCGTCGACGAAGCACGCAGGCTCATCATGGCGCGCGGATATAATGGCTTCAGCTATGCCGACATCGCGGCCGCGGTCGGTATCAGGAAGGCGAGCATCCATCACCATTTTGCAGCCAAGAGCGATCTGGCGAAGGCCGTGATCGCGCAATCGCGAGCCGGGATTCATGCCGTCGCGGAAAGATTGCAGGACGGCGAACCGAGCGCCGGCGACGAACTGCGCGCCTATACGGATTATTGGAAGCGCTGCATCGCCGACAATTCCGCACCGTTTTGCGTCGCCGGTATGCTTGCCGCCGAACTGCCGAGCCTGCCGGACGATGTCGCCGGAGAGGTACGCGCACACTTCACGGATCTCGCCGATTGGCTCGAACGCGTGCTCGCGCTCGGAGCGAGGCAGAAGAGCGTGAAGCTTGCCGGCTCTCCGCGTGACGAGGCCGCCGCCTTCATGGCTTCGGTCTACGGCGCAATGCTTTCCGCGCGCGCTTTCGGCGATCCTGGGCGTTATGCCTCGGTCACCGAGGCGCTGCTTTCGCGCATCGTGCGGCTTGACCAGCCGCAAGGCTGATTTACGGGGCATGGCCCCTTCGGAAAATCAGTCAGTATTGACTT
>Ga0164242_10009034_pt1 | contig 10784 bp, 11 predicted proteins | sample OricomgcompostMG_FD_108783 | JGI IMG/M metagenome (GOLD analysis project Ga0164242, IMG submission 108783) | Miracle-Growth compost microbial communities from Emeryville, California, USA - Original compost - Miracle growth compost (MG) ... | reverse complement strand
GGCCCCTCGGCGAGCGCGCGGAGCATGTGCGGGCGGAGGTCTTCGGGCACGAAGCGCGCGTAGCCCTCGCTCACGTACCGCACCAGATCCTGGCGGCCCTTGGGCGCCGAGAGCGGCACGTCGATGTTCATGCGCACCCGGCCCTTGCCGAACGGGTACGCCAGGATCGGCCCGGGCGCGCCCACCACCACGTGGCCGCGGTGCGGCTCGGGCAGGACATCGCCCTGGAGCGTCGCGCCCACGGTGTACGAGAGCAGCCGGCTCTGCGAGGGCAGCGCGAGCAGGCTGCGGATCTTGGAGTGCCGGCCGTCGGCGCCGATGACCACCTTGGCCTGGAGCTCGCGGCCACCCTGCGCGCGCACCCCGACCACCCGCTCGCCCTCGCGGATGAGCGCGTCCACCCGCGCCCGGGTGTGCAACACCACTTGCGGATTGGAGGCGAGCTTCTCGCGCAGCGCGGCCACGATGGTGCGGTGCTCCAGCCCCATCCCGCTGCCGCTCGGGTACGGCAGCAGCACCGGCCGGCTCTCCGGGCCGTCGTAGGCGGCGAAGCCGTGGACGTCGACCGCGCCCGCCTCGCGGAGCTTGCCCTCGAGCCCGAGCCGGCCCAGCGCGCGCACGCCGGGCGGGTGAATCAGCTCGCCGCGCAGCGCCTCGATGGGTCCGGCCAGCGCGTCGAGCACGCAGACGCGCAGCCCGCCCCTGGCCAGCGCGGCCGCGGTCACCATTCCCGCAAAGCTCCCGCCGCAGATGACCGCGTCGAAGCTGTCGTTGCCCCATCCCATGGGTCCACCGTTTGCCGCGCGGCATTTGTCACGCGGCGAACGCGCGTCTTATAAGTCGCCGCGCGCGATCGCGAAAGGGGCCCGTTCGATGTCGTCGAGCCGCACACTTCCGCTGCAGGACCTGCTGGTGAAGACCAGCCGCACCTTCGCGCTGGCGATTCCGCTGCTCGGGGAGCCGACCGAGACCGAGGTCGGGCTGGCCTACCTGCTCTTCCGGGTCGCCGACACCGTGGAAGACGCCTCGAGCTGGAGCCGGGCCGAGCGCACCGCCGGGCTCGCCGACTTCGCCGCGCTGATGGGCTCGCCCGACCTCTCCCGGGCGCGCGCGCTGGCCGAGGATTGGAACCGCCGCGAGGTCACCGACCACGCCGGCTACCGCGAGCTCATCGACTTTCTGCCCGAGCTCATCGAGGCCACGGTGGCGCTCCCGGACTCGGCGCGCGCGATCGTCACCCAGCACGTGGTGCGCACCGCCATCGGGATGAAGGAGATCATCGAATCGGGCGACCTCGACGGTCACGTGCACCTCGGCTCTCTCGACGAGCTCAAGAAGTACTGCTACGTGGTCGCGGGGATCGTGGGCGAGCTGCTCACCGACCTCTTCATCAACGACGCGCCGCAGCTCCAGGCCGAGCGCGAGGTCCTCCACGCCAACCAGGTCGCCTTCGGCGAGGGCCTGCAGCTGGTGAACATCCTCAAGGACGAGCGCGACGACGCCGAGGGCGGCCGCAGCTATCTGCCCAAGGGCGTCGACAAGGCGGAGGTGCTGGCCCTGGCCCGCGCCGACCTGGTCTGCGCCAAGGCGTACACCGACGCGCTCGAGCGGGGCGGCGCGACCGCGGGGATGGTGGCCTTCACCACCCTGCCCCGGCAGCTCGCCGAGGCCGCGCTCTCACGCATCGAGGACGCCGGCGCCGGCGCCAAGGTCTCGCGCGCCCAGGTCGGCGAGATGCTGGAGAAGCTGCAGCGCTTCGTGAGCGCCGGCGGGAAGTAGGTTCAGCCGCGGCCGCGGAACGCTGACCGTTGCCTGCGCCCGTGTCAGGATGGCCGCGCATGCCCTTCGCGCTCCTCCTGCTCGCGCTCTCCGCCCAACCCGACCCCATCGAGGCCGCGCACGCGCATCGGGATCCGGCGCACGTGCTCACGGTCTTCCAGGCCGAGAGCGAGATCGAGGACGTGAACAAGCACACGGTCACCGTCTTCGGCACCCGTCGGGAGTACCGCTGCCCGGGCGGTGAGCTGAGCAGCGAGACCCGCTGCGATCCCTGCGTCTACGGGACCGACGCCTGGGCCGCGCACCCGGAAGGCGAGTGGATCTACGAGGTCAGCTACGGCAACGAGGAGGAGCACGAAACGGCCACCCGGGCGGCCGAGCACTTCGCGCGCTACTTCGAGCTCGCGCCGCGCCCGGGCCAGGAGCGCGGCGGCCGCCAGCACGTGATGTTCGCCTTCAGCGGCAAGTCGCGCGCCCCGCCGCCGCCGCTCGCCATCGCCAAGCTGCGGCTGCTGGTCAACGGCGTCGAGCGCGACAGCGCCACCATTCCCTACGGGCAGAAGGACGTGCAGCTCCAGGTGGAGGCGCTCGCGCGAAATCCGAGCGGTGCGCTGCAGCTCCTTCCGGACGCGGACGTGGTGTTCTCGGCTGCGTGCGCGGTGCTCCGGCCCACGGCGCCGGGGCGCGCCCTCGCGGGGCTGCAGCCGGGCGCCAACGGGTGCACCATCGACGTGCTCGCGAAGCCCGGCAACGTGGCCGCGCACCTCCAACTCGCGCGCGAGCTGAAGCTGGAGATCCTCTTCGAAGGCCAGGCCGCCGACGAGGTGCAGCTGCGCGGCTCGCGCGAGGTGGACCTCTCCTTCGCCGCCCGCGCGCTCGACAAGGACGTCGCGGTCACGCCGCGATGGAGCGGCGAGCACGGCACGTTCCAGGTCTTCGACGGCGGCAAGCGGGTGCGTTTCACCCTCGATCCCGGCGCGCGCGCGGGCAGCGTGCGGCTGCTCGATGCCCAGTCCGGCGCGAGCGACGAGCTCAGCGTGGCGCAGCAGGCCCGCTGAGGGTTGCGACGCTTCGCGCGCGCGAGGTCAGCGTGCGGTGAGCATCCGGACCAGCATCGGCAGTGCGGTCTCGGCGCCCGCGGCGATTGCCCGGGCAGGCTCCGTGGCTGCCGGATCGATGAGAAACACCGGGACCCGCCGCGCGTGGGCCGAGCGCGCGAGCATGTCGGTCACGCCCACCGAGAGCGAGGTGCCGGCGAAGACCACCAGCTCCGCCTCCTCGGCCGCGGCGCAGACCCGCTCCCAGCCGTAGTCGTCGTGGCCCTGGTAGTACTCGTCGAACCAGAGCACGTGCTGGCGCAGCGGCGCGCCGCAGGCCGGACACACCGGCACGTGCTCCCGACGCGGCTCGGCCTCGAAGGCGCGCAGGTCGACCTGGTCGCGCGGAATCGAGCCGCTCGGCGCGCCGAACCTGCAGCCCTCGCGCGAGCAGCGCACCCGGTCCGCCCGGCCGTGCACCTCCACCAGCTCGCGCGAGCCGGCGCGGCGGTGGAGCCCGTCGATGTTCTGGGTGACGAGCAGGAACTGGCCGCCGCGCCCGAGCTGCCAGCGCTCCGCCTCCACCAGCGCGCGGTGCGCCGGGTTGGGCTCGGCGCCGAAGACCTTCTCGAAGCGCGAGAGGTACCAGGCCCAGCTGCCCGCCGGGTCCTCTTCGAAGTAGCGACGGGTGCCGAGTTCGGTCACGTCGCGCTTCCACACCGCGCCGGGGTCGCTGCCGCGAAACGTCGGGATGCCGCTCGCCAGGCTCACCCCGGCGCCGGTGACGAAGAGCAAGAGCCCGCGGGTGCGCCGCAGCGCATCGGCCAGCGCGTGGAGCGGCTCGTCCGAGCTCACGCGCTCGCCGCCATCCACTCCGACAGCGCCCACACCGGGAAGTAGTGCCGGTAGTTGTCGTAGTTGATGAGGCAGGTGCGGTTGAAGACGCCCACCAGCGGCTCGCGGTCCCAGCCGCCCTCGGCGTTCTGCCGCCCGAGCAGGAACCGCGCGGCGCGCGCCTGCGACTCCGGGCTCGGGTGCTTGGCGCGTGCGAGCGTGGAGAGCGCCCACGAGGTCTGGGCCACGCCGCCGTGGGCCGAGGGCACGTAGCGGCGCTCGCGGCACGAGTCGCCGTGCTCGCCCCAGCCGCCGTCGGCGCGCTGCTGCTGGAGCAGGAACGCGCAGGCGCGAAGGATGGCGCGGTCGTTGGTCGGCGCGCCCGCGGCGAGCAGCCCGCTCACCCCGAACCAGGTGCCGTAGGTGAAGCAGACCGCCCAGCTCCCTTCGAAGCTGCCGTCCTCGCGCTGCTTGGCGCGCAGGAACCCCTCGCCGCGCGAGATGGCCGCCTCGACCTGGCTGCGCAGCGCGCCGGAGAGCTGCGGCTTCATCGCCGCGAGCCCCTGGATGCAGGCGCTGGTGCACTCGACGTACGAGTAGTCCACCATGATGTCGCCGAAGACCTGCGAGGGATTGAGCGCCTCGAGCCAGGGTCCGCCACGCTGCTTCTCGTAGGTCGCCCAGCCGCCGTCGTCGTTCTGCCAGCTCAGGATGAGCCGCACCGAGTCCTGCAGCAGCGCATCGGGAATCTGCGGCGAGAAGCGCCCGGCGAGCGCGAGCGCGCACTTGAGACCTTCGGCGGTGCAGTCGGTGATGGGCCAGCCGTGGGCGCGGTTGGAGAACGGCCAGCCGCCGCGCGAGCGGTGGCGGAAGTGCCGCTCCGGCTCGGGGACGTCCTCGAGGATCTGGTTGTCGCGCAGGTAGGCGTAGGCGCGCTCGAGCATCGGCGCCTGCTCCGCCGACAAGGGGCTCGCGAGGATGGCCTGGGTGGCGAACGCGGTGTCCCAGAGCTTGCTCGAGTTGTAGCCCTGCATCTTGATGCCGTCGTGGCCCTCCCAGAGGTACTCGTCGCAGGCGGCGAAGGCGCGGCGGAAGTTCTCGCCGCCCGGGTCATCGAAGAGGTGCACGAAGGTGTTGAGCACCTTGTTCACCGGGCCGATGTCCACGAAGTTCGTCACCCGGTCCTCGTAGAGGATGTGCTCGAAGAGCGTGTTCAGAGCGCGCTTGCGCAAAAGCTTGCCCGGCAGCCGCTCGACCAGCCCCAGCGCGCGGTTGCTGGCGTGCAGCGCCAGCGAGTCGTGGCGGTACGAATCGGAGTCGGCCACGACCTCGCGCTGCGCCTTCCAGTCGATGCGCGCGTACCCGCCGGCGTAGAGCTCCTCGCGGAGCGCGCGGAGCAGCGCGTCGTCGGACGCGGTGGCGCGACGGCCGTAGAGCCAGGCCATGGGCAGGTACACCTGCCGGCAGTGACACCAGAGCCTGCCGGGGTGGAACGGCGCATCGGCGGGCAGCAGCCAGAGCTCGGGCGAGATCGGCGGGATGCCCTCCCAGTCGTAGAGGCCGAGCAGGCAGAGCGTGAACTTGCCCCACGAGGCCGCGCCGAGCGGACCGCCGTGGTTGCGGATCCAGCTGCGCATCCGCGCCGCGCGCTCGTCGTCGGCGGGGACGCCGAGGATGCGCAGCGACACGTACGACAGGCAGGTCGTGAACATGCTGCCGCGCTCGTCCTCGGCATGAAGCCCGATGCTGCCGTCGCGGTGCTGCACGTTGGAGAAGTAGCGGACGATGCCCTCGCGCCGGGCGCCCTCGGGGACGCGCCCCGCGGCGTGGGTCAGCGCCACGTACATCGGCAGCAGGAACATCGGGCCGCCGTAGTCGCCCGGCCAGGCGCCGTCGGGGCCCTGGAGGTTGGCCAGGTTTTGCAGGCCACGCTGCACGCAGGCCCTGGCCAGGGCGGCGAGGTCGGGTTCGCGCTCTTCGGCGAGGCTCGGCATGCGTCCCTCGGAAGGTTCGGGCCTGTTGCTCGCGCGTTTGGCCCTGGGCGTCAAGGGGACCAACCCGTCACCAGGCGCGAAGCACCACCACCGAGATCCCCGGCCCGGCGGTCTGGTTCTTGCCGAGCACGGGCAGGTCTTCGTAGATGCGGCCCTGCAGCCGCCAGGTCTCGCCCAGCGGCGTGCCGCCCGAGATCCCCAGGGTGGTGAGCTGCCGGCCGCTGTCGGGCACGGACTGGCCGTTGAGCTGCGCCTCGCCCTCCAAGGTCATGGCGAAGGTGAGCGCCAGCGCCCGCTTGTGGCGGAAGGCGTAGCCCGCGGCGGCGAAAACCGAGCCGGCGAGCCCGAGCCGCTCGCTCACGCCACCCACCGTGCGTCCGAGGCGCTGGCTGATGAGCCCGCTCGCGTCGGCGATGAAGGAGCCGAAGGCGCGCTCGACGTCGAGACCCAGTGAGAGCTGCGCCGCGCCGAGCCCGGTGGCGTCGGTGGAGAGCGGCGAGCTCGCGTCGTCCGGTGCGCGGCCGGTGGGCAGGCTCGCGCCGGCGAGCACGGCGATGCCCGGGAGGTACGCCGAGGTGTTGGGCGGGACGATCTCGTAGCGCGCGTTCAGCGCCACGTCGCCCAGCCCGAAACCGGTCTCGCCCAGGCCGGGGACCGCGCGGTGGGTCTCCACCAGCGGCAACACCAGGCCGAGCTGCAGGTCGCCGAACGGCCGCACGGTGGCGAGCAGGTCCTGCTCGAACTCCTGCTCGGAGGTCTCGCTCGGCGCGGCCACCCAGCTCCCCTGGGAATCGAACGAGGCGATGGCATCGCGGGCGCGGAGCTGCACGCCCACCAGAAAATCCTGGCCGAGCTCGAGCCGGGCCGGCGCGAACACGCCCGCACCGGCGCAGCACGCCTGGGCTTGGGCGCGGGCGGCGCCGAGCGTCACCGCCAGCGCGACGGCGACGCCGAGCTCACGGGATCTGCAATGAAGGCGTCGCATCGTCGCTCGCGGTTCCGGAGAGGGTCATCCGCAGCTCCCAGGTGCCCGGCATGGCCAGGTAGAGGTTGCTGAGGTCGTACTCGCCCTGCCCGCGCGCGGTCACCGTGGGCACCACCGAGCTGCCGTGGCCCATGGCCGGCATCCACGGCTGGACCGCGACGTCGAGCCCGTCCACCGGCGCCCCGCCGTCGTCGGTGAAGGTGAGGCGCACCGCATCTTTCCCGCGGACCGGCGGCTGCGGACTGGACCGCAGCTCGAGGTGCAGCCCGCCCGAGCGGCTGGACAGGCTCAGCAGCGGAGCGTCGGGGAAGCTTTCGCCGCCATCGGTCGGGCCCGCGCCGCCACCGCACGCGCCCAGGAGCGCGGCGGCGACGACCAGCTGGAAGGCGCGCCTCACGGAACGTCCACGTAGAAAGCGGCGTGACCGTGCGGCGAGTCCTCGCTGAGGTCCTCGCAGTCGCCGAAGACGTGGAAGCGCACCGTCCACACGCCGGGCGCGTCGAAGCGCACCGGACCGATGGTGTAGACGCCCGCTGAGCTCTCGGTCGTCTGGGCGCTGGCGGTGTCGCCCGGGTGCGTCTCGTTCAGGAAGGCCTCGATATAGGTGTCGTTGTTCGCGGTGCCGCCGCTCGCGGGCTGGTCGGTGGCGGCGAGCTTCACCGTCACGGTGAAGGTGACATCGGCGTTCTGGCGAATGGGCGTCGAGGTCCAGCTCACCTGGTACTTGCAGTCGTCGTCGTAGCCGGAGGTTCCGTAGAGCGTGGCGCCGAAGTCCGAACCGTCGTCATCGGGCGGGGCGGCGTCGCCCGCATCGGGGTGGCACGCATCGGCGCTCACCGGCTGGAAGACGAAGCCTCCATCGGCGCCGGCGCAGTGGCCAAACGCTTCGGCGTTCGCCGGACCGCCATCGGCCGGCCCGCCCGCGGGCCCGGCGTCGGCCGGGTCCGAGGTGCCGCTGCACGCGGCGAGAGGCACGGCAATCAAAGCGAGAGCAATCGACAGGTACGACAGGCGCGCGCGAGCGCGCCCCAGAGAGTTTGGGTACACGAAGCCTCCAAGGTTCAGAGCAAAGACAGCGAGAGCGATTTCACGCGCCCGGTCTTGGAGGTGGCTTCTCGCAGCGGGTCGGCGGCGCCGTAGGCAGCGGCGGATCGGACGCGGCGAGCTCCGAGCCGAGCGGCACACCTGCCACCGGCTGCGGCGCGGTGACGCCCACGTACAGCAGCATGGTCAGCGCGGGCTGCTGCGGGATGACGCAGCTCGGGCGGACCTGCGAGCCGCTCGCATCGCCCTGCTGCTTCTGGCCGGGGTGCATCCCGCAGTGACAGTGGGCGAGGTCGGTCCGGCAGCAGGCGCAGGCGACCACGGTTTCGGCGACCGCGCCGCGCGCCAGCGCGAACGATTGGAGGCTCAGGAGGAGCGTTGCGACCAGGCGCGCGTGGCGAAGTGCGTTCATGCGGCGTTGGCCGGCATCCATAGCACCGCGACGAGCAGGCGGCCACGCGCTGCGCGGCAACGCGGGCATCGCCATCGGCAAGATTCGCTATGGTGCGCGCATGCGCTGGCTCCTCGCGTTCCTGCTCTTCGCGCTCCTGGCCGACGCACCCGGCCTCGCCCGCGCCGATGGCGCCTTCCCCGATGAGCTGCAGGTCTTCGCGCTGCCCACGCTGCCGCACGAGCTCGTGGTGGGCACCAACTATGGCCTGCTCCAGTCGAGCGACGACGGCCAGACCTGGAGCTGGCTCTGCGAGCCGGCGGTCTCGAACCAGCTCGTGAACGCGTACGGCGTCGCGGCCGATGGCCAGCTCTACGCGCTCTCCGGCACCGGGCTCTCGCGCTCGAGCGATCGGGGCTGCACCTGGAGCGCCACCACGGTCGCGCCCGGCGTCCGCGACGTGAGCGATCTCTTCGCCTCGCCCACCGACGCGAACCGGGCCCTGGCCATCGCCTTCGACGGCGCGCAGTTCGGGCTCTATGGCACCACCGATCGCGGCGCGACCTGGACCGGCCCAAGCCTCACCGGCACGCTCTTCGGCGTCGAGCTCGCGCACGCCGACGGGACCCGCGCCTACGCCTCGGCGTACCAGCCCTCGGACAGCGCGCACGCGGTGGTGTACCGCAGCGACGACTCCGGCCAGCACTGGACCACCCTTCCCCACGCCGAGCTGGGCGACGTGTACATGTTCATCGCGGCGGTCGACCCGAGCGATGCGGGGACGGTCTGGTTCAGGCTGGTGAGCGCGAGCGGGACCGGCGGCGATGCGCTCGCTGTGACCCACGACTCGGGCGCTACGGTCACCGTCATGCTGCAGGCGCCGGGGATGCTCAGCGCGCTCGCGGTCGGCGCCGACCACACCGTCTGGGCCGCCGACCGCGCGAACCACCTCTGGCGCCTCGATTCCGGCGCGAGCGCGTTCACCCAGCTTGCCGGGCCTGCGGTGCGCTGTCTGGCCGAGCGCGCCGGGGTCCTCTATGCGTGCGGCGATGCGCAGACCGACGGCTTCGTCCTCGGGGCCAGCGCCGATCGCGGCGCGACCTTCCAGCCGCTGGTCACCACCACGGGCTATCAAACGCTCGCGTGTGCGGCCGCGGCGCGAACCTGCCCGACGGTGAATGGGGTCGATGCAGGAAGCCCCGCGCCCGATGCGGGCACCGCACTGCCTCCTGCTCCAAGCCCCGGCTGCGGTTGCGCGAGCACCCCCGAGCTTGGCCTGGCGGCTCTGCTCGCGCTTTTCGCGTTCGCTGGCCGCTACCGCTCCACGCGCACCAGGAAGTAGACGCGCCGCCCGCGCTCGTCGGCATTGCCGAGGGTGACCAGGCAGCGCGCATCGTGCTGCCGCTGGTCGAGCCGCTTCAGCTCGGGGCCCTGCACGAAGTCCTCGCAGCCGTCCTTTCGCGAGAAGTACAGCCGCTGTTCGGCCACGCTGAGGGACGCCATCTGCGCGTCCGGATCCATGGATTGCGGCAGGTCGAAGGTGGGCGCGTCGGCCGAGAGGTCGAGGTACTGGCCCGAGGTGAGGTCCTGCACGCGCCGCATCAGATCCAAGCGGTTCTCCTGCCCGGTCTCCATGGTCACTCCCTTGCGCTCGGTGGCGCGTCTGCGTGTCGATCGGCGTCTCGCCGGCGGCCGCTCGCTGAAACTTAGTCGCGGCCTTTGGCGCGCAAATCTTCGGGGGCGCGGCCGGGCGCTGCGGGTGCATCGAGCCCGTCGGGCGATGACCGAGGCGCGTGGGCACCTTGCACGCAGAATTGGAGGTCGCATGCGTCCCGAGCTTCCGAAGAACGAGAACCCCAGTCCGCCCGAGCGGGCGTCGGTGCGTGCCAACGCCGGCAAGATCAAGCGGGCGCGCGCGATCGCCGAGGCGGTGGGCATCGACCTGACGCCCGATGAAGCGGCAGAGGTCCGGCGCGACGCCGAGGCGCACCGCCGCAAGCCAAAGGCTCGCCAGGAGGTCCGACGAGCGGCGGCGCTCGGGCCGGTCGGCCGCGCACGCCGCCAGCTCCGCGGCGATAAGCCAGCTCGTGGCAAGCAAGGGACCGCGGCCAAGACCAAGGCCCAGCGCGCCGCGGCCGGCCGGAAACTGCACGGCCACAAGAAGCTCAAGACCACCCGCGGCAGCCCGAAGGCCATCCGCCGCGTTCGCAACCGCAAGCGCGCGCGGTGATGAGGCGCCGGCCATGCCCTACTGCCTCGAGCGCGACGAGCCGGTGGGCGCCGGGGTGCGGCGCATCGCGGTCGCGCGCCTCGACGCCGCGCTCGACGAGGCGCGCCGGGCGGGCTCGGGCGCACCCCACGAGGTCCGCAAGCACGGCAAGCAGGTCCGTGGGCTCTTGCGGCTGGTGCGCGCCGAGCTCGGCGACTCGCGCTACGAGCTGGAGAACGCGCGCCTCCGCGATCTCGCCAAGCCGCTGGGCGAAGTTCGCGATGCCCAGGCGCTGATCGAGGCCGCGAGGATGCTTGCCGAGCACTTCGGCCACCGGGTGAAGCCCCAGGTCTTCGCCGCGCTCGAGGCCGTGCTCCGCGGCAACCTGCAGCGGGCCGAGCGCGAAGTGTTGTGCCGAGGCCAGGCCCTGCGGAGCGCCGCCTCGGTCCTTCGCACCGCCCGGCGCGATGCGACCGGCTGGTGCATCGACCACCCCGGCTGGCGCGCGCTC
>Ga0164242_10009033_pt1 | contig 10784 bp, 8 predicted proteins | sample OricomgcompostMG_FD_108783 | JGI IMG/M metagenome (GOLD analysis project Ga0164242, IMG submission 108783) | Miracle-Growth compost microbial communities from Emeryville, California, USA - Original compost - Miracle growth compost (MG) ... | reverse complement strand
TGGCGCGGCGTCCCAAGCAGGTTGGCGTGGAAGCGGGCAGAATGTTGTCGACGCGTTTGGCGGGGCCAAATCGTGATGGCAATGGCGGCGTGCTCGCGGCGGCGGCTGGTGCGATGGGGCAATTGAAGGATGAGTATCTTTCTACGGAACATCTGCTTTTGGGCATTACGGCTGATAAAGGTTTTGCGGGCAATTTGTTCGCGCAGCAGGGAATTACCCATCAGAATTTATTGAACGCGCTGGCGCAAATTCGCGGCGGGCAGCGCGTGACGGATCAAAATCCGGAAGAAAAATACCAGGCGTTGGAGAAATTCACGCAGGATTTGACGGCGCTGGCGAAACAGGGCAAATTGGATCCCGTCATTGGTCGGGATGAAGAAATCCGCCGCGTGGTGCAAGTACTTTCGCGCCGCACTAAAAATAATCCGGTTTTAATCGGCGAACCCGGCGTTGGCAAAACTGCTATCGTCGAAGGGCTGGCGCAGCGTATCGCGTCGGGCGATGTGCCGGATACGTTGACTGATAAAAAAGTACTTTCGCTGGACATGGGAAGCCTCATCGCCGGCGCGAAATTCCGCGGCGAGTTTGAAGATCGCCTCAAAGCGGTGTTGAAGGAAATCGTCCGCGCCGAAGGCAAGATCATTTTGTTCATCGACGAAATGCATACATTGGTTGGCGCCGGCGCGGCCGAAGGTGCGGTGGACGCGGCCAATTTATTGAAGCCGATGCTGGCGCGCGGCGAGCTGCGTTGCGTGGGCGCCACGACCTTAAATGAATATCGCAAATACATCGAAAAAGACGCGGCGCTGGAACGGCGTTTTCAGCCGGTGATGGTGGGGGAGCCGAGCGTGGAAGACACCATCGCGATTTTGCGCGGATTGAAAGAAAAATATGAAGTGCACCATCAGGTGCGCATCAAAGATGACGCATTGGTGGCGGCGGCGGTGCTTTCCAGCCGTTATATTGCGGATCGTTTTCTGCCGGATAAAGCCATTGATCTGGTGGATGAAGCGGCGTCGAAATTGCGCATTGAAATCGCTTCGATGCCGACCGAAATCGACGAAATAATGCGGCGTATTACGCAGCTTGAAATTGAGCGTGAAGCGCTGAATCGTGAACTGAAACATGAGGCAGCTGGCGAACACAATGCCACTTCGGAGCGATTGGAAAAAATCGAAAAGGAACTTTCGGAACTGAACGAAAAAGCTTCACAGCTAAAAGCGCAATGGCAGAACGAGAAGGAAGTCATCAATCAAATTTCGGAATTGAAGCAGCAAATTGAGGAAACTCAATTTGAAGTAGAACAGGCCACGCAGCGCGCCGATCTCTCCAAAGCGGCGGAATTGCGGTATGGCAAATTACCGGAATTGCAAAAGCAACTGGAAACCGCCACGCAAAAATTGCAAGAGCGCCAAAGCAGCGGGCAAATGCTGAAGGAAGAAGTCGATCAGGAAGACATCGCTGAAGTGGTGGGCAAGTGGACGGGCATTCCTGTTTCCAAATTGCTGGAAGCGGAAATGCAAAAGTTGCTGCAAATGGAAGATCGTCTCAAGCTGCGCGTGGTCGGCCAGGATAACGCGCTGGAGGCGGTTTCCGATGCGGTGCGCCGCGCGCGCGCCGGTTTGCAGGATCCCAACCGTCCACTGGGTTCGTTTATTTTTCTTGGCCCGACGGGCGTCGGAAAAACGGAATTGGCGCGTGCCTTAGCGGAATTTCTCTTCGACGATGAACACGCCATGATTCGCATCGATATGAGCGAATACATGGAAAAACATACCGTGGCGCGGCTGCTGGGAGCACCTCCGGGATACGTCGGTTATGAAGAAGGTGGCCAATTAACAGAAGCGGTTCGCCGCCGGCCGTATGCGGTGGTGCTTTTCGATGAAATCGAAAAGGCGCATCCCGATGTATTTAACGTGTTGCTGCAATTGCTCGACGACGGCCGTCTCACGGACGGGCAGGGGAGAACGGTGGATTTTCGTAACACCGTCATCATCATGACCAGCAACTTGGCGTCCACCGAAATCAACGCCGCCAATGCATCTGTGGATCCGCTGATTCAGGGGAAAGTGTGGGAAGTTTTGCGCGGACATTTTCGCCCGGAATTCCTCAATCGCATTGATGAAGTGATTATCTTCAATGCGCTGGGACGCGAGCAAATCAAGCACATTGTGAATATCCAAATGCAGGGTCTGGAAAAACGTCTGGCCGAACGCGGCATCACGCTGGAACTTTCTGAAGCGGCCAAAGAAGCAATTGCCGAAGAAGGATATGATCCGGTTTACGGCGCGCGCCCGTTGAAGCGTGCCATTCAATCGCTCATCGCCGATCCGCTGGCGCGAAAAGTACTTTCAGGCGAATATGCTGATGGCGACACAGTGCAAGTGGATGTGGGACGTGAAGGGCAGTTGTTATTTAAGAACTGATGTTCCGCAAGTCCCCCTTGTTAAAGGGGGATTTAGGGGGATTTTGAGCGTAAAGGTAATAGCGAATAGTTGAAAGTACTTTTACCTCTAAAAAACCCCTCTAAATCTCCCCTTAACAGGGGAGACTTTCGTGCAAAAGACATTTTTTGCGATAACACCTAATTCTAAATAGAGTATAATTGCAAATTTCACCTATCGCGTAACATGAGTTAAGAAGTAATTGACGCAAAAAGAAGGGGCGCGCCAATTGGCGCGCCCCTTCGAAAAGTACTTTTAGGTGGATTATTATAATCCTGGAGTGAGGTAACGCCAGAGATTGTAATGAATCGTGCTACTGGCAACTAGCAACAAAACAGCTAATTGAAGCAGAAGGTAAGCAACAATGATAACGCCGATTCCCCAGCGCGTCCATTCCAGTTGCGTGTTATCAAATTCAACCTCGCTTTTCCATTCGCAGTTCTTCCAGGCCAATTCCTGTCCCTGAAATCCCAGCATGAAAGCGATCACAATGTTGACGCCGGGAATGATTCCCCACCACGCCCAAGTCACTTTGTGGCGGACGCCCCAGATGAATGTCAAGAAAAATGCGCCAAAGTTAAAGCCGCGCAAGTCGTCTGGCAATTCCGTGGGTAAAGCGGGCGATGTCACTGTTGATCCGTGCGATGATTGTTCCATAACAATAAACCTTTCAATGAAATTTAGCACATATTGCCGAATGTGTCATCATACAATTTAAATTCCATTTGATAACGCTGCAATTAGCTGCCGGGCGGAATGGCGGGCTCAAAAGTTTGGCCGGAACTGGGCGGGGTGCTGGAGCCGATGAAGAAATTACGATAGAGAACAGTGATTGAAAGTAGTGCGATGGGCCCTGTCACCAACGCACCGATGCCGCAAAGCATTGCGCCAATCATATAAATCACGCCCACCACAATGGCGAAAACGGTGGCCATCAGCCATTGGCCTTTAAGTGCATTCATGCTGGCGGAAATTGCTTCTATCGCGCCCATTTTTTTATCCACGATTAAAGGGAATGTGAACATGAATAATCCGCTCAATACCAAACCTGGCAGAATGCACAACATAAGGCCGATTTCGATGATAATTCCCAACACAATGGAGGCAATAATGGCTTGCACAGCCACATCGCCAAAATCAAATAAATCGCTAATGGAAATTGCCTCGCCACGAATTTGTTTGATGGCCATACGGAATAATCCCGCGCCCAAGAGTGCATTGATAACCAGGCCCACAAGGCCAACGCCAATAAACAACGGCATCATTGCGAAGGGATTGGGCATTACCGGCGGCACGCCAGGTGTTGGGGGAACAACCATCGAATGGCGAAGTGACGAAAGCCCAAAGATGTTGACAATTCCATAAAGGACAAGGCCAATCACTGCGACGATTAGGACGGCAACAACCCACGTTCCGGCATTGTTCTTGAACTGCTCAGCGGCTTCGCTAATAGCTCCGAAATTGACTTCGGCATTTGTGGCGACGTTTTCTGACGTTTGCATAGTTTGGCTCCTTAAAAATTGATTTTGTGAAATTATACCACATTTATTTAAAAAATCTAATTGGTAAAAGTACTTTTACGCGGATGATTCAAAAGTACTTTTAGGGGCGCACCTTCCTTGCCCAAAACGCGCAAATGTGTTAGCATTCGTAGCTGATTTGCGTCAAATTGGAACTATTGTGACTTCTTCAAAAGAACCCCAAAATCAAGTAGAAATGCTGGAACAGCTGGCTGATGTGCTGGTTGAAAATGGCTTGCATGAAATTAGCCTTGAGCAAGATGGCGTGCGTTTGGAATTGCATGCACCGGCTCCTGCTGCGTTGCAGCAATCTGGCGCAGCGGTCAGCCATGTCGTTTCCACTCCGCAAGCCGTTGTAAGCGCGTCCCATCCAGCCGAAGATGATTCTTTGGCCACCATTGTTTCGCCCATGGTCGGTATTTTTTACCGCTCGCCTTCGCCCAGCGATCCTGCTTTTGTGGAAATTGGCGACCGCGTGGAAGTGGGGCAAACTGTCGGTTTGGTGGAAGCGATGAAAGTCTTTAATGAAATCGTCAGCGAAGTGGAAGGCGTCATTGTGGCGATTCAGGCGCAAAGTTCTGATTTAGTGGAAAGCGGTAGTTCGCTGATGTTGGTTCGCCCCGAAGAGAAATGAAAGAGGTCAAACTTGGAATCATTGGCCTTGGCACGGTCGGAACTGGCACATTGCGTCTTCTGGAACGCAATGCTTCTGTAATCGGCAGACGCGCTGGCGGCATGCTCAAAATTGCCAGAATTGCCACGCTCAATCCTACGAAACCGCGTGCAATTCCTATTGACCCAGCCATTTTGACGGGCGACGCCAATGAGATTTTAAATGATCCCGAAATTGCGATTGTTGCAGAATTAATTGGCGGCGTAAACCCCGCCAAAGAATATGTGATGCGCACCATTGAATCCGGCAAATCTGTGGTGACGGCCAACAAAGAATTGATCGCCAAATGTGGCGCGGATATTCAACGCGCCGCCGATAAAGCGGGTGTGGATTTTCTTTTTGAAGGCAGCGTCGGCGGCGGCATTCCCGTCATTAAGCCATTGCGCGAAAGCCTGGCCGGCAATGGCATGAGCGAACTGATCGGCATCGTCAACGGCACCACTAATTACATTCTCACCAGCATGACGCGCGAAGGCCGCACTTTCGGCGAAGTGCTGGCGGAGGCGCAACAATTGGGATTTGCAGAAGCGGATCCGACATCTGATGTGGACGCTTATGACGCGGTATATAAACTGGCGATTCTGGCCGATGTGGCGTTTGGCGTTCGCGTTCGCGTTGATGATATTTATCGCGAAGGCATCCGCGGCGTCAGCGCGCGCGATATCGAATATGCAACGGAATTGGGCTATGTTATCAAATTAGTTGCTGTCGCACGTCACACGGAAAATGGCGCATTGGAATTGCGCGTGCATCCGGCGTTGCTTCCTAGTGCGCATCCGCTGGCAAGCGTCAGTGATTCCTTCAACGCCGTGATGGCGACCGGCGACGCTGTGGGTGAAGTGATGTTTTATGGCCGTGGCGCGGGCAGCGATCCCACCGGTTCCGCCGTTGTGGGAGACTTGATCGAAGCGGCGCGCAACATTCGCAGCGGGCGCAAATGCCTGGTGCGGCACGAGCCGTTGCATTCCACGGCCATTTGCAAATTCGATGACATCGTGACGCGTTTTTGCGTGCGCATGCAAGTGGCGGATCAGCCCGGCGTGTTGGCGCAAATCGCGGCGATTTTCGGAAAACACGGCATCAGCCTGGAATCGGTTTTGCAAAAAAGTTCCGACGACCACAGCGCCGAAATTTTCTGGATGACACACCGTTGCCCGCAATGCGCCATGAATTCTTCGTTGCAGGATTTTGCTGGCATGAGTACAGTGAATGAAGTTTCGTCGGTGCTGCGCGTGGAAGGAGATTAATTGTGAATTACGAATTATGAATTACGAATTTTCAATTATACTATCTCATTCTTAAAAGTACTTTTAGCGCCGTTATTCATAATTCGTAATTCTAAATTCTAATGACTGACCAACCCTCTGACATGCGATCGCCCTACGCCCCGATGTGGCGTGGACTAATGCATGCGTATCGCGAGTTTTTGCCGATCAATGAAAAAACGCCTTTTGTGACGTTGTGCGAAGGCAATACGCCACTGGTACACGCGCCGCGTCTGGCGGAAATTATTGCGCCGGATATTGAACTTTATTTGAAGTTCGAAGGTGCCAATCCCACCGGCAGTTTCAAAGATCGTGGCATGACGCTGGCGGTTTCCAAAGCCGCCGAAGAAGGCGCGACTGTCGGCATTTGCGCCTCCACGGGAAATACTTCCGCGTCAGCGGCGGCTTATTGCGCGGTGGCGGGAATTCGTTGCGTGGTGTTGTTGCCGCAAAATGCCATCGCGCTAGGCAAATTGGCGCAGGCGTTGGTGGAAGGTGCGACGGTTTTGGCGGTGGAAGGAAATTTTGACGACGCTTTAAAAATCGTCAGAGATTTGTGTGGTAAACATCCCATCGCGTTATTAAATTCGTTGAATCCGTATCGCCTGGAAGGGCAGAAAACCGGCGCGTTTGAGGTGTGCGACGCATTGGGCAAAGCGCCGGATTTCCACGCGATCCCAGTGGGAAATGCGGGGAATATTACGGCGTATTGGAAAGGCTACAACGAATATTATGCCCAAAATCGTATTAACGAATTACCCAAAATGTTGGGATTCCAGGCTGAAGGCGCGGCGCCGCTGGTATTGGGACATGACGTCGATAAACCCGAAACCGTCGCTACCGCAATCCGCATCGGCCGTCCGGCGCGCGGCGATCAGGCGATTCAGGCGCGTGACGACAGCGGCGGATTGATTCACAGCGTTCCGGATTCTGAAATTCTGCAAGCGCAAAAGCTGATGGCCGCCAGCAGCGGCATTTTCGGCGAGCCCGCCAGCGCCGCACCGATTGCGGGAATCACCAATTTAGCCGCACAAAAGTACTTTTCTCAGGCCCGCGCGGAATTGGGACGCAAGCCGGTTGTCGTCGCAACCGTCACCGGTCACGGCTTAAAAGATCCCAACACCGCCATCCAAATCGGCGGCGAGCCGCAAGTAGTTCCTGCCAACGAAGATGCTGTTTTGCGTGCCATGCAGTTGGGATAAAAGTACTTTTAGAGTGCGGCAGCATGAAACTATTTCGCCATTTTGCAAGTTACTTTTTTATAAGTTGTCTTGTATTTTGCGCGACTGTTTCAATGGCCGACGCGCAAAATGCGCGGCCGCAATATAATCTTCATCTTAAACTCGATTACGCGCATTTAACTTACGAAGGCAATCTGGAAATCACCGTTCCGGTTCCGCCTGGCGACCAGTTCAACGAGATTGATTTTCATCTCTACGCAAACGCGCCCGGCGTCACGCGCGCCGATGAAAAATTTCCTAATCTTGTCATTGAAAAAGTACTTTCGCAAGATGACGGAAATCTCACGTTCACGCAGGAGGGAACACTTTTAAAAGTACTTTTACCGGCACCCAAAAGTACTTTTGCCAAGTTGCAAATTTTCTGGCATGGCAAAGTTCCCACATTGCCAACTCCCACCAGCGCGCTAGCTGATTTGATGCCGAAGGATTTGGGAGATGTGCTCGGAGAAAAAACGCAAAAAGCAACTTATCGTGATTATGGATTATATTCTTTCCGCAATGGAATTTTGAGTTTGGGGACATATTGGTTTCCGATGCTGGCGCTGCGCTCTGATGGAAAATGGCAAGATGAAATCCCGACGGGTCCGGGCGATTTATCGGTTGCCGCCGCCAGTGATTATACAACTAGCATTGAAGTGATAAATGCACCTGCAAACATCAGTATTATTACTACGCAAGCTGGAGCGAAAACCAATTCTTTAAATTCGCAAATCACCGCCGCGCGCGATTTTCCTGTTATTATTGGCGAAAATTTTGATGCGCAAACGCGCGAAATCAAATTAGGCGCGCGCACAGTGCACGTTGCCAGTTGGGCGCGCGCTACTAATGCGGCAAAGTCGGCGGAAGTATTGGATATCGCTGCGCATGCTTTGCAGATTTATTCCAAACGATTTGGCGATTATCCGTATGATTATTTTACTGTCGTGCAAGGTCCGCTTAGCAGTGGCGCGGGTGGCGCGGAATTTTCCGGCCTGGCGATCATCGCGCAGGCGTTATATGGCGATATTGATCGAGAAATGGCTTCCATGTTTGGCTCGGCGGGAATGGGTTCTCCTGCTTCGGTTGGGTTGTTGATGAAACAACAATTAGATGCCGTGAAATCATTATTGGAAACGTCGGTGGCACACGAAACCGGTCATCAATGGTGGTCGATCGGCGTGAGCAGTGATGCGCGGCGTGATCCCTGGCTGGATGAAAGTCTGACTAATTATTGCGCCATGCTGTATTACAAAGATCGCTATGGCGCGGAAAAATATACGCAAATGGTCAATACTAATTTGAGCCAAAGTTACCAAATGGCGCGAATGCTGGGATTTCCCGACGCGAAAGTGGGCGGCGCAACGGATCAATTTGACAGCGATTTGCAATATGGCGCGGTTGTTTATGGTAAAGGAGCGTTGTATTATCAGGCGTTGAACCAATTAATGGGCGACGACAAATTTGACGCGGCGCTACAAAAGTACTTTTCTTTATATCACGGTAAAATGGCGAGTGACGCGGATTTAATCCAAATATTCAAAACCGTCGATCCCGAGCAAAGTGGCAAGATTGGAAATTTATATCAGCATTGGATTTGGCAGTTGCACGGCGATGAAGATATTGGCATGTTGTCAATTTCGGATTTGCTGGGTGGACAGTAATTATGAAGTAAATAGATTTTATGTTAAAGTACCATCAATTGAGGTAAAACTATATCTATGAAGCTAAAACGGGCGTCGATTGCGGGAGTTGCGGTTGTCATTGGAGCGGGAATTTTGGCGGGGCCTCGCGTTATCGCTTGGGCACAAACCTTGGCGGGGACGGCTGCCGCTGGCGCCGCTGGCGCCACATTGGGCGCGGCTGGCGGTGCGGGATTGCTCTCACCGTCTCAGTATGCGAAAAAGGCTACAGATGCTGGGAAGAAAACCAATGCGGCTGCTCGAAATGCGATGCCAGGCGACGATGCCGGCCAACCGAGTATGCCGGATGTTTCCATGCAGGCTCAGCAACCAAAAACGCCATCCGTGCAGCCGGAGCGATGGGGGCATGAAAATGGCGAACAGATGTTACATCAATTGACCAGCCATCGTCATGTAACTTATTCTCCTGGCAAAGTAGGAAAACACCGCAGACATCAAAAAGTGTTGGCCAAATATATCAAACCTGCGCGTGGCTGGCTGGGTTATTATCTTCCCGCTGATCGTTATAAAGTTACTTCGCACGTTTGGAAATACACCACTACACCCAACGACAAGTTTTATTATGATCCATGGGTTCTCGCGACAAAACATCGTCCTGCCGGACAGGTTATCGGTTTCAACAGTTGGCAAGATGCGATGGTTGCGGGCTATCGTCCAGATCCTGTAAGTTTGCCTGCGCCGGGACGCCAGCTGGCAATTTTGGCGTCATATTCTCAGGGCGATATGATGCAAAAGTTCATCGAATTTACTTATGCCGGACAAATAAATCCCACCGTTTTTGATGAAGACTTCAAGTATGTCAGTCGTGTTGCACACGCCGTGAAGTCCAGCAGCCATTGGAGTTATTTGCTGGATCCCACAGTGAATCAGGCAATTGGCTCCACATTAGGCTTGACCAGTCCGCCGACACAGGTGGGAACCGTTCCCGTGCAGAAACAACAAGACGCGCAAGGTGATGCCGGAATGCCTGGTGATGCGGCTCCAGGCGCATTACCGCCAGCGGGAGATGCGGCCGCTCCGCCAGCACCATAAAAGTACTTTTGGGAAGAGATAATGAAAATCTTGAAAACCGGAATATTCGTTGTTGCCCTGGCCAGCTTTTTGGCGGCTCATAATGTTATAGCAAGCCCAGCCAAAGGAACGTCTGCGGAAGCAGCGGCGATTTTAAAGAATCATCCTCCCGCGGGTTGGATTAGTCATTATCTCGGCGATGACCGCTACAAGATCGCCGGTCATGTTTGGAAAGTAGTTTCCACACAGAATGATAAGTACTTTCATCGCCCCGATTGTCCCGAGATGTTGCACCAGTCGGCGAATATTGTCATTGGTTTTCCGTCAGCAGCCAGCGCCATGGAAGCGGGATATTTGCCCGACCCACATTGCAATCCCGTAGATTCTGCCACCTCGATAAATCTCGGAGGCCCTGTCTCCACTCATGCTCAACAGATTCGCCTTTCGGATGGATCGACGGTGACATTGCCGGCTGGATGGCGAAAGGTGCAATCGCAAAAGATCAACGCAAAATACATTTCCGCAACAATCGATTCATTTGCTCCCGGTAAATCACTGGACAGCGGCGCGGCGATCATTACTTTTGATATGCCGGGAGGCAGTTCAGAAACATTAACTGCTGCGAAGGCAAGAGAATACATGACCATGTATAACCATTCGGGGTACGTCAACAGTGCTATTCCGCGCACCAAGAAAGATGTGAATGTGCGCGACGTGACTTACAAGGGAATGCAAGGCGTAGAGATGACGCCGAAAACCAAGTCCGGTGGGGATGCGATTGTCTATTTGGTGAAAAAGGGTTCGCGGCTCTACATGATTATGGCTGCCGGCGACAAAGGCATTCCGGCTGGTGCGAAAACAATTCTCAATTCCTATCAGCCGCGCTAAAAGTACTTTTGCGAATTGCAAATTACTGCTAAACTTTGCGCGCCATGAATCAGGAAATCAATC
>Ga0164242_10009032_pt1 | contig 10787 bp, 7 predicted proteins | sample OricomgcompostMG_FD_108783 | JGI IMG/M metagenome (GOLD analysis project Ga0164242, IMG submission 108783) | Miracle-Growth compost microbial communities from Emeryville, California, USA - Original compost - Miracle growth compost (MG) ... | reverse complement strand
GGCGCCGGCCGAGGTGCTGGTGGGCACAATGTATTCGGGCAGCTGGCCCATGCCCACCGGGGCCAGCTACTCGGGCCGGCTGGTGGCCGACGCCGGCGGCAGCTATCCCTGGCTGGCCGACGACGGCGCCGAGACCCGGCAGCTGAATTTCGAGTCGGTGTACACCCGGGCCGGGAACGCACCGCTGTGGCTGGTCACCGACGCTTGGGAAACGCTCGACGACGCGGTGGCCCGCGACAGCCGGTACGGCGAACTGACCGCGGTGCGCACCGGGCAGGTGTGGTCGGCGACCAAGGCGATGACACCCGGGGGCGGCAACCTGTATTGGGAACGGGGCACGGCGCGACCGGATCTGCTGCTCGGCGACCTGATCGCGATCCTGCACCCGCAGCTCGCCCCGGGCCACTCCTTCGAGTTCTACCGTCAGGTGCAGCGATGACGACGAGACCGCCGCGCACCACGCTGGTGCTGGCCGGGCTGGGGGCCGCGGTGCTGGCGCTGGCCCTGCTGGGTCTGGCGCTGGGTCCGGTGCGGGTGCCGCTGGCCGACACCGTCCGGGTGCTGTTCGGCGCCCAGCCGTCGGATGCGCGCTGGCAGGTGATCGTGACGAGCATGCGGCTGCCGCGAGTGCTCACCGCGCTGGCCGCCGGGGCTGCCCTGGGGGTCGCCGGCCTGCAGCTGCAGACCCTGTTCCGCAACACCCTGGCCGACCCCTACATCCTCGGGGTCAGCTCCGGGGCCAGCCTCGGTGTGGCGCTGGTGGTGTTGGCCGGCGGTGCGGCCGGTTTCAGCACCGCCGGGGCCAGCCGGACCGGTCAGGTCGTCGCGGCAGCCGTGGGCGCCGCGGCGATGCTGGCGTTGGTGCTGGGCCTCTCCCGCTGGACCCGCTCGGCGGCGACGCTGCTGTTGATCGGGGTGATGCTGGGTGCGGCCAGCACCGCGCTGGTGAGTCTGGCGCTGGTCTACTCCGATCCGCAGCGGGTGCAGCAATACCTGCTGTGGGGGCTGGGCAGTTTCGCCGCGACCGGCTGGGCCGATCTGCGGTTGCTGCTGCCGCTGGTGGCCGTCGGACTGGTCACCGCAGCGATGACGATTCGGCCGCTCAACGCGCTGCTGCTCGGTGAGAGTTACGCGGCCACAATGGGTATCAACGTGCACCGGGCCCGTATCGTCACGGTCGCCTCGGCGTCGCTGCTGGCGGGGGTGACGACCGCGTTCTGCGGGCCGATCGCGTTTCTCGGGCTGGTGGTGCCGCACGTGGCGCGCGTCGCCGTGGGCACCTCGGATCACCGGGTGGTGCTGCCGACGGTGGTGCTGCTGGGTGCGGTCGCCGCGCTGGGGTGCGGCATCGTCAGCCAGGTGCCCGACAGCAACCTGGTCATCCCGATCAATGCCGTCACCGCGCTGGTGGGGGCGCCGGTGGTGATCGCGGTGCTGTTGCGGGCCCGCCGCGGGTCGGGGATGCCGTCATGACGCCCCCAACAGCGGCCGTGCAGCTGGCCGACCTGACGATCGGCTACCGCCATCGGCGCCGATCGACCACCGTGGCGACCGGCCTGAATGCCCGGGCCCGCTGCGGTGAGCTCACCGTGCTGATCGGCCCCAACGGCGCCGGTAAGTCCACCCTGATCCGCACGCTGGCCGGGCTGCAGCCCGCGCTGGGCGGCCGGGTGCTACTCGACGGCGCTGACCTGACCGGGCTGCCGCGCGACGAGCTGGCCCGTCGGGTCGCGGTGGTGTTGACCGGGCGAATCGACCCGGGCCTGCTGTCGGCCCGGGCGCTGGTCGGGCTGGGCCGCATCCCGCACCTGGGCCTGGGCGCCCGGCTGCGCCCCGAAGACGACGAGATCATCGACTGGGCACTGCGAGCGACCGGCGCGCAGCATCTGGCCGCGCGGCCGGCGTCCGAATTGTCCGACGGGGAATGCCAGCGGGTGCTGACCGCACGCGCCCTGGCGCAGCAGCCGGGCCTGTTGATCCTCGACGAGCCGACCGCGTTCCTGGACGTGTCCTCGCGGGCCGGATTGTTCGGTTTGCTCCGTGAGCTGGCCCGTGACCAGCAGCTGGCGGTGGTGCTCAGCACTCACGACCTGGAGTTGGCGCTGCGCGTGGCCGATCGGGTGTGGCTGCTGGATCCCGCGGGAACGCTGGTGGACACCGTGGGTGAGGAGCTGATGTTGTCCGGGCGCATCGCGGCGATGTTCGACACCGACACGCTGCGCTTTGACCCGGCCAGCGGCATGTTCGCGTTCGGCGCCGCCGGCGGTGCGCGCCGATCCGCCCGCGTTGACGCCGACGAGGCGTTGCGTGCCGCACTGACCCGGGTGCTGTCGCGGGAGGGCTGGGACGTCCGCGAACCCGCCGAAATCATGGTCAGCGCAACCGCTCCCGATGCGGTCGCACTGCGCACCGCGCCGTCGACCGCCCGCACGGCGCTACGTGACCTGCCACAGCTGCTGCGCTCCCTTCCCGCCGAACCGCACCGCCGCTTGGCGCCCCAGGATCAGGTGGTGTCGGCGCTGGCCGACTTGTCTACCGTCAGCCCGTATTTCGCGGTGTCCACCGGAACCTTAGACGGCGACTGGCGCCCGGTCACGCGGCTCTACAGCGATCAAATGATGCTCGCCCGAGCTGTCGGCAACGTCGGGCAGCGCATCGGAGCATCCGATCACCGGGTTGCAGCGTCGACCTTCTTCCTCGGATTCGCCGCCCGGCTGTGGTCGATCGGACTGGGCGCACTCGCCGAGCACGGGCTCTTGCTGGATCTGGACCCTGATCACCTGTGGTACAACGAATCCGGCGGCACGGTTCGGCTGCACCTACCGGAGCCGATGGGCTGGCACGGCGACGGCCTGGACACGCTACTGGCCGAGACAGTCCTGGGCCGACACCTGACCCCGCTGGCCGCTGCGCTGCGGCGGCTCGGTCCGATCTCGGAGAAGCTGCTGTACGGAAATGCCGCCTCCGCCGCTCTCGGTGCGGCTCGCGCCCTGGCCACCGAGTCGGGCTGGGGTCTGGCCCGCGACGTGTGCGAAGACGAACGGCTCTCCGGCGCAATCCGTTTCAACGGCGCTCACACCGACTACCGGCGCACCACCTGCTGCCTGTTCTACCGCACTCCCGGCGGCGGGCTGTGCGTCGACTGCGCCTTGGACCACAAACCCGAAATCCCGAGGAACAGGAAGGCACCCACATGACCGAGAACACCGTCGTCGCCGATCCTCCGATCGTCGACACCGAAGACCGTGGCCGCGAACAACTGTGGCCGTTGCCCACCGATCAGCAGAGCCTGCTGGAGCTGCTGCACCTGTGCTTCGACGAGTACTGGGACGAGATCTGGTTCGGCATCATCATGCAGGGCGCCGCCTGGGAGGTCGCCGCTCCCAACGCACCTCGCAAGATCGCGATGCTCGACGGGTATGCCACCGTCGATTTCGGCCGCTGGCACTTTCACCTGTGCATCGGCAAGCACCGGGCCAGCGGCTCGGAGCTGGGCCGGATTCGCCGCTGCAGCCGCGCCGAGCTGTACCGGCGAATCGGCAAGGACGGCAACCCGATGTCGTGGGGGGTGCGGCTGTTCAACGGGCGCGACGAGCAGATGATGACGATCATGCTGCCGAACCCCTTCCTCACCAACGACCAGCAGATGCGCGAGGAGCCCGAGTGGGGCCAGCTGGAACTCTGGGACAAGTTGCGCGCGAAGTACCTGGGCCTGGGCCCGGACCCGTTGGACCGCAGCGGGAATCGGATTCGCTGCGGCGGCTAGCGCCGCTGCCAAGCGCGGCGGTGCCGGGCGCCGCCGCCAGGTCAGTCCGGGTCCGCCGGCCAGGTGTTCGGCATCATCGGGCTGACCGCGCCGCCGCCGAACCCGTCGTCGGCCAGTGCGGTCAGCCCGGCCGGACGCGCAGTGGTCACCCGCCGCGTGGCGCCGGCGAAACCGTGCGAACCGGTGCCCCGATCCGAGGGCAGCGCCGCAGCGGGCTCAGGCTCCAAATCCATGTACTCGTGCCCGCGACCCAGCATGCCGACCTTGGCCCGACGCCGGCGGCGTTGGGGCGCAGCCTGTTCCGCTGATTCGGTGGCGGGGACGTCGGCGCTGTCCGGTTTCGGTACCGGCTTCTTACGGGCGCTGGTTCCCGAGGCTCGTCGAGCACCCATGTCCAGGCCGCCGACCAGGTACATGTAGGCCGGCATGGTCACCGAGGGCGGCCCGGCCGGTGTCGGCGGCGGCGCGCTGGGCGGCGGGGCGGCGGCTGCGGCGGGTGCGGCCGGCGGTGCCGGGGTCGGTGACGGGGCCGGTGCGGGAGCCGGTGCCGGTGCCGGCGGCTGGGCCATCACCAGCCCGGGCGGCGGAGAGGCGGGCGGGGGCGGCGCGGCGGCCACCGCGTGATGTGCCAGCGCCCCGATCCCCAGACCGCCGATCACCCCGGCCGGAGCCAGCACGGACGTGGCGGCAAGCGCCGGTAACAGCGCCGGGATCAGCGCCGTCTGGGTGATCAGGTAGTTGAGCGCCTGGATGGTGTTGCCGATCGTCGCGGTGACGATCTCGACCATCGCCAGCGGTACCACCAGGCCCAGGCCCTGCGGATTGAACAGCGCGGTGTACATGATCGCGATCAGGTCGTCGATGATGACGATGCTGGTGAACGCGAAGTAGGACCCCGGGTCCAGCGGCACCGAGAAGATGTAGGCCAGGTTCGCCGGATTGAAGAAGCTCAGCGGGTTGCCGGTCCACGCCAGCCACGACCCGGGCACGCCGGGTGGCGGCAGCATCGGCGATCCGGCCTGCAGGGCGGCGAAGAACTTGGCCAGCGGGTCCGCCAGACCGGTGAAGCCGATCTTGTTGAAGAACTCGGTCAGCTGCGCATACAGCGGGTATTGGCCGCTGTCGGGATAGGGCGGATGCGGGACAAGGCTTTCCAGCCATTTGGCGAAGTCGAGGAACCACTGCGGCGGCTGCGGGGCCGACGCGTCGGCGCTCCCGGGCGCTTTGAGCACCGCGGGCGCCGGCTCGGTCTGCGGGGCCGCGGCCACCGCGGTGCTCGCCGTCGCCTGATAGACCGTCATCACGGTGGCGGCCTGCAGCCACATCCGCGCGTAGTCGGCCTCGTTCAGGGCGATCGGAATCGTGTTGATACCAAAGAAATTGGTGCCCACCAGCACCCCGTGGGTGGCGTGGTTGGCGGCCAGTTCGGCCAGCGTCGGCATCGCCGCCAGCGCGCTGGTGTAGGCCGCCGCCGCGCTCTGGTGCTGCGTGGCCGTCACGGTCGCATCCCCACCGGCCCGCAGCAGCCACGCCAGATAGGGCGCGTTGGCGGCCACGAACGCCTCCGCCGACGGGCCCTGCCACGCGCCGGCCTGCACCGCGGCCAACACGGTGGTCAGTTCGTCGGCGATCGCCGTGTACTCGACGGCCAGGGCGCTCCAAGCCGCCGCGGAGGCCAGCAGCGGGCCGGCTCCGGGGCCGGCGGACAACAGGGACGAATGGATCTCAGGGGGCGACGCCACCCAGATAGGCGCAGTCAAGGTGATCAGCTCTCTCGGGGTACACCGCCCCGGGTCGCAGGACGCGACGATGTGAGTGTCCTGACTCTCGGATCACCGCTCGCCTCGCCTTCCAACTCCACCTGGAGCCGTGGCTGTTGAGGGTCGCTCCCCGATCACAGTGGCGGGACCGTGCCGGATTCACACCGGCTTCCTGCACCATCGTTGCCTTACCGGCGCATTATCGCACGGCCGCCGAGCCTCGCCGGTCGCCGTGCGCGGCTAGACGCTGGACCGCCCGGGGCCGCGCACTGCAGCGGCGACCGCATCGGCGAGCGGGTCGATATCGGCGGGCGCCAGCTCGGCGATGGTGACCCGCAGGCCCGGAGCGCACCGGATCCGGAACCGCGCCCCCGGTGCCGCCGCCCAGCCCGCCGCAAACAGCGCCGTCATGGCCACCGCCTCGTCGGGCACCGGGACCCACACGTTGAGCCCGGACCGGCCGTGCGCCACCACATCTCGGGCGGCCAGCGCCGCGCACAGCCCGGCGCGGGCGGCGCCGTAGGCGCTTTCGGCGTCGGCCACCTGCCGGGCCACCGCGGGGTCGCGCCACAGCCCGACCGTCAGATTCTGCAGTAGGTGACTGACCCAGCCCGGCCCCAGCCGCAGCCGGCCGGCCACCCGTTCCACGGTGCGCTGATCCCCGGCCAGCACCGCCAGGCGCAGATCCGGACCGTAGGCCTTGGCCGCCGACCGGATGAACGCCCAGCGCCGGCTCACCCCAGCCAGTGTGTGCAGCGGCACGCCGGCGATAGCCGCACAGTGGTCGTCTTCGATGAGCAGCACATCGGATCCGTCCAGCAGAGCCCGCAGGTCATCTGCGCGGTCAGCGGAAACCGCTGCACCGGTGGGATTCTGGGCGCGGCTGGTCACCACCACCGCACGCACCCCGCGTCCCAGCGCGCGGGCCAGATCGGCGGGCAGCGGACCGTCGTCGTCGACCCCGACCGGTTCGGGGACGAGCCCCAGCGCAGCAAGCAGGTCAATCAGGTTGGGCCATCCCGGGTCTTCGACGGCCACCCGGTCACCGGGGCGCAGGTGAGCAGCGAGCACCCGCTCGATGCCGTCCAGCGCTCCGGAGGTGGCCGCGAGGTGGTCGGCCGGCACCCCGTCGGCGGCCAGTTCGGCCGCGGCAAGCTCGGCCAACGCGGGCGTGATCGGCGGATCCCCGTAGAGCACCACTGGCCCGGGCGCTACCGAAATCGCGGGCAACAGTGCAGGATTCGGGTTTCCGGTGGAAAGGTCCCGCACGCCCGGAGGTACCGCGAGCCCACGCAACGAGCGCGGTGTGGTCGCCGGCCGGTCGCGCACCCGGGTGCCGCGGCGGCCCGCGCTCTCAACGGCGCCGCGGTCACGCAATAACCGGTAGGCGGCGGCCACCGTGTTCGGGTTCACCCCGAGCTGCTGCGCCAGCTCGCGAATCGCCGGCAACGTGGCCCCGGGCGCCAGTGCGCCGGCGGCGATGCCCTCTTCGACGCTGGCCGCGATCGCCTCGGCACCGCCACCGCTGATCCTGTATTGTACTGGCACAGCCCTAATATTGCACTAGTACATTAACGGAGGCAAGCCCGTGACCTACGCGCCGACACCGCAGACCATCCCCACCCGCTACCGGGAACGGGCCCGCTACGACCGCGACACCGTGCACCGCATCCTGGACGAGGCCCTGATCTGCCATCTGGGTTATGCCCGCGAGGGCCATCCGGTGGTGCTGCCCACCACCCATGCCCGGGTCGACGAGACGCTGTATCTGCACGGCTCCACCGGCAGCGGCCCGGTGCTGGCCGCCGGCCCCGCCGGTCTGCCGGTCTGCGTCACCGCCACCCTGGTCGACGGGCTGGTGTTGGCCCGCTCGGCGCTGCACCACTCGATGGCCTACCGCTCGGTGGTTGTCATCGGAAACGCCCGGCTGGTCGAGGACGACGCCGAGAAGCGCCTCGGGCTGGATGCGCTGCTCGATCACGTCGCGCCCGGACGGTCCACCGACGCCCGGCCACCCAACCGCCGGGAGCTGGCCGCAACGGCCGTTCTGGCCCTCGACCTCGTCAAAGTGTCCGCCTCGGTGCGTGACGGCGGCCCCAACGACGAACCCGAGGACATCGCGTTGCCGCACTGGGCCGGCGTGGTTCCGCTGCGCCTGGAGGCCGGGCCGCCGGAGCCGGCCGCCGACCTTGACCCGGCCATCGCGCTGCCGTCTTACCTGGAGTCCTACCGCAGGCCGCGCTGATACTCCGGCATCCAGGTGCGCGGCGTCATCGGCGTGGTGGCCCCGCCGCCGAAGGCGTCTCCGGACAGCGCGGTCAGCCCGCTCGGCAGCACCGGTTCTTCGAGGTCCATGTACTCATAGCCGCGGCCGAGCAGGTCGGCCTTCGCCTTGCGGCGCCGGCGCGCCCTGGTGTTCTCCTCTGCGGCAACGGTTTCCGCGGGCGCCTCGGCGGTGTCGGGTTCGGGTGCTGTGCGACGGCGCACGCTGGTCCCGGCCGCCCGGCGGGCCTGCTGGCCCAGGCCGGCGACCATATACATGGCGGACAGGCCCTCCACTGGAGACAGCGGCGGCGCGGGCGGCGGCGGTGGGGACCCGGGTGCGGCCGGCAGCGGCGCCGGGGCGGGAGCCGGTGCCGCTGCGGGCGCCGGCGCGGGCGCCGGGACCGGTGGGGTGGGCGCCACCGTCAGCCCGGCGAACGGCGGCGGCGCCGGGGCCAGCGGCACCGGAACGGCGTGCAGACCGGCCAGGCCGGACAGCCCCGCCAGCCCGGCCAGCGGCGCGGCGGCCAGCGGCGCCAGCGCGGTGGTCAGCATCGGCAGCACCATCGGGATCAGCACCACCGCCTGCTCCAGCAGCGTCTTGAGCAGGGCGATCACGTCGGTGATGATGGTGCCGATCGCCTCGACGGCGGTGAACAACAGCGTCGAGGCGATGGTGCCGGGATTGCCGGAGGCAAACGCCGCGGTGAGGTCGGCGGCGATGAACGCGAACGTCTGCGACAGGTAGGCGGCGAACGAGCCGAAGTCCATCGGGTAGCCCAGTGCGAACGCGATGTTGTAGGGACTCAAGAAGCTCAACGGGTTTCCGGTGATCGTCAGCCAGGGGTCGAACCCGGCGAAGATCGACTGGAAGTAGGAGTTGCTGGCCAGTTCGTTGATCATCGGCTGCAACACGTTGTTGTAGAAGTCGGTGTAGCCGCTGTTCTGCAGCCACTCCATGATGTCGTTCTGGCGGTCCGGCGGCAGCTGCGGCTGGCTGGAGTCGGCTGATCCGACTTTGGCGATCTGCGGCGCCGCGACCGTCTGCGGACTCGACGCCACCGCCGCCCCGGCCACCGCCTGATAGGTGGCCATCACGGTGGCGGCCTGGATCCACATCCGGCCGTAGTCGGCCTCATTCACAGCGATCGGGATGGTGTTGACACCGAAGAAGTTGGTGGCGACCAGCACCGCATGGGTGGCGTGGTTGGCCGCCAATTCAGCCAGTGTCGGCATCGCCGCCAGGGCGCTGGTGTAGGCCGTGGCCGCGGTCTGCTGCTGGGCCGCGATCGCCGCGCTGGTGGCACCGGCCTGGGTCAGCCAGGCCAGATACGGCGCGTTGGCCGCCGCGTACGCCTCGGCGGACGGGCCCTGCCACGCCCCGGTCTGCACCGCAGCCAGCAGCGCCGCCAGTTCGTCGGCGATCTCGGTGTATTCGGTGCTCAGCGCCGTCCACGCCGCCGCCGAGGCCAACAGCGGACCGGCGCCGGGGCCGGCCGATAGCAACGTCGAGTGGACTTCCGGTGGAGAGGCGATCCACATCGGCGCCGTCACGTTTGCCAGCTCTCTGGGGTCCCCGCCCCGAATCGCAGGATGCGACGACGTGAGTGTCTGGCTCTCGGGTGAAGCTCATTCCCCCGATCACAGTGGCGGGACCGCTCCGGAATTGAAGCGGCGGTTCCAGCTTCGCTGAACCGCCGGATTCGCACCGGCTTCCTACATCGTCGTCGCCTTACCGGCGCATTGTCGCACGCTAGCCCCCGCTCAGCGTGAAGTTGGGCTCACTCTCGCGCTCGAACGTGAAGCTGTCTTCACGTTCGGCCGGGGGTCAGGCGCTCCGGACGTCAGGCCTTGGCGTCGATCGCGGCGTTCAGCGTCGGGCTGGGCCGCATCACCGCCGCCGTCATGTCGTGGTCGGGCGCGTAGTAGCCGCCGATGTCCACCGGCTTGCCCTGCACCACGGTCAGTTCGTTGAGAATGACGTCCTGGTTCTTGGTCAGCGCATCCGCCACCGCGGCGAAGTGCTTGGCCAGCGCGGGATCCTCGGTCTGCGCGGCGAGTTCCTCGGCCCAGTACTTGGCCAGGAAGAACTGGCTGCCGCGGTTGTCGAGCTCACCGGTCTTGCGCGACGGGCTCTTGTTGTCGTCGAGCAGCTTGCCGATCGCCGCATCCAGCGTCGAACCCAGGATCTTGGCGCCCACATTGCCGGTCTTGACGCCCAGGTCGTCGAAACTTGCTGCCAGGGCAAGGAATTCGCCGAGCGAATCCCAGCGCAGGTGGTTCTCCTCCACCAGCTGCTTGACGTGCTTGGGCGCGGAGCCACCCGCCCCGGTCTCGTACATGCCGCCGCCGGCCATCAGCGGCACGATCGACAGCATCTTGGCGCTGGTGCCCAACTCCAGGATCGGGAACAGGTCGGTGAGGTAGTCGCGCAGGATGTTGCCGGTGGCGGCGATGGTGTCCTGACCGCGGATCAGCCGCTCCAGGGTGTAGCGCATGGCCCACACCTGCGGCATGATCTGGATCTCCAGGCCCTCGGTGTCGTAGTCCTTGAGGTAGGCCTTGACCTTCTTGCGCAGCTCCGCCTCGTGCGGACGCTCGGTGTCGAGCCAGAACACCACCGTCATGCCGGAGGCCTTCGCCCGCTGCACGGCCAGCTTCACCCAGTCCCGGATGGCGGCGTCGGTGACCCGGCACAGCCGCCAGATGTCGCCGGCCTCCACGTTCTGGCTCATCAGCACCTCACCGGTGGCCAGGTCGACGACGTCGGCGACGCCGGCCTCGGGAACCTCGAACGTCTTGTCGTGGCTGCCGTACTCCTCGGCCTTCTGCGCCATCAACCCGACGTTGGGGACGGTGCCCATGGTGGCCGGGTCGAACTGGCCGTGGGTCTTGCAGAAGTTGATCAGCTCCTGATAGATGCGGGCGAAGGTGGACTCGGGGTTGACGGCCTTGGTGTCCTTCTGCCGCCCGTCGGCGCCGTACATCTTGCCGCCGGC
>Ga0164242_10009031_pt1 | contig 10787 bp, 9 predicted proteins | sample OricomgcompostMG_FD_108783 | JGI IMG/M metagenome (GOLD analysis project Ga0164242, IMG submission 108783) | Miracle-Growth compost microbial communities from Emeryville, California, USA - Original compost - Miracle growth compost (MG) ... | reverse complement strand
CGCCTTGTTGACCTCCTCGCGCCCGTAGAGGCGCAGGGAAACACCCCACCAGCCGATGTTGAACTTCTTGCGGATCGCATCGATCACGCTGTCGTCCAGCGCGCCGGGTTTGTCGGTCCATTCCTTACGCGTGGTGAGGACGGCGGCGGCGCGCAGCCAGTTGCCGATGCTCGGGCTTTGCTGGAGCAGCCGCTCGCGCCTGAGGGGCCCGATGGTGTCGACCATCGCCTTAAGGTCCTCGGGCCTGTCGAACTCGACGTCCATGCCCATCAGGCTCTCGGGCTCCGGCATCAGCCACACGTTGGCCTTGGTGACGATGCCGAAGTTCGACTGGACGAACATCTGGTCCCACCCCGGGCCGAAGCCGAACGGATAGAGGCCCCAGGTCGGCGCCTTGGAGAACGCGCCCATCCCGGTGCGGACGACCTCGCCGGTCGGCAGCACCACTTCCATGCCGCAGAAGTTCTTGGTGTTCTCGCCATAGGGCGTGTAGCCGACGCCGCGATCGAGCGCGTTGCCGATCACCGACCCCCACGAGTTGCCGGGGGTCGAGAGCCAGAACGGCAGGTTGTGCTGCTGCAGGTAATCGTAGAGGTCGTAGAACCCGACGCCCGGCTCCAGCGTGACGACGCCGTTGGCTTCGTCGAACTCGATTTTCTTCATCCGCGACAGATCGAGCACCACGCTGCCGGCCAGTTCCGGCGCCGAGGTGCCATAGCCGAGGTTCTTGCCGCGGCTGATCGGCCACAGCGGCAGACGGAACTGGTTGGCGATCTTCACCGCCGCCTGCACTTCCTCGACCGACGTCGGCGCAACGGCGCCGGACGGGTGATGCAGCGCGTCGTCGAGCGCGAATTTGTCCTGGTAGCCGGCGCGGTCGATGTCCTCGAAGAACACCTTGTCGGCGCCCAACGCGGCTTCGAACGCCTTCTGCGCCTGGCTCAGCTTGGCGGCGGTGAAATTCGGCGGAAGGGGAATGTCTGCCATTATAACTCTCTATTCTTTCGTCATTGCGAGCGGCCGAAGGCCGCGCGGCAATCCAGGACGGCACAGAACCGCTCCTGGATTGCTTCGCTTCGCTCGCAATGACGAGGTGAAGTCATGACCTGGAGCCCCACTTGGTGCGGGCGGGCGGGCGGGCGCCGGCATCGAGGCGGACCACCTCGCCGTTGATCAGCGGCGTGCGGATGAGGAATTCGGCGACCGCGGCGTATTCGTCGGCGGTGCCGGCGCGCCTGGGAAACTCATTGCCCTCGATCAGCTCGTCGAGGAAGGGCGGCGGCAGACCGGCGACCATCGGCGTGTCCATCAGACCGGGCGCGACGGCGTTCACCCGGATGCCATGCCGCGAGAGGTCGCGGGCCCAGACCAGCGTCAGCGCCGCCAGCGCCGCCTTGGCCGCGGTGTAGGCGCTCATGCCTTCCTGGCCTTCGAAGCTGGCGATGGAGCAGGTGTTGATTATCACCCCCCGTTCCTCGTCCGGTCCGCTCGGCTTGTTGCCGATCATCCGGTGCGCGACATGCGCGGCCACTTGCGTGGCACCGACCAGGTTGACGCCGATGACCTTGCGAAACTGGCCCATGTCGCACGGTCCCTCGGGTGTCGCCACGGCGCCGAGCCCGCCGATGCCGGCGTTGTTGAGCAACATGTGGATCTCGCCGTAGCGATCGGCGACCCGCTGGACGGCGGCCTTTACCGAAGCTTCGTCGCCAACATCGCACTCGACGAAGTCCGCGCCCGCGGGCGGCTGGCCGCTCAGGTCGAGCGACACCACCGTAGCGCCGGCGCGCAACAGCCGGTGCACCCCGCCCTCGCCCAGTCCCGAATTGCCGCCAGTGACGATGGCGACCTTGCCGCTCGGATCCACTATTCTCTCCCGCCGCACCAGCGCGACTTTAACGCTCGTTACTTTTCAGCTAGCACCCGCCGGAGTCAAGCGCACCCGCGATTTCGTCATTGCGAGGAGCGAAGCGACGCGGCAATCCAGGAGCGGATCGCATGATGCCCTGGATTGCCGCGGGGCCTTACGGCCCCTCGCAATGACGAGGGAGAGGGGACGACGATTGCCGACAAGGGCTGATCTTTACGCGGCGCTCGACCGCTATTGCGACGCGCTGCTGGCGCGCGATCCCGCGCGAATCGAGTGGGCGGGCGACGTGCTCGTGACCGAGAACAACGTCGCCCTGGAACCGGGCGACGGGCTGTGGGGCACGATCACCGGCCTCGGCCCCTACGACTTGCGCTTCGCTGATGTGAAGACCGGGCAAATCGGCCTGTTCACCACCGTGACCGAAACGCGCGACACCTCCGGCGCCTGCATCCGGCTCGGCCTGCGCGGCGATGCCGTGGCCGAAGTGGAAACCATCGTCGTGCGGCAGGCCGATGAGGCGCTCGTCTTTCCGAATCCGAGATTCGAAAACAAGCCGGTGATGGAAGCCCTCGTGCCCGAAGCCGAACGCTCCACCCGCGCCGAATTGATCGCGCTGGCCGACGGCTACTTTTCGACGCTCCAGCTCAACGACGGTACGATCCGCACGAAATTCCACCCCGGCTGCAACCGGGTCGAGAACGGCGTGCAGACGACCAACAATCCCGAGTTCTTCGTCCCTGTGGCGCACCTTCCGTGCGAGGAGCAGTTCCGCCAGGGCAACTACCGCTACGACGACCGTCTGCGCGGTCGCCGCTTTCCGCTGGTGGACGAGGAGCGCGGGATCGTCCTCGCGCACGGCTTCATCGACCATCGCGGCGTGCTCGGAGACTACGAACTGACCGACGGCACAAAAGTCTCTAGTCCGATCCGCCGGCCGCACACGTTCTATCTGTCCGAGGCGTTCAAGATACGCCAGGGTGCGATCGAACAGATCGAGGCGAACTTCATCACCGTACCCTATCACATGCCCTCGCCGTGGGACGCGAGGAACAGACCATGAGACAGGGCATAAGACCGGCCGAGCAATCCCCCTCCCGCTTGCGGGAGGGGCTAGGGGAGGGTCAGTCTCCGACTTCGCACACACCCACCCCCGACCCCTCCCGCAAGCGGGAGGGGAGAAGCGCATGACCGGCCCACGCCGCATCGTCGCGCTCATCCTGGTCGCGGGGGTATTCATCCTCGATGGTTACGACATCAACGCGATGGCCCTCGCCGTGCCGCGGCTGCAGGAGCCGCTCGGGCTGGCGCCGGACCAGTTCGGGTGGGTCTTCTCGGCCCTGCTGATCGGCCTCGGCGCGGGTTCGGCGCTGATCGGCCCGCTCGGCGACCGACTCGGGCGTCGCCCGCTGATCGTGTTCGGCTGCCTGGCGATCGCTTGCGCCACGCTCGGCACCGCGACCGCCACGTCGCTCCACGCCTTCTTCGCCTGGCGGCTGCTGACCGGCCTCGGTCTCGGCGCAGCCCTGCCCAATTGCAGCGCGCTCTCGGCCGAGCTGGCGCCCGAGAACAAGCGGGCGACGATCATGGTGCTGGTTTCCGCCGGCATCTCGGGCGGAGCGCTGATTGCCGGGATGAGCGCGCCGAACCTGGTGGCGCTCGGCGGCTGGCCGGCGCTGTTCGTAGCGCCGGGCCTGTTCGCGGCAGTGGTGGGAATCGCGCTCGGCCTGGTGCTGACCAGGGAGTCTGACAAGCAGCCCATGGCCGCGCAGCCGCGCGCGGCGAAAGTCCCGCAATTGGAGCTGCTGCGCGCGCCGTGGCTGTTCCCCTTCGCGGTCTTCGCCGTCGCGCTGACGATGAACTCGGCGAATCTCTATCTGCTCAGCCAATGGATGCCGACGATCCTGCCGCACGCCGGCTTCACGCTCGACCAGGCGGCGCGGGTCTCCGGCCTGTCGCAAGGGGCTGGCATCGTGTTGGGCCTGGCGATGAGCTGGTGCGTCGATCATTGGCGGCCGGGCACGACGATGGTGACCGCTTATGCTCTCGTTACAGCAGCGCTGCTGCTGATGGGCCTGTCGATCATCGTCGGCCCCGGCGCCTGGACCGTGCTGCTGCTGGTGGCGATGGGCGGCGTCTCCGGCGGCGCGATGGCGTTCCCCGCTCTGACCGCCTACCTGTTCCCGCCGCGCCTGCTGTCTTCCGCCATCGGCTTGGGGGTTCTGGTCGCCCGCATCGGCGCGATCGCCGCCCCGCTGATCGGCGGCGCGATGCTCAAGGCCGGGGCGACGCCAAGCCAGTTCCTCCTCGCCGCGGCAGTGCCCGCCGTCCTCTGCGCGGTGGTCTGTCTCGGCTTGCCGGCGGCGCTCAAGGTAAGGGGCAGGCAGGCCGCCGCCTGATTTCTGTGCGGCTTCAGGAGGTCTTCCGCGGGCCCTTCACCACGGTGCCATCGGGCTGGGTCGCCTCGAAACCGGTAACCCGGCCGGATGCATCCGCGATAAAGCGTATCTCGCCGCCCGCGATGGGAACGAAAACGAGCGGGCTTTGCGCAATCATCGGAATGAGCGCGGCAAATCCGGGCGGCTGGAAATAGAGTCGATCTTCCTTCCGCACGAATTCGAATTCGATGGGCGTGCCAGCGATGACGTAGCGTCCGACAACTCCGTCGAGCTGTGCCACGCTCAATGCGACGCCCTTCTCCAAGGGTTCGACAACGAAATCGTCTTTGGGAGGCGCGGTAATGGTCTGGATCACGGTGTCGTTGCGATCTTGCGAGGCATCGAGCACCAACCGATCGATCCCCGCCGGAATATAGGTCAGGCGAACGACCCAAGGCGCGGTGAGATACTTCGGGTCGGTGACGGTCATTTCGTTTTCGATGCGCCCGGGCGCCACCAGACGAAGACGTTCGACGAAATGCGTCTGGTCCGACAGTGGCGGAGCAGCGATGTTGAACATAGGATCGAACCTGACATCGACGGTATCGATCACCAGTGTGTCGCCGTCCCAACAGCCGGTAGAATCGCCCCAGTTGGTCGGCCAGGCGTCCTCTTGGGGAGGATGGCCTCGTCCATCGGTATAGATGGTGCGAACTTCGCGATACTGGTTGATGATCGCCGTCTGGGCCGGCGAGACGACGAAGGTGAATTCCGAGAACGAATCCATCATCATCGGAAAGCCCCAGCCGCCTTGCTTGACGTTCGGGGCGGCCGCGCGCTTCAGCATCGCCCCCATGCGCGCCCAGCCCTCATCGTTCCACGGCGCGCTCAATCCGATGAGCTTGTATTCGACCCCGCCATTGCGGCCGCTCAGGCCTTGGTCGACGGCGTCGGCCCCTTCCACCGCCCAGACCCCGTTCCAGCCGGCCAGCGCGGCAAGATCCTTCGGCACGCAGGAGGTCGCCGCCGCCGCATGAGTTGGCTGCGCGGCGGCGAGCGCGGCGACGAGCGCGAAAAGCCCCGGGCGCCTGCTCATGCCGCGGCTCCGATCGGCTTGCCGTTCGCCCGCAGAGCCTGCACGACGTTCCCGCCCTTTTCGCCGTTGCGCAAGGGATGGATCGTCACCGTGATCCGCTCGCCGGGCTTCAGGGACGTTCGGCGCCAGCCAAGACGCATGAGATGGATCGGAGCGGTCATCTCCAGGCTCCATTCCACGTCCCGGCCCCGCTCGTCCTTCACGACGAGTTGGATAAAGCAATGCGGATTGGTCCACTGGAACTCGCGGACCGTGCCTACCAGCGTCTTCGTCACCATCTGGTCGAACATGGCGCCCGAATGATGCGCGTCGGCGCTTCCCGCGAACAGCAACGCTCCGGCGATGCCGATAGTCCAGTGCTTGCAATCCATGTTATCCTCCTAGCGCGGTCGAGGCCGGCTTGTCCGGACGGCGAGATGACGGACAAGCGCGGGGGAGAGAATGATGGAACACCGATCTTTTCCTGATGATTTCATAGGCCGCGGATTTTCTTCGTCTTTCCCGCGAGGACGCGGCGGCCGGAACGCGGCAGAGCTGGCATTGCGCGCCGACTTTACGCTCGGCGCCGCCAGGCTCAGTCCGTCGCGCCTCGCGCTCAGCGCACCGGGTGGAACGGTGCAACTGGAGCCGCGCGTCATGCAGGTCATGCTGATGCTCGCCGATGCGCGCGGCGAGGTGGTGACGCGCGAACAACTCATCGAAGGCTGTTGGGGCGGCCAGATTGTCGGCGACGACGCGGTGAACCGCGCGATCGCCGAACTGCGCCGCGCCTTGCGCCAAACGAGCGCGGCGGTGAACGTGGAGACCATTCCCAAGGTCGGCTACCATCTCGATATCGGCGGCGATTGGCCGGAACAGGCGAAGGCCGAGCGAGCGCCGCCCTGGCTGTCACGCCGCGTCCTGCTGGCCGGCGGCGCCGCATCGCTGGCTGTCGCCGCGTTCGCGGGTTGGCGCGCCTTCTCCGCTCGGCGCGATCCGCGCGTGGCCGATCTGCTGCAGCGCGGACGCATGGCGCTGCGCGACGAACTTCCGGACAGCACCCAGCAGGGCATCGGCTTCTTCAAGGAAGCCTTACGGCTCGCTCCTGACGACGCCGAAGCTTGGGGCCTGCTTGCGCTGGCGCAACGCAACGCCTCCGAATATGCGCCACCGGAGCGGATCGCCGATGCAGTCGCGGCGGTCCAGGATGCTGCCCACCGCGCGCTCGACATCGATCCCGCCCAGCCCGATGCCCTGACGGCTCTCGCTTTGCTGCAGCCTTATTACGGCGACTGGCTGGCGGCGGAGCGGCGCTTCACCGCACTCCACCGGCGCTTTCCCGAGCAGGTGGATGTCATCGGTGCGCTCGCGATGCTTATGTTTGCTGTCGGACGAGCAACGGACGCAGTGGCCTGGTCGCGGCGGGCCGCCGCCCTGGAGCCGCTGTCACCGATCTTTCAATACCGCCTGTCCTACCATGAGTGGACGGTGAATGGGGTCGGCGAGGCGGACCGCACTATCGATCGCGCCCTGCAGCTCTGGCCGGAGCATCCGGGCGTCTGGTACGCCCGCTTCCTGATCTTTGCCGGCAGCGGACGGCCGGAGCAGGCGAGTCGCATGATCGATTCGGCGACGGCTGACCAAGTGCTCGATCCGCGGACGCTCGAATGCTGGCGCCGCACGTGCCGCGCGATGCGCACGCAGGTGCGGGCCGACGTGGCTGCGGCCGGCGCGGCGGCCATGGCAGCGGCACAGGAGAGCGGCTCCGGATGCGTCAACGCCATCCTGGCGCTCAACGTGCTGCGCGACCTCGATCGGGCGTTCATCGTTTCCGAGGGCTATCTGCTTCGCCGCGGCGCCTTGGCGCCGGAGATCGGCGGCCCCGAACGGACGGTCAACGACCAGCGCTGGCGCAAGACTCAAATGCTGTTCATTCCGGCGACCGCGCCGATGCGCGCCGATCCGCGATTCGAACGCCTCATGGCCGACATGGGGCTGGCAGCATATTGGCGCGCCTCGGGACAGACGCCTTACTACCGGCGGGCAATCACGGTCTGAAGTCGAGCCTGCCGACTCGCTCGGCAAAGCGCCAGCCATCCCCGGTCAGCACCAGGCGGTCGGTGAAAGTGCCGACGAGCGGCGAGTTCGCGCTCATGGCCGGCAACCCGTCTTCCGGTGCGGCATCGCCCTGGTAAAGCACGATCACGCTGAACGCCCGCGCGGTTGCCGGGCCTTCAACATCGACGACAACATTGGCGATCACGTGACGCTGCGCTCGCGGCGGGCGAGCGAGGAAGCTCGCCAGGATCGCCTCACGGCCGTGGATGAACTCGCCGGGACTGCTCGGCCGGGCGAAGCGCGCATCCTCGGTGTAGAGGTTGGCGACCGCGTGCCAGTCCTGCGCGTCGTTGAGATTGATGTAGAGTTTGATCAGGCGCTCGCAATCGCTCTCGATCGCGCGGCGTTCATCCGGGCTCATTCTCAATCGTTCTCCGGCTTGGTGCGTTCGAGGAACAGCGAACGGCCCTTTTCGTCGGTCGCTTCGAGCCGGGCGATAAGCTTGCCGACAAGTTCGTCGAGCTTGGCGAGATCGCCATCCGGCAGATTCGATAGCAGGTAATCCGCCACCGCCTCCGTCTGCGGACGCATGAGCTCATACAGCCGCCGCCCCTCAGGCGTGAGGCGCAACACCTTGCGGCGGCGATTATGGGGATCGGGCTCGACGGTGATGCGCCCGTGGCGCTCCAGCGTGGAGACTGCGCGGCTGACGCTCATCGCGTTTACCCCGGTATGCTCGGCCAATTCGTGGCTGGCACTCGCGCCGAGCCGCCCGATCGCCATCAGCAGGCGAAATTCGTTCAGGCTGATGTTGTGCCGGTGCGACAAGTGCATCGAAAAGGGCGCCATCAAGCGGTTGTTGAGCTTGAGGAGCCGGTGCAGCGTGCCCACACGGCCGGCGGGCTCGCTCACCCCGAGATGCCGGTCGTCGATCGTTTCGTGTCGTCCCAACTCCCGTTCCCCCAAGATTGCGGCCCAGATTGCGCCCCGATTGAGCAGCATCAAAGCGCGGTCTTGCCTCGACTGTAACAGGCGTTACGGTTCCAAGCCAAGAATCATTGGGAGAATAAGGGCCATGGGCGCCTTTCCGCAAACCATCCATTTCATCGGCAGCAACACCCCGCGCCAGACTGAGATTTCCAAACGCAATCTCGAAATCGAGGGCGAAATCCCCGCCGAGGTCGAAGGCGCCTTCTTCCGCGCGGTGCCGGACAATGCCCACGCGCCGATGTTCGATGACGACATCGCCCTCAACCACGATGGCATGGTCGCGCGATTCAACTTCGAGAACGGCGCGGCCGATTTCGACATCAAGTACGTCGAGACCGAACGCTACCTGGCCGAGAAGAAGGCGCGCCGCGCACTGTTCGGCCGCTATCGCAACCCGTTCACCGACGATCCCAGCGTCAAGGGAGTAGACCGCACCGTCGCCAACACCACGCCGGTGTGGCACGGCGGCCGCCTGTTCATGACCAAGGAGGACGGGCGCGGCTACGAGGTCAATCCGCATACGCTGGAGACCGCCGGCAAATGGGATTACTACGGCGCGCTGAAGTCGGAGACCTTCACCGCCCATCCGCGGATCGATCCGGGCACCGGCGAGATGTTCTTCTTCGGCTACGAAGCAGGCGGGCTATGCAGCCTCGACGTCGCCTACGGCATCGCCGACAAGGACGGCAACCTGACCAGCGAGCAATGGTTCAAGCAGCCCTATTGCTCGACGATCCACGACTTCGTCATCACCGAAAAATACGCCATTTTCCCGATCTTCCCGACCCTGGCCGATCTGGACCGGCTCAAGGCCGGCGGAGCGCACTGGGCGCACCGTCAGGATCTGCCGAGCTGGGTCGGGATCATGCCGCGCTACGGCAAGGTCGAGGAGATGAAGTGGATCAAGGGCCCCATCGGCGTCTCGGTGTTCCACGAGGTCAATGCTTACGACGACGGCGATTTCGTCCACATCGACTTGTGCCTGACCGAAACCAACGCCTTCAGCTTCATGCGCGAAGCCGGCGGCATCCATAAGCCGCAGCAGGAAATCCAGGGCGCGTTGACTCGCTGGACGATCGACGTGTCGAAAGCCGAGCCGGAAATCCAGGAGCGCCCGCTCGGCCCTCCGGGCGACTTGCCGCGCCTCGCCGACGCCGACCAGGGCCGTCCCTACAGCCACGCCTGGTATCTGAGCATGAATCCGCAGGGCGGCCCGCCGATGCCCGGCGGTCCGGTGGGCGCGAACTTCAACGCGCTCTTGCGGATCGAAGTCGGCAACGGGCGCGTCGAGCTGATGGGTGTGCCCCCCGGCGCGGGGATCAGCGAGCCGGCGCACGTGCCCTCAAGCGAGCCCGGGCACGAAGGCTGGCTGCTCACGGTGGTGGACGTTCCCAACAACCCGGACCCGGCGCAGCAGGTCCCCGGCGATTATTCGTCCGAGCTATGGATCGTCAACGCGGGCGAAGTCGCCAAGGGGCCGGTGGCCAAGGTCAAGACCGGCTTCCCGCTGCGCAGCCAGGTCCACGGCACCTGGGTCAGCCGCGAGAAGCTCGGCGCCAGCAAGCTGAAAGGCTGACGGCTTCCGATCCTTCCCGTTTGTGCTTTGCAAAAACGGGGAGGATCGAAGCGCCGTGGCGCTTGCAACGCTGGCCTTTGCAGGCATACTCTCCCGCAAAACACAGGGAGAGGTTCGATGAGTCTGCGCTTGTTCGGGGCCGCGCTGGCCGTTCCGCTGTTTCTCGCCGCCGCCGCGCCGGCCGCGGCCGACGACGCCAAACCGGCGGCGAAGGCCGCTTTGCCGGAAGAGGCCGGCCTCAAGGCCCCTCCCGGCTGGAAAGCTCCGCGCACCGAATGGGGCGATCCGGACCTCACCGGCCGCTGGCCGATCGACAACCTGAGCTCGACCCCGTCGCAGCGACCGCCCAATCTCGGGACCAAGGCCTGGCTGACGGACGAGGAATACGCCGCCGCGCTCAAGACCGCGGACGACCAGCTCAAGCTCTACAATCTCGAGGTCAAGGCCAACCGCATGGGCATGGGCCACTGGACCGAGCGCGGCACGCCGATGCGCCAGACCTCGCTGATCATGGAGCCGGCCAACGGCCGTATTCCGCCCCCGACGCCGCTTGGCGCCGAGCTCTCCAAGAACATGAAGAGCAGTTGGACCGAGAAGACTTTCACCTGGGTGACCGACTTCAGCCCCTACGACCGCTGCATCGCCCGCGGCATGCCCAGTTCCATGCTGCCCGGCGCCTACAACAGCGGGATCGAAGTCTGGCAATCTCCTGGCTACGCGGTGATCAGGCTGGAGATGATCCACGAAGCGCGCATCATTCCGCTGGCCGGTAAGGGCCCGCCGCCGGCACCGGTCAGGAGCTGGATGGGCTATTCGGTCGGGCACTGGGACGGCGACACGCTG
>Ga0164242_10009030_pt1 | contig 10787 bp, 6 predicted proteins | sample OricomgcompostMG_FD_108783 | JGI IMG/M metagenome (GOLD analysis project Ga0164242, IMG submission 108783) | Miracle-Growth compost microbial communities from Emeryville, California, USA - Original compost - Miracle growth compost (MG) ... | reverse complement strand
GTTTATATTAACCCTTATTTTCGTCTCAATCGCCTTACTGGCAGTCGTATATACCAGAGATAAAGCAAAAGGAATTGGTATTGCTGTTTTACTATGGGTCTATTTTTCTTTGATTTTCGACGGTTTGGTTCTTTTTATACTCTTTCAGTTTGCAGATTACCCGATGGAAAAGCCGATGCTTGTGCTCAGTATCTTAAATCCCATTGACATTGGGCGCATACTCATTTTACTAAAAATGGACGCGTCAGCACTACTAGGGTATACAGGTGCTATTTTCAGGGCTTTTTTTGGTAATGTTTATGGCAGCATTATAACAGTCACCGTATTACTTATATGGATTTTAGTGCCCATAACCATCTCAATTAGAAAATTTAACCGAAAAAATCTGTAAATATTATTTTGGTATCCAAGTATCCAGGTCGTCAGGAAGTACAGAATAGTAAGTGGAGGCCTGCCTGTAAGAAGTTGATTTTGTTGGTTATGAATATGTAAAAACGAGTTCCCTTTTCAGGGAACTTGTGTGGTTTCTGGCAGAAGACGTATCTGATTATATTTAGCCTAACTCAAGGCGCATGGTTAATCACACTTAGAATGACCGCAATCCTGACAGATCAAACAGCCTTCCTGGTATTGTAGGTGATGACCGCCGCACTGTTGACACACTGCATTCGTGGCAGCGGTATGATTGGGTATAAATTGCTTTAATGTTCTAGATACACCGTTTTTCCAGTTATTGATATTATCGTCTTTTAGCTGCAGGCCACCTACCAGCTCTACGACCTTTTCTATGGACATGCCATGTCTTAAGGTGCCGGAAATGAGTTTAGCATAATTCCAGTATTCCTGGTTGAATTTATGAGACAGACCCTGAATGGTAATTTTGTACCCCTGTCTGTTTTCATATTGAAAATCATATCTAGCAGGCCCATCCTTTTGGTGGACTTTGATAATAACACCTTTTGTTACCCATTGAGGAAGCAGAATGCCTTGCGTATCATCCGCTATGCCAGTAAATATCTCGTAAGGCTTCTGGTTGATCATCCCAATAAAAGCAATCCATTTTTCCTCTTTATTTTGAAAGCGCATAACAGCTGCTTCAATTATATCCGGACGTTGTAAAGGAAAAGCAGTCGCCGTAGAAATGGCTGTTGTCGCAGCAGCGAATGCACCAGCAGTCGTACAGCAAGTGTCAGCTGTATCTGATGGAGTAGCAGTGACAGTAGTAGGTGGCATAGCTTGCGTGCTGCTCCCCGCAGGACTAGAAGTAGCGTCCGTCCCATTTTTAGAATCCACAGCTGTAAGGACACCAAAGCGGCTTCCCTCCCTGTAAACGGTGATGCCTTTACAACCTGAGAGCCAGGCTTCCATATATAAAGTGCCCACCAGTGCTTCATCTACTTCATGCGGCATATTGATGGTAACACTTATGCTATGATCTACCCATTTTTGAATGGCACCTTGTAGCTTTACCTTGGCCCTGTAATCAACGTCACTCGTGGTAGCCTTATAAAAGGGGGATTGCTTGATCAGACTATCCAGGGCTTCCTGCGTATAGTCAATATTGGTGTCATAACCCATTATCGCCATCCACTCCTTAAACTTATGATGAAAGACTGTATAGGTTTCCCAATAATCGCCCAGGTCATCTTTAAAGTGCATCGTAATGTTTTTGTCGCCCGGATTGACTTTTCGGCGTCTTTTGTAGACAGGCATAAATACAGGCTCAATGCCGGAAGATGTCTGGGCCATAAGGCTTGTGGTGCCAGTTGGCGCGATGGTAAGTAAGGCGATGTTTCGGCGGCCAAAACTGCACATCTCTTCATATAAGGATGGATCTTCCATTTTTAAGCGACCTATAAAAGGATTGTTGCGCTCACGTTTACTGTCATAAATAGGAAAGGCCCCCCGCTCTTTGGCTAACTGAACAGAACTTGTATAAGCATTGAGCGCCATTAGTTTATGGATGTTGGTTGAAAAAAGAATGCTATCCTCACTGCCATATCGCATGCCGAGCGCAGCCAACATATCTGCTTCGCCAGTAATGCCAAGGCCGGTTCTTCGGCCTTGCTCAGCCTTTAACTGAATAGCCTCCCATAGTTCCTGCTCCACCAGTTTTACAGCCGCTGGTTCTGGATCGTTTTGTATTTTCTCCAAAATGGCCGCTATTTTCTCCAGTTCGAGGTCTATGAGGTCATCCATCAGCCTTTGAGCCTTTTGTACATGCGCACAAAATAAAGCTTCATTAAAGGTGGCTGCAGTGGTAAATGGCTGCTCAACGTAGCTATAGAGGTTAATGGCCATTAAGCGACAGGAATCATAGGCACATAATGGTATTTCTGCGCAAGGGTTGGTGGAAAGTGTTTTAAACCCTACATTACTGTAGCAGTCTGCAATAGACTCCTTGCGTATCGTGTCCCAAAAAAGGATGCCTGGCTCGGCGCTCAGCCATGCATTATGGACTATTTTTTGCCAGAGTTGACGTGCATCGATTTCTTGCTGAAAGATCGGTTCGTCGGCATCTACGGGATACTGCTGCATAAAGGTCGTATTGTTTTTTACTGCCTGCATAAAATCATCAGTTATGCGTACAGAAATATTCGCGCCTGTTATTTTGTCCAGATCCGTCTTAGCATCGATGAAAGCTGCACAGTCAGGGTGCTTGATAGAAAGCGAAAGCATTAAAGCGCCTCTTCTGCCATCCTGGGCCACCTCTTTAGTTGAATTAGAATAGCGTTCCATATATGGGACAACACCAGTAGAGGTGAGGGCTGCGTTTTTGACGCTGCTTCCCTTTGGCCTGATATTAGAAAGATCATGACCAACGCCGCCCCGGCGTTTCATTAACTGTACCTGCTCCTGGTCTATTTTTAGTATGGCACCATAAGAGTCCGCATGATGCTCATTGCCGATGACAAAACAGTTGGATAAGGAAGCGATTTGAAAGGGATTACCAATGCCTGCCATGGGACTACCTTGGGGAATAATATATTTAAAATCAGCCATGAGTTGATAAATCTCTTCTTCAGTCATGGGACTTGGGTAATTTCGTTCAATACGGGCAAATGCAGCGGCCATCCGGCGGTGCATATCACCTGGCGATTTTTCATATAAATTACCCATTGAATCCTTGAGGGCATATTTATTTATCCAGACACGGGCGGCTAGTTCATCACCTTTAAAATAGGCTAAAGTTTGGTCAAACACTTCCTGAAACGTATAAACGGAGGGTTGTTCTACTGCTGTAGAGAAATCTGTATTCATTTATATAAATTTAATATGAAAGATCGCGGCGGTAGTGCAGGTGTTTTGGGTAGCGCATAGAACAGGTCAATTGAGTCAAAGCCTGTCCCGCTAAAGCAGCGATGTGGCAGCATTAGTAGGCTCAGCGGCTAATAACTTCCTTTTCAGCAGTTCCAGTTCAACAGTAGCGATATCCAATTGGACGCTAAAAGTAGCTATTTGCGCCTCATTATAATCATTAATGACGGCTGCTCTTTTTTGGTAATACGAAATTGCTTGGTGAATTTGTTCATAGAAATGCTGGAAATATTTTTGTTTTTTCTTATCATTATCATTATCCTTGTCATTCTCCTTCTCCTTTGACTGGCATTCATCCACCTGACTACTTAAATATTGAATATAAATAAGCAGCTCGTTAATAAAAACATGGGGTCTGTTTGTAGCTTTAATGATATTTGTTTTTCCGTAAATATGACCCACCATTTGCTGCAAAGAGACAACTTTGGAAAAATAGGCGATATTGGGCCCAGGGCATATAGCTACGGCAGTAAGATTGTTTAAAAAGGGTTGTTGGTATTGGATAGGAGCTGCATTGCTTAAACCGATACACAGGCACTCCTTATCGAGTACTTCTTTTTTGGCGACTTCGTATTGATGCGAAGGGAGCCGCAAGCTTTTTAATTGCTTGAGTTTTAGTAGTTGATATTTTGTGGAGGCCGTACATATAGGTACAGCCGTAAATTCAGTATTATTGACTAAATGTTTTTCCGTGCAGGGGCTACCTGGGCGCTTACGCGCTATTCTGCTATTTTTTTCCAAATCGGAGCTGGTGCCTTTTAAATAATAAAAAGGCGCACCTAGAGGAGAGTTATGACTTAAGGAAATGGAAGATTTCTGAGCTTTTTGCAATAACGTAAGGGTCGGTTGATCAAGTGTTGTTGCTTCAGGAACGAGTAGAAAAGGCGTACCCCAACCGATACGGTCCAGGTCGTAATAATCCTGAATAAAGTTTTGCTCTTTATGGGTGCCGATTCCGCCTTGAAAGGTTATTTTAATGGGATGCGGCTTTAAGTAAGTTGGAAAGGCCTTTGCTGCCAGTGCCTTATTGTACAAGTCAAATAAAACGGCACTTAGCTCACCACGCTTATTTTTAAACTCCTCTAGCGTTGGACCTGCTAGGTTGCCATCCCCTACAAAGGCATGGCCTCCGCAGTTTAAACCGGATTCTATCCTGAATTCACTGACCCAGATGCCCTTTTTAGCAAGATATTTCCCTTGAATTAGCGCGGAGCGGTAATCACTTACCTTAAGTGCAACCTTCTTATCAAAAGCTCCGGGGCCTTTTGCGTCAAATTGTCTGCATTTTTCCAGGTAATTAAATAGCCTGGGGTTGAGCCCCGCTGAGAAAATAATAGTGGAATTGGTAAGCTCACTTTTTGCATAACCTCTTAAGGCTGCTACGGCGTCTGATCCGTCTTCTATGACGCTACCTTCCTTTGTATAATTATCTTTGTCTACTTTAGTCATGATATTTACATCGATGCTGCCTGCTCTGACATTTGCTTTTAATATTTGTCTCAGGCCTTCTTTTTCCAGGCCGTCTTCTGAGCTTTGCATTTGACCATATAATAGGCTTAAGTCACTTTTCTCAGGAAGCATTTCAAAATATTTGACCAGCTCAGAGCCTGCTTCGAAAACGGATTTTTTGATTTTATCTATTTGCCTGTTGACAATTCTATTGACGAGATTTAGATAATCCGTTATTCTTCTTTCTCTGCTATTCTCCTCTTTTGAGGGAATGGGGATAAAAGGTTCCTCCGTGTTGTTGTAATAATGTTTACGCATGATTTCTATGAGCCTGTCCTCCATAATAGATATGGTGGAGCTAATGCCGAACCTGGCTACTTTCAATGGGGAGTCTATGGTGAAGGCGAGTCCCATAACGGGTATATAAAATTGGTGTTGATGTAGTTGCATTTTTGATTTAAAGTATTGAACCTGTTATAGAGGAATCAGACGTTAATAATTTGATTATGAATGTAGTTGTTGTTTAACTGTTATTTGTATTGCCATTAATCAGTTGGAATCGTTTTAAATGCACAACAAAATTATAAATAAAAGACATCGAAGTCTTTTATTAGGGCATGATCTTGCTCATATGGCTAATTTTAGCTTATTTAGAAATTAAAATGGAAAAAGGAATACATCAAAACTCCATTTTTCCTGACCACCATCTTCATAGGTTTGTTTAAATTGAGGAATAGTATCAATACCCATTAATTACCTCAATTCCTGCAATTTTAAATCCGCATGTAACTTCTCCAGCTCCGCAAAAAAAAATCTACTGCTTTAAGTGATAGCATAACTCTGGGTACAAAAAAATAGAGAATTATAAGTTTACAGAAAAGTAACGGAGAATGGAATAAAGTGCGAATCGTTATTTTTGAATTTAGGATCCTGAATTTAAAGTGCTTTTTTCCGATAAAATTTCATAAAGTAGAATATTTTGTGCCATTTTTTGTTTTTAGGTGCGTAGATTTGTAAATAAATATCAAAATAATGGTTGTAAGCGTAGAACTTAAGAATTATAGATCATTTAAACAAAAGGTTACCTACACGTTAGAGGCAAGTTCTTCGCGAGCAAAAGATTTTAATTACGTTGAGGTTAACGAGTTTAGAATATTGAAAACTTCGTTAATGTATGGGCCGAATGCTTCCGGTAAATCAAATATTGTGAGAGCCTTTTATGAATTAAGGAATTTAATTATAAAAAAGCCAACATTGGATGATTCATTAATTATATATGATCCATTTAAATTTGATGTTGATTCCAGTTCTTGTCCAGTAGAAATGGAAATTGAAATTCTCCTAAGTGGGATAAAATATAGGTATGTTACAAAAATTGAACTTAAAAATATTTTGGAAGAAGCTTTATATTATTATCCAAATAAAAGGGAAGTGACTTTATTTGAAAGAAATCCCTTCGATGGAAAAACTAATATTCAGAAAGGTCATTTGGGTGATAAATTTGGGAAAAAAGAGATTACAGTTTTTAAGAATCAACTATTACTGTCCAAATTTGGTGATGATGAGCCACATGAAATTATAAGTGAAGTATTTTTATATTTTAAAAGGATGTATGTATATAATGCAACAAATAAATTGCATTATGAATTGCTAAATAAAAATGTTTCTAAAGAATTATTGGAGAATAATACTTTAAAATCTAAATTAGAAAAATTAATTAATTATGCTGACACCAAAATTAAAGGGATAGAAATTAATGAATCTGATTTAAATAAAAAGAGAAGAATTGATTATTTATGGGACAGAACTGGCTATAATATTAGTGGTATTCATGATCTATTTAAAAATAATGAAATAGTTGGTGAAACTACTTTATCGCTATTGGAAGAGTCGATTGGCACCCAGTCTCTTGTTGTATTAGGTGCTAAAATAATTGAAGGTTTGGAAAATGGTTCAGTCTTAATTGTTGATGAGCTGGATTCAAGTTTGCATTCATTCATAACAAAAATGATTGTTATGCTATTTCAGGATGAAAATATTAATAATAAAAATGCTCAATTGATTTTTACTACGCACGATATTACTTTATTGGACAAGGATTTAATAAGAAAAGATCAAATTTGGATCACAGAAAAAAATAATAAAGGCGAAACTGATTTGTATAGTTTACAGGATTTTGAAAATCTAAGAGAAGACACATCTTTCGATAAATGGTATTTAGCTGGGAAATTTGGTGGAATTCCACAAATTAAATCGCATATTGATATGTTTTAATTCCTAAGCTATAATCTGGAGAGGGACTATCCATTTAATTGTAGAATTACCATCATTGTGCTAACCTGGCCAGAAAATATTGGTATTCATCCTAGTGGCACTGTCTGCACAAGGATTATTGGGATCATATCTTTTAGTCAAATAGCTTTTCCTCAATAAAACTTAAGGCAGGTATGGACCTAGACAACATTGTAAATGACGATTTTTTCGAAAGTAAGTCTTGGAGGTCCCTTCTACATTGATGTTTCTCTTGGGTTCCTTCTTTAGCCTTTAAATAATCGATGATTTTAAGGAGTATCTCGTTATATTTTTTTCGGATTGCATGTCTTAAGGATGCGGTTCCCTTTTCTGTGTTTTTGTCATGTCCATTATGAACCCTAGCCAAAAGTTTGCACGAATTAATAGCTTTTGTATTGGTATGATCTTTTGGATCAAATTTTGGATCATCTCCAAGCATCGATAAACTATAAAGAATTTCCTTTTCGACGTCATCTACACATGGGTTTAAGTAACCACCTTCGGGAGTGGTTTTGGGTTTTATTAAATTTGTATAGTGAGACGCTGGAAATAAATTAGCCCATTCATGCGTTAATTCCTGTCTTTCATTTCTGGGAATGAAATGATCGACATCCATAACCCAGGAATTTGTATATTTTTCTTCCGTTAAATAGCATTTTGAATGAAAATCTCTATCGAATGCTTCTAATAAATCACTATTTCTATATGAGTCGGTTTTTTTTGGCTCTGGACATTCTTCAGGAGTGTTAATATAGTCCTGATAAGCCTTTAAATAATTTTTAATTTCCACCGTTAATAATGAAGGTGGAACTTCTTCACTTCGGCTAATATTAATCATTCTTATCTGCTTTATTTAATCTATTTATAATTCCTTCTATATCTAATTTTAGTACAGGAGTAAGATATCGGTCATTTGCATCTAATATTTTCTGCAGTGCTTCTAAATTTTTATCGGCTACTGCCTTGTTTACGTCATCAATGATTTTATCTGCAACAGGAGAATATTCGTTATCTAGTCCAAAATGAGTTATCATTAACTCAGAATAACTACTTCCGAGTACTTTATCTGATATTTCGTCTTTTGTAGATAAGTCAAATACTATCGCATCTTTTAGACTTGAAATTATCGCCGGTGAGTGTGTTGCTATTATAAGCTGTATTTTTGGAAATAGAATTGAAATCAAAGGCAGCATTTCATACTGCATAGAAAGGTGAAGGTGCGTCTCCGGTTCATCGATGAGGACAATACCTTCCGGTTGAAAGTTAAAGTCTTTTTTCTCTTTTCTTATGATGTCAATTCTGATCATCAAATCCAAAATGATGCTTAAAAAGGCAGAAAATCCTTCTGAAAGTTGGTTAAATGTTAGTTTTCTGCCATCACCTAAGATTATGTAAAATTCAAAATCTTCTTGTGTGAATTCCAGTTTCAAATTTAAATCGTTAAAAACCTTTCTTAGTGTATTGGTAAGATTTTCAAAAAATTCTTTTGTCTGGTTTTTATTGTTTTCTTTGTTATTTAGATAGTCAAACGCTTCATATACTTTTTTATTGACTAAATACTGTTTAAGATGATGAGTAAATTCAGAAATTTCATCAGTTTTTTTAACAATTTTTAGAAATTCCATTTCGGTTGTTACACTTTTGACATCCGCTAAATTGACAGTTCTTTGTGCTTTATAAAATGCAAAAACGAATGGATCGACATTTTCTACTTCCTTTGCATATGTGATTTGTTTAGTATTTAGATAGAGCAAGTCAATGGATTCCAAAGCAAAAATTTGTTTTTTTAGGTCATCGGCAATGGGATGGTCTTGATTAGCTTGTAGTCTACTTTTTAATTGCTTTAATGCTGCTTCTTTAGTTTTTCCTTTTCTGATATTATTTAAAACTTCAGCCGTCCTTTTTAATATTGTGGTTTTGCCGGAGCCATTTAGACCTGTTATTATAATATGTTTAAACGTCTCCAGTGGAGCATTGGGAATATTAAACCCTTTACTTGCATAACAATTGTGAACGATAATTTGTTTTATATAAGGAAAATCCATATAGTTGAATATATTAGTATTTGGTGCAAGATAATCATAATTAGTTTAATACTAAAATATTAAGGTAAAAAAGACGGTACCACAGAAAAAGTTAACTTCTTGATTTTTAGTATTTGGATTTGTAAGTTAAATGATAAAATTTCTTCATGTATTGCCATTTGTTAACAAAAACCGATCCTAATTTCTGCAAAACCTGTTGTTTTAAAGTTTTGACAGTTAATTTTAGAAGCCATCCAAGAAATTGAATATATTGAAATTGGCACATCTCTAATTTCTACAAAATGTATTGATTTTTAAATGGGTGATTGATAGACTGTAGCTTGTGCCTCTTATTTGTAATAATTGCATTCTACGCATAAAAAGGTAATTTTTTTTTGACTATACTCGTAATCAGTTATAGAGGTGATATATCTTTTATTGTATGGGGCGTAAGGTGGAAAGTGTCAGATCCAATGTTAGTGGGATAAAGCCAATTTTGTCTCGGTATCTGCTCCGTTCTATTGCTCCAAAACTGCATAATATGTAATCCGATAGTTCAGTTGCTGGACTAGCGGGCTTCATCAATGAATGAAGCTATCCTTAATTACACCTAATAGCATTACAACTTAGTTGAATGCTTTGCTAAAATCTCTCTTAGCGTTTTTTACTTGTCGGCGTTCCAATATTTACAATCCAGCTGAAAATAAATAGAGGAGTAGGCAATACAGGAATTTGTTTTTAGTACCAAGACCTGATATCTTTTAGAAGTCTCGGCCACCTCTGTAAATACGGAGTCATGTAGAAGGGGAGAGATCATTTGGTGCCCAAAAATTTGATGTAAAGAATCCTTGAACTGATTCAATATAGCATCCCTTTCAGCAGGAATAAAGTTAAGTTCCTTATCCATATAGAGATGACTGAAAATATGTGGTGATTGTTGGATTTTGGCATTAAGATAACGCAGTACTGGCAACATTGTTGAATTTGTATTGATTACCTGCATACCAGCAGATGCAGGTAAGGCCGGAAAAGCCTTATCCACTACTAGGATCCAATTGCGATGACCATACAATGGTAATAGGACTATGATTTCTGGTTGTGCATCCATATATAGCTTGAAATTTATTTCAGGTGGTGGTATGGGGATCTATTGCTGACATTACTCAATCAAACTTAAAAAGATAGACAAATGTTTTACATCAAAATTCAATTTATAATCATTATGCTTTGACCAGCATCCATTGTGCTTAATAACCAAATATTTGCTGTAATGACAACTTAGTCACCGGACCTAATTTTTCCAAAGATTTGTTGTTGACATTTTTTTCATCCCCTAAAATGCAATAAGAAAAAGGAAGACCGGATATATTTTGATTAAAATAATTTTTAATATCATTCAGACGTAAATTTTGCAAAGCCTTATATTTTAATTTGCGTGAATCAACCGTAAGGCCCAGTTTTTTGTCAGCAAAATAAGCCCTTATGATCTCGTCCTTTGTGATGCTGGAGGTCGTTAACCCCTTAATAATACTGTTCTTTGCTATGGCAAACCTTTTTTCAGATAGGGGTAATTCCTTAAGCAGCCCATCCATTGACAAGATCGCATCATTCATTTTATCCGCCTGCGTCCCAATGTAGGCTAAAATAGCCGTTTTCTTCTCTTTACTATCAGGCACCCAGGCAACCGCAAAAGTGGAATAGGCC
>Ga0164242_10009029_pt1 | contig 10787 bp, 7 predicted proteins | sample OricomgcompostMG_FD_108783 | JGI IMG/M metagenome (GOLD analysis project Ga0164242, IMG submission 108783) | Miracle-Growth compost microbial communities from Emeryville, California, USA - Original compost - Miracle growth compost (MG) ... | reverse complement strand
TGGCGACGTACCACGAGGTGCATATGGGTTGCAGCGGAGACCATGTCAACGAGTCTCACGGCTTGGACAGGGTTGCGACAAGGCCGGATCTCGTATTGCGAGACGCAGGTCCGCGATATGGACGGCGTTTCACGCGTGGAGCGGGGCCCTGTGGCCCACGTCACGTGCCGCAGGAGGCGTTCACGACCATGCATCTTCGGGTGCTCTGTCACTAGGATCAGCGACATGGCTGACCTGTCGTCCCTGACCAGCTCCGCGTATCAGCAGGCCCTCGAGGTGATCGCCTCGGTCGAGCCGCGTGTCGCGGAGGCTACCCGCAAGGAGCTGGCCGACCAGCGTGCCTCGCTCAAGCTGATCGCGTCGGAGAACTACGCGTCCCCGGCGGTGCTCATGACGATGGGGACCTGGTTCTCCGACAAGTACGCCGAGGGCACGGTCGGCCATCGCTTCTATGCGGGCTGCCAGAACGTCGACACCGTGGAGTCGCTCGCGGCGGAGCACGCCCGCGAGCTGTTCGGCGCGGAGTACGCCTACGTCCAGCCGCACTCCGGCATCGACGCCAACCTGACGGCGTACTGGGCGATCCTCGCGCACCGTGTCGAGGGCCCGTGGCTGCAGAACGCTGGCGTTCGCAACATGAACGACCTCTCTGAGGCCGACTGGGAGAAGCTTCGCGGTGAGCTCGGCAACCAGCGACTGCTCGGCATGTCGCTCGACGCCGGCGGTCACCTCACCCACGGCTTCCGCCCGAACATCTCCGGCAAGATGTTCCACCAGAACCAGTACGGCACCGATCCTGTGACGGGGCTCGTCGACTACGACGCCGTCCGGGCCAAGGTCCGCGAGTTCAAGCCGCTGATCCTGGTGGCCGGCTACTCGGCGTACCCGCGCCGGATCAACTTCGCCAAGATGCGCGAGATCGCCGACGAGGTCGGCGCCACCCTGATGGTCGACATGGCCCACTTCGCGGGCCTGGTCGCCGGCAAGGTATTCACCGGTGACGAGGACCCGGTGCCGCACGCACACGTCGTCACCTCGACGTCGCACAAGTCGCTGCGCGGCCCGCGTGGTGGTTTCATCCTCGCCAACGAGGAGTACGCCCCCAGCGTCGACCGCGGCTGCCCGATGGTCCTCGGCGGTCCGCTCTCGCACGTGATGGCCGCCAAGGCCGTCGCCTTCGCCGAGGCGCGGCAGGACTCGTTCCGCACCTACGCACAGAACATCGCCGACAACGCTCAGTCGCTCGCCGAGGGCTTCCTCAAGCGCGGTGGCAAGCTGGTCACCGGTGGCACCGACAACCACCTGGTGCTGCTCGACGTCACCTCCTTCGGCCTCACCGGCCGTCAGGCCGAGTCGGCGCTGCTGGACGCCGGCATCGTCACGAACCGCAACTCGGTGCCCGCCGATCCGAACGGCGCCTGGTACACCTCCGGCGTCCGGCTCGGCACGCCGGCGCTGACCACCCGCGGCTTCGGCCACGACGAGTTCGACAAGGTGGCCGAGCTCATCGTCGACGTCCTCAAGAACACCGAGCCGGGCACGACCAAGGCGGGCGAGCCGTCGAAGGCCTCCTATGTCCTGGCGGACGGCATTGCCGACAAGACCCACGCGGCAAGCGGGGAGCTGCTCGCCAAGCACCCGCTGTACCCAGGTCTGAACCTCGACTAGGGCGCCGAGCGCCGTCCGGCGGAGCGTCCGCCGCGTGGCCGACGGCCAGGCGGCGGACGCTCCGCACTCAGAGCCGCGCGTCCATCTTCTCCATCACGCCCCGAACCGCCTCGACCTGACGGTCACCGACGGTGCCGGACCAGGTGCCGTAGAGCTGCCAGTAGTCGATCGCTATCACGCCGAGCTGGTGCTTCACGTCCTTGCGGCCGTCGGGGACGAAGGTGACGTCGAGCCGGCCATCCTTGGAGAAGCCGTGCCAGCGGGCGAGTGGATCGTGCGACTCGGCCACGAAGGCGACCTGGTCCAGCGGCACGCATTCGGGCACGCCGCCCAGCCCCGGCAGCCACAGGCAGGACTCGCCGGGGGTGCCAGGGACGTCGGGGCGCTCACAGAAGTTCGCCCCCACGATGCCGTCGGCGTACTGGACGGCGAAGGTGCCCCAGAGCCAGTGCGTCCGGTAGGGCAGGAACGTCTTGTGCTCGTCGAGGATCACCAGGTCGCGCTCGGCGTCGAAGGCGTACGTGTGATCGCCGACTGTCAGCGCGCCGGCCACCGGGAAGATCAGCTTGTGGGTATACATCTCGCCGCGGGGGATCAGCGGCTGACTGACTGAAAGCGGTGCCGACGCGCGCGAGCCGTCGAGCTCGAGCTCGGCGCTGATCGCCGGCTCGTCGCCCTTGGCGGCGACGTCGACATGGATGCGGTGGGTGCCGCCGAGCGGACCCAGGTCGTAGGCGATCCGGTAGCCCCTGCGCTCGAACGCCGGCGAGCTGCCATAGAGCACCTCGGGAAGGGCCAGGCTGCCCCCGCGTGCGTTGGCCGCGTGCTGGGTCAGTCGCTTGGACGTAGCGTCGCGGACATAGATCTCCGAGCTCGCGAGATAGTTGGCGTCCTGCAGGATCATCGACGCGGACAGCTCGGGATGCATGAACGTCCAGCCGATCCACTCCTTGAGCCGCAGCCGTTGCAGCGCGCGACGCGGCCCGCTGAAGCCGTCGAGCGGATTGACGCGGGTCGGGCGCCCCCCGAACAGCCCGGTTGCCCGATGACCATCTGTGACGAGCGTCTCCATGCGGGGCACCCTAGCGGTACGGCGCCTCGGACAGTTCCATTGTCTATTAATTCGCTGCACTATGGTGGACGCATGACGGCACGGTACGGCGACCCCGACTTCCAGCTCGAGACGCGTAACGAGACCATCGACCTGCAGCTGCGGCATCGCTCGGTGCGACGCTTCCTCGAGACGCCTGTCAGCGACGGCCAGCTCACCGCCCTGGTTGCGGCCGCGCAGTCGTCGCCGACGTCGAGCAATCTGCAGGTGACGAGCGTGATTGCGGTACGCGAACCGGAGCGAAAGGCGCGCCTGGCCGCGCTGACCCGGAACGCGTTCATCGCTCAAGCGCCGTTGTTCCTGGTCTGGGTCGCCGATCTGTCCCGCGCTCGCCGGCTCGCCGATCGTGCCGGCGAGAGCGTGGATGCCACCGACTATCTCGAGTCGACCCTGATCGGCTTCGTCGACACCGCCTTGGCGGTGCAGGGCGCAATCACCGCGGCAGAGTCGCTCGCCCTCGGCACCTGCTGCATCGGCGGCGTGCGCAACGCTCCTATCGAGATCGCCGATGAGCTCGGCCTGCCGGACGGAGCCTTCCCGGTCGTGGGGCTGGTGGTCGGCGTGCCCGACCCGAACGAGAGCGCCGACATCAAGCCGCGGCTGCCGCAGTCGGTCGTCCTGCATCACGAGACCTACGACGCCGACGATGCTGCGGCCATCGCCGACTACGACGAGCGCGCCGCGGCGTACAACCGCACGTTCGGGCTCGCCGGAGCGTGGAGCGACCGGGTCCGTGCCCGACTGGCCGGGGTGCAGAGCATGGTCGGCCGCGACGCGATGCGGGAGTGGCTGCAGAAGCGCGGCCTCCCGAGCCGCTGACGGAGCCGGACTGGCAGATCAGGTGTCGCGGGCGCGGCTCACGCGGCGCCCGCCGTCGCCGCGGAGCCTTCGGCCAGTCTGGCTACGACGCGTCTCAGCACCGACCGGACGAAGTCCGGATCGAACATGACGTCCTCCCACGCGAACCTGAGCACGACCCATCCATCAGCGACCAGGAGGTCATAGCGGCGCGCGTCGCGACGCAAAGCGCCGCGGTCGCCGTGCCAGGCGAAGGAGTCGGCCTCCAGCACGACGCGGAGCCGTTCGTCGACCAGGTCGGGCCGGGCCCACGGGTCCACGGAGCGGATCAGCACTTGCGGCTCCACCGCCAGGCCATCGACCGTGAGCGCGATGGCACGCAGGACGGACTCGAAGGCGTTGGCGGCGCCAGGACGGGCGAGTGCGGCGATCCGGCGAACCTTCCGGGAACCCGGTCCGCGGGCTGCCGCCGCTACGCGGCGGAGCATCGCGAGCTCGCCGTCGCGGGCGGCCGAGTCCGCGACGACGAGAGCCTCGTCGAACGGCAGCAGTCGTAGGCAGTGCGTCAGCGTGACCTCCCGTGTGGTTGCACCGCCGACGATCTCCTCCGGGAGCAGATCGAGGTAGTGCACCTGTGCCCCGACTGCTTGGCCGGCTCGGATCTTCCGGTGGCGTGGCACGATCACGTGCGGTTGCGCGTCCGGAGCCTTCACGGCCCAGCCGTGAAGGAGCGCGGCGGTGCTGAGGCCGAGCACTCCAGTCAGACGATGTGCGACCACGCGGGCGACATCGGCAGACGGCAACGCGTACCGACCCCGTGCTTGCGCGATGACCTTTCCCTCGAGCAGCGCGCGGTCCACAGTGGCCCGGTCGGAGACGGCCAGGAGCGCCGCGCGGGTTGCCACGCCGCCCATCTCCAGCACCGTCTCCTCGAGCTCCATGCCCCGAGCCTGCCGGAAGATGGCGCCAGGCGTCGGTGCTCATCCACAGGCTCGGAATCGGACTGGCGCAACGACGTCCCACCACGAGGCCCGCGCCAGAGCCATGGCTCCCGGCGGACCTTGTGCCAGTCCGGCTACGAGGCCGTCGGTGTGGTGCGCTCCACGATCGCGCCGAAGTCACCGCCGGCGAGCATGCCGTAGGTGCCGTCGTGGCCACCGCCGTCGGACCAGCCGAGCCGGGAGGCGCAGAAGATGTCGGCGACCTCGGGCGGGGCGTAGCGGACCAGCAGCGAGCCCTGCAGGACAGCCGCCATCCGGCCCGCCAGGCGACGCGCAGATGCCTCGAGGGCGTCGGGGGAGCCCATCAGCGAGCCGAGCAGCGCCAGCAGGTCGTCGATGGCCCGGTCGAGTCGGGTGTCGGCTCCGCGGGCGCCGCCGATCTCGGCGAGGTAGGCGTCGAGTGCCTCCGGCTCCCGGCCGAGGGCGCGCAGGACATCGAGAGCGTTGACGTTGCCGGAGCCTTCCCAGACCGAGTTGAGCGGTGCCTCTCGGTAGAGCAGCGGGAGGCCGGACTCCTCGACGTAGCCGTTCCCGCCGAGGCACTCCAGTGCTTCGGCCACCATGCCGGGGGTCCGCTTGCAGACCCAGAACTTCGCCAGCGGCAGCGCGAGCCGCCGCAGGGCGGCCTCGGCAGGGTCGTCGGCACGGTCGACGGCAGCCGCGAGCCGCATGGCCAGGGCGGTCGCGGCCTCGGACTCGACGGCCAGATCGGCGATGACGTTGCGCATCAGGGGCTTCTCGGACAGGACCGATCCGAACGCCGAGCGGTGGGCCACATGCCACGACGCCTCGGCGACGGCCTTGCGCATCAAGGAGGTCGACCCGAGCACGCAGTCGAGCCGGGTCGCGGCGACCATCTCGATGATCGTCCGCACGCCACGCCCCTCGTCGCCGAGCCGGCGCACCAGCGTCCCGTCGAACTCCAGCTCTGAGGAGGCGTTGGACTTGTTGCCCAGCTTGTCCTTGAGGCGTACGACGTCGAGCCGGTTCGGTGTACCGTCCGGCAGCACCCGTGGCATCACGAAGCACGTTACTCCGCCGGGTGCCTGGGCGAGCACCAGGAACACGTCGTTCATCGGGGCCGAGGTGAACCACTTGTGCCCGTGCAGGGTGTATTCGCCCTCCACTCCGGTGGGCCGGGCGACGGTGACGTTGGCGCGGACGTCCGAGCCGCCCTGCTTCTCCGTCATCCCCATGCCGGCGAGGACGCCGAGCTTGGCCGAGGCCGGCCGCAGGCCCGGGTCGTAGCGCAGCGAGGCGAGCAGCGGCGTCCACTCGGCCGAGAGCGCCGCGTCGGCGCGCAAGGCCGGCACGGCGGCATAGGTCATCGAGATCGGGCAGCCGTGGCCCGGCTCGGTCTGCGACCAGGCCATGAAGCCGGCCGCGCGACGTACGTGGGCATGGTCATCACCATCAGCCTGCCGCTCCCACGGCGCGGCAGCGAGGCCGTGCCCGACCGCCCGCTCCATCAGCCAGTGCCAGGACGGGTGGAAGCGCACCTCGTCGATCCGGTTGCCGTAGCGGTCGTAGTTGACCAGCTCGGGGACGTGCTGGTTGGCGAGCATGCCGTGCTCGCGGGCGTCCGCCGTACCGGCCTCGGCACCCAGGGCCACGAGCGAGTCGAGCACGTCGGACGAGCCGTACCGCACGACGGCTTCGCGCAACGCCGCGTCGCCGGTGACCGGGTTGTGCCCGACCAGCGGGGGAGCCTGGTTGGTGACGGCGCGGATCGTGCCGCGCGACTCGGTGGCAGGAGACGTCATGACGAGAGCCTAGGCGAGCGGACCACCGAGTGGAGCGCGGCAGCGGCGTTGCAGGCTAGATTTCCCTTCGTGTCGGACCAGAGTGCGCAGGGGATACGCCAGCCCGGCGGCGGGGTGGCGCTGCCCGAGCGGCTGAGGTCGCCCTGGTGGGAGCTGTCCCGGCGGCTGCTGCTGGCTTTGGCGATCCTGGTGTTCACGGTGCTGCTGGTCTGGCTGGACCGGAACGGCTACCGAGACAGCAACGATCAGAGCGGCAAGCTCTCGCTGGTCGACGCGTTCTATTACACGACCGTCACGCTCTCCACCACCGGCTACGGAGACATCGCGCCCGTCGCCGCGCACTCCCGGCTGCTCAACGCCATCGTCGTCACTCCGATGCGCATCGCCTTCCTGGCGTTGTTGATCGGCACCACCCTGGAGGTCCTGGCCGCGCGGAGCCGGGAGATCTTCCGCATCTCGCGCTGGAGGAAGCACATGGGCCACCACGTCGTCATCGTCGGCTACGGCACGAAGGGACGCAGCGCCGTCGAGACGCTGGTCAACAACGGGCAGGACCGCGAGCAGATCGTGGTGGTCGACCCCTCGGCCCCGGCGCTGCAGGACGCGCACTCCGACGGTCTGGCGGTGATCACCGGTGATGCCACGCGGCGCGACGTGCTGCAGCGCGCCGGTATCGCCAGCGCCGACCAGGTCATCATCACGACCGATCGCGATGACTCCAACGTGCTGGCCACGCTGACGGTTCGGCAGCTCAACCCGACGGCGTACATCGTCGCCGCCGCTCGCGAGCAGGAGAACGCGCCGCTGATGAAGCAGTCCGGTGCGGACGCGGTCATCACCAGCTCCGATGCCGTCGGCCGACTGCTCGGTCTCTCCTCACTCAGCCCGACGCTGGGCACCGTGATGGAGGACCTCCTCACGTACGGCGAGGGTCTCGAGGTCGCCGAGCGTGGTCTGATGGTGAACGAGGTCGGCAAGCAGCCACAGCAGCTGCCAGACCAGGTGATAGCCGTCGTGCGCGACGAGAAGGTGTTCCGCTACTTCGATCCGGTGGTCAGTCAGCTGGCTCGCGGCGACAGGCTCGTCGTCGTACGCCCGGCGAAGGAGCTGCCATGGGCGCCGCGGCCCGGAACCCACGGCGAGGACGTCGCGTACGACGCTTGATGAGGTCCGCGGAAGGCTCGGAAGTGGGCCTCGACGCGACTCAAGCAACGAGCCCGTAAATGAGCTGAACCGCTGGCGTCTCGGGTCGCCAGCGGTTCAACGAGTAGAACCGTAACCGCAGGTTCGGGTGGCTGTCACCGGTTGACGGCGAAGATGGGCCGGTCAGGTGAGGGAGATAGCCCGAAATGACTACTCGCGGCTCTCAGCGCATCGAGTCGAAGACCTGTTGCAGGTCGTCGACGGTCGTCAGCGGATTGACCACCGCCACGCGGGTGCACACTCGGCCGTGGTGACGGGTCGGCGTGACGAAGGCAGCGCCCTCATCAAGCAGCCGACTGCTCCAGGCGACGTACTCCTCAGGCGTCCAGCCGATCCGCTCGAAGATGAGCACCGTCAGATCGGGCTCGACCAGCAGCCGGAGATGGTCAGCGTCGTCGATCAGCCGCCTGCCCTCCCGGGCCACGGCGAGGGTGTGCTCGATGGCTTCGGTGTAGGCGGCAGTCCCGTGGACGGCGAGCGAGAACCAGAACGGCAGACCCCTGGCCCGCCGGCTCAGATGCACGGCGAAGTCGCTGGGGTTCCACTCGCCCTCGACATTGACCGGATCGAGGTAGCCGGCCTTCTGGGTATGGGCGGCGCGGGCCACGACCGGGTCGCGGTAGAGCAGCGCGCAGGCGTCGAACGGCGCGAAGAGCCACTTGTGCGGGTCGACGATGAAGGAGTCGGCCAGCTCGATGCCGGCGAAGAGAGCACGGACCGACGGAGCGGCCAGGCCGGCACCGCCGTACGCGCCGTCGACGTGCAGCCACCAGCCGTGGCGCCGACAGACCTCGGCGATCCCGGCGATGTCGTCCACGACGCCGAGGTTGGTGGTGCCGGCGGTCGCGACCACGGCGAAGACCGAGTCACGCTCGTCGGGGGTCGCCGCGGCGGCCCAGTCCGCGACGGCTTCCCCGGTCGCGCGCCCCCTCTCGTCGCCAGGTACGACGATGACGTCGACGTCCATCACCGACTCCAGCGAGTGCCGCGCGGATGAATGGGTCTCCTCGCTGAGCAGGACCGTCCAGCGCGGGGGACGCCGGCCGCGGCGGTGCTGCACCGCCGACCGCGCAGCGACCAGGGCTCCGAGGTTGCCGGCGGTGCCGCCCTGGACGAAGACGCCGCCGGCGGTCTCCGGCAGGCCGGCCAGGTCGGCGAGCCAGCGCAGCGCCTGGTTCTCGGCGTACACGGCGCCGGCGCCTTCGAGCCAGCTTCCGGCGTACACACTGGATGCGCCGATGAGCATGTCGAAGGCGGCGGCGGCCTTGGACGGTGCACTCGGGATGAAGGCCAGGTAGCGCTGGTGGTCGGTGGAGAGGCACGCGCGGGAAAGGACGTCGTCCCAGGCGGCGACGGCGGCCTCGGCTCCGATGCCGTGCTCGGTCACCGTCTGGCCGACCGCCGCATGGAGGGCCTCGAAGGTCGCGGCACGGTCCAGCGGCACCGGATCGCAGAGCCGCGAGACGCTCAGATCGGCCAGCGTGCGCGTGAGCCGGGCCGCGTCCTGCGCACTCCGATGCATCCGCGTCGGGTCGTGCATCCGCACCGGGTCTCCGGCTGCTTCGTCCGCCCCATCCGGGGGAAGGGAGTTCGCGTCGCGTTCCATGCATCGACACTACGAGCGGGCCCGCGCGGACGCGAGCACCGATGTGAGGCACGTCTCTTGTGGACGGGAACCGACACTTAGCAGGAGTGAAGTAAATTCCCTTCGTGACCCAAGGCCAGATACCGAGCAACACGCCGCGGCAGCGGATCGCCGTCGATCATCCCCACTACAAGTGGGTCGCGCTGTCGAATACGACACTGGGCGTCTTGATCGCGACGATCAACAGCTCGATCGTGATCATCTCGCTGCCCGCCATCTTCAAGGGGATCCACGTCGATCCGCTCGGTGCGGGCAACGTCAGCTATCTGCTCTGGATGATCATGGGATTCCTGGTCGTCTCGGCGGTGCTGGTCGTGGTGCTGGGACGCCTGGGCGACATGTTCGGCCGGGTGAAGGTCTACAACCTCGGCTTCGTCGTCTTCTCGATCGCCTCCATCTACCTCTCGCTCGATCCCTTCGACGGCGGGAAGGGCGCGCTGTGGCTGATCGTCGGCCGCGTCATCCAGGGCGTCGGTGGCTCGATGCTCTTCGCCAACTCGACGGCGATCCTCACCGACGCGTTCCCGGCCGAGGAGCGCGGCATGGCGCTGGGAATCAACAACGTGGCGGCGGTCGCCGGCTCGTTCATCGGCCTGGTCGTCGGTGGCGTGCTCTCCGAGGTGGACTGGCGGCTGGTCTTCTGGGTGTCGGTCCCGATCGGGCTGCTGGGCACCATCTGGTCGTACAAGTCGCTGCACGAGACCGGCGTACGCCGCAAGGGCAGCCTCGACCTACCCGGCAACTTCACCTTCGCGATCGGGCTGACCGCGATCCTGGTGGCCATCACCTACGGCATCCAGCCCTACGGCGGCCACACCATGGGGTGGACGAACCCCTGGGTGCTTGCCGGGCTGATCGGCGGCGCCGCCTTGCTGGTGGTCTTCTGCTTCATCGAGAACATGGTCAAGGACCCGATGTTCGCGATGAGCCTGTTCAAGATCCGGCCGTTCTGGGCCGGCAATCTGGCCGGTCTGCTCTCGTCGGTCGCCCGCGGTGGCATGCAGTTCATGCTGATCATCTGGCTGCAGGGCATCTGGCTGCCGCTGCACGGCTACTCCTACGAGAGCACGCCGCTGTGGGCCGGCATCTACCTGCTGCCCCTCACAGTCGGATTCCTCATCGCCGGTCCGCTCTCCGGCGTACTGTCCGACCGGTTCGGCGCCCGGCTCTTCGCTGCCGGTGGCATGCTCCTCGTCGCCGTGACCTTCGTCGGCTTCCTGCTGATCCCGGCCAACTTCAACTACTGGGTCTTCGCGTTGATCCTGCTGGTCAACGGCCTGGCCTCCGGGCTGTTCGCTGCGCCGAACGTGTCGGCGATCATGAACTCGGTGCCGGCCAACCAGCGCGGCGCGGCTTCAGGCATGCGTGGCACGTTCTTCAACTCCGGCTCGTCGCTTTCCATCGGGATCTTCTTCTCACTGATGATCGCCGGCCTGGCCGCGAAGCTGCCGACCACCATGACCAGCGGCCTGCAAGCGCACGGCGTCTCGGCCCAGGCCGCCGCTGCGGCCGGTCAGGCTCCGCCGGTCGGGTCGCTTTTCGCGTCGTTCCTGGGCTTCAACCCGATCCAGACGATCCTCGACCAGGTGCACCAGGCG
>Ga0164242_10009028_pt1 | contig 10788 bp, 11 predicted proteins | sample OricomgcompostMG_FD_108783 | JGI IMG/M metagenome (GOLD analysis project Ga0164242, IMG submission 108783) | Miracle-Growth compost microbial communities from Emeryville, California, USA - Original compost - Miracle growth compost (MG) ... | reverse complement strand
TCGCCGTCTACCGCCAGCCGTATGCGTACAGCCTGGCCTTCGCGCACCAACCCGCCGGCCCGACGGGCGAAGTCCCCGATTTCGAGCCGCAAGACCAACCCGACTTCGGTACCGAGTCCATCACGGCCCCGGTGAAGACCGGCCAGTCCTCGCAGTAGGAACAATACGCCGATGAACCAACCGCACATGACGGTCCCGTACACGACCGAAATTCGTGAAGACACCGGGTTCTACAACGGCAAGGTCGGCATGTGGCTGTTCCTCGCCTCGGAGGTCATGCTCTTCGGGGCCTTGTTCTCCGCCTATGTCTTCCTGCGCATCGGCGCAAGGGCGGGGGACTGGCCGCACGGCCTGCTGAACATCCCCATCGGGGCGTTCAACACCCTGGTACTGATTACCTCGTCGTTGACGGTGGCGTTGTCGTGGACGTCGCTGAAGATGGGCAACTTCCGGCGCTATCAGCGGCTCCAGCTCGTCACCCTGGCCTGCGGGCTGGCGTTCCTGGGGATCAAGAGCTACGAATACTCCGTGAAGTTCAACCACTACGAAGTGTGGCTGAACGCGCCGCTGACGGCCCAGGAATACCCGCAGTTGGCCGGGCACGCCGTCGACGCCGACGATCCGGTCAACTCGATCATCGGGCACGTCGAGGGGGTCGGGTCGTTCGCGACGCTGGATTCGCTGAAGGAGGCCGGCGTCTCGTCCCTGACGATCCACCCGGACAAGTTCCATTACCGTCTTTCAGCGGCGGAGCAGGCTGAGCGTCGCAAGGCGGAGCGGTTGCAGCCGCACACCGAGGCCGAGGGCGCGGAACATGCGGGGGTGCCGATCGACCTGTCGAGGGTTTCGCGGATCTCGGCGTTCGTGCCCCGGCACAGCACCTTCTTCGCCAACTACTTCACCCTGACGGGCCTGCACGCCTTGCACGTCATCGGCGGCTTGCTGGCCTTCGCGTTCATCCTCGGGCCGGGGTCGCGGATGTGGCGCGTCGATCCGGTGCGCTACACCAACGCCGTCGAGGTGACGGGACTGTTCTGGCACTTCGTCGACCTGGTCTGGATCTTCCTCTTCCCCATCCTTTACCTGCTGTAGCCCAGCGAAAGGGAGGCAAACCATGTCCGATGCGACGGTCTCCGGGGCGGCGTCGACGACCTCCGCGCCGCCGGAAGGGGCGGCCCACGTCCACCATCCGGCCCCCGCGGCGGCGATGGACGCCCATCACATTCAGCATGTGCAACGCGAGCAAAAGAAGTTCCTGGCCGTCTACGGCGTGCTGGTCGTCGGCACGGTGCTGACGGTGGCCATGTACTACGTCCATTTCGAGCTGATGTGGCAGACCGTCGCCGTGGCGCTGCTGATCGCGGCCGTGAAGGGGACCTTCGTGGCGGCCGTCTTCATGCACCTGTGGCATGGGGAGCGCGACATTTACCGGATCCTCGCGTACACGGGGATCGTCGTGGCGGGGCTGTTCATCCTCACGATCGCCTCAACCTTCAGCGTGCCCGGCGCCGGCCTTTATCTGAGGTAGAACGATGTCGCTGAAAGCCTTCCATCTGCTGTTCATCGCCGCCTGCGAGCTGCTGTTCTTCGGGTTCTCCGCCTACGAGAACTACCGCTACCGGGAACTGACGCAGAGCGGCGTCGATCTGTGGCTCGGCTTCGCCTCCAGCCTCTTCGGCATCCTGCTGCTGATCTACGCCTGGTTCTTCCTGCGGAAGACCAAGGACATCGGCCTGATCTGATTTGACAATTCCTCGCGAAATGGGGACAGGCACCTCGAAGACTCGGAGCCAGTCCCCATTTCGCGAGGAATTCTGAAAAGGAGCCGTCATGCCTCGGTTCATCAAACAATCCGTCGCCCTGATCCTCGCGGCCCTGTTGCTCGCGGCGCCTCGGGCGACGCTGGCCTGCTCGGCCTGCGTGGGGCGGGCCGACGACGCGACGACGCAGGGCCTCAACGCCGCCATCTTCACCCTCTTGATGGCCTTGGTGCTGGTGCTGGGGTCGGTCGCCGGCCTGATGGGCTACCTGATCCGACGCTCGATCAAACACCCGCTGGCCATGCCCGGCGCGCCGGGAGGAGTCACCCGATAATGGACGCAACCGAAAAGCTCGCCACGGGCTTTCTGAACCTGCCGCAGCTCGCGTCGCGGCATGGCGAGGACGTGGACCGCTTGGTTTACAACACGCACATCTCGATGATGATCATGTTCATCGTCTGGTTCGGGTTCCTGGCCGTGGCGCTGTACCGCTTCCGCGCGAAGCGGCATCCCCGGGCCAATCCCGCCGGGGTGAAGCCGGTGATCTTCATGGCGGTCATCGGCCTGGTGGTGCTCGACGAGCTGGCCACCCTCTTCGGGTTCGCCATTCCGCTCTGGAACAAGAACATGGCCGACTTCCCGGACGAGAAGCAGGCCACGGTCGTCCGCGTGACCGCCCAGCAATTCACCTGGAACGCCCGCTACGCCGGCAAGGACGGCAAGTTCGGCGCGCAGGACGCCAAGTTCGTCAGCGATGAAAACCCGATGGGCTACGACCCCGACGACCCAGCGGCCAAGGACGACGTGGTCCCCCCGTTGAAGGACATCCGCGTCCCCCTGGAACCCGTCGACGCCGACGGCGACGGCAAGCCGGACCTCGACGCCCAGGGCCTCCCCCGGTTCAAGCCCGTGCTGATCCACCTGACGAGCATGGACGTCATCCACAGCTTCAAGGTCCTGCCGCTGCGCGTCACCCAGGACGCGATCCCCGGCCTGAACATCCCCATCCACTTCATGCCGACCCGCGCCGGGAAATACGTGATCACCTGTGCCCAACTGTGCGGCAACGGCCACGCCACCATGATCGGCTGGCTGACGATCATGGACAACACGCCCCAACGCGACGCCGACGGCAAGATCGTCGGGCCTGGCGCCTTCGACAAGTGGCAGGAATCGTACGTCGTGGGAGACGCGCCCCGGAGCTTCGAATGACGACCCAAAACAAAATCCTCGTGGCGATGACCGCCGTCATGCTGATCCTGGCCGTGCCCTACGTGATGGTGAAGACCGGCGCGTGGGAGCCGCTCGCCGCCGCCTCAACACGCTCCAACGCTTCGGCGTCGGCGCTGCCGATCCGCGACCCCGACGACCTGCCGGTCATTGGCGAGCTGGCGGATTTTTCCATGACCAATCAACTGGGCCAGACGGTCCGCCGCGACGACTTGCTGGGCAAGGTCTGGGTGGCGGACGTGATCTTCACCCGTTGCCCCGGGCCTTGCGCGACGATGAGCAGGCGCATGGCCGACCTGCAAACCTCCATTCCGGCGCGATGGCCCGTCAAGCTGGTTTCCTTGACGACCGACCCGGAGTACGATACGCCCGAGGTGCTGCGCAAGTACGCGGCGCGGTACGGGGCCGACGCGACGCGCTGGAATTTCCTGCACGCCGCGAAATCCGCGATCGTGGACCTCGCCGTGAAGAACCTGAAGCTGGTCGTGCTGGACAAGGAAGAAGCACGCGAGTCGCCCGATGACCTGTTCATCCATTCCACCACGTTCGTCCTGGTCGACAAGCACGGCCGGTTGCGCGGGTCGTTCGAGACGCTGCCGATGGACGTTTCGGAGCTTGAAGGCTTCGAGAACGCCGCGCCGCCGCCGCCGGACAGTTGGCAATCCACGTTGAAGCCGCGACTGCTCAAGGCCGTCGAGCGGCTGGTCGCGGAAGATTGACCCCCGATCGATTGATTCAAGAATCCTCGAACTCTTACAGGGACCATCGTTTATGCAGCCCCTTGCGATCACGATCTTTCTCGTCTGGGCGGCGATCACCGTCGCGGTATTCGGGTTCGTGGCGGCCAGCACCAGAGCGCCGGAGGAGTTGTCGCAGAAAGGCTACAAACGGGTCCGGCTCCTGGTGCTCGTGGGCCTCACGTCGCTGGCGGTGGTCTTGCTGCTCCTGACGCTGCCGATCAACCCGTACCCGGACAACTCGGTCACGCCGGATCGGGTGATTTACGTCTCCGGCAAGCAGTTCGCGTTCAAGCTTTCCGACAAGCCGATCTCGCGCGAGGAGGCGATGGACGACGAGGTCTTCCTGACGACCAAGCCGATCCGCACCGGGGACCTGGTGGAGTTCCGCGTCACGGGGGCGGACGTGACCCACGGCTTCAGCATCTACGACCTCGCCGGGCATGTGCAGACGCAGACGCAGGCGATGCCGCAATACATCAACCGCCTGCGGCACCGGTTCCCCAAGAGCGGCACCTATCATGTGCTTTGCTTCGAGTTCTGCGGCATCGGCCACCCGACGATGCGGGCGCAATTGCAGGTCGAGGACGCCCCCGCCGGCGCTCCCGCGCCCGAGACGACGCCGGTCGCGAGCAATTGAATTGAAAGCCGCTCCCCCCCCTCCATCCACCGAAGACACGCGGCTTCGATCCGGCTCCCGGATCGGCCCTTCCAAGACATGATTTCCAATCAGGAGTCGTCAAATGAGCACAGAGCCAAGCCCCATTGACGCGCCGACGGGGGTCGAAATGTCCGCCGCCGAAACGCGCTCCGCCAATCGCCTGACCCTTTTATGGATCATCGCGATGTTGGCGCTGTTCCCCACGTTCATCCTGCTGGGGATGACGATGCGAGGGGCGCAAAGCAACCTGCTGGCAATGCTTCCCGCCGAGCGGTTCTACGGCATCCTGACGATGCACGGCCTGGGGATGGTCGGCTTGTGGTTCGTGGCGGCGATGGCCGGGACCAGCGTCGTGCTGCGGAAATACGTGCGTCTGCATGCGTGGGTCGAATGGGCGGCGTTCGTGGGCACCGTCACCGGCGTGGTGATGCTGATCGTCGCCACCCTGATCGGCAAGTACGGCCCCGGCTGGTACTTCCTGTACCCCCTGGCGATCACCCCCAACGGCGTGTGGAAGGACTGGGCCACCTACACGTTCCTGCTGGCCAACGGCCTTCTGGGACTTTCCTGGACGATCTGGTGCGTCGATAACCTGTGGGGGATCGCCCGGCGCTATCCGTTGCCCGCGGCCCTGGGCTGGCATTACATCACGGGGAAGCCGGAGCGGGAGGTCCCGCCGTTCATCACGATCGTGACCATCTGCATGATCGCCAACATCACCGGCCTGATTTCCGCGGTCGTCATGCTGGCCTTCTACGCCCTGGAGCTTGCCGGCGTCACCGACGTCAGCGACGCCTTGCTGATGAAGAACCTGCTGTTCCTCTTCGGGCACCTGATCGTCAACATCACGATGTACCTGGGCGTCGGGTTGATCTACGACCTGCTTCCCGAGTACGCCGGCCGCCCCTGGAAGAACAGCCGGTGGACGGCGCTGGCGTGGAACATCGTGCTGCTGCTCATCATCATCGCCTACTTCCACCACCTGTACATGGACTTCGCCCAGTACAAGGCGGTCCAGTTGATCGGCCAGGTCAGCTCCTACGGCGTGGCCATCCCCTCGGCGGTCGTCAGCGTCTACGGCACCCTGGCGTTGGTCTGGCGGGCACGGATGAAGTGGTCGATGACCTCGATCTTCATGTATCTCGGCGTCCTCGGCTGGTGCATCGGGGGGATCGGGGCCTTGATTGACTCGACGATCGCCTTCAACACCAAGTTCCACAACACCCTGTGGGTCCCGGCGCACTTCCACACGTACTTCCTGGTGGGTCTGGTGCTGATGCTTCTCGGGGCCGTCTTCCACGTCTGCGAGAAACTCTCCGGCATCCCCGAAAACGTCGGCAGGTCGCGCATCTCCATCAGTCTGATCCTCCTGGGGGGGTACGGGTTCGTGATGATGTTCTACCTCGGCGGCGCGATGTCGATCCCCCGGCGGTATGCGCAGTACCACGAACTGATTTCCAACGGCACGGTCCTGGCCGGCGTGGCGTTGATCTTCATCACGTTGGTGCTTGCCGGCGTGTTCATTTACATCTGGGAGACCGGACGCCGATGCGTGGCCGCCTTCCAGAGAATCTGATTCCCGTCGCGCTGGCGGCCATCGCCCTGACGCTCGCGACGCCGGTCGGCTCACCGATCGGCGTCGGCGTCGGCATCGCCGGCGCACAGGAGATTCCCGACCCGGACTTGATCTTCAAGCCCCCGGAGGAATCCCGGCTGATCGGCCGCCAGGTCCCGGACGTCGCCTTGCGCTACGCCGACGGCGAGAGCGGGCGTTTAAGCGACCTGTGGGCCGAGCGGCCGGTGTTCGTCACGCTGGTCTTTTCCCGCTGCGCCGGCATCTGTTCGCCCTACCTGGGGCTGCTGAAAAAAACGGTGCGGCAGGTCGGCTCCAGCGGCGAGCGCTATCAGATGGTCGTCATCAGCTTCGACGGCCGCGACCGTCCCAAGGACTTGCTGGCCCTGGCCAAGCATCACGGCCTGGACGCCGATCCCGGCTGGACCTTCGCGACCCCCGCCGGCCCCGAGGAACTGACCGCGCTGTGCGAGGCCCTGGATTTCGATTTCCGCTGGGATGAGCAAAGCCAACAGTTCAATCATCCGGCGATCACGGTGGCGCTGCGGGACGGGAAGCTCGCCCGGCTTTCCGTGGGGGAAGCGATCTCCCCGGCGCGGTTCAAGGACATGGTGGCCGACGCCTGGGGGGAGTTCGTCCCCATCTACCCGGACCCCGACCAGACCGGCGCGTTGTTCCGCTGCTTCGATTACGACCCGGAGCGCGGGTTCACGCCGAACTGGGGCATGTTGATCCTCATCTTCCCGGCCGTCGCCGCGCTGGCGCTCGCCACCTTCATGTTCACGGCGGGCCGCATGGTCAACGCCGCGCCCCGAAACCCGCCCGCGCCCTGAGGCGGTTTTCACTCGTTCCCACGCTCCGCGCCATGCATGACCCCCAGGTCGAAAGGGCGAGGGGGGAGGGAACAGGAACCCTGGATCGAAACTGTTTTTCGTAGGGTGGGCCAAGTCTTCGCAGGCCCACCATCTGCGATCCACGCCGGGATGGTGGGCCTGCGAAGACTTGGCCCACCCCACAATTCTCGTTTGGGCGTGAACGCGATCCCCTCGCAAAACACGAGCGAGGGTCCTCGTTTGGGCGAAAACCGCGCTAACCCGGCAGTTCGTCGTCGGTCGTCAGGGGGACGCCGGCGGCGGCGGGGGTGCCGACGTCGGCGTAGTGGCTGCTGTGGTAGTGGTAGTTCTCATAAGAGGCTTCGGTCGGTCGGACGCCGTTGACGACGACACCGAGGACCGAGACGCCGACGGTCGTCAGCCGCTTGATGGCCCGTTCGACCAGGGGGAACCGGCTGGTGTCGTGCCGCACGGCGATGACCGCGCCGTCGGCCCAACGGCCGAGCAAAAGCGCGTCGGGCACGGCGAGGACAGGGGGAGCGTCGATGATGACGATGTCGAACGCCTCGCGGAACCGGGCGATGAGCTGGCCGAGCCGCTCCCCTTGCAAGAGCCGGCTGGGGTCGTGCCCGGAGGTGCCGGCCGGCAGGAGGTGGAAGCCGCCGGCGTTGCCGATGACGACCATCGATTCCTCGGGGGTCGCGTCCCCCATCAGGATGTCGACGAGGCCAAGCCCCTCGGGCACTTCCAGCAGTTCTCCCAGCGACGGCCGGCGCAGGTCGGCGTCGATCAGGAGGGTCGAGAGTCCGGCGTTGGCGCAACGCCCGGCCAGTTGCGCCGCCAGGGTCGTCTTCCCCTCTCCGCCGACGGCGCTGGTGATTAGGGCGCAACGACGCCCGCCGGGGCCTCGCGAGCAGAGGACGACCCGCAGATGGTCGAGGCTCTGGATGAACTCCTCAAGCTTCCGGCGCTGGTCGCGCAGGGCCTTGGGGCCGCGCGCCGGCAGGGCCGAGGGGAGCGGCGGGACGACCCCGATGACGCCGACCCGCACCCGCGCGGCCACGTCGTCGGGGTCGGAGACGCGGGCCGAGCGGATCTCGATCAGCAGGAACAGGCCCAACGTCGCCATGAGGGCCACGACCGGCATGGCCACGGTCATCATCAGACGCTTGTCGCTGGTGGGGCGCAACAGCGGCTTGGCCGGGGAGACGTTGGAGACGCTGGCCTGACCGCTGCTCTCCAGTTCCAGCGTCGAGAGCATCACCGCGACCTTGCTCAAGGAGTCCTGGGCGCGGGACAGATCGGTCTTGAGGAATTCGGCCTGCAGGGCGTCGTTGCCTTCGTTGGTCCGCTCGATCGTGATCTGGCCGAGCTGCTCTCGCAGCTGCGTTTCCTCGTTCTGGAGCTTGGCCAGGGTCATCTTGGCGATCTGGAGATCGCGCCTGGTCTGCGCGGCGACGGGATCGACCTCGCCGTCGGCCGTCAGGGTGCCGCCGGCGAGCTTCTCGCGAATGGCCGGCAGGTTGGCGACGCGGTAGGCCTGGGCGTCGCGGCGGAGCGTCGCCATCTTGTCCCGGTAGTGCCGCAGGGCCGGGTCGCTGGCCTTGCGCTTGACGATCCGCTCTTCCTGGTCGTAGATCGCCTTGGCCTCTTGATACTCGGTGAGGATGCGGCGGTATTCGCCGTCGTTTTGCAGGAACCGTTCGGCGGCCTCCTCCAACTGCGCCGGGTCGGTCGGGGCGGCCCCGCCGGCCTGGGTCTGCTCGATGCCGCGCATGGCGTCGTTGAGGACCCCCAGGGCGACCTCGGCCTCGATCCGGTCCATCTCGACCTGGTTGAGCCGCTCCTGATAGCGCTTGTAGCTTTCCAGGGCGATCAGGGCGGGGTTGGATTGCGGGTCGGCGTTGCCGGTCTTGGCCGTCAGGGTGGTCATGGCCTCGCGGAGCCGCTCGACCTCGCCTTCGAATTTCTGCTTGGCTTCCTTGTATTGCTTGATGAGCTTGCGCGTGGTGGAGTCGACCAGCGTGGCGGAGATTTCGGTGTAGGCGTCGACGACGGAATTGACGATCAAGGCCCCGTCGCTCGGCGATTCGGTGGCCAGCGAGACGACGATGGCGTGCGACCGCAGCGGGATCGACACGCGGAGCTGCTTCTTGATCGTGAATTCCGGGTCCCCGGCCATGCGAATCCGCGGCAAGGCGGCGACCTTCGGGTTCTTCAGCGCCAGGGCCACCACGTCGGAGCTGGTCAGGAGCTGAAGCTGCGTCTGCATGAAGGCGTCGAGGTCGTTGCTCATGGCCGTCGGTGCCAGCACCGAGCGGTTCGTCGGCTCGACCTGCAAGATCGCCGCGGCCTCATACGACGGCTTGACGTATTTCTTCACCCCGGCGACCATGCCGGCGGAGAGGACGGCCCAGATCAAGAGGATCTGCCACCAGTGCCGGCGCATGGCCCGCAACACGACCCGCGGAGACAGCACCCGTGGCGGCCCGGCCTCCGGGTCGGGGAATTCCTCCCAGGAGTGCGCGCCGGCGGACGACGCGGCCAGGGCCGGCGGAAGAGACGACGACGACGACGGCCAGGCCGGAAGGGCCGTCATGCCGTTGGGATGGTCCGGGGGCGTGTCCATTGGGGCGTTCCTCGGAGTTCGGCGCGGCGGACGCTGCTCGGATGTTCGGTCTGCGTGGAGGAAACGGCGGGGAAAACCGGCGAAATGGGATTGTCCACGGCGGAAGCGGCGCGGGGCGGGTCCGGCGGAAACGGGGACTGGCTCCGAGTCTTCGAGGTGCCTGTCCCCGTTTCCGCCAGACCGGCACGCGGAAAAGAAAACTGACCTAGTTTACCGCCGGCGTCCGCGCCTCCGCCAGGTCGATCCGGTGCTGGAGGTCGGGCAGAAGCAACTTGAGAAAATCGACGCAAGGGTCGTTCAGGTCGATCTGTTCGCGCATTCCCGCGCGGCGCTCGATGTGGACCTTGAACATGCCGGGCATCCGGTCCACCTGCTTTTGCTTGAGCATCGCCGGAGACCACTTGCCGGCGTAATACCACGAGTAATACACCTGCCGGCGGTCGAGGACCGATCCGAACCCCTTTTCGTAAAGCAGCGAGGCGAACGGCAACTCCCGCTGGCCGATGGGAATTTTCTGGATCAGCGGCCCTTCGCTCGGGCGGAACCCGGCCGCCGGGTAGCAGACCTCCGGCGAGTGGATGTAGACCTTCGACGCCGGGCCGTAGAGCACGATGACGCTGAGCTTCACCCCGGTCCGGCCGTTGACGTACTCGCGCGACGCCATGCTGGTGGCGCCGGTGACGCGGGCGACCTCGCTGTCCAGCTTGGCCTCCTCCCCGTGCCAGGGGCCGATGACCATCGGCAGGTCCTCCAGCGCGAACGGCGGGACCTCTCCGGCCTCGACCATCTCGGCGTAACGGTTGGCCCGGACCCCCCGCACCCCGGCCGACGCCCCGGCCAGGACGATCACGAGCACCACCTTCGCCCAGAGCCATTTCCGGCCCGCCGCGGCCGTCGCCGGAGGCGGCGGAAGGGTCGCGGGAGACTCAACGGTCGACAAACTCATGATGATCGCGCTCGTCCAAGGGGTGGGAATCCGTGCGTTGCGCCGCGCCGCCGTCGCGATTGGATGCTCTCAAGTCTATGATGCGGTCCCCCTCAACGGCAACCCCGCGTTGCCGGGATTCCACGCCCAGAGCGGTTCACGGTCGCGTGGCGCTCGGAAAACGGGGACAGGCACCCGGCCCGTGAAGCATTTCCCTGAACTTGAGAGCCGATTGAAGGGCCGTGAGCCAGTCCCCGTTTTCCGAGTCTTCGACGCCACGGGCGAGTCGCGCGGGAACCGTGGCGTCGAAGACTCCGCGTACGTGTTTAGCGTGCATAGGCGGCGGAATCGGCTCGACTTGTAGGGTGGGCCAAGTCTTCGCAGGCCCACCATCTGCGATCGACGCCGGAATGGTGGGCCTGCGAAGACTTGGCCCACCC
>Ga0164242_10009027_pt1 | contig 10789 bp, 9 predicted proteins | sample OricomgcompostMG_FD_108783 | JGI IMG/M metagenome (GOLD analysis project Ga0164242, IMG submission 108783) | Miracle-Growth compost microbial communities from Emeryville, California, USA - Original compost - Miracle growth compost (MG) ... | reverse complement strand
GGCATTTCGCGGTGCTGTGCCCGCGTGGTCACCTGTGCCCGCTGCTGCTCAGGGGTCATCGAGGTGGGTGCCGCGACGGTCGCCCCGGCGGTCTGGACGCCCTCGGCGCGCACCGGCTGGATGCGACGCGGGACCACCACGTCGTGCTGCTCGATCCAGGACAGCTCGGGGGTCTCCAACGCGTGCGCGGCCGCCCCCGCTGACGGCGGGCGTCCCCGCGGGTCAGGGTCGGCCAGGTCGGTGACCACACGCCACAGCTGGTCGGGTGTGCCCGGCGGGCGGGTGGGCAACTCGTCACGGCTGCGGCGGACCTGGTCCGGCCGGTGCCCGGTGAGGAGCTGCAGCGCGACGATGCCGGCGGCATACAGGTCGAAACCCGGTGCCGGATCGGCGCCCGCGAGTTGCTCCGGCGCGAGGTAGCCGCGCGTGCCGAGCACGACGGACGTGGTCGTCATGCGTGGCGAGTCGATCGGCACCGCGATGCCGAAGTCGGTGAGCATCAGGTGCGGCCGGGCGGCGCCGGTTGCCGCGAGGAGCAGGTTGGCCGGCTTCACGTCCCGGTGTATGACGCCTGCCGCGTGGACGGCCTCCAGCGCTCGCAGGAGCTGACGCAACAGCTCGGCAACGTGGCGCGGCGGCAGAACCGGGCGGTCGCGCAGCAGATCGCTGACCGCGCCACCGTCGACCAGCGACATCGTGAACAGCACCCGGTCGTCCTCTCCGGCCCAGCCGAGCGGGGTGACCACATTCGGGTGGTGGATGCGCATGCCCTGCTCGCGCATGAACCGCAGCAGCGCGCCGGCGTCGGACTGCCGTAGCACCTTGGCGGCGAGGATCCGGTCGTGCTTGCGGTCGTGGACCTGCCAGACCGAACCCATACCGCCCTCGCCGATCATGTCGATCAGCTCGTACCGGCCCGCGAACACCTCTCCCACGGGTCAGCAGGATGCCAGGTCCGCCCGTCCGGCCGCGAACCGCACCCACCGTCCCGGCGCGCCGACCGGACCGGTCACCCGGCCGAGAACTCCTTCGGGTCGGGGCCGGTGCGCTGGTCCTTGTCCAACCCCCGGATCGCGGCCAGGTCGTCGTCCGTGAGCTCGAAGTCGAACACCTCGAAGTTCTGCGCGATCCGCGACGGCGTGACCGACTTGGGGATCACGACGTTGCCCAGCTGCAGATGCCAACGCAGGATCACCTGCGCCGTGGTCCGCTGCAGGCGCTGCGCGATGCCCACGATCACCGGGTCGGTGAGCACATCGCCACCGGACGCGAGCGGGCTCCACGCCTCGGTGACGATGCCGTTGGCGGCGTGGAAGGCGCGCAGCTCCTCCTGCTGCAGGTGCGGATGCAGCTCGATCTGGTTGATCGCCGGGAACTCCCCCAACTCGTCCTTGACGTGCTGCAGGTGCTCGATCGCGAAGTTGCAGACGCCCGCGACCTTGATCTCGCCTTCGTCGCGCAGCTGCAGGATCGCGCGGAACGTGTCGACGTAGCGGCCACGCTGCGGCACCGGCCAGTGCACCAGATACAGGTCGACCGGCCGGGCGAGCCGCTCCCGCGAGGCGGTGAACGCACGCAGCGTCCGGTCGTATCCGTGGTCGGAGTTCCACACCTTGGTGGTCAGGAACACCTCGTCGTCGCCGAGGCCGGAGTCGGCGATCGCCTGTCCGACGCCTCCCTCGTTGTTGTATGCCGCAGCGGTGTCGATGTGCCGATATCCGGTCCGCAGCGCCCGGGTGACCGCGGGCGCCACCTCGTCGTCGGGCACCTGCCACACGCCGAAGCCGAGCTGCGGGATCGGCACCTGGCCGTCCTTGCCACGCAACGTGACGGTGGGCACGGGGCTGTTGTCCTGAGCGCTCATACCGGTCGTCAACGCACGATGCCTGCCAAGTATGCCGCCCCGGCCGCGCGAGTCCGAGCCACATGCGCTGAGGCGCGGCTACAGTCGGCCCATGGCGCCGGTCTCGAAGGTTCTGATCGCGGGCCGCGGCGAGATCGCGGTACGCATCGCACGTGCGTGCGCCGACGCGGGCATCGGATCCGTTGCGGTGTATGCCGATCCGGACCGGGACGCGCTGCACGTGCGGGTCGCGGACGAGGCATACGCGCTGGGCGGGTCGACGCCCGGGGAGTCCTATCTGGACCAGGCCAAACTGCTGGAGGTGGCCAACCGCGCGGAAGCGGACGCGGTCCATCCCGGTTATGGATTCCTTTCCGAGAACGCACAATTCGCCCAGTCGGTCACCGACGCGGGGCTGACCTGGATCGGCCCGCCACCGGCCGCGATCGACGCGCTCGGCGACAAGGTCAAGGCCCGCCACCTGGCCACCGCGGCCGGCGCACCCCTGGTGCCCGGCACCACCGATCCGGTCGCAGACAGCGACGAAGTCGTCGCCTTCGCGAGGGAGCACGGGCTGCCGGTCGCGATCAAGGCCGCGTACGGCGGTGGTGGCCGCGGCCTGAAGATCGCACACTCCATCGAGGAGATCCCCGCACTGTTCGACTCCGCGGTGCGCGAGGCGGTGACGGCCTTCGGTCGTGGCGAGTGTTTCGTCGAACGCTTCCTGGACAAGCCCCGGCATGTCGAAACCCAGTGCCTGGCAGACACTTCCGGCACGGTCGTGGTCGTGTCGACCCGCGACTGCTCACTGCAGCGGAGAAACCAGAAGCTGGTCGAAGAGGCGCCGGCGCCATACCTCTCCCGTGCGCAGCACCGGGAGCTGGTGCGTGCGTCCAAGGCGATCCTGTCCGCCGCCGGTTACGTCGGTGCGGGCACCTGTGAATTCCTCGTCGCGCAGGACGGCACGATCAGCTTCCTGGAGGTCAACACCCGGTTGCAGGTCGAACACCCGGTGTCCGAGGAGGTCACCGGAATCGACCTGGTCCGCGAGCAGTTCCGCATCGCGGCAGGCGAGGAACTGGGGTATGACGACCCCGCACCGCACGCCCACTCGTTCGAGTTCCGCATCAACGCCGAGGACCCCGGACGCGGCTTCCTACCCGGACCCGGCCAGGTCGAGGTGTTCGACGCGCCGAGCGGGCCCGGGGTCCGCGTGGACTCGGGTGTCGTGGCCGGGGATGTCGTCGGTGGCTCGTTCGACTCGATGCTGGCCAAGCTGATCGTCACCGGTCGCACGCGCGTGGAGGCGCTGGAGCGGTCCCGCCGGGCACTGGCCGAAATGACCGTCGCGGGCCTGCCGACGGTGCTGCCGTTCCACCGCGCAGTCGTGGCGGATCCCGCGTTCGCCACCGACGACGACACACCGTTCGCCATACACACCCGGTGGATCGAGACGGAGTTCGCGGGACGGATCGAGCCGTACACGGGCGGCTCGGGAGCGGGCGCAGCGTCGCCGGCCGGGCAGACGTTCACCATCGAGGTCGACGGGCGGCGGCACGAGGTGACGCTGCCGGCGCAGCTGCACCTGGGTGGTTCGCCGGCGGCACCGAACCTTCGACCGGCCCCGAGACGGCGCCGCGCCGAGTCGAACACCACTGCGGCATCGGGTGATTCGCTGACCGCTCCGATGCAGGGCACGATCGTGAAGGTCTCCGTGTCGGACGGCGACCGGGTGGAGGTCGGCGACACCGTGGTCGTGCTCGAGGCGATGAAGATGGAGCAGCCCATCACCGCTCACCGGGCAGGGGTCGTCTCGGGACTCACGACGGCGATCGGCCGGACGGTCCCCGCCGGCACCGTCCTCGCGACGATCAGTTGACTCCCAGCCGGTATGCCGCGAGGTCCGCGTCACCGATGGCACGCAGCACCAGGGTGACCATCGAACGCAGGTAGGCCGGCCGGTCCTGCGGGGTCGTGGCCAACAGCCCATTGAGCACCACGCCGTCCAGGCAGGAGACGATCGCCTCCGCACGTAACCGCGCCTCGGACTTCTCCGTGCGGCAGACGATGGACTCCACGATGTCGGTGAGGTTGCTGCGCCACGCCACGATGGGCTCACTCAGCGAGGGTGTGCGGCCCGCCTCCAGCGCCAGCTCCGACATCGTCACGATCAGGTCGGGGTGCTCGGACCAGCGGGCCAGCATCTCGATCGTGGCGTCGACGGCCCGCTCGATGCCCTCATCTCCCGATGCCGGGGGCAGTGACGCCCCCAGAGCCCGCACGTCCGCGTGCAGCGCGGCCGCGACGAAACCGCCGAGTGCGGTCAGCAACGCCAGCCGGGTCCGGTAATAGACCGAGCAGGTGCCCTCCGGCATACCGGCCTCCCGATCGACCGCACGGTGGGTGAGCCCGCGCATCCCCGAGCGCCCCACGACCGCAATCGCGCTGCGCAGCAACAGCTCCTGGCGTGCGGCAGTGCCTTCGGGGCCGTTGCCGGCGGCACGCCGTTTCGATGCCTTGCGTGGACACACGCAGTCACTGTCTCACGTCGGTCCCGTTCGATGTGATCGATACCACGTGCGCTCGGTTTGGCACGCTGCTTCTACAGGTGTAGTGTCAGGATTACTACAGACGTAGTGAACAGGACATCAGGAGTTCGACATGATCGAGATCAACGCCTTCTTCACCGGCTTCATGATCATCAACGCGGTGGCGGTCGCGCTGCTGGTCGGCTTCGCTGCCGTCGAGCTGACCCGCTTCTTCACCGCGAACCGCAAGCTGCGCATCGCGCGCCACCAACCGCTCGGCCGCTACTACTCCCAGCTCGCGCTCGGCCACTGACAGCAGTCACCCGCACACCGCCGAAACGGCGTTACCACGCGTGCGCACCATTCGCGCAGCGCGGTGACGCCGTTTCGTTTTCGCCATACGAGCGACGTAGATTGGAGGGTGACCTGAGCACCCCTTAGATCGGATCGCGGACCGTGGCAACCCTGGTGAAATTCATCGTTCTGATCGTCGTGGTCGCGGCGGTGATCTTCGTGGTGCGCACGCTGCGTCCGAAGCTGCACGAGTACCGGATGCGTCGCTGGGAGGAAGCCGGCCTCCTGCCCCACCAGGTCGACCCCTACGCGCCGCGCGACGACGAGCCGGACGACGACCCGAACAGCCCCCGCCGCTGAGGGCCGCTACGCCTCCAGTGAGTGCAGGCGGCGTGCCGCCTCGGCGATCGTCCCGGTCATCGACGGGTAGACCGAGAAGGTGCTGGCCAACTGGTCGACCGTCAGCCGGTTCTGTACGGCGACAGCCAGCGGATAGATCAGTTCCGACGCCTGCGGCGCCACCACCACACCGCCGATGACGGTGCCACCACCGGGGTGACTGAAGATCTTGACGAAACCGTCGGTGATGTTGCGCATCTTGGCGCGGGGGTTGGTCGACAACGGCATGGTGACCGTGCGCGCCTCGACGCGGCCCGCCTCGACATCCGCCTGCGAGTAGCCGACCGTGGCGATCTCGGGATCGGTGAAGATGTTGGCGCACACACCACGCAGGTTCAGCGGTGCCACCGCATCGCCGAGCGCATGGGCCATCGCGATCCGCCCCTGCATGGCGGCAACCGAGGCGAGCGGCAGCACACCGGTGCAGTCACCGGCGGCATAGATGCCCTGCGCCGACGTCCGGGACACCCGGTCCACCGTGATGTGGCCGGCCTCGCTGGTGTCCACGCCGGCATTCTCCAGACCAATGCCCTTGGTCAGCGGCACCGAGCCGACCGCCAGCAGCACGTGCGATCCGCGCACCTCCCGGCCGTCCTCGAGGGTGACGATCACCCCGTCGCCGTCGCGCTCGGCCGATTTCATCCGGGACCGGCCCAGCACGGTCATCCCACGGCGGCGGAAAACGTTCTCGATCACGGTGGCGGCATCGGCGTCCTCCCCCGGCAGCACCCGGTCACGGGAGGACACGAGCGTGACGTCACTGCCCAACCCCAGGAACGCGTGTGCGAGCTCGGCACCGGTCACACCGGAGCCGACGACGATCAGCTTCTCGGGCAGCTCGGTCAGGTCGTAGATCTGCTGCCAGGTGAGGATCCGCTCCCCGTCCGGCAGCGCGGACTGCATCACCCGGGGCGTACAGCCCACTGCGAGCAGGATGACGTCGGCGTTCAGCTGCTGGGTGTCGCCGTCCGCCAGCTCGACCGTCACCTTTCCCGGGCCGGCGATGTGTCCGCGTCCGGTGATGATCCGGACGCCGACCCGCTCCAGCTGCGCCCGGATGTCGCGGCTCTGCGCCTTGGCGAGGTCGAGGATCCGATCGTTGATCTGGGTCGCGTTCGCCTCGGCGTGCTGGTCGTCCTTCGTCCCCTCGAACCCCACGCCGAGCCGGCCGGCGGAGGCGAAACGGGACATGAAGTCGGAGGTCGCGATCAGCGTCTTGCTGGGAACGCAGTCGGTCAGCACCGCAGCACCACCGAGGCCGGTCTGCTCGACCACCGACACCTGTGCGCCCAGCTGGGCGGCAACCAGGGCGGACTCGTAACCGCCGGGACCGCCACCGATGATCACGACATTCTGCTGGCGCCGAGACTCGTTCCTCATCTCCGCGCCACCAGCCCTGAATCCTCTACTCGGCCTTCGGTCGACGTGTGGCGTCCATTCACAAGGTGGCATCATTCCATGCCGCGGGTTGCGCACCCCAATCCGTCGCCGCAGCGATCCCGTGCACTCACGACCGCGGACGTCATACGCTGGCGCCCGTGACTTCAACGACTCCACTCACCGATCCGGCGACCGACCCCTTCGAGATCGCCCGGGCCGCGGCGGCCGTCATCGCCGAGCGGACCGGAACCACCCGCCACGACATCGCGCTGGTGCTCGGATCCGGTTGGGGGCAGACCGCCGACCGGATCAGTGAAACGCTCACCACGATCGACAACGCGGACGTGCCGGGCTTCTCCGCCTCGGCCGTCGCGGGGCATTCCAGCGCCATGCGCTCGATCGCCATCGGCGACACCGGAGCTCGCGCCCTCGTCTTCGGCACCCGCACCCACTTCTACGAGGGCAAGGGAGTGCGCGCCGTCGTCCACGGCGTGCGCACCGCGGCCGCGGCCGGCTGCCACACGATCGTGCTCACCAACGGCTGCGGCGGGCTCAATCCGTCCTGGACCGCGGGCACCCCGGTGCTGATCCGTGACCAGCTGAACCTCACCGCCCACTCCCCCGTCGAAGGCGCCAACTTCATCGACGTCACGGATCTCTACACGCCCCGGCTGCGGCAGATCGCGCACGCGGTCGACCCGTCGCTGGACGAAGGCGTCTACGCACAGTTCCGCGGGCCGCAGTACGAAACACCTGCGGAGGTGAAGATGGCGGGCGTCCTGGGTGCCGATCTGGTGGGTATGTCGACCGCACTGGAGGCGATCGCGGCACGACAGTCGGGGTTGGACGTTCTCGGTGTCAGCCTGGTCACCAACCTCGCGGCAGGCATCAGCGACCAGCCCCTGTCCCACCAGGAGGTCATCGACGCCGGGAAGGCCGCCGCCGAGCGCTGCGGAGCGCTCCTGGCGGAGGTCGTGGCCCGTATCGCGAGTGCGGGGCGCGCATCATGACCGACGACCTGCTGGCGCGGGCTCGCGCCTGGATCGCCGACGACCCCGACGTGCACACGCGCTCCGAGCTCGAATCCGTCGTCGCCGCAGTCGAGTCCGGCGACTCTGCCGCACTCGAGGATCTGCAGGACCGCTTCTCCGGGTTGCTCGAGTTCGGCACTGCGGGCCTGCGCGGCGCGCTGGGCGCCGGTCCCGCGCGGATGAACCGGGTGGTCGTGATCCGCGCGGCCGCGGGCCTGACGGCATACCTGCAGGAGAAGCTCGGCAAGCGCGACATCACCGTCGTCATCGGGTATGACGCCCGCCGCAACTCGGATGTGTTCGCGCGGGACACCGCAGCAGTGACCGTCGGCGCGGGCGGGCGGGCGATGATCCTGCCGCACACGCTGCCGACTCCGGTGCTGGCGTTCATGATCCGGCACCTCGGCGCGGACGCCGGCGTCATGGTCACGGCGAGTCACAACCCACCGCAGGACAACGGCTACAAGGTCTACCTCGGAGACGGCAGCCAGATCGTGGCACCGGCCGACGCCGACATCAGTGCCGCCATCAGCCACTTCCCGCGCGTCGCCGACGTGCGGCTGGCGGACGACGGCTGGGAGACCCTGTCCGACGAAGTGGTCGACGACTACCTCGACGCCGTCACGAAGGTGGTGCGGCCCGGCGGACCGCGGGACATCAAGATCGTGCACACCGCGCTGCACGGTGTCGGATCCGCAGTGTTCCGAGCCGCTTTCGACCGTGCGGGCTTCCCCGCTCCGGAGTCGGTGGCCAATCAGGCCGAGCCGGATCCGGCGTTCCCGACCGTCAGCTTCCCCAACCCCGAGGAGCCGGGTGCGATCGACCAGGCTCTGGCACTGGCGGCGAAGACCGGCGCCGACCTGGTGATCGCCAACGACCCCGACGCCGACCGGTGCGCGGTCGCGGTGCCACGAAGCGGCGGCTGGGCGATGCTGCGCGGGGATGAGGTCGGCGCGCTCATCGGCGCCTACCTGCTGGAGCGCGGCGTGGCCCCCGGCGGCGTCTTCGCCAACTCGATCGTCTCCTCCCGGCTGCTGGCCGCGATGGCCCATCGGCAGGGTGTGCCACACGCCGAGACGCTGACCGGTTTCAAGTGGATCAGCCGCGTGCCGGGCCTCGTCTACGGCTACGAGGAAGCGCTCGGCTACTGCGTCGACCCCGGCGCCGTCCGCGACAAGGACGGCATCAGCGCTGCGCTGCTCATCGCTGAGTTCGCCGCCGAGTGCAAGGCCGAGGGCACCTCGCTCGACGGGGTGCTCGCCGACCTGGCAGCGGCATACGGCACTTACGCGACAGACAGCTTCTCGGTGCGCGTCGACGACCTCGCCATCATCGACCAGATCATGGCGAGACTGCGCTCAGATCTGCCGGAAACTGTTGCCGGACAGGCGGTCTCGCAGGTGGACGATCTGGCTGAGGGTTCGGCGGAGTTGCCGCCGACCGAGGGCCTGCGTTTCTTCCTCGAGGACGACACCAGGATCATCGTCCGGCCCAGCGGCACCGAGCCGAAGCTGAAGATCTACCTGGAGACGATCGACGCGGACCCGCAGGCTGCGCGCAGCAAGCTCGCGGCGGTGCGGGCACAGTTCGAGCGCCTCACCACCCCCTGACCACACCCCCTCCCGCCGACACCCCCTCTCCCCCCGCACCCCCTCCCGCCGAGAGGACACCAAATAGCTCGAGAGGACACGATATTCGCGGCCAATTCCCGCGAATACCGTGTCCTCTCGATGCGTTAGGTGTCCTCTCGGCGAGAGGGGGGATCAGGCGACGACCGCGACGACCACGCACACGACGGCGACGACCAGCGCGATGATCGCGGGCCATGCGGGGGCCGCGACAACCTCGTCGTTCGCCGTGTATGACGCGTCGCGCGCCGTCGCGGACGCGTAATCCAGCTGTCCGTCACGGATGGCACCGGCAACGGCGGCCGCCGAGCCCGACCGCACCTTCATGACCGAATTGGGGTTGTTCTCGTCGATCGGCCCCAGGCCGGGACCCATCCGCAGAAAGCTCGGACCCGACTTGATGCCACTGGTCCGCGCGGCCCGCTTCGGCCGCTGCGAGGTGATCGCCCAGGAGCCGTAGCCCTTCCCGTGCTCGTCGAAGATCTTGAGGTTCCAGCGCTGTTCGATCAGATCGATCGCCGGCCACCCGAAGCGGACGTCCCGCACCAGGTTGCGCATGACGACACCCGCCTGGGTGAGGATCACACACGGGCGCACGAAGATGATCCAGATCACCAGCAGGCCCGCGATCGGCCACAGGAACTCCTGCGGGTGGTCGAATCCGTTCTCGAGCGCGATCAGGACGATGAAACCGACGCAGATCACTGCGAGGACGACTCCGGGCACGAGCATGGCCGGTTGCCGGTAGGTACGGCGAGGGGCGGACGCGGATCCGTCGCGCCCGCGAAGAGTGAAGGACATGACAGGTAGGCTGCACCGGTGAGCCCATCATCTGCAACGTCGCGGGCCCGGGACATGCTCGGCGTCGCGTCTTTGACCAACAAAGCACTGCGCACCTGGCTGCACGGACTGCCCGGCGTCGACCAGGTCGGTCTCGAGGCCCGGGCGGCTGGGCTGGCGACGCGGTCGATCAAGACCACCAGCAAGGCCTGGGCGATCGACACCGCGATCTCGATGATCGACCTGACCACGCTCGAGGGCGCCGACACCCCCGGCAAGGTCCGCAGCCTGTGTGCCAAGGCCGGATTGCCCGACCCGTCCGACCTCGGCACGCCGCAGGTGGCCGCAGTATGTGTGTATGGCGACATGGTGCACATCGCCAAGGAAGCCCTGGGCGACAGCGACATCCGTGTCGCGGCCGTCGCCACGGCATTCCCGTCCGGTAGGGCGAGCCTGGCTGTCAAACTGGCCGACACCAAGGATGCTGTGCAGGCCGGTGCCGACGAGATCGACATGGTCATCGACCGCGGCGCCTTCCTCGCCGGCGACTACCGCTTCGTCTTCGACCAGATCGCCGCCGTCAAGGAGGCCTGTGCCCGCCCGGACGACGAGCCGGACGCACACCTGAAGGTCATCCTGGAGACCGGTGAGCTGGCGACCTACGACAACGTGCGCCGGGCGTCCTGGTTGGCGATGCTGGCCGGTGCGGACTTCATCAAGACCTCCACCGGAAAGATCCAGCCGGCCGCCACCATGCCGGTGACGTTGCTCATGCTGGAGGCGGTGCGCGACTGGCGGGAACTCACCGAGGAGACGGTCGGCGTGAAGCCGGCGGGCGGCATACGCTCCAGCAAGGACGCGCTGCGCTACCTGGTGATGGTCAGTGAGATCGCCGGCGACGACTGG
>Ga0164242_10009025_pt1 | contig 10792 bp, 16 predicted proteins | sample OricomgcompostMG_FD_108783 | JGI IMG/M metagenome (GOLD analysis project Ga0164242, IMG submission 108783) | Miracle-Growth compost microbial communities from Emeryville, California, USA - Original compost - Miracle growth compost (MG) ... | reverse complement strand
GAGCCGCCCTCGCTCGCGAAGCTGACTTGCACCGCCATCGTGGCGGGCCCGGCATAGGTGCGGATCCAGCCATGATCCATGACCAGGTCGAGGCCGAGCACGCCTCGATAGAACGCATCCACGTCCGAGGGATCCGGTGCCGCGATATTGGCGATGATTCGCTTGACCTTCATGTGATCTCCGGAAGCCCCCCGTCCCGCATCCCGCCGCGCGCGTAGCGTGTGCGCCGGTGTGGACGAATGTTACACACTACCGGGTGCGTCCCTCGGCAGAGGCGCTTGCCTGCCGGAACAGCGTAGCGACATCCGCCGGGCTCAGGGCCTCAAGCTCCTTGAAAGCCGCATCCGTTGCCGCCTTGTTGCCGGTGCCCTCGCCATACAGCGTCAGACCCTTCGACCCGCGGGCGAAGAGGAAATAGAACAGTGCCGCCGGGTTGCCTGGCGCGGTGATGACCACAACGCTTTGGCCGTCGCTGCAACCGTAGACCCGCCAGACGCTGCCGCCGAAGGTCCTGCTCAACGGGCCGAGCGTACACGAAAGACTGCCGCGGCTGGGCGACGCGGGAACGCCCGCGTACGCGACGCCGCCCAACGCAAATGCCATAAGCAAGACAGCCGTTTTCATACGCTGTGGCCCTTGAGTCGAGCGGCGCCGAAGGCTACCGCCTTGGACAAGTCCTCATGCACTTCTCGTGCTCCTCTTGAACAGCCGCCGAAAGCACGCCCCTGCCTCCGGGTCGTACAGAACGCCCCCCATGCCCACTCCCGCCATCACGAACACATCCAGTTTCGTCATGCACGCTGCAGGCGGCGAAGCCACGTGTCCCAGGATTCGATGCGCACCGGCGGCACAAAGCGCGCTTCGTAGTCTTGCCGCTTGCGGCTCTCCTCCAGGTCTTGGGCGGTGCGACCACCGATCACGACACTCCGGATATTCACGTCCTTGTCCGGATCGACCTGGAGACACGAGTAGGGTCCAAGGAAAGCGTGATGACGGGGGTCGCCCTGCTCGGCCGCAATCCGCATCGCGTGCGCTTCGTCGCGGAAACGGGACAGGTCTCGAAAAATCGCACCCAGTCGCGCCTGGATCTGCGTCGCCGCCTCGGTCACCCTGTGGTGGAAGGCGCCATAGTGGTTGGCGTTGACCAGGTTGAAGTCAGCTCCCTTCACCTCGACCAGGATGATGTCCATCCGGGATCGGCCGGTGAACACGACGAAGTCCACAGCGCCACCCGCCAGCGGGTACTCCGCGAAGCCGATGTACTCGTCGTCCGGCTTCGCATACGCCTCGCCCAACAGCGACAGGTCGGTCCAAAGCAGTTGCAGCAGCGCGCGCTCGCCGGCGCCCTGTTGCACGAGCGCCTCCACCGCCGCCCGCGACACCCTCCGTTCGGCGATCTCCAGGCGCCGCCGAACAACTTCGTTGGACTCCGGATAGCGGGAATCCGCGAAGCGGTTCCGACGATAGCGAAGCCGGCCGGCCAGATCGACCACGCGGCGGTTGTCGTGACTCCGCTCCGTCAACTCGTGCGATGGCGCGCCAATCAGGTCCAGAACCGCCTGCATTGACAGGGGCTGCCAGGTGGCATGCGGGCTGAAGATCACCCGGTCGAACGTGTCCAGGCGCGGATCCGGGCGCTCGTAGTGCTCGATGAAGGTCGCCGGCGGGACGACATAGCCATATGCCACCAGCGACTCGACGAATCGCTCGATGGCGTTCGTAACGGACTGGCCGTCATTCAGCTCGCCCAAGTCCGTCAGCAGGACCACCACCGAATCCCCGTTCGCGAAACAGCGCACCCGGCACAGACCCCGACCATCGGCCGAGCCGCCGGAAGACAAGTCGTGAACGATGTCGAGGGTTTTCATGCGTCCAGCCCCCCAGTCAGGTTGGTGCGCCTAGCGAATATGGACCGGAAAGTCAGGTACCATTTCCCGATTATGCCAATAGAAGAACGATTGCTCCCGACTTCTCTTTCCAATAACCAAGGATAAATAATCAAGGACTACAAAATAAAGGCTTTCCCCTACAGATTTACCCAACCCTTTTCCCTAATATGAAAAACACCGCAACGCCGCCGGAGAAAAGCCCACCAAGAAAACCCGCAAGTCCAAAAAAGCGCGGGCCGCATGGGCGGTCACCCACACGACCCGCTGACCACAATCAACTTACAAGGAGTTGACCATGGCTAAGCCGCATCATACGTCACCCACCCACGCCAGTGCGCGCACCCGCATCCCCCTCAACCCGCTCTCGCGCCGCTACTGGACCGTCGACGAGGCCACTCCCGAGCAGATGGACGCCGCCGCCCTGGCCGGCATCATCAGCGGCATCCACGCCCTGGCCCGTGTCCTCGCCAACAGCGAAGCCTTCCGCGAAATCCATTCCAGCAGCGAAAGCGACACCATCGAACCCGACCGCTGCCCCCTCGACCCCACCACCACCGAAGGCCTCTTCGCCGCCCTCTACTTCCTCAGCGAACAAGCCGAAGAGATCAGCCAGATGCCCGTCCCAAGGCCCAGCCGCCGGCCGGTCGATCCCATCGACTCGGACGACGTGCCGTACTGAGTTCGACGCACGCCAGCTCGCCGGGCGGCCGCATCAAGGCCGCCCGGCCGCCACAAACCATGCAAAGTCAAACCAGGGAAACGATTTCGCTCGTCATCCCAGCGCAAGCTGTGATCCAGTGACTTGTCCCAAAACCCCGGCGAACCCACGTAGCGTTTTGGGAACAACACACGCACCGCGTCAAGCATCACGCACAACGACAGCCCCCTCGTCGTCACCCGGCGCCTCAAACCCCACGATAAAACGCTCCAGCGTTTCCCGGCTAATGGCGAACGCAGCATTTGCGTTGCGCGTCCGATTTCGAACCTGCAGCCGCTTGCGCAGAAGTTCCCGGTCCGCGCGAAGATACAACAACGTAACTCGGCCGCCAGCATCCTCCACGAACCGCCGATACTCCTGCCGCTGCGCCCGGCTCCAGAAACTGTAATCGATGACGCAGGCAACACGCTCCCGAACCAAGGCGCCAAGCCTCTGGAAATTGGCCTCTTCAGCTATCCGCTGCAATTCTTCGTACCGTGCCGCCGGGTAATCCACCCCAAAGCGCCCGAACTGCGCCCATATGTACTCGTCGATGGATAGCCTCACGAAACCCTTGGCTTCGAGAGCCTTGGCGTACGTCGTCTTCCCGGACCCGGCGATACCGCACATCATGACGACGTGGCCCGACGTCGGTTGCAGATGCTCGATAGCGGAAAGGTCCATCAAATGTCTAATCCAATAGTGAGCCAGGCGATGACGAAGCCGTCCGCCCTGAACGATGGGTCAGGCGCCGCCACGTCGCCCACGGCCGCGCCATACCTGAAAGACGCCGAGCCCAAGGCAAATCACGGCCGGCCAGAACGAGAAGAAGAACAGCAACCCCGGGCCGATCGGGTTTGGATTGGGGTCAGGCCACAACCCTATCCAGGCAAGCAGGATGATGGCCAAAAGCGGGGTCCAGCCGACCAGAGCGATGATCGCTCCGATCCTGAAAAGCCGATTGCCCCAGTACTCTTTCACCTACCACCCCGTAGAGAACCTAACGTCAGGGCTATTGATCCAGCCCCAAAACACGACGAGCGCACCGTTCGTCTTGAGCGTAGCGAAGCGGAGTCGAAGGACATTCACCGAAACCACTTGCAGGCCGGATCAATCATGCCACGCCACGAAGTGGCGTCATCCTGGACGAATGCCTAGGCGACTGCCGGTTACTTGCCAAGCTCGCCAGACACATATGCAACCAGCTCTTCAGTGTTCCTGGCAAACTCCGCCTGCAGATCGATCCCGCACTTGTTTGCCAAGACAATAATCGACCACAAACAGTCCGACAGTTCATGACCGAGCTTCGCTTTGCAGTCATCGATATCCCGCACGCCAGCGTGCGCCTGAATCAGCTTTGCCAGATCGCCTACGTCCCCCACGAAGCCAAGCGCAAGCTCTTCCGTGGTCCAGGTGCGTCCCCACCTCTTGGTCTCAAGCTCTTCGTAGAGTTCGTTTAGCCGTAGTGCTGCCCTTTCCAAGTCACTGAAATTCATGTCGTGCCGCCTGACATTGGAGTTGACTGACACGCGGTGCAATGCCGCTGCGTGTCAGAGTCGAACGACCTGTTAGGCGCCGCTTCTTCCGGGCAACTGGCCATTTTAGAACCGTAGCTCTTTGAAGCGCTGACGAATCAACGGTATGACGCCGTTCAAGAAGCAGTTAACAAGCCCAAAGATGCTAATCGTTGCTTCTGAATGCTTATCCGTTGAAACTTTTATGTATGTGACCATTAGGTTTGCCTGCGAGGTCGTGAAAATCTTCCGATGGTCTGCATGCGCATGCCCGACTGTAAACGAACGCATGTGCATGAGTGCGTTAAGCGCCTTCCGATAATTCTTCTCCCAGTTTCCCGGATCGCCTTCAGAGATACGGATGATCAAGCCATCGATATCGGGCAACGACTCATCCAGTAGGTCGCAGAACTCACTTACCTTCCGGGCGTGAAAGCCGAACTCAAGCAAATCCGGAACGAGCATCTCGGTCCATTGAACGCTCCACTCCCCAGGAAAAACGGAACCTGTGAATGCGAGCAAACGCAGTGCTCGCAACCGGGCCTGCCTGAGGTGAATCTCGACGAGCCGTGTTTGGTTGCTAGGCAAGTTCATCGTAGTGTGAGTTTGCGACGCCAAACGTTGGAGTTAAGCAGCGGCGAAGCTGTCCGTCTTGAACGAAATGTTAGACGGCACGCGGTGGGGACCGAAATAAACGCACGAGGTTCTTATCATGCTCAGCCTTGGATGCCGTATAGAAGATGCAGCGGTTAAACAGCGCCACTTTGAACTTAGTGTGCGAGATGAGCTCGCTTGGCTTGAGCATAATTGTCTCAAGCCTCCCGGCGCCTTTGGGGACGGCTCGAAGAAGATAATATGCAACACCTCCGGAAGGATCCAGCTTGTACTCATTGCATTGGAGTAGATGAGTGTTTGTTACATTGAGCATACTGTATTTCACCGTCTAACGCCCAAGGAGCAAAGGGGACGGAGGCAATTAAGCCACGAGCCCCTTTGCCATCTGCCTACATATCGGCCGCGTTCTACACTACCCGGATTAATTCCCTCCATCCCCTTTAGCCGTCCCCTTTAGCCGGCGACGTTATCACCTGGCTTGGCTCAACTTGAAGTAGCCGCGCGGTGTGCTGCCCCCGGGCCAAAGACTGAAGTAGCTGCCCTGTACTGCACCGCCGGCGAGCTTGCCTTGCAGCCAGAGGTAGGCATCGCATACTTCGTTGCGACCGATTGTGAGCTGGCCGTTCTCAATCCAATATGAAAGTGGTTCCGCAACTGGAAAGAATCCTTTGTCCTTAGTGGTCGTTGAAACCACAGCCACCACTTTCCATTCCCCGCTCATGCAAGAAGGTGCAGGCTTATCGGTGAACACTATCTTGGCAGTTGTAACTACGCGATGTTCCGAATTCTCGATGTACAGCAACCATTTACCGGAAAGCTCGGTGCCGAGCGCGGCCGTGGCGCCCCAAAGGCTGGCTGCAGTGAGTGCTATGCGGGGGGCGATTCTCATGATGCCTAACGCTGGAGTTAAGCGGCGCGCGCTTCCGCGCGCCCGCTTGGACGGGTGGTTAGGCGCTGCGCCACGAACCACGTGACAGCGCCCGCTAAGGGCTGCGCCGCTACAGCAAGGAAACTGCCGACAGGCATATCGGCGCGCAAGTGCGCGGCAGCCTGCCCAGGCCACGCTACTCCCGCCATTAAAAAAAGCGTACCGAACACCATGACGGGACCAGTCACAACAAGGACAAGAACTACGAACGGTAGGCTGACACGGCCTATGAGAACAGCAAGCAACGTGCCCGTGAGGGGCGGTAAGACATTTACCCAATATCCGGGAAGGTGCAGCGAGGGCATGAATGGCGTAGCGGCAAGACAGATGCAGCCGATGATGTGACGGAGCGTTTGCATTTTTCGCCTAACGCCTGAATTTAGCGGCGCGCGTAGCGCGTCCGCTGGATTGAGTTTTTAGTCCTCAACACGTTGGAACTCATACCAATGAACCTCCTCGTCTCCTGTCTCTTTCATGTGCACGAGGTAGAAACGTGCTTCATCAACCAAGCGAATTGTATGACTGCTGAGAAGGTTCAGCAGTTTTTGACGCCATTGCACGATTTCTTTGCGGTACTGCTCCCAGTCTGCCTTTGACCCAAATGGATTGTCGGCGTGAAGAAAGCGGCCACACCGCTCGTACAGCTGCACAAACTCGAGTTCTGAGAGGCTGTCCTGCCTATCCACGAAATTAGTGCCTTTGGCTGGATCTTCGTGTACCACCTCATGAATAGCCCTCGGATAGTAGTTAGGATTGACCCGATGGAGATCCCTGACAAGGAGTCTGGCATTCCAGTGCTTGGCGAAGTCACCATGGACTTGCGAGTAAAGATTTTTGTTTGCAATAAGAGAGCCGAAAGCTACAAGTTCCAACACCTTTCGCAACTGAAGATAGATACACTCGACAGTGGTGGGAACGAAAAGAGCATTTCCGCTACCAAACGAAAGGTGATCGACCACATTGATGCGCAGCTTGATCTCTTTCATCAGGCTTGCGTATTTAGAAATCGACGATGTATCCATTGAGACCTAGCGCTGGAATTGAGCGGCGGCGTAGCCGTCCGCCTCGAATGAAATGTTAGATTGCGTGCTCGGAGATAAAGTCCAAGAACGCATCTCCCAAGGCGGTGGTTCTTTTTGAACCCAGCCCTTGCCCCGTCATCATGACCTGAAGTCCTACGTTATCCGCGAGTCCTCGAGCAACCAGATCACCCCATGCCTGGTTATAAACTGCCCCCTTTCCGCGAAGATTAGGCATTGCAGTCTCAATTACTGAGGACAGAGCCCCCATCATGACATTTGCGGACGCCGGTGGCTTTTGGAACATCTTGAGAAGCTGAACGTGAAGCTCTGTGAGCGAGTCGATATACTCTAAAAACATCTGCTGAACTGACTCCTCCGGTACTCTCCCAGAGGCAATATTGAAAATGGCGTTGCGAAGCGCCTCTCGCTTCTCTTGACGGTGAGTACGTACTGCAAGCTGCGATGCGTGTAGAACTGCGGACACAAACTCATCGTTCTTGCTCAACTTCTCGATATCCACCCCTCGCTGATCAAGCTCAACAAGCTTATCGCCGACGTATTCCATCCATTCCACGCGGCGCCTCTCAAGCGGTGGCTGAACTAGATGCTGGAAAAGCTCAGCTGAAGGGCCCCAAATCATCGGAACTGCTGAAATTCCCGCTTTAATCAAGGCGTGCGCCGTGTCGCCTTTGCTTGGCTTAGGTGTTTCCGTCTTGTTCGTAGGCATGAGGCTTCCCGAGCAATCTAACGCTGGAGTTAAGCGGCGGCGAAGCCGTCCGCCTTGAACGAATTGTTAGCTCTGTGGCGACGCCGCTTTCCCCGATAAATAGTTGACGAATGCAGCGCAGGCTACAAGCATAAACTTAGCGTCTACGAAGTCTAAGTTGGACTCGTCAAGCAGGGCATGCCGTATGCCGTTTGCGTCCGATGTGTACCCATAAAGTGCACTGAGGCTTCGGTTTAGGGCAGGATGCATGGGAGCGGCCTGAGAGATTGAGCGCAACGCTTCACCTAAGCTCGCAGACGTATTGTTTGTTAGCGACTGAACAATCGACTCGACTGCGCTAATAGACTCCTTGATGGAGTTCCGGTAGTCCGGGCTTTGTCTGTCACTCAGCATTTCTAATGCTCGCTGTAAGTGAGCATTAGCTCCTCTATAAATGCCGGTGTTGTGTAAAGCGTCGTCGATAGCTTCGAGCTCGGTGGCTGAAGTAATTGGCGTAATAGTGCAATCCGCTAGGCGGTAGCCTGCCATCTCCCGCTCAAGCACTTCGTTGCACGAAGCGATGAAGGCAGGGCCACTCCTGCCAAGCTTGCCGCACAAGAATTCAACGAAATCGTAGACCTCAAACCACTCAGCTTTAAAGAAGAATCCGCGGATGGCCTTGATGGCTTCGTGTGTGTATATGGGCACCTGGTCAACCGGAATCTTGAAGAACTCCCGCCAACATGACCGGATCAACTCGTATAGGTTCGATGCTGAAGTGTAGGACTGGTCCCTATACGCCTCGTGCGAATCCCAGATCACACTCTGGATAGAATTCCAGAGCGAGTTCCGCAGAGCTTCGTCCATGTCCTCGATCTGGACGGAGGCACGGGCAGTTCGGTAGCCGTGCTTTTCTGAAAAACGCATTGATCTCCCCAAATAGAGCTAACGCTTGAATTAAGCGGCGGCGAAGCCGTCCGCCTTGAATGAATTGTTAGTTTGATTCTTCGATGGCAGATTTTAGCTTATCTATTAATCGATTGGCTTGTGCCATACATGTTGTATTGGCTAACACATACTTATCTATTGCCGATAAGTATGTGGTATCACCAAACTTGCTAATAGCTTCAGCTTTGCTAACTTTCTTGCCGCTCCCCCAAAGATATACAAGGACTTCGAGTTCTTGGTCGCTTGCCTTTTGCTTAAGAATAGATAGCTCGCAGCCAACTTCCCTATTTACGGCAAGCTGCTCGATACGAACAAACTCGTCATGATTAACGTGTTGAGCCATTGGATCTAAGACTTTGGATGCTATTTGGTATAACTGGGGCTCTCTGTTTGGTGCTCCATCTCCATCTGTAGCAGCGGCATGCGAGGGGTTTGCTGCGCACCCAGTCGCTAGTGCAGACACAACCGCGCATGTCGTGATCAGCTTGCTCATGTCCTTCCCCCTAAAACTAACTCAAAATAGATTCCAAAATGCAGCGTAGTCCCGCAGCCTATCCCTTGCCGTCAGCGCGCGCCAACAAGAACGGGGTCAGGTTCACTTAATTCAGCAGAGGAAGTGAATCTGACCCCGTTCTTGGCGAGCTTGGCGGCACTATACGCATCGCCCGAAGATCAATACCAAAGTTTGTGATCTCGAAAGTACTCATGAGCCCTAACGCTGGAATTAAGCGGCGCGCGGCTTTTCGCGCGTCCGCTTGGACGAATGGTTAGGCATTGCTTTTGTCTTTCGGTGCATGTGCTTCGCTTAACTTGCTCAGGCTCTCAACTCTATTGAGCCGCCTTTTTCGCATCTCAGAAAGCATAAGAATTCCAAAAGGAGAAAGCGACCAATACTCTTCCTTGTCAGCGACAGGTTTCTTGCGTTTAGATGGCTCCACACATCCGAGTGCGGCGAGATCTGCGAGAAGTGTGCGTAGCTCGTTTCGGGGGCTAGGCCAAGTATTTCGAAGTTCGCCATATGGCACATGATTGATGTTCGTTGCTATATATCGAGCGATTTCTGTAAGAGCAAACTCAACCTGCATTTCTGGGGCTATTACCTCAAAAAGTTGGTAAAGCGTGACCTCTTTCCCCTTCTCCCAGTTTGATGCTGCCTTCTTGAAGAAAGAAATCACGCGCTTGTTGTTTCTGAGCGTTTCCATCACCTCTGAAAGATTAGATTGCTCTTTGGCCTGCTCCTCGAATATCTTGATACGCTCCCGTAGTTCTGCGTTCTCAGAGCTTAGTCTGACAATTTCCTTCGCCGCAGCTGTATCTTGTACTTGCGATGCGCGAACCCAGCCTTCCCGAGGATAGGCATTGAATGCCTTCATTAGCGCTATTGAGCACCTTCCATACAAGTCTTCTCCATTCTTCCAGAAGCTAACCGGCTTTTGCTTCACCTTTTCCTTAAACACCTTTAGGCGCTTTACGGCTGTCTTATCAGAGTCGGACTTATCTTTAGGCCAAGATATGCTGTCATCGAGAACAAAGCCTAGCGCCGGAATTCCTTTCGAGATGGCATAGTCATACTCCTTCTCTGTATAACTTAGACCCGTTTCGTCGCATGTGCCATAGCAGTGCGCCGCTACGACAATGTAATAGTCTGATTGATCAATCTGCTTCTTGATGATGTTCCATTGCTCTTCGTCAGCGGCGCTAAACATTTCCATTCCAACAGGAATGTGCCCCATTTCAAGAATGGCTTTGATAACTAAATCCCGTTCATCGTGAAGATCACGATAGGTCGAGCTGACAAAGACCTGAAATTTTGATGACATTGGCCCTCCTTATGGCTTCTGTGGCGACGCCTAACTCAAAGTAGATTCCAAAACGCAGCGTAATCCCGCAGCCTATCCCGCACCATAAGCGCGCATGGCCCAGCATTGGCCTTCAGGAATCAACAACTTGCCCCCTTACATGCAGCCTAACCCCGCAACCTGATCCCGCAGTGTTTGGGCTGGCCTGAAATATGAAGCCATCCTTCCACTATGCCGGCTGCGGGGCAAGTGACAGATCCAGGCACATCGTCTCCGGCGAAATCCGCTCAGCCGCCCGGTGTCCACGGCGCCGGGTAGCTGCGCCCAACCCTCACTGGCCGGAAACACGGCGCCTCGCGATGGAAGGCTTCCTGTCCGTTGTCCGGATGCCAGCCGGGGATGCCGGCCAGTGGCAGGGGGCGAAGTTCCAGCGGGTCGCGCAGGGCATGACCTTTGCGGATGGCTTGCGCGCATGTGTCGATGCTTTCGATGCCTTGCGCGGTGGATTCAGAGGCGCTGGATCCCAGCTTGCGCTGGGATGACGGTATAGCGACCACCAGCGCCTTTCCCACCAGGAATTGCCCTGGCGTCAGTGCATGTTCGAGCAAGGCGTGGCCGAACACGGCGACATGGATGCGGCCGTCCAGCCATGCCTCGCGCTCGCGCCAGAACAG
>Ga0164242_10009024_pt1 | contig 10793 bp, 13 predicted proteins | sample OricomgcompostMG_FD_108783 | JGI IMG/M metagenome (GOLD analysis project Ga0164242, IMG submission 108783) | Miracle-Growth compost microbial communities from Emeryville, California, USA - Original compost - Miracle growth compost (MG) ... | reverse complement strand
CCGAAGGCGAACCAGACGAAGTTGCCCTGCGCGTCCGGCACGTCCCAGCCGGCGGCGCGGACACCCTCGACGACCCGAGTGCGCTCGCTGACGAGAGCCTCGACCCGCTCGAGGAGCTCGGCCTTGCGGTGGAGCGACTCCACCGCGGCGGCCTGGGCGACCAGATTGACACCGAACGGCAGCGAGATCGCGCGGAGGGCGGCCGCGATCGGCGCCGGCGCGACGGCGTACCCGACCCGGAAGCCGGCGAGCCCGTAAGCCTTGGAGAAGGTGCGCGTGACCGCGACGTTCTCGTGGGCGCGGTAGGTCGCGATCCCGTCGACGGCGTCGTCGAGCCGGACGAACTCGCAGTAGGCCTCATCGAGGATCACCAGCACGTGCGAGGGGATCGCGGCGAGGAAGGTGTCCAGCTCGGTCTGGGTGAGCGCCGGCCCGGTCGGGTTGTTGGGCGTGCAGACCACGACCACCTTGGTCCGCTCTCCGACGGCCGCGGCCATCGCATCGAGATCGTGCCGGCCGTCGGGGAGGTTCGGGACCTGCACCGAGGTGGCTCCAGCGGCAAGCACCGCGATGGGGTAGGCCTCGAAGCTGCGCCAGGCGTAGACGACCTCGTCGCCGGGCTCGCAGAACGCCGACAACAGCTGGTAGATCAGCGCCGTCGAGCCGGTGGCGACGGCGAGATGCTCCACCGGAACCTCGAGGTCCTCTGCGAGCGCGTCGTAGAGCGCGACGTTGCCCATGTCGGGGTAGCGGTTCGCGAGCGCGACCGCCTGGGTCGCGGCGGCGATCACCCCCGGCAGCGGCGGGTAGGGGTTCTCGTTGGACGAGAGCTTGTAGGTCGTCAGGCCCGGGCGCGAGACCGGCGGCTTGCCGGCGACGTACGGCGGCATCGCGGTGACACTGGGGCGGGGCTGGGGACTCGTCACGGGCAGAGACTATGCCGTCGTGCCCGCGTCACACGATGACTTCTCCGCCGGGTACCGCAGGCAGATCCCGCCCGATCGTGACGTCGAGCGGGTTCGTGAGACAGCGGATCGAGCCACCCCCCTTGTGGAACTCGCCGACCTCGACCACGAGCACCTCCAGGCCCCACTCCTCGAGCCGAGACCGGACCCGGTCGGGACAAGCCGGCATGACGACGGAGCGGCCGATCACGATCGAGTTGGCGCAGAAGGTGGTGAGCGCCTCCTCCTGGCTGATCAGCAGCGGCTCGGGCACCAGCTCGAGCAGGGCGCGCGCCGACTCCGGGGAGAGCGCATCGGGGCAGACGATCGCGTGTCGGTCGTCGAGCGGACAGAACGCCAGGTCGAGGTGGTACATCCCCGGGTGGGCGGTCCGCACGCCGCGCACCCTGACGCCGAGCTCGGTCGCGAGGTGCTTGAGCGCGAGCTCGTCGGTGCGCGGCCCGTAACCGACGACCAGCGCGTCGCCGTACGGGAAGGCGTCACCGGCCTCGAAGCACGGCCCGACCCCATCGCGCCCGACGTACGTCGGCCTCCAGCCGTGCCGAGCCAACCACTGCGCCGCCGTACCGGTCTCCATCCGGCGCTCGGGGAATCGCATGTGGGACATCACGACCCGGCGCGCGCCGTCGGGACCGACGAAGGCGAGGCCGAGGTTCATCGCATAGACCATGTCGGGAGCGTCGGGTCGTTGCTCGAGGACGTGCACCCGAGCACCGAGACGCTCGAGCGTGCCGACCAGTCCTCGCCATTGCGTCATCGCCCGACCCGGATCGGGTTGGTCGGCGGTGTCCATGAACGGATTGATGGCGTAGGCGATCCGGAAATGGGTGGGCTTCACGACGACGTACTCACGGCCCCAAGCCAGGTCCATGGCGATCCCTCCAGGTCGAATGGGCAGGTTTGTCTGATTGTCTGACAATCAGGCGAGATGAGAAGACTATCCGCCGAGCGTCCGCGCGCAAGGGATGATGGAGGCATGCCCGAGAACGTCCCCTTCGCCACGCTCAGCCTCGACGAGCCGGCGTCGACAGTGGATCGCGTGGCCGAGGAGCTGCGGCGGGCCCTGTTCGAGGGCGAGTTGGAGTCGGGGACGCCGTTGCGCGAGAAAGCCCTCGCCGCGTCGCTCGGCGTCGCCCGCTCAACCGTCCGCGAGGCACTCACGATCCTGGTCGCCGAAGGACTCGCCACGCGGGCGCCCAACAGGGGCGTGAGCGTCACCTCACCCGAAGCCGAGTCGGTGCGCGACGTCTGTGCCGCCCGCTGGGCACTCGAGGGCGCCGGCGTGCGCGGCTGGCGGCGCGCCTCCACGCAGGCCCGGGCCGAGGTCCACCGCACCCTGCGCGACTACATCGACGGAGTACGCGCCGACGCCTCCTATCAGGAGCTGAACGAGCGCCACCTCGCCTTCCACGTCTCTCTCGTCGGGCTCACCGGTTCGCCACGACTGGTGGCGATGGAGCTGCAGCTGGTCACCGAGCTCAAGCTCGCCCTGGCCCAGGTCGAGCGCATCCGCCGCAACGCGCACGACCAGGCCGAGTCCCATGCCGCGCTCGTGGACCTCCTGGACCGCGACGACGTCGCGGGTGCGGAGGCGTTCTTGGAGAAGCACCTCGCCGATGCCGCCGACGACATCTGCGAGGCCCTCGGCCTTTGAACCACGCGCCCGCACTTGCGCAGCCATGTCACGATCGGGCCGTGCGCTTCGTGACCTGGCTCCTGACGAACATGGCGGCCCTCGCCGTGGCGCTGTGGCTCGTCCCCGGCGTGTGGCTCGCGGGCCCGACGACAGGCTCGGCCGAGTTCAAGCACAAGATCGGACCACTCGTCGTCGTGGCGCTGATTCTGGGGATCGTGAACTATCTGGTGAAACCGGTGATGAAGATCCTCTCGATCCCGTTCATCATCCTCACTCTCGGGCTGTTCCTTCTGGTCATCAATGCCGCGATGCTCGGCCTGACCGCCTGGATCCTCTCCGGGACGTCGCTCGGCTTCCATGTCAGCGGCTTCTGGGCGGCTGTGCTCGGCGGGCTCATCATCGCCATCGTCGGTGCCGTCGTACGCCGGATGCTGGAGGAGGACTGATGCGGATCGCGCTGGTCTGTCTCGGCAACATCTGCCGCTCGGCGATGGCCGAGGTGGTGCTCCGCGACCGGCTCACGACCGCCGGCCACGCGCCCGACGAGGTCGAGCTAGTCTCGGCCGGCACCGGCGACTGGCACGTCGGGGAGCCGATGGACCCGAGGGCGGCAGCGACGCTGCGGGCGGCCGGCTATGACCCCGACCGGCACCGGGCGAAGCAGTGGCCGGTGGGCGATCCGGCGACGTACGACCTCGTGCTCGCGATGGACCACCACAATCTCGCCGACGTACTCGAGACGGCCGCGCCGGGCACGCCCGTGCGTCTCTTCCGCGACTTCGACCCGATCGGACGCGGACAGGACGTGCCGGACCCCTACTACGGTGGGGATGACGGCTTCACGGAGGTACTCGAGATGGTCGAGCGGACGAGCGAGGCGCTGGTCGAGGCTCTGACACGCGGCGAGGTCCTTGCGCCGTGACCCGCCAGCCGGCCGTGGCTCGCCGTGCCGAACAGCTGCTCGGCACGGCGGTGGTGAGCACCGCTCCGGTCGCCGGCGGTGACATCGCGACCGCGACGAAGCTGCGCCTCAACGACGGCACGATGGCGCTGATGAAGACCCTGCCACACCCGCCCGAGGGCTTCTTCGCGGCCGAGGCGCGGGGCCTGCGCTGGCTCGCGGAGCCCGGTGCCGCGCTGGTGCCGGAGGTGCTGGCCGACGAGCAGGACTGCCTCATCATCCGCTGGATCGAACCCGGCCGACCCTCGCCGGAGGCGGCCGAGGCGCTCGGACGCTCGCTGGCCGCTCTCCACCGTGCCGGTGCCGAGGGGTTCGGCGCCCCCGAGGACGGTTTCATCGGCCGGCTTCCGATGCCCAACCGGAGCGCGCCCACCTGGGCCGAGTTCTACGCCGTACGCCGGCTGCTGCCCTACCTCAAGCTGGCGCACGACCGCGGCGCACTCGAGTACGACGAGGCCGCGGCCATCGAGACCCTGGTCGGACGCCTCACCACGCTGCTGCCCGAGGAACCACCGGCGCGACTGCACGGCGACCTCTGGAACGGCAACGTCTTGTGGGACCGAGACGGCGGCGCCTGGCTGATCGACCCGGCGGCGTACGGCGGCCACCGGGAGGTCGACCTCGCGATGCTCTTGCTCTTCGGCCTACCCCACCTCGACCGGGTGCTCGCGGCGTACCAGGACGTCGCGCCGCTCGCCGAGGGCTGGGAGTCCCGGGTCGCGCTCCACCAGCTCTTCCCGCTCCTCGTCCACGCCGCGACGTTCGGCGGCGGGTACGGCGCCCGGGCCGCGGAGGTCGCGCGCGGCTACCTGTGATCCAGGTGGGCGTCCACGGCGTCCTCGACTCCGACTGTCGGCGCCCGATCCCTTAGCATCGCTAATGACATGGCGACCACCAAAGAGACCACCCCGTCGGCGCACGCGAGCACGACGCACGAGACCGCGCTCTCCGTGCTGCGGCGCATCGCCCCCTCGGCGCTGCTTCCGGCGTTGGTCTACGAGATCGGGAACGGCGCCATCGCTCCGATCATCGCGCTGGTCGCCATCGCCGAGGGCGCGTCCACCGGCGTCGCCGGACTGATGCTCTCGATGCTGGGCATCGGCCGGATCCTCGGAGACGTCCCGGCCGCGCGATTGGCCGATCGGTTCGGCGACCGGCGGGCGATGATGGGCGCCGCGACCGTCACGGCGCTCGGACTCCTGGTCTGCTGGGTGATGCCCACGATCGCCGCCCTCGCCGCCGCGCTGCTGGTGATCGGCGTCTGCAACGCGACCTTCTATCTGGCCCGACAGACCTACATCTCCGAGGTCGTCCCCATCGACCTGCGCGCGCGGGCGCTCTCCACCCTGGCCGGATCGCACCGGATCGGGCTCTTCATCGGACCGTTCGTCGGCGCCGCGGCGATCTCGACCTGGGGCACCCGCGCCGCCTTCGGGGTCGCCATCGTGAGCACGGTCGCGACCAGCATACTGCTGCTGGTCGTGCCCGATCAGGAGCACGCCGGCGACAGACCGCCGGCGCACCGCGGCGGCGGAAGCGCCCGGGCGACCTACCGCGCGCACCGCCAGCTCTTCTGGACCCTGGGCGTCGCGGTGGTGATCGTCGGAGCCGTCCGCGCCGCCCGGCAGACCGTGCTGCCGCTGTGGGCCGAGCACATCGGCCTCGACGCGACCACCACCAGCTTGGTGTTCGGGGTCGCCAACGCGGTGGACATGTCCCTCTTCTACCCCGCCGGCCAGGTCATGGACCGGCTCGGCCGGCTCTGGATCGCGATCCCGGCGATGGGGCTGCTGGGCATCGGCATGATGGGCCTGCCGCTCGCGCACGGAGCCGTCCTGCTCGGCCTGATGGCGATCGTGATGAGCCTGGGCAACGGCATCGGCTCCGGCATCATGATGACGCTCGGCGCCGACGCCGCACCCGCGCGGAATCGCACCACCTTCCTCGCCGTCTGGCGCCTGCTCAGCGACACCGGCAACGCGGCCGGGCCACTCATCCCGGCCGCGATCGCCACGGTCGCGACTCTCGCTCTCGGCATCTCCGTCACCGGCGTCCTCGGCCTCGCCGCGGCCGCCGCGCTCGCCCGTTGGGTCCCGCGCTACTCCTCCTACGCCACCCCGGCGATGGCCCGCGCACACCGTGCCCGCACGGGTGCCGTGAGCCGAGGGAAATAGCCGGAGCTTCCCCACGTATCGGCGGCCATCCCACCCGAGCCGGCCACTCGACGGCGAGGGTCCGGACGCGCCACCGGGACAGGTGTCCTAGCGTTGCTGCCCATGAGCTGCAGCCATGCCCGTGCCACCGACGCCGGCCTGGAGTCGGCCTTCACCATCGACGCGTCCCGGGTGACCTTCGGCGCCGGGTCACTGGCGGAGATCGGCCCCCGGGTGGCCGCTCGACTCGCCCCGGACGCAGGGCGTCGGGTGGCCCTGGTGACGGACAGCAGGCTGCGTACGCTTCCCTGGTACGACGACGTGGTGGCCTCCCTGCGTGGGGCCGGACTCGACGTCACGGTCTTCGACGAGGTCGCCGTCGAGCCCACCGACGTCTCCTTCGCTGAGGCGGTCGACTTCGCGCGCGACGCCCGACCGGACGCGTTCGTCTCGCTCGGCGGCGGATCGGCGATCGACACTGCGAAGATCGCGAACCTCCTCGCCAGCCACCCCGGAGAGCTGCTCGACTACGTCAACGCTCCCCTCGGCGCCGGTAGGCCGGTTCCGGGGCCGCTCGCACCGCATCTGGCCTGTCCCACCACCAGCGGTACCGGCAGCGAGGTCACCGGGATCGCGATCTTCGACCTGCTCAGCGCGCATGCGAAGACGGGTGTCTCCTCGCCCATGCTGAGGCCCACCGAGGCGGTCGTCGACCCACGCACCACCGCCTCGCTGCCGGCCGCCGTCGTCGCCTCCAGCGGGCTCGACGTCCTCTGCCATGCGGTCGAGTCCTTCACCGCACGTCCCTACACCAGCCGACCGGCTCCCGACCCCGCCACCGCGCGCCCTGCGAGCCAGGGCGCCAACCCGTGGAGCGACCTGGGCTGCCGGGAGGCGATCAGGCTGATCGGCCGTCACCTGCGCGACGCGGTGCAGGGCGAGCCCACCGGACGCGAGCAGATGATGTGGGCGGCGACACTGGCCGGCATCGCCTTCGGCAACGCAGGCGTCCATGTCCCCCACGCGATGGCGTACGCCGTCGCCGGTCGGGTCCGCGACTACCGACCCGAGGGGTACCCGCCGGAGCAGCCGCTCGTGCCGCACGGGTTCGCGGTCGCAGTCAACGCGCCCGCCGTGTTCACCGCCCTCGCCGCGACCAGTCCGGAGCGCCACCTCGAGGCGGCCCGGCTGCTCGGTGCCGACACCACCGGCGCCGATGACGCGGCCGCGGGCGAGGTGCTCGCAGGCTCGGTGGCGGTGCTGATGCGCGACGTCGGCGCTCCGAACGGCATCGCCGGTGTGGGCTACTCGGCCGACGACGTACCCGATCTCGTGCACGGAGCCGCACCGCAACGGCGGCTTCTCGACAACGCGCCGTCACCGGTCGCGGAGGCCGAGCTCGACGCGCTCTTCCACGCGGCGCTGAGGTGCTGGTGATGGGTGCTGCCGACCATGCCCACGAGACGGCCCACGAGACGGCCCACCAGACTGCGCGCGAGACTGGCCGGGAGACTCGCCGCGACCGGGCCCGACCGACGATCGCCGACTATCGCCACGTCTCCGCGTTCACCACCCGCTGGATGGACAACGACGTCTACGGTCACGTCAACAACGTGACCTACTACAGCTACTTCGACTCCGCGGCCAACGCCTATCTCATCGAGAAGGGCGGACTCGACATCCATGCCGCGCCGGTGATCGGGCTGGTGGTGGAGTCGGGCTGCCGCTACCACGCCCCGGTTGCCTATCCGCAGCGACTTCGGGCCGGCCTGCGGGTCGACCGCCTCGGAGATCGCTCCGTCACCTACGGCATCGGCATCTTCACCGAGGACGACGACCGGGCCGTCGCCGACGGCTACGTCGCCCACGTGTTCGTCGAGCGCGAGTCGCGCACACCGACCGCTATCCCCGATCCGATCCGAGCGGCGCTGGCGGCGATCACGGTCGGCTGAGGACCCACGGGCAGCGCCGGTCACAGCACCGACCGCACCGCCTCGTCGGTGCGCGCGACCACGGCTGTCCCATCGTCGGCGGTGATGATGGGGCGCTGGATCAGGCGGGGGTGCTCGACCAGGGCCGCGATCCAGCGATCACGCGTCTGGGAGTCGTGCGACCAGCCCGTGAGCCCCAGCTCCTTGGCGATCGGTTCGGTGGTCCGGGCGATGTCCCACGGCTCCAGCCCGAGCCGGTCCAGCACGACGCCGAGCTCCTCGGCGGTAGGTGGATCGTCGAGATATCGCCGTACGGTGTAGATCGCGCCTTCCTCGTCGAGGATCGCGAGCGCCGTACGGCACTTCGAGCAGGCCGGGTTGATCCAGATCTCCATGGTGCCCCGATCATGCCGTGGCGTGGGTCCGGTCCGCGGACCGGACGACCAATCCAGAAATGACCAGGACCCGGACCCGTAGCGGTGGGTCCGGGTCCTGCCGATGTCCTGTGACATCACAATGGCTGGCGGTGACGGAGGGATTTGAACCCTCGGTGGGCTTGCACCCACAAACGCTTTCGAGGCGTTCTCCTTAGGCCGCTCGGACACGTCACCGCCGGTGAGGCTACCGGAAACCGATTGCCCGGATGAAATCGGGTCGCGCCGGCGTGACCGCTCCTCGCACCCAGGCGGAGCGCCCTGGCAGGCGGTCCGGCTCAGGCCCGGTGGCGCCGGAAGAAGTCGTCGAGGAGGGCGATCTGCTCCTCGGCGTACACACCGCTCAGGACCTCCGGACGGTGGTTGAGCCGACGGTCACGCACGACGTCCCAGAGCGAGCCGACCGCTCCCGCCTTCTCGTCGAACGCACCGAAGATGACACGAGCGAGGCGAGCGAGGACCGCCGCACCGGCACACATGGTGCAGGGCTCGAGGGTGACGACCAGCGTGCAGCCCTCCAGCCGCCAGGTGCCGACCGCCTTTGCCGCCTCGCGGAGAGCGACCACCTCGGCATGGCCGGTCGGGTCCGCCTCCGCCTCGCGCACGTTGCGGCCACGACCGATGACGTCGCCGGCGGGGTCGAGGACCACCGCGCCGATAGGTACGTCGCCGGTCGCCAGCGCTGTCCGCGCCTCCTCCAGGGCGGCGCGCATCGCCGGCTCCCACTGCTGGGCCAGCGGTCGGGGCGAGCTCACGCGGAGGTCAGGCCGACGGCGTCATCGAAGAGCTCACCGAAGCCGACCTTGCGGGCCACCTCGGAGAGCATCTCGTCGGGGTAGAGATCGAGGTCGTCGAGGAGGATGCCCATGTCCATCGCGCTCATTCCGAGGTCGGCCATGATGCCGAGATCGCCGGCAGGCTCGGCCTCATCGTCCTCCTCGGGGAACGGCAGGCCCAGCAGCTCGACCGCGGAGGCGGCCAGCTCCCACTCGTCGGCGGCGGTCACGTCGGAGAGCAGCACCCGCGTCGTACCACCGATGACGCGGACGATCACGAAGAAGTCCTCGTCGATGGCGACCAGGCCGACCGCGCCACCGTCGCCGGGGAACCGGCGCAGCGCATGGGCGAGCGTCTCGACGTCGGTGAGCAGGTCGTGGGCGAGCTCACGGACGGCCCAGACCCCCTCCTCGCGGTAGACCGCGAGCGCGAAGTCGACGCCCTCGATCTGGTCGGACTGCTCAGGCACATGTCCAGAGTGACAGAGGACCCGCCCGGCGCCAAGCCCCTTTGGACCCTCGTCGCCGACGGGTCGTCGGCTGGTCGCCTGGCGGTCACCATCCGACGACAACCGCCGCCGACGCGGGCCGCCATTCGCCGGAGGCGGCCGATCCCGACGCCACCGCATAGGGTGCGGAGCATGCAGACGCTCGTCGTGGATCACCCGCTCGTCACCCACAAGCTGACCGTGCTGCGCGACGTGGAGACCGGATCGCCCACATTCCGCAAGCTCGCCGACGAGCTGGTCACCCTGCTGGCCTACGAGGCGACCCGCGACATCCGGGTCGAGCCGGTGGAGATCCGCACGCCGGTGGCCCCGGCGACCGGCGTACGCCTGGCGCCCCCGCTCCCCCTTGTCGTCCCGATCCTGCGGGCAGGACTCGGCATGCTCGACGGGATGATGCGGCTGCTGCCCACCGCCGAGGTCGGCTTCCTGGGCATGGTGCGCAACGAGGAGACACTCCATGCCACGACGTACGCCGAACGGCTGCCGGCCGATCTCTCCGGACGGCAGTGCTATGTGCTGGACCCGATGCTCGCCACCGGCGGCACGCTCGCCGCGGCCATCGACTTCTTGGTGCAGCGCGGTGCCGACCACATCACCGCGGTCTGCCTGCTCGCCGCTCCCGAGGGCGTCGCCGCCCTCGAGCGTGGACTCGCGCATGTCGACGTACCGGTCACGGTCGTCACCGCGGCCGTCGACGAGCGGCTCAACGAGAAGGGCTACATCGTGCCGGGGCTCGGCGACGCCGGCGACCGGTTGTACGGCGTCGCCGGCTGACCGCTCCCGGGACCCGGATGACCGGCCGTGGTCAATCCGCCCCGGTGCCGCGCCCGAGTCGGAACTCCTCCAACACCTCATATCGCGGTCGCCCGCGCGGCCCCTGGCCGAGATGCGACTCCACCAGCGCGATCGCGTCGACCGTCCAGGTCGGCCCGCGGTAGGTGTCCAACAGCCGCACCCAGTTGGTCATCTCGACCGGATGGCTGACCCGCGCGAGGGTGATGTGCGGCCGGAACCGGCCACCCTCGACCTCGATGCCGGCCTTCGCCGTGGCCGCCCGCACTCCGGTGGCGAGCCGATCCAGTTCGGTCCGACCGGCGTCGGAGAGCTCCAGCCCCGCCCACAGCACCTTCGCCCGGCTGACGCTGGCGAAGGCCCCACCTCCGGCGACCGCCGCATCGAAGGGCGTACGCCGTCGGGCCGCCCGCTCGAGCCGCTCGACCCACTCCTCGTAGCACCGGTCGGCAACGGAGGCGGCGAACGCCAGCGTCACGTGCACCTGCTCCGTGGACGTCCAGCGGAAGGCGGCCGCCTCCCGGCGTACCGCCAAGAAGTCGTCGAGGTGCTCGATCACCGACTCGGGCGGGACGACAGCGACGAACGCCCGCATCAGCCGACGGCGGTGCCGAGCAGATCACCGATCAGGTAGGT
>Ga0164242_10009023_pt1 | contig 10794 bp, 10 predicted proteins | sample OricomgcompostMG_FD_108783 | JGI IMG/M metagenome (GOLD analysis project Ga0164242, IMG submission 108783) | Miracle-Growth compost microbial communities from Emeryville, California, USA - Original compost - Miracle growth compost (MG) ... | reverse complement strand
CTGCCGGCGGTGGCGCACCGTCGATGGCGTCCGGATGTTCGTGGGACTGAACCTGGTGGTGCAACTGGCCGTCGCACTGGCCCTGCAGTTCCTCTATCACGTGCAGATCATGGAGGAGCACTACTTCTCGTCCACGCTGTGGCCGGCGCTCACCCTGGCGTTCGTCGTCGTGCTGGCCGAGTTGGCCAAGCCCCTGTTGAACCGTCGGGCGACCTGTTGGATCCCGGCGGCGGGCGTGGTGGTCGTGGTCTGGATCTACGAGGCGGCACCGGATCTGGCGGCGTTCGGATGGGTGCCGTTCGGGTTGCTGCTGGCAGCGGTGATCGTGCTGGCCGCAGTGGCCGGCGCCTACGCGATGACCCGCCGGTCACGTGTCGCGACGGCCGGCTCGGCGGTGGTCGTGCTGGCGATGGTGGTCGGCACCCTGGTCCTGACCACGGCTCCCTCCCCGCAGCACCCGCCACTTGAGGGCGTGGTCTTCGACCCGATCACCACGTATCAGGGCGCCCTGGGCGGCACCGCGCAGGATGCGCTCGACAAGTACCGGATCGCCGCGCAGATCCCCAACTTCGTCGGTCCGCCCCAGTATCCCGGGGAGCAGCTGCTCACCTGCCTGCCTCCCGAGCAGTCCGGCGACGCCATTGACGCGATCGCGTTGTACCACAACGTGTTCAACATGATCCGCTGTCCGGGCCTCTCGGTGCCCTCGGCCGGCCTGGAGTTCATCCGGGAGCGCCGCGCCGCACAGATCCTGATGATCAGCGTGACACCCGGGACCCCGGACACGGCGCTGGCCGACCTCGCCCCGTTGCAGCCCCGTGTGGTGCGCAGCACGGTCCTGCGGTCCGGCCAGGTTCGTCTGCACCTGTGGCTGATCGACCTCGGTGCCTACCGAGGGGTCACCGGCGCACCCTGGATCGTGCCTTGATGCCCGGGGTGCGCCACGCGGAACCGGGCCGGCACCATCCGGGCCACCCTTCCCGCGACGCGCGGTGAGCCGGCCGGGGCCACGGCTAGCTCAGGCAGAGGCAGAACGGATGACCGGCCGGGTCTAGGAACACCCGGAACGAGGTGCCCGGCTGGTGCTCGTGCTTGGTGGCTCCGAGTTCCAGCACAGCCGCCTCGGCGGCATCGAGGTCGTCGACCACGACGTCCAGGTGCATCTGCTGCGGCTGCTGTTGCCCGGGCCACTGCGGCGGGGTGAAGTCGGGCACGGACTGGAACGAGATGCATTGTCCGTAGTCGGCCTTGATGTCCACCCAGCCGTCGGAGGGTTCGACCTTCCAGTCGAGCATGGCGGCGTAGAAGCGCGCCAGCTCGCCGGCGTCGGGGCAGTCCAGGACGACCGAGGGAAAGCGTGCGATAGCCATGACGGCGACGGTAACAGCGGTGACGGACGATCTACGTCCGGATTTGCGCGCTGTCTGATGACTTCGTCACCGCCGTTCCGCCGTGTGGCCGCCTGCCGGCGCCCCCCGGCGCGGGCGTTCAGCCCTGCTCGGCGATCTCGGCCAGCCGGTCCATGGAGGCGCGCAGTCGCTCGGGGGTGGTCCAGCGGGCGCGCTGCAGGCGCTTCTCGTCGTACAGGTCGGTCCAGTCGTAGGTGTGCGTCACCCGGGTGGTGGCATCGCCCACGGGCTGTAGTTCCCAGCGCCACAGGTGGCCGATGGGCGGCTGACCGGGCTCGGCCGGCTTCCACGCGATGCGCTCGCCCTCCTCGAATTCCACCACGTGGTTCTCGCGGACGACCCCGCTGGTGGTGGTCACGGCGAACACCTCGCCGACGCCGTGCACGCGCTGCCCGTCGGCGGCCTCGGCCAGGTTGTCGTTGCCGTCCCACCGGATCTGCTTCGCCGGATCGGCGATCAGGTCGAAGATGGTGCCGGCCGGGGCGGCGATGTCGCGGCTGGCGCTGGCTATGCGCTGCTCGTCTGTGGTCATGTCGTCATCCAAGCATGCTCGCCCTACCCGCCTCGGGTCACGCCCGCTGCTCACCCAGCGTCACCATGGCGAACAACCCGACCGGAACACGAAGCGTCCGCAAGTAGCCGGCCGGCGCGCCGATCGCCAGACCCGGGGCGGGAGTGCGGATCCGCAGCCGACGGGCGCCCGATCGAGCGCGACGGCCCCCCGTCGTGCGACCGCGTCCCGGAGAGGGCGCGGGCAAGGGCATCTCGCGGTCAGTGGGACGTCAGGACGCAGAACTCATTGCCGGAGGGGTCCGCGCAAACCGTCCACGGAAGGCGGTCGGCACCGGGCCACCGAAGGGTCCGGCCACCCATCCGTTCGATCAGCGCGATGGCATCAGGGTCGTCGGGGCCGGGACGAACGTCGAGGTGAACGACGTTCGCGCCGCGCTTGGGCTCCGGCTCCGGGCACAGCTCCAGCAGCGGGCCTACCCCGGCGGGGTGGCGCAACGTGGCAGGGGCGTTGCCCTCGGCGCGGTGCCACCCGGTGATCGCCGCCCAGAACTCCGCATCCCGCTCCGGGTCGGCGCTGTCCAGCGGAAGCGCAGCGATCGGGCCGGTGTCGCGGTAGACCTCGCGATCCTCCATGACGCAGAACGCATTTCCCTCGGGATCGCCTAGCACCACCCACGGCACGTCGCCCTGCCCGATGTCGAGAGGGCGCGCACCGAGGCCGAGCAGCCGGTCCACCACGTCGGCCTGGCGGTCGCCTCCGGACAGGTCCAGGTGCAGCCGCTGGGGCGCCTGGGACGGTTCGGCGACCGGTTGGAAACACAGGTCGAGGAATGCCTCCTCGCCTACGTCGAGATGGGCCTCGACGCCGTCCGCGTTGTCGATGGTGATCTCGGCGCCGACGGCGGCGGCCCAGAATGTAGCGAGGCGGTGCGGATCACGCGCGCTCCAGACGATGTTCTCCAGTCTCATCCGACCTCCCGCCTTTCCCTCCCGCCTTTCGGTGGCAGTGACCTGGCGAGGATCTCACGGACATCGGGGCAGCGCGAGTACGGCGGGAACGGCAACAACCCTACTGCCATCCGGGGCGGGCAGCGAGCTCGTCGGCGACATCTTCCGCAGTGCGAGTGGACGTGTCGATCTCCAGCACCTCGTCCGCCCAGGCGGCGTACTCACCGCGGCGTCGCTGAACATCTGCCCACGTCGGCTCGGCGACATGGGCGAAACCCCGATCTCTGCCCAGGAGCCTCCGCTCGTGCTCCCGAGCATCAGCGATCACGAGGTGAATGAACTCAACCCTGGCACCAGTTGCCGCTCCCGCTCGGCGCCAGGTGTCCCGCGCCTCCTCGCTGTCATTGACGGCATCGACGACGACGCGGCCATCGAGGCGCAGGTTCAGCTCCGCCATCGCGCGAGTCGCCTCGTATGCAGCGACGCCGACGGCCCATCCGGGCGGCAGGCCACAGGCCAGGATCGCCTCCTCCACCGCATCGATCGACAGATGAATGGCTCCAGCCCGGGAAGCCAGAATGGCGGCAACGCTGGTCTTCCCGACGCCGGGGAGACCGGAGAGCACGACCAGACGCCCGGTCATGCGACCGTCAGCGGCGCCATCGCCGCCGCACCGGTCCAGTCACACATTGAAGCGGAACTCGACCACGTCGCCGTCGGCCATGATGTAGTCCTTGCCCTCCATGCGTACCTTGCCGGCCGCCTTGGCGGCGGCCATGGATCCGGCGGACATCAAGTCGGCGTAGGAGACGATCTCGGCCTTGATGAAGCCTCGTTCGAAGTCGGTGTGGATCACCCCGGCTGCCTGCGGCGCGGTGGCGCCCCGCCGAATCGTCCAGGCCCGGGACTCCTTCGGGCCCGCGGTCAGGTAGGTCTGCAGCCCCAGCGTGTGGAACCCGGCCCGGGCCAGCGCGTGCAGGCCGGGCTCGTCCTGGCCGATCGACTCCAGCAGCTCTGTGGCGGACTCCTCGTCCAGCTCCAGCAGTTCGGACTCGACCTTGGCGTCCAGGAACACCGCATCCGCCGGTGCGACGGCCGCGGCGAGTTCGGCCCGCCGATCGGCGTCCGTCAGCACCGCCTCGTCGGCGTTGAACACGTACAGGAACGGCTTGGCCGTCATCAGCGACAACTCGCGCAACAGCGGCAACTCGACCTCGGCGCGCGCGGAGAACAGGGTCCGGCCGCCGTCCAGCACCGTCACCGCCTGCTTCGCCGCCTCCAGCACGGGCGCCCGATCCCGGGCGTTGCGCGCCTCCTTCTCCAGCCTCGGCACCGCCTTCTCCAGGGTCTGCAGGTCGGCCAGGATGAGCTCGGTGTTGATGGTCTCGATGTCGGCCAGCGGATCGACCCGGCCGTCCACGTGGACCACGTCACCGTCGGCGAACACCCGCACCACCTGGCAGATGGCGTCCGCCTCCCGGATGTTGGCCAGGAACTTGTTGCCCAGTCCGGCCCCCTCGCTGGCGCCCTTGACGATCCCTGCGATGTCCACGAAGGACACCGTGGCCGGCACGATCTTGGCCGAGGAGAACATCTCGGCCAGCTTGTCCAGCCGGGGGTCGGGCAGCGGAACGACGCCGACGTTCGGCTCGATGGTGGCGAACGGGTAGTTGGCGGCCAGCACCTCCGCCCGGGTCAGCGCGTTGAACACGGTGGACTTGCCAACGTTGGGCAGGCCGACGATTCCCAGGGTGAGGCTCACGTCGCGCCAGTCTAGGGGCCCTGCCGTGCGGGGTGAATCCGCGCACCGCCCGGACGTCCGCCCCACCTTCCGGCGCGTCGAGTCCGGCCGACAGCGCCGGCGCGACGAGGATCACAGGGCCACCGGCACGCGTCGGACGGAATTCGTTCGCGCTCGGCGAACGAAGATCTCTACGATGGATCGCGCGAATCGGGAACAGGCTGTCCTCGTTGTTCGTTAGATTTTCTGCGCTCGATCGGTTGTTCCCGTGCCCGACGCGGTGGCAGCCCGCTCCATTGCTCCTTTCACACGCATCGGGAGATCCACCATGACTGCCCCCGCCCCCGCCACGCCCGCCGCGAGCGACAAGCTCGACGCCGGCGTCCTGAAGATCGCCGGGGTGGTGGTGATCGGCGCGATCATGTCCATCCTGGACGTCACGGTCGTGTCCATCGCGCTGCCGACGTTCATGCAGGTCTTCGACGCCCAGTACTCGACCGTCGCCTGGACCATGACGGGATACACGCTGGCGCTGGCCGCGGTGATCCCCGTCACCGGCTGGGCCGCCGACCGGTTCGGCACCAAACGGCTCTATCTCCTGGCGCTGATCCTGTTCGTGGCGGGATCCGTCGCGTGCAGCATGGCCTGGTCGATCGGATCGCTGATCTCGTTCCGCATCATCCAGGGGCTGGGCGGCGGCATGCTGATGCCGCTGGGCATGACGATCATGACCCACGCCGCCGGCCCGCAGCGGGTCGGCCGGGTGATGGCGGTGCTGGGCGTGCCGATGCTGCTCGGTCCCATCGGCGGCCCGATCCTGGGCGGCTGGCTGATCGAGGTCGCGAGCTGGAACTGGATCTTCCTGATCAACCTGCCGATCGGCATCCTCGCGCTGGTCACCGCGATCATCGTGCTGCCCAAGGACAATCCGGAGCCCAGCGAATCGTTCGACTTCGTCGGCATGCTGCTGCTCTCGCCCGGACTGGCGCTGTTCCTGTACGGGGTGTCCAGCATTCCGCGCACCGGGACCGTCGGCTCCGCTGAGGTACTGATTCCGGCGATCATCGGCGTGGTGTTCATGGCGGCGTTCGTGTGGCACGCGCTGCGCAAGAACCACCCGCTGATCGACCTGCGGCTGTTCAAGCACCGCCAGCTCACCATCGCCGTGATCACGATGAGCCTGTTCGCGATCGCGTTCTTCGGCGCGATGTTGCTGTTCCCCAGCTACTTCCTGCAGGTGCGGCTGGAGAAGACGCTGCCGACCGGGCTGTTGCTGGCCCCCCAGGGCATCGGCGCGATGCTGTCCATGCCGATCGCCGGAAAGCTCACCGACAAGATGGGCCCCGGCCGGTTCGTGCTGAGCGGGATCGTGCTGATCGCCGCGGGCATGGCGGTGTTCACCCAGATCTCCGCGACCACGCCGTACCTGCTGATCCTGGGTTCGCTGTTCGTCATGGGGCTGGGCATGGGCATGACGATGATGCCGATCATGTCCGCGGCCCTGGCCTCGCTGACCCACCACGAGGTGGCCCGCGGATCCACGCTGATGAACATCATCCAGCAGTCCGCCGGTTCGGTGGGCACCGCCGTGATGAGCGTCATCCTGACCAACGCGACGCTGGACCGGCCTGCCGCCGCGCTGTACAGCTTCGGCCTGCAGTCCGGGAAGATGGTCGGGCCGGACGGCTCGCCGCTGACTCCGGCCCAGATCGGCGCCGGACAGTCCGGGTTGGCCGACGCGTTCGGGCAGACGTTCTGGGTGGCGCTGGTGCTGATCGCGCTGTGCCTGGTGCCGTCGCTGTTCCTGCCTCGCAACAAGCCCGAGGTCGCGCAAGAAGGCGGCGTGACGGACGGTACCGAGGAGGGCGCGGGTCAGGCGCCCGCCATGCCCATGCACTGAGGCCAAGCCGCACGTCGATGCCCCGTTCGGGCCGGTTCGCACCGGTCCGGGCGGGGCATCTCGCGTCCTACCGGCCGACCTCGACGCTCCCGACGCCCGGCCGGTGGTGCGCGATGTGGCGCGGGTAACCGAGTTCGTCGGCGTCCGGTGGGTCAGCGCCGGGGGCGGTGACGGAGCCTGCTGCCGTGTCCGATTCCCGCCAGCGCGCCAGCGCTCGGGCTGGCACTGTAGAGGCATGCCACCGGATTTCGAGGTCGCCTACCGTGCCGTCACAACCCGTGACGGGCGCTTCGACGGCCAGTTCGTCACCGCCGTTCGCACCACCGGCATCTATTGCCGGCCCGCCTGCCCGGCCCGCACCCCGCACCGCCGCAACGTCACCTTCTACCCGACCGCCGCCGCGGCACAGGCCGCCGGATACCGGGCCTGCCGGCGCTGCCTGCCCGACGCCGCCCCCGGCTCGCCGGAGTGGAACCTGCGGGCGGACACCGTCGGCGCCGCGATGCGCCTGATCGGTGACGGGGTCATCGACCGCGAGGGCGTGCCGGGGCTGGCACAGCGTCTGGGGTACTCCGAGCGACACCTCGCCCGGATGTTGGTCGCCGAACTCGGCGCCTCGCCCCTGGCGCTGGCCCGCGCCCGTCGCGCCGACACCGCCCGGATCCTGCTGACCGGCACCACGTTGCCGATCTCGGACATCGCCTTCGCCGCCGGATTCTCCTCGATCCGGCAGTTCAACGACACGATCCGCGAGGTCTATGCGACCGACCCGAGCACCCTTCGCGCCACCCGGTCGGTGGCGCCGGCGGTCCCCGGCACCCTGAGCCTGCGCCTGCCGGTGCGCGCCCCCTTCCACGGCACGGCCCTGCTGGAGTTCCTGGCCGCTCGGGCCGTGCCCGGGGTGGAGGTCGTCGAAGGCCGCAGCTACACGCGCACCCTGCGACTGCCGGCCGGGACCGGCATCGCGACGCTCACCTTCCCGCCGGACGCGACCGACGCGGCCGCCAGCGGACCCCACTGGAGACCCGATGCAACGCCCGACGCACCCGGAACCAGGGCGCCGACGGCGATCTCGGCGGAGCTGCGCCTGACCCACCTGTCGGACCTGGCGCCCGCCGTGGATCGCTGCCGGCGCCTGCTGGACGCCGACGCCGACCCGACCGGCATCGCCGCCGTGCTGCGCGCCGACCCGGCCCTGACCCGCTCCGTCGACACGGCGCCGGGGCTCCGGCTGCCGGGCGCGGTGGACGGCCCGGAGATCCTGATCCGCGCGCTGATCGGCCAGCAGGTCTCGGTCGCCGCGGCGCGCACCGCCCTGGGCAGGCTCGCTCACACGGTCGGCGAACGCGTCGAGGGCGCCGAGGACGGCCCGGCGCTGCTGTTCCCGTCACCGGACGGCATCGCCGCCCTGGGTCCCGACGCCATCGCCGGTCCACGCAGGCGGGCCGCCGCCATCGCGGCAGCCGCCGCCGACATGGCGACGGGACAGCTGGCCGTGCACGCCGGCCGCCGCACACCCGAGCTGACCGCCGACCTGGTCGCCCGGCCCGGCATCGGCACCTGGACCGCCGGATACGTCGCCATGCGCGTGCTGGGCGACCCCGACGTGCTGCTCACCGGGGACCTGGCGCTGCGGCACGGCGCGGCAGCCCTCGGCCTGCCCGGCGATCCGGTGGCGCTGCACCAGGCGGCCGAACGTTGGCGCCCGTTCCGCTCCTACGCCGGCATGTACCTGTGGCGGGCTGCCCCGCCCGTGGTCCGCCGCCGCGCCACCACGAGATCCCCATCCACCCGCACCTCCCCAATCAGTGAAGGATTCGCATCATGACCCGCACCACCGACATCACCGGAACCCGCGACGCCCGGATCGCCACCGTCGCCACCCCCGTCGGCCCGTTCACCGTGATCGTCAACGACACCGACTCCGGTCCCGCCGTTCTGGCCTCCGGCTGGACGGGCGAGATCGCCGACCTGTTGCCGGTCATCTCCCCCTCGCTGCGCCCGGAGGAGCCCCGCCGGGTCCGGACCATCGACCAGATCACCGACGCGGTCGTCGCCTACCACGAGGGTGCGGTGACGGTGATCGACGACGTCCCCGTGCAGCAGCGCAGCGGTGAATTCCTGCAGCATGCCTGGAACGTGCTGCGGTCGATCCCCGCCGGGGCGCCGGTCTCCTACACCGAGTTCGCCGCCAAGGCCGGCCGGCCCGCGGCGGTGCGCGCCGCCGGATCGGCGTGCTCCCGGAACGCTGCCGCGCTGTTCGTGCCGTGCCACCGGGTGGTTCCGGCGGGTGGCGGCGTCGGCGGCTTCCGCTGGGGCGCTCCGGTCAAGCGCTGGCTGCTGGACCACGAGGCGACCGCGGCCTGACCACCGGGGCACCGCCCCGACTCGACTGTCGGACCCCTGATCCATGCTGGGCCCATGGATGCCTCCACGCTGCTCATCGCCGGGGCGCTGCTCGCTGCGGGCGTGCTGCTCGGCCTGTGGCTGGGATTCACCCTGGCCCGCTCCCGGCGCACGTCTCCGGATGTCGCCGCGCTGCTGGCCCCGGCGGCCGATGCCATGTCCCGCGTCGAGGCCCAGCTCCGGCAGGTGGAGCACGACCGGATCGACGCCTACGCGAGCCTGCGCGAGCAGGTCAGCGCGCTGCACCGGGCCTCGGGGGAGCTGGGCGCCCAGGCCGGCGCGCTGGCCGGGGCGCTGCGCTCCCCCCAGGTGCGCGGACGGTGGGGCGAGGTGCAGCTGCAGCGCATCGTGGAACTGGCCGGCATGGTCGAGCACTGCGACTTCGACACCCAGGTCACCGTGCGCGGCGACGGCGGCGGCGGACGCCCCGACATGGTGGTCCGGTTGGCGGGCGGTCGGAACATCGCCGTCGACGCGAAGGCACCGATGGCGGCGTGGTTGGTCGCCTGCGAGGGCGGTGACGGGGCTGCCGCATCCGGCCCCTATTCGGCGGATCAGCGCTCGGCGCTGCTGGGACGGCACGCCCGTGCGGTGCGCGCCCACGTCGACGCGTTGGCGGGCAAGGCCTACTGGCGGGCGCTGCACCCCGCCCCGGACTTCGTGGTGATGTTCGTGCCCGGCGAGGCGTTCCTGGATGCGGCGCTGTCGGTCGATCCGCAGCTGGCCGACTACGCCTTCGAGCGGCAGGTGGTGATCGCCACGCCCAGCACCCTGATCGCCCTGCTGCGCACGGTCGCGTTCACCTGGCGGCAGGAGCGGCTGTCGGCATCGGCGGAGCAGGTGCACGCGCTCGGCCGGGAGCTGTATCGGAGGCTGGCCACGTTCGGCGAGCACCTGGGCAAGGTCGGGGTCGGACTGGATCGCGCGGTGAACTCCTACAACGCGGCGGTCCGGTCGCTGGACACCCGAGTGCTGGTCAGCGCCCGCCGGTTCGCCGACCTGGGCGTGACCGGGGACGAGCTGCCCACGCCGGAGCAGGTACATGCGGCGGTCGCCACTCCGACTACCGGTGCATCATGAGCGACCGGACGGGCCCGCCGCGGCGACCTTTCGTCACCGGCCCACGAAACGATTCCGATGGTCACCTCCGACGGGCGGGGGTGTCCCCGCGGCGCCGATCACCCCCGTTCACGTCCGAAACCAGTACCGTGGTGGCGTGACGCATCCCCCCCGCCGCGCTGTGCGCCCCGTCGACGCCTCGGTCCTGCTCGCCGTCCGCGGCGTGCCGTCCTGGGGCGCCGTGATCATCGCGGCGGTGTTGGGCATCGTCGGCATCATCGTCGATCGCGCGGCGAACTCCGCCGCCATCGGCTGGGGGTTTGGGGTCTGCTTCAGCCTGGGGATCGCGCTGGCCGTCCTCGCGGTCCGGCGCGGCTCCATCTTCACCGGCATGGTGCAGGCGCCGATCCTGATGGCGATATTGGTGTTCGTGTCGTTCAAACTGCTGGGCGGCGAGGGCACGATCTTCAGCGCCACCAAGATCGTGACGAACTTTCCGACCATGGCCGTCGCTACTGGGATCGGATTGCTGCTGGGCCTGGTGCGGATCATCGCGCAGCCGGTGCGGCACGGACGATCGTCATCGTCGTCGGGGCCACGGCTCGCCGCCCGTGCCTGACGCTCGCCCCCGACGGCTCGTCCTCTGATCGTCGCCGCCCGATGACTCGCCGCCTGACCGTCACTGCATGACAGCCCGGCGCACGCGCGTCACTGCCCGGCGCTCACGCCCGATGCCCTACCCGAGCGTCGGTCAGTGCGACCGGGGCAGCGACCGGCTGCGCAGTTCCTTCGGCAACGCGAACGTCAACGTCTCCGTG
>Ga0164242_10009022_pt1 | contig 10795 bp, 10 predicted proteins | sample OricomgcompostMG_FD_108783 | JGI IMG/M metagenome (GOLD analysis project Ga0164242, IMG submission 108783) | Miracle-Growth compost microbial communities from Emeryville, California, USA - Original compost - Miracle growth compost (MG) ... | reverse complement strand
CGCAGCCGCTTGACCGCACGGTGCCGCGTGACCCGCACCGAGACGGCGCTCATCTCCAGGGCGGCGCAGGTGCCGGCGATGTCCAGGCCGATCACCTCGAGGCACACCATCACGTCGCGCTCCCGCGCCGAGAGCTCGGCCAGCGCCCGGCGTACCCAATCCTGCTCGGGGACCGTCGCCTCCGGGCCGGTGACCGTCGCGACGTGCGGCTCGAGGTCGGCCTGCTCGACCGGTGTCGTGGCGCGGCGACCGCTGCGGCGTCGGGCGTTGGCGGCATGGTGCCGCGCGATGCCGAACAGCCAGCCGCCGAACTCCTCGCCGGTGCCGTGGAAATCGTGGATTTTGTCCGCAGCGGTCACCCATGCCTCATGACTGAGATCCTCCGCCGACAGGGAGGCGTCGACGGGGGAGCGGTGCTGCAGCCACAGCACGAGACGCCCGGCGTGTGCCCGATAGAGCTCGCGCCAGGCGTCAGCGTCCCCCTGCTTCGCCGCCGTCACGACCGGATCGTCCCGGCCGTGCCGCCGACCCGGTGCGGTCACGGTGGGCTGGTCTCCTCTCCGCCGGCGGGTGAGCGGGAGTCGTGGGTGGGGGTGGCGGTGGGGCCGCGCCAGCCGTCGGTCGGCGTACTGCCGGGGTGATCGCCGCCCGGGTCGGCTCCGTGGCCGCTCCGGGTGCCGTGGTGGTCGTGCTGCCAGGACCGGCTGCCGATCGGACCCGTCGCGTGTCCCGAGTGGGCGTGGCCACCGGGACCGCTGCCGGGACCGTCGCTGGGACCGTCGCTCGGACCGCTACCGGGGAAGCCATGGGGCAGGCCGCCGGGACCGCCGCCGGAAGTGGCGGGATCGACCGGCCACGGACCGTGGTGCGGGCGCACCCACCCGAGATGGGCGACCGGGTGGCGTTGTTGCCGGTGGCTACCAGAGCGCTGGCCGGTCGGGGCGGCGCCCTCGGCTCGACCGCCCGGAGTGGGACGCAGGGAGCCCGGTGCCAGCGACGTGGGGCCGGGGATCGGGGTGGCCGCGCCGTTCGTGGGGGCCGGGCTGGGCGAGACGACCGGGTGGGGATGGTGCGCGGGGCGGATCGGTGACGGCGCCCCGGGGACCGCGCCGGCGACCCAGGTGGTGGCCGTCACCGCGGCTACGCCCGCCGCCGCGAGCAGCACCTTCACCGACGTCGCCCGCGACGTCGTCGCTGCGGGAGCGTGCGCCGAGCTGACCTGCACCAGCTGGGCGAGCAGCACCGGATCGGGCTCGAGCGTCGGTACGTCGACGCGGAGTCCGTCGATGCTGTGCTTGCTCGTCATGTGGTGGTCCTAGGCGGGGCGGGGCTCGGGGATGAGGTGCCCTGGCCGGGGCACCCTCACACCGCTCCTGTCACGGGACCGCCCGGGCGTTACACCCGGACGCGAAGGCTCTGCAGACGCCGCGGAGTCAGGCGTTGACCATGAAGTCGGCTGCCCGCTGCACGTAGGACCAGAACTCCGCGTCCTGCTCCGGGGTCAGCTCGGCGGCGTCGAGCCCCGCGCGGAAGTGCGTGAGCCAGTGCTCCTTCGCCTCGTGGGTGACGGGAAACGGAGCGTGGCGCATCCGCAGCCGGGGGTGGCCGCGCTTCTCGGAGTACGTCGTCGGGCCGCCCCAGTACTGGCACAGGAAGAGGAAGAACCGCTCCTCGGCCGGCCCCAGGTCCTCCTCGGGGTACATCGGCCGGAGCAGCTCGTCCTCCGCGACCCCGGCATAGAAGGCGGACACGATGGTGCGGATCACCTCGGCGCCACCGATCTCGTCATAGAACGTCACCCCGCCATTGTGACGGGTCGCTCCACCCGGAAGGATGGGGGCATGGCTACCACTCGCACTGCAACCACCGTTTGGGAGGGCACCCTGTTCGAGGGTGCCGGCAAGGTCACCCTCGACTCCTCCGGCCTCGGGACCTACGACGTCTCCTGGCCCGCGCGCGCCGAGGAGGCCAACGGCAAGACCAGCCCGGAGGAGCTGATCGCCGCCGCCCACTCCGCCTGCTTCTCGATGGCCTTCTCCAACGGCCTCGCCAAGAACGACACGCCGGCCACCTCGCTCACCACCTCGGCTGACGTGGAGTTCACCCCCGGCACCGGCATCACCGGCATCAAGATCACCGTCCGCGGTGCGGTCCCGGGTCTGGACAACGACAAGTTCGTCCAGCTCGCCGAGGAGGCCAAGGCGGGCTGCCCGGTGAGCCAGGCGCTCTCCGGCACCACCATCACCCTGGACGCCGCCCTGTCCTGATCTGCGGCACGCGGCGGAGCGCCGCGCACCGGATTCCAGCACCGAGAACGCCGAACGGGCGCATGCTCATCACGAATATGCGCCCGTTCGGCGTTGTGGGCGAGCCCGATCAGCGGGCGGTGCTCTCGGTGATCTTCTCGGCGGCCCGCCCGACCGGGCTGTTGGACCAGTCGGTCATCTTGATGTGCTCGTGGTCGAAGCGGCTCTTGATCCGCTGGCGCAGCTGTCGTGCGACCGCCCACTGCCGCATCGGCGCGGTCTTGATCAGCACCCGCAGGGTGATGCCCTCCGGGGTCATCGTCTCGACGCCGGTCACCTCCGGCTCCTCGATCACGATGTCGCGGTAGTCCTCGTCGGTCCACAGGTCGTGGGCGACCTCGTGCAGGATCGCCGTCACGCGGGCGAGGTCCTCGCCGTACCCGACGGTGACGTCGACGACGGCCCGGGCCCAGTTCTGGCTCATGTTGCCCACCCGCAGGATGGCGCCGTTCGGGACGTACCAGACCGTGCCCTGCTGGTCGCGCAGCCGCGTGACCCGCAGCGAGACCGCCTCGATGGTGCCGGTCGCGTCGCCCACGTCGACCACGTCGCCCACGCCGTACTGGTCCTCGAAGATCATGAAGACGCCGGACAGGAAGTCCTTGACCAGGCTCTGTGCACCGAAGCCCAGCGCGATGCCGACGATGCCGGCGCTGGCGATGATCGGGGCGATGTTCACGCCGCACTCGCTCAGGATCATGGTGCCGAAGACCGCTGTCAGCAGCCCGCCGATGATGCTCTTGAGCAGATCGCCCATGGTCTTCGCGCGCTGCACGCGGCGGGTCCGGGTGCCGGTGCTGAAGCGGTCGGGCAGGACGCCGTCCTCCGCGTGCCGCACGATCCGGTCGACCAGCTTGCCGAGTGCCCAGCGGATCAGCAGCGCCACCAGGACCAGGACCACGATGGCGATCGGCTTCCCGATCAGGACGTCAGCGTTGTGTCGCCAGTCGATGTGCAGCGACTTCGACACGATGTCAATGGTCGTGGGGTGGACGATCATGGGGCCCATTCTTAACAGCCCGGATCAACCGGTACGCTCACCTTGTGACCAACACCTTCGCCCGCCGCGCCCTGACCCTCGGTGCTGCTGCCGTCGCCGTCACGGCGGCTGTCGCAGGCCCTGCTGCCGCCGATGTCCCCGACGGCTGGAGCAACCCTTCCAACGTCAACCCGCTGCTCTTCATCTCGCTGCTCCTGTTCATCCCGGTGGGTGCCGCGCTGGTGATCTCGTTCGTCGTCCTGCTGCCGGGCGTGCTGCGTGGCGAGGGCCTCCTCCCCAAGGCGCACAAGCCCTCCAGCCAGCCGCCGGTCGAGCGCGAGGGTCACCACTGATCCACTGCTCAGCGTCGGCTGAGCCAGAAGGCCCCCGGTCTCCCGGGGGCCTTCTGCTTTCGTACGCCGGTTGAGGCCCTACTCGGCGTCCTTGGCCTGTGCGGCCAGGGCGCGGGCGGCGGAGTCGCGGCCCTCCCGGACATAGCGCTTCGCCGCCGGCTCGGCCGACGAGGACGCCAGCCACGCGTCGCAGCGCTCCAGCAGCTCCGGCGAGGGCAGGAAGCGCGGGAACAGCTGCGCCAGGGCTACCGATGCCTTGTGCGAGCCGAGGTGCTCCCAGACCGTGTCGGCGGCGGTGAGGTACTTCTCGACGTACTCGCCGAGGAGCTCCTCCTGGCCCGGCTGCTGGAAGGCGACGGCGGTCGAGCGCATCGTCTCGTTGGGGGTGCTGGTCGAGACCATCACCGCCTCCCACGCGGCCGCCTTCGCCTCGGCGAGCGGCTGCGAGGCCCGGGCGGCCGCGGCCTTCTCCTGGCCGGAGATGGTGTTGTCGCGCTCCAGCTCGGCGGCGATCTCGGCCTCGCCGAAGGCGCCGGCCCGGGCCAGGCCGCCGATCAGCGACCAGCGCAGGTCCTGGTCGATCTCCAGGCCCTCGAAGGTCAGCGAGCCGTCCAGCAGCGCCTTGAGGTCGGCGATCGCGGCGTCGGTGTGGGCGGCGGCCGCGAACGAGCGGGCGAAGGTCAGCTGCTGGTCGCTGCCGGCCGCAGCGGCGCCGAGCAGCTCGCGCAGGCCCTGCTCCCAGCGCGCCTCGAGCCTCGCGCGCTTGGCGGGCGAGGAGTACGTCGCCACCGCAAGCGCGGTGTTGGCCGGGATCCGGGTCACGCCCCAGGCGTCGGTCTCCTCGCCGATGTTGGCCAGGACCAGCTCGACGTAGTCGCTGATGGACAGCTCCGCGTCGCGGGTCATGTCCCAGGCGGCGCTCCACACCAGCGCGCGCGGGAGGGAGTCCTCGATCTTGGAGAGCGAGGACAGCGCGGTGCGCAGCGAGCGCTCGTCGAGGCGGATCTTGGCGTAGGCGTAGTCGTTGTCGTTGAGCAGCAGCAGGTCGGGCTGCTTCTTGCCGATCGCCTCGGCGATCTCGGTGGTCTCACCCGTCACGTCGACCTCGAGGTAGTCGGTGCGCACCAGCGAACCGGCCTCGTCGGACACCGTGTAGAAGCCGATGCCGAGGCGGTGACGGCGCAGCGTCGGCCAGTCCGGGTGTGCGGTCTGACGGACGGTCAGCGAGGCGTAGTTGCCCGCGTCGTCCAGGGTGAACTCCGGCGTGAGCGTGTTGACGCCGGCGGTCTGCAGCCACTCCTGGGCCCAGCCCTGCAGCTCGCGGCCCGACGCCAGCTCGAGGTGACGCAGCAGGTCCTTGAACTCGGAGTTCCCGAACTCGAACTCCTTGAAGTAGGCCCGCAGACCCTCCAGGAACGGCTCGAGGCCCACCCAGGCGACCAGCTGCTTGAGCACCGAGGCGCCCTTGGCGTAGGTGATCATGTCGAAGTTGACCTCGACCGCCTGCAGGTCGAAGTTGTCGGCCGCGATCGGGTGCGTGGTCGGCAGCTGGTCCTGGGTGTAGCCGGTGATCTTGCGCGCGTTGGCGAAGCCGGTCCAGGCGTCGGTGAACTCGGTGACCTCGGCCTCGGCCCAGTAGCAGGCCCACTCGGCGAACGACTCGTTGAGCCAGAGGTCGTCCCACCACTTCATCGTGACCAGGTCGCCGAACCACATGTGCGCCATCTCGTGCAGGATCACCGAGGTCCGGAACTCGTAGAACGAGCGCGGCTGGCGGCTGCGGGGCAGGTACTCGTCGCGCAGGGTCACGCAGCCGGCGTTCTCCATCGCCCCCATGTTGTACTCCGGCACGTAGAGCTGGTCGTACTTGCCGAACGGGTAGGGGTAGTCGAACTTCTCCTCGAAGAAGGCGAAGCCGGCCTTGGTGGTCTCCACGATGCTCTCGCGGTCGAGGTAGGGGACCAGTGACTGGCGGCAGTAGTGGCCCAGCGGGATGGTGCCGAACTTGCCTTCGTAGACGTCCTGGACCTCGTGATACTCACCCGCGACGAGCGCGGTGATGTACGTCGACATCCTGGCGGTGGGTGCGAAGTCCCAGCGCGCGGCGCCGGGCTCGCCGGTCGAGCCGTTTGCGGAGGTCGAGCCGGTCGAGACCACGACCGGCTCGGGGGAGGGGCTGTTGGAGACGACCTTCCAGTGCGCCGGTGCGGTGACGTGGAAGGTGAAGACTGACTTGAGGTCGGGCTGCTCGAAGGTGGTGAAGACGCGGCGGGCGTCGGGCACCTCGAACTGGGTGTAGGTGTAGACCCGCTGGTCGACCGGGTCGACGAAGCGGTGGAGGCCTTCGCCGGTGTGGGAGTAGGTGCAGTCGGCCTTGACGACCAGCACGTTCTCGGCCGCGAGGCCGGGCAGTCTGATGCGGCTGTCGCGGTAGGCGGCGGGGTCGAGCGCAGTGCCGTTGAGGGTGATCTCGTGCACTGTCGCGTCCACCAGATCGGCGAAGGTCTCCGCGCCCGGCTCGCGGGACGTGAAGGTGATCGTGGTGGTGGAGGCGAACGTCTCGGCGCCCGTGGTCAGGTCGAGTTGGATGTCGTACGACGTGACGTCGAGGAGTGCGGCGCGGGTACGCGCCTCGTCCCGGGTGAGGTTGGTTCCTGGCATGCCGCGATCCTCTCATCCAGGTGAAGCCGGGAAGAATTACATGAATGTAGTTATCGCATCGGCGTGTCGCATTGACTTTTTAATCTCTAGAGTGCTCGCGTGCCCCACCAGTCACAGCAGTCACGTCGGCCCCTCAGGCGCGCCGCAAAACGCGCCGCGTTCGTCTCCGGCCTGGCCTCGACCGCCATCGTCGCCACCCTCGTGCCCACCTCCGGCGTACCCGCGGACGCCGCGACGGCGGGCGTGCTCTGCACCAAGTTCGGGCCGTGCAGCAGGGCGGGGATGGGCGCCGACGGCTACCACGCCGTCTGGAACAAGATGTTCTGGGGCATGTACGCCGGCTCGAACTGCACCAACTACGTCGCCTACCGGATGATCAAGGCGGGCGTGTCCTCGTCCCGCCCGGCGCAGCTGAGGCCCGGCAGGGGCAACGCGAGCTACTGGGGCGGGTCGTTCGGATCGCTGACCAACAAGACCCCGGCGGTCGGCTCGATCGCCTGGTGGAACGCCAACGTGCCCGGCGCCGGCTCGGGCGGGCACGTCGCCTATGTCGAGAAGGTCTACTCCGCCACCGACATCGTGGTCTCGGAGTCCAACTGGGACGGCAACTTCGACTGGCGCCGGATCACCACCACCGCCAACTGGCCGAGCGGCTTCATCCACCTGCACGACGCCGGCGCGCCGGTGACGCCGACGCCGACCCCCACCCCGAAGCCCACGCCCACCCCGACGCCGACCCCGACACCGCCACCGGCGTCCGGCACGGCACCGGTCAGCACCAGCCCGCCGACGATCAGCGGCATCGTCGCGGTCGGGCACACCCTCGCCGCGACGCCCGGCACCTGGAACCAGGGCGGCCTCACCTACTCCTACCAGTGGTACGTCGACGGCGTCGCCAACCCCAACGAGACCGGCAGCACGATCGATCTCGCCAAGGGCCGGTACGCCAAGACGATCGCGGTCCGGGTGACGGCGACCAGCAGCTCCGGCTCGGCCAGCCGGATGTCGGCGACGACGGCACCGGTCGCCCCCGGCACCGTCGACGTCACCACGCCGCCGCGGATCACGGGTACGGCACGGATCAACAAGACAGTCGCCGCCGTACCGCCGGTCACGGACAAGGCCCTGACGAGCACCGCCGTGCAGTGGTACGCCGACGGCACGCCCATCCCGGGCGCGACCACCTGGACCCTCGAGCTCGACGCCAGCGAGGTCGCCAAGTCCCTGACCGTCCAGGTGCGGGGCAAGCGCGAGGCGTTCCAAGACGTGGTGGCCGACAGCGCTCCCGCCGGTCCGGTCCAGGCGCCGCCGTTGACGGTGACCAGCCGCAGCACGCTGGTCGGCACCGCGCAGGTCGGCGCGGTGCTCGCCGCCCGACCGGCCATGACCCGGCCGGCCTCCGCGGCGGTGAGCTATGTCTGGCAGCGCGATGGCGTTCCGATCGCCGGCGCGACGGCACCGACCTACCGGATCGGTCCCGAGGACGTCGGGCATCGGATCGCTGTCCGGATCGGTGAGAGCGCCGCCGGCTACTACCCGCGCGCGGACCAGCTCCAGCTCGCCACTCCGATCACGATCCCGGTCAAGCTCAAGGTCGTGGCCAAGCGCGGGCATCGGGCTGCCACCGTGAAGGTGAGGGTCAAGGCGCTGCGCCAGCTGATCTCCAAGGGCAAGGTCACGGTGAAGATCGGCAAGCACCACGCGACCGCCAAGGTGCGCGGGCGGAAGCTGGTGCTGCACCTGTCCCGGCTGCGCCCGGGCTCCCGCAAGCTCAAGGTCATGTACGCCGGGCCGAAGCGCTATCAGGACGCCAAGGTGGTGCAGCGGGTGCGGATCAGGCGCTGACCCGCACCCGCTGCACCCGCCGCGAGCCGGCGGACGAGTCGAGGTTTTGCCGGCAGGGATCCTGGGGAGAGTCGGCCCATGGCCCATTCTCGCCGGATCAGATCCGCTCTCCGTCTGTCGCTGCCGTTGCTCGTGCTGGCCGTGATCGGCCTCGCCGTACCTGCCGCCCAAGCGGTGACCACGACCACCACCACCGTGTCCGGTGTCGTCACCGTCGATGGCGCGCCGGCGGCGGGCGTCGAAGTGTTGACGTCGTTGCCGGCCGGCGTGGACGGGCAGTGGCCGCAGGCCCGGACCGACGCCACGGGTCATTACCGCCTGTCCAACGTGCAGGTCGTCGCCGGCGCCCGGACCACGCCGCTGAGGCTCGAGGCCTCGCCGTCCGGTGCGGACAGTCATGTGGTGGCGGTCGAGGTGCCGGTCAACGTGCCGGCCACCGGACTGGTCAAGAACATCGCCCTCTCCACCCTGGACGCCCGCCTGGTCGCGAGCGTGACCGGCATCCCCTCCGGCACGGACCTGGGGTCGATGTCGCTGGAGGCGTGGCAGCCGGAGTCGGACCTGTTCGCCTTCGGGCCCTACACCGCCGGCAAGCCGATCGAGGTCGACGGACTTGCCAGCGGTCGCTACCAGGTCGACCTCTTCTACGGCGACAGCGACCTCTACTACCCCGGGGCCAGCACTCAGGCCCAGGCAAGCCCGCTCACCCTCACGGCCGGCTGCACCACCTCGCTGGCGGTCAACGTCGGCGCCGGCACGATGAAGGTCGCCGGACGAGACTGCTCTCGTGCGCCGGCGTGCATCAACGCGAAGGGATCGGCTGCCCATGCCGCGGCGATCCTGAAGCACGACCGCAAGGTGTCGAAGAAGGACAAGAAGAAGCTCAGGAAGGCGCGCAAGCACGCCAAGCACGCCAAGCACTCGAAGCACGCCAAGAAGATCAAGAAGCTGAAGAAGAAGGCCAAGAGGGCCACGAAGGCGGTCAGGCGGGCGAGCCAGGCAGCTGGGCGTGCCACGGCCGCCGTTGCGGCCAGCTGCCGCTGACCGCGAGGGCGGCCGGTGGCCGCGGCATAACTGTCGGTGCTCGATGGTTGACTGCAGACATGACCACCACTGAGGCAGAGTTCTGGTTCGACCCGCTGTGTCCCTTCGCCTGGATCACCTCGCGATGGATCCTCGAGGTCGAGAAGGTCCGTGACGTCAAGGTCACCTGGCGGATCATGAGCCTGGCCTATCTCAACCAGGACAAGGACATCTCCGACGACTACCGCGAGATGCTGAAGACCGCTTGGGGCCCGGTCCGGGTGTGTATGGCCGTCAACGAGGAGCACGGCCAGGAGAAGCTCGTTGAGCTCTACACCGCCCTCGGCACCCGGCGCCACCTGGAGAAGAAGGAGTTCACCCGGGAGGTGATCGAGGACGCGCTGGCGGCCGCCGGTCTCAGTGCCGACCTCGCCGATGCGATGGACGACACCTCCTACGACGAGGCGATCAAGAAGTCGCACCGCCTCGGCATGGACCAGGTCGGCAACGAGGTCGGTACGCCGACCATCGCGATGAACGGCTCGGCGTTCTTCGGCCCGGTCATCGCCAAGGCGCCCAAGGGCGAGGAGGCCGGCAAGCTCTGGGACGGCTTCCAGCTCGTCACCGCCTACCCCTACGTCTACGAGCTCAAGCGAGCCCGCACCCACGAGCTCGACTTCAGCTGATGGCGACCGACCAAGTCGGAATCCTGGCGCTGCAGCGGGCGCTCACGCAGGCCGCCGACCTGCTCGACCAGATCACCACGGCCGACCTCGACAGGCCGACCCCGTGCACCGAGTGGGACGTGCGCAAGCTCGCCAACCACCTCATCGCCGCTCCTCGGATCTTCGTGACGATGCTCCAGGGTGCGCCGCCGGGCTGGAACGGGCGTGAGGACTACGCCGTCCAGCTCGGCGAGGAGCTGCGCAGCCGCGGCAACACGCTGATCAACCTCTGGCGCGAGATCGCGGCCTCTGGCGAGGAGACGATGGCCGACCCCGATTGGCAGGCCGCCGAGATCGCCACCCACACCTGGGACCTGGCGACGGCCGTGGGCCGGTCGACCGACGGGCTCGACCAGTCGGTGGCCCAACGTGCCCTGGTGGCGATGGACCGCATCCTCGGGCCGACCCGCAAGGGCCGGGCATGGTCGGACGCTCGCTCGGCGCCCGACGGATCGGACGCCTACACCCACCTGGCCGCCTACGCCGGCCGCGAGGTCTGACCCCGATCCACCCCCGTCGGCGTGGGGCGGTCACCCATCCGGTGACCGCCCCACGTGCCCTTCGGCGTACTCCGGCATGGTGAGCCTCGGTGCAGGACCTCGGGGTTCGGCTCACTAGGATTCGGCCCATGAGCAACGTCGCCTCGAGGAATGTGCTGAGCGCTGTGGCCTGGCCCTACGCCAACGGCCCGCGCCACATCGGCCACGTCGCCGGGTTCGGCGTGCCCTCGGACGTGTTCTCCCGCTACATGCGGATGGCGGGCCACGACGTACTCATGGTCTCGGGCTCGGACGAGCACGGCACGCCGATCCTGATCGCAGCCGACGAGGCCGGCATGACGGCACAGGAGCTGGTGGACAAGAACCACCGCCTGATCGCCGAGGACCTGGTCTCGCTCGGACT
>Ga0164242_10009021_pt1 | contig 10795 bp, 9 predicted proteins | sample OricomgcompostMG_FD_108783 | JGI IMG/M metagenome (GOLD analysis project Ga0164242, IMG submission 108783) | Miracle-Growth compost microbial communities from Emeryville, California, USA - Original compost - Miracle growth compost (MG) ... | reverse complement strand
TGGACGTAGTCGAAGGTGGTCTGGTCGGGGGCGATCATGCCCGCCCGGCCGCCGCCCTCGATCGTCATGTTGCAGATCGTCATCCGTCCGGGCATCGAGAGCGCCTCGACCGCCGGGCCCGCGAACTCGACCGCGAAGCCGGTCATGCCGCCGGTGCCGAGCCTGCCGATCGTCGCCAGGATCAGGTCCTTCGGGGTCACCCCGGAGCCCAGCTCGTTGGCGTAGCTGATCCGCATCGTGCGCGGCTTTTTCTGCACCATGCACTGGGTCGCGAGGACGTGCTCGACCTCGGAGGTGCCGATGCCGAAGGCCAGCGCGCCGAAGGCTCCGTGGGTGGCGGTGTGGCTGTCGCCGCAGACGATCGTCATGCCGGGCTGGGTGACGCCCAGCTCCGGGCCGATCACGTGGACGATCCCCTGGCGGTCGGAGCCGAGGCTGTAGAGCTTGACGCCGAACTCCTCGCAGTTGCGTTCCAGGGTTTCGACCTGGACGCGGGAGAGCTCCTCGGCGATCAGGCGGGCGGCCATCGTGCCGTCGGTCGGCGTGTTGTGGTCGGCGGTCGCCAGCGTCTTGTCGACGCGGCGGACCGGGCGGCCGCTCATCCGGAGGCCGTCGAAGGCCTGCGGCGAGGTGACCTCGTGGACCAGGTGCAGGTCGATGTAGATCAGCCCCTCGCTGACCTCATGCTGCTCCCAGATCTTTTCGAACATGTTCTTCGGCACTGCTAGCTCCTCCTCAGTCCGGCGGCTATCACCGCGATGAAGCGGGTCGGTTCGGTTCCTTCGTTCTCGAAGTGGTGCGGGAGGTCGGCGTCGAAGGTGACGCTGTCGCCCTCCTGAAGCTCGTGGCGGGTGCCCTCGATGACCAGGGCCGCGGAGCCGGCGAGGATGATCGCGGTCTCGCGGCTGCCCGGCTCGTGCATCGGCGGGTCGGAGGCGCCGCCGGTGGTGGCGCCGGGGTCGAGGACGTGCAAGGAGACGTCGGCGCGCTGTCCGGGAAGCGGCGGGGTCAGCTCCTCGATCAGGTGGCCGCCGCGGCGACTGGAGCGGCGCTCGGCCCCGCGGGAGATCGCCACGTGATGGCCCTCGTCGAGGCGCAGCAGCTGGGACAGCGTCAGTTCGACGCCGGAGGCGATCTTCGCCGCCACCGCGAGCGTCGGCGAGGTCTCCCCGCGCTCGACCTGGGACAGCATCTGGGCGGAGACGCCGGAGCGGTCGGCGAGGTCGCGCAGGGAAAGGGACATCGCCTCCCGCAGGGCGCGGATGCGCGGGCCGACCGCGGCGATCGGGTCGTTGTTCGTTGCGGTCGCGGTTGCCACGATGCGCGTACGTTATCACGGACGGTTGTAAATGAGGGCGAGAAGGTCGGCGGCGACCTCGCGAGGTTCGCCGCGGAGCTGGTCTTCCGTGATCCGGACCACGTGGAAGCCATGCGCCCCCAGACGCCTGTCGCGGCGACGGTCCTTGCGGAAGGCCCGTCTGGTGCCGTGGGATCGGAAGCCGTCGAGCTCGCCGATGAGCTTGGCATCCGGCCAGAGGCAGTCGACCTGGAAGCGGTCGTCGTCGATGGACAGCCAAGCGTTCAGGCGTGGGCGGAGGATCCGATTGGCATCGAGGAAGGGGAGGAAGAGCTCCTCCAGATCGCTCCGTATCCGGCCGCCGGGGTCGTCGGCCAACCTTTCGAGAGCGACCTCGACGATCGGCGCGCCCTTGTGACGGGGATAGCGCTCGAGGAGCGCCGGCAACGAGACCGGGCCGTAGATGCCGACGTATTCCATCTCTCGGAGAGCGGCCTCGGCCGCCGCCTCACCCTTGTCCGCCGCAAGGTCCAGCACGGTCCGCGCCGCCGAGGTCACCGGAATCCCGAAGTGAGACGTCCGCTCGTCGTCGGGAAGCACCGAGAAGTGGCGGCGGACGGAGCGGGTCGAACGGGTCTTCCGCGGCAGCGTCACGTGCGCCTCCCCCGCCCCCGATCCCCAGATCCCCCAAAGCCCCGCCGCCGAGGCATGGCTCAGCACGGCCCCCTCCCCGCTCGCGAGCACCGCCGCCATCCAGCGCCCCCGCCTCGTCGTCGCGTCGTGACCCACCGCGTAGACACCGGGATGGACGCGACGGAGCCTGCCGATCTGGATCAGTCGATCGATCGAATTCCCGGAAAGCCCTAGCCCTTCCACCTGGCTCCGCGCCACGACGCCGTGCTGACGCCTCGCAATCTCGGCCAATTCGCGACTCACACCTCCTCAAGGGAGATGACCGTCTGCATTTACCCCCGTATAGGAGGGGTAAATGCAGACGTTGCGGCGATTACGGGCCGGGGGTGCGTTCTACGGCGGCTTCGGCGGTGGCCGATTCGGCCTCGCGGGTGGCGGCTCCTTCGAGGCTGTTGGACAGGGCTCGCAGGTAGGCGCGGGCGCTGGCCTCGATGATGTCGGTGGCGACGCCGGAGCCGGAGGCCAGGATGCCGTTGGTGCGGACCTGGCAGGTCACCTCGCCGAGGGCGTCGTCGCCGCCGGAGACGGCCTCGACCGTGTATTTGGCGAGCTCGCTCTCCACTCCCGTCGCCGCTTTGATCGCCCGGAAGACGGCGTCGATCGGGCCGTCGCCGCTCGATTCGCCGACCACGGTCTCGCCCGAGGGCAGGGTGACGCCGATCTTCGCCAGCGGCTCCCGCTCGCTCGAGGCGGTGACCTCGAAGGAGGCCAACTCGTGGGCGTCGGCGCGGTCGCGAATTTCGTCGGAGACGATCGCTTCCAGGTCCAGGGAGGTGACCTGCTTCTTGCGGTCGGCCAGTTCCTTGAACGCCTTGAAGGCCGAGTTGAGGGCGGCGCCGTCGATCTTGTAGCCGAGCTGCTCCAGGGCGTCTTTCAGCGCGTGGCGGCCCGACAGCTTGCCGAGGACGATCGAGTTCGACTCGAAGCCGACTTCGGTCGCGTCCATGATCTCGAAGGTCGAGCGCTCCTTCAGCACCCCGTCCTGGTGGATCCCGGACTCGTGGGCGAAGGCGTTGCGGCCGACGATCGCCTTGTTCGGCTGCACTGGATAGCCGGTCATGCGGCTGACCAGGCGGCTGGTGCGGGCGATCTCGCGGGTGTTGATGCCGGTGGTGAAGCCGTGGACGTCCTCGCGCACCTTGAGCAGCATCGCGATCTCCTCCAGCGAGCAGTTGCCGGCCCGCTCACCGAGGCCGTTGATCGCGCACTCGACCTGGCGGCAGCCGGCGATCACGCCGGCGTAGGAGTTGGCGACGGCCAGGCCCAGATCGTCGTGGCAGTGGACCGAGGTCTCGACCTCCCGCAGGTCCGGGACCAGCTCGTAGAAGGTCCGCCACATCGCCGCGTACTCCTCCGGCGTCGCGTAGCCGACGGTGTCGGGGACGTTGATCACGGTCGCCCCGGCGTCGATCGCGATCTGCAGGACTTCGGCGGTGTACTCGAAGTCCGAGCGGCTGGCGTCCATCGGCGAGAACTCGACGTCCTCGGTGTAGGCCTTGGCCATCGTCACCGCCGCCTTGGCCTGTCCCTTGACGTCCTCGCGGTCGGTGTTCATCTGGTACTTGATGTGGATGTCGGAGGTCGAGATGAAGGTGTGGATGCGCGGCCGTTCGGCGTACTGGACGGCGCCCCAGGCGGCGTCGATGTCCGCCTTGTGGGTGCGGGCCAGGCCGCAGATGACCGGGCCTTCGACCTTCTGGGCGATCCCCTTGACCGCCTCGAAATCGCCGGGCGAGGCGATCGGGAAGCCCGCCTCGATCACGTCGACGCCCAGCCGCGCGAGCTGCTGGGCGATCTCCAGCTTCTCGGTCGCGTTGAGCGAGATGCCCGGGGACTGCTCCCCGTCGCGCAGGGTGGTGTCGAAGATGTGGACGCGGTTGGCGTCGGCGGCGGGCGAAGCGGTTACGTCGGTGTCGTTCGGTCCCATGGGACCCTCCTTCTCTCTAACTCCGGAATTGCCTTTTGTCTCTCGCGGCTATCGCGCCGCCCAGCGCTATTCCCCCCGAGGGGGGAGGAGAAGGAGAAGCGCGAGATTGGTAGGGCGAAAGGCCATTTCCACGGCGGACAGTAGCGCATCCGCCGGCTCGTGTTCTAGCCTGCCGCCCGATGACCCAGGGGAAAGGGATCAACTGGCTGGCCCTGTTCGCGATCGGGATCGCGACGGTGACGATCGCCAACGACTTCTCCGCGATCAACGTCGCCCTGCCGACGATGGAGAACGACTTCGACACCAACATCAACACGATCCAGTGGGTCGTCAATGCCTACGCGCTGACCTTCGGGGTGATGATCGTGACCGGCGGGCGGCTCGCCGACATGTTCGGCCGGCGCAACGCCTTCTTCCTCGGCGCGGCGATCTTCGCGGTGATGAGCGCGGCCGGCGGGGTGGCGCCGACCGAGACCTTCCTGATCGTCACCCGGGCGCTGATGGGAATCGGCGCGGCGCTGATGCTGCCCGCGATCATCGGCATGACCTATGCCCTCCTGCCGGAAGACAAGGCGGGGCTGGCGGGCGGGATCATCATGGGCGCGGCCGGGCTCGGCAACGCGATCGGGCCGCTGATCGGCGGCGTCTTCACCGACCTCCTCACCTGGCGCTGGATCTTCTTCCTCAACGTGCCGATCGCCGCCTTCGCGATCGGGGTGATCTGGTGGAGCGTCCACCTCACCGAACCCGACGATTCAGACCACGCGATCGACTACCCGGGGATCGCGGCGATCTCGATCGGGCTGGTCAGCCTGCTGGTCGCGCTCGACCAGGTCGACGACTGGGGCTGGGGCGACCCGCGGGTGATCGCGCTGCTCGTGATCGCGGTGGTCGGGGTCTCCTCCTTCGTGCCGCTCGAGCGCCGCGCCGGGCGCCACGCGCTGATCCCGCCCGCGATCATCGCCAACCGCGAGTTCGCCGGACCCTGCGTCGGCATCCTCTGCCTCTCGGCGACCTTCTTCGCCTCGCTCCTCTACCTGCCCCAGTTCATGGAGAGCCAGCTCGGCTTCTCGCCGCTCGAATCGGGGCTGGGGATGGTCCCGGCGCTGGCCACCTTCGCCCTCGTCTCCTTCGTCGCCGGGCCGCTCTACAGCAGGATCGGGGCGAAGCCGCTGGCGGTCATCGGCGCTTCCTGCATGTGCGCCGCCGCGGTCCTCTTCTCACTGCTCGACGAAGGCTCGAGCTACGGCGCGCTGGTGCCGGGGATGGTGGTGCTAGGGATCGGCGTCGGCAGCTTCTACTCGACCGCGACGACCGCCGGGGTGACCGCGATCGACGAATCGCAGGCGAGCCTCGCCGGCGGCATCGTCTACATGTTCCAGATCGCCGGCGGCTCGATCGGCCTGGGACTGACGACGACGGTCTTCTCCGCCAACGTGCCGCCGTTCATCGACGGCTTCCAGGCGGGCTTCCGGCTCGACGCCGGGATCGCCCTGGTCGCGGTCGTGATCAGCGTGCTGTTCGTCGGCGGGGCGCTGGTGCGAAAGCGGGCGACGGCGCCCGCCTAGTGCCGTATCAGGTGAACGTTGCCTGATACGGCACTAACTATTCGAGGATGTTCTTGCCCGGTCCGCCGACCAGGGTGTTGTGACCGGGGCCGCCCTGGAGGATGTCGTTGCCGGGGCCGCCGATCAGCACGTCGTCGCCGGGGCCGCCGATCAACACGTCGTTGCCTCCGCGGCCGTTCAGTTCGTCGTTCCCGGGACCGCCGATCAGCTTGTCGGCCGCCGCGCCGCCGACCAGGACGTCGTTGCCTTCGCCGCCGCGGATCGTCGCCGGGACCGGCACCCGGGCGCCCATCACGACCGAGTCGTTACCCGCGCCGGTGTTGACTTCGAAGCCCGCGATCGGGGCCGCTTCGCAGATCAGGTCTTCCTGGCGCCTTTCGGGGTGCGAGCAGACCTGGCTCGCCACTTCGAGCGGCGTCGCCGAGTCGATTTCGTAGGTGCGCCCGTCGGCCGAGAGTTCGATCGTGATCCGGTCGTCGCCGGAGGTTCCCGCGAGGACGATGTTGATCGATTTTTCCGGCGGCCCGCCTTCGGTGCGCGGCCCCTGGACCGCGGAGGCGGAGCCGGCGGCGAGCGACGCGGCCGCGACGAGGACCGCGAGGACGAGGAGAGGGAGGCGCTTCATCGCCCTTTGTAACAACCTTTTGAGGAGGAGTTGCGGGGCTTTCCTCAGAGATCGACGGAGCGGCCGACGGAGAAGCCGTCGAGGCCGAGAATCGTCTCCAGCGCGTCGGGGCGCACGGCGGCGTCGGTGGTCAGCGCCATCACCGCGCCGTCCCCTCCCCCGTGCTCGGCGCCGACCGCGGCGGAGACGATGTTGACGCCCTCCTCGCCGAAGGCGGTGCCGACGCGGCCGATCATCCCCGGCTGGTCGGCGTAGCGGAAGACGGTGATGTGCTCGGCGAAGGGCAGGTAGAAGCTCTCGCCCCAGGCGGAGACCAGGTAAGGCTCGTTCTTGGGGCCGACGCCGGTGCCGGCGACCTCGACCGCGTCGTCGCCCGAGCCGATCCGCACGGTGACCAACTCGGTGAAGTCCTCGGCGCCCGAGTCCTTGGTCTCGATCAGGTCGATGCCCCGCTCCTCCGCCATCTGCGGCGCGTTGACCAGGTTGACCGGCGTCTCGGTGTTGCCGGAGAGGATCCCGGCGAGGACGGCGATCCCGAGCAGGCGCGTGTCGTAGGAGGCGAGCCGGCCGCGGAACTCGGCGGTCACGCAGTCGACGGAGCCCTGGCTCAATCCCTGCGCCAGTTTTCCTAGTTTTTCGCAGAGCGGGACGAAGGGCGCCAGCGCCTCCATCTCCTCCGGGCGCACGGCGGCGATGTTGACCGCGTTGGTGACGACGCCGCCGGTCAGCGCCTCGGTCACCTGCTCGGCGGTGACGACGCCGGCGCGATCCTGCGCCTCGGCGGTCGAGGCGCCCAGGTGCGGGGTGACGACGACGTCGTCGCGCTGGAAGATCGGGTGCTCGGTGAACGGCTCCGAGGGGAAGACGTCGAGCGCCGCGCCGGCCAGCTTGCCCGACTCGAGCCCGGCCAGCAGGTCGTCGAGCACGATCAGCTCGCCGCGGGCGCAGTTGACGATCCGGGCGCCGTCCTTCATCGCGGCGATCGCGGCGGCGTCGATCAGCCCTTCGGTCTCCGGCGTGCGCGGCGTGTGCAGGGTGACCAGGTCGGCGCGCCCCAGCAGGTCGTTCAGGTCCTCGATCCCCTCGACGCCGAGCTCACGGAAGCGCTCGGCGGAGACGAACTTGTCGAAGGCGATGACCTCCATGTCGAAGCTCTGCGCCCGCTTGGCGACCAGCTGGCCGATGCGGCCGAAGCCGATCACGCCGAGGGTCTTGCCGTAGAGCTCGGCGCCTTTGAACTTCGAGCGGTCCCAGCGCCCCGCGACCAGCGAGGCGTGCGCCTGCGGCACGTTGCGGAACATCGCCAACGACAGCGCCAGGGTGTGCTCGGCGGCGGCGACCGAGTTCGACTCGGGCGCGTTGGCGACGATGATCCCGCGGCGCGTCGCGGCCGGGATGTCGACGTTGTCGACGCCGGTGCCGGCGCGGCCGATCACCTTCAGGTTGGTCGCCAGGTCGATCAGCTCCGGCGTCATCTTGGTGGCGCTGCGGATCAGGATCGCGTCGTACTCCGGCAGCTTGGCGCGGAACTCCTCGTCGGACATGTCGAGGCCGAGGTCGACTTCGAACTTGGAGCGCAGCAGGTCGACGCCGGTGTCGGCGATCTTCTCTTTGACCAGGACCTTCATCGGGCGCGTGAACTTAGCCGGCCTTGCGGACGTCGCCGTGCTCGACCACGTAGTCGATGCACCTGGTCAGCGCCTCGACGTCGTCCGGCTCGACCGCCGGGAACATCCCGATCCGCAGCTGGTTGCGGCCCAGCTTGCGGTACGGCTCGGTGTCGACGATCCCGTTGGCGCGCAGCGCCTTGGCGATCGCCGCCGCGTCGACGTCGTCGTCGAAGTCGATCGTGCCGACGACGTAGGAGCGCTTCGCCGCATCGGCGACGAACGGCGTCGCGAACTCGGCCGCCTCGGCCCACGAGTAGAGGCGCGACGAGGAGTCCTTCGTCCGCGAGACGCACCAGTCGAGGCCGCCGCCTGCGAGCATCCACTCGACCTGGTCGGCGAGCAGGAAGAGCGTCGCCACCGCGGGCGTGTTGTAGGTCTGTTGCTTGCGCGAGTTGTCGAGCGCGACCGCGAGCGAGAGGAATTCCGGCTGCCAGCGGTCCGCGGCGCCGTCGAGCTCCTCCACCCGGGCGATCGCGGCGGGGCTCATCGCGGCGAGCCAGAGGCCGCCGTCGGAGGCGAAGCCCTTCTGCGGCGCGAAGTAGTAGACGTCGGCCTGGGAGGCGTCGAGCGGCAGCCCGGCGGCGCCCGAGGTGGCGTCGATCGCGACCAGCGCGTCGCCCGCGTCGGCGGGGCGCTCCACCGGGACCATCACTCCGGTCGAGGTCTCGTTGTGGGCCCAGCCGATCAGGTCGGCGGCGGCATCGCCGCGGGGCGCGGGCGCGTCCCCGGGCTCGGTCTCGACCACGATCGGGTCGGCGAGGAACGGCGCCACCTTGGCCGCCTTGGCGAACTTCTGCGAGAACTCGCCGTAGGTGAGGTTGAGCGAGCGCTCGCGGATCAGCCAGGCGCAGGCCGACTCCCAGAAGGCGGTCGTGCCGCCGTTGCCGAGGACGACCTCGTAGCCGTCGGGCAGGGCGAAGAGCTCGGCGATGCCCTCGCGGACGCGGCGGACGACGTCGCGGACCGGCGCCTGCCGGTGCGAGGTCCCCATCAGGTCCGACTGCTGGGCGAGCTTCGCGAGCGCCTCCGGACGAACCTTCGAGGGGCCGCAGCCGAAACGTCCGTCCCCTGGTTTGAGGTCCGACGGGATCGAGACGATGCTGTCAGTGGTCGCCATGGAGCGACAGGTTATTGACCCGAGGCGATCGCCAGGTTATTGACCCGAAACATCAAGGGGGAGTGATGTATCCAGTCAGCTACGAAGCCGATTACAGGCCGGAGCAGAACCGGGCCACGACGTTCTTCCGGATCATCCTCGCGATCCCGTGGCTGATCGTCGCCTACGTCTACGAGATCGCCGCCTTCTTCACCCTGATCTTCGCCTGGGTCGCGATCGTGATCACCGGGCGCTACCCGGAAGGCCTCTACAAGCTGAACGCGGGCTTCGTCCGCTACTACGTGCGGATGGGCGCCTGGGTCTACCTGCAGACCGACGAGTGGCCGCCGTTCTCGATCGGTGACGATCCGAGCTACCCGATCCGGGTCAACGTGGCGCCGCGGGCGGCGCGGCAGAGCCGCCTCTCGGTCTTCTTCCGCCTGATCCTCGCGATCCCGATGCTGATCGTCGCCTACGCGGTCCAGTACATGCACCTGCTGGTCGGCGTGATCGCCTGGCTGACGATCGTCTTCCGCGGCTACCTGCCGGAGCAGCTGAACACGGCGATGACCTTCTGCAACGGCTTCTACGCCCGCACCTACGGCTACCTGGCGCTGCTGACCGACGACTATCCGCCGATCGGCGCCGAGAAAGCCAAGGGCGCCGGCAACTACCCGCCCGCCGCCCCGCCCGAGCCGCCGATGCCGCCCGTCGCGACGGCCTGATCCGGAACGAGAGGAACGACGATGAGCGAGCAGGGGAGCGACAACGTCGAGCGCGGCGCGGGCTGGGCCTGCGCCAGCCTCGACGGACTCGGCGAGGGACCGGGCTTCCGCAAGATCCGCGGGCCGCTCGGGGTCACCGCCTTCGGCGTCAACGCGATCGTGCTGCCGCCGGGCTACGCCACCGGCAGCCACTTCCACGACGAGCAGGAGGAGCTCTACTTCGTCCACTCCGGCCGGGTGGCGATCGAGTTCGGCGACGGCGCCGTGCAGGAGCTGGAGGCCGGCGGCCTCGCCTGGGTCGACGCCCCCACCGAGCGCCGCCTCCGCAACCTCTCGGACACCGACGAGGCCGTCTACGTGATCGTCGGCGGCAAGAATGGCTACGTCGGCCGCGACGGCCGCCTGGCCGAGGGCGAGACCCACCGCTAGGCGACGTTGCGTTCGCACTTTGCCGTAGCTATTACGGCAAAGTGCGAACGCGGTGCTGCTTGGCGCTCAGAAGCCCTGGTCGATCCAGGGCATCATGTCGCGGAGCTCTTTGCCGACCTTCTCGATTTCGTGGTCGGTGCCCGCCTGGCGCAGTTCGTCGAACTTCTTGCCGCCCGACTTGTTCTCGTCGATGAACTCCTTGGCGAACTCGCCCGACTGGATCTCGGCGAGGATTTCCTTCATCGCCGCGCGGGAGGCCTCGCCGATCACCCGTTTGCCGCGGGTCAGGTCGCCGTACTCGGCGGTGTTGGAGATCGAGTACTCCATCCCGCGGATCCCCTTCTCGTACATCAGGTCGGCGATCAGCTTCAGCTCGTGGAGGCACTCGAAGTAGGCGAGGCGCGGGTCGTAGCCGGCCTCGACCAGGGTCTCGAAGCCCGCCTTGACCAGCTCCGAGGCGCCGCCGCAGAGCACCGCCTGCTCGCCGAAGAGGTCGGACTCGCACTCTTCTTTGAAGGTCGTCTCGATCACCGCGGCGCGGCCGCCGCCGATCCCGGAGGCGTAGGCGAGGACGACGTCGTGGGCGGTCCCGGAGGCGTCCTGGTGGACCGACATCAGGCACGGCACGCCGTTGCCTTCCTCGTACTGGCGGCGGACCAGGTGGCCCGGGCCCTTCGGCGCGACCATGCCGACGTCGACGCCCTCGGGCGGCTCGATCTCACCGAAGTGGATGGCGAAGCCGTGGGCGAAGAGCAGCAGGTTGCC
>Ga0164242_10009020_pt1 | contig 10795 bp, 11 predicted proteins | sample OricomgcompostMG_FD_108783 | JGI IMG/M metagenome (GOLD analysis project Ga0164242, IMG submission 108783) | Miracle-Growth compost microbial communities from Emeryville, California, USA - Original compost - Miracle growth compost (MG) ... | reverse complement strand
GTTCAACATGACGATGTATGCCGATGTGCGTTATGCCGGTGTGGTTTTCCCGGTCATCGGCTGGTGGCTGTACGACATCTTCTACATCACGCCCTTCCTGGCGATCCCGTATCTGCACACGGTTAACCGCGAAATCTTCTCCGACTGAACAGCTTTCAAGGAGCTCACTATGACCGCAGCGATGCCGACCGCCGAGCACGACTCCACCGATGACCTGCCACCGGGAACCACCCCGTACTACGCCCGGATGCACAAGTGGATCAAGCGCGCAGTACTGGTCTGCCTGGTGGCGTTGGTGATCGAAGGGGCCTTCACCCTGCCCTTCATGGCCATCTACTACGGCTATCCGACATTGAGCCTCACCCAGATCTGCAGCGAGCTGCTCAAGATCCGCTATTCCGATGACGCACTGGAATGCAAATACCCGTACCCGCCATTCGGGCCGCCGGAGGGCGCCGAAGGCAAGGACACCGCCCGGGACGTCTGGGGGATTCAACCGATTCCGAAATACCACCGGCTGGGCTTCCGCGAGCTGGTGCGGATCCACCAGGAACGCGAGGCCAGGCGGGCCGCCGAGCGGCAACACGCCGCGCACTGAGGCCAGGCGGCGGCAGCGCACTCCCAGCCTTCTCGCAGCCAGATGTTAGGGTGCCTTTGCCCGCTGTTGCGACGTGCAACATCCGACGACGGTGGGCTTTCCTTTGGCCGCCATTCAAGGAGTTACTCGATGTCGTTGCGCCCCATTGCATTTACCGCCGGTCTGGCACTCACCGCCGCCGTTGTGCTCACCGGATGCTCGGGCAAGTCGGCCACATCGATCATCGAGAAGGCAATCCCGGGCCACTCCGACGGTTCGGGGGCAATGGACGCGGACTTCATCGGCTCCGGATTCAAGGCCATCGACAACAAGGTCGGGGCTTCGCAGTACGGCGTGATCATGGTGATGATCAGCCCGCAGCGGGTCGCGATGCGGGTGGTCGACCCGAAGAAGCCGGCCAATGTCGATGAGTACGATTATCGGCGCGACAGCGGCAGCGTCGGCGATCCCACACCGGTCGACATCTCCGGCAGCGAGCCGGGGGCGCTGGAGGAGAACACCTTCCAGCGTGCGGACCTGCAGCCCGCGGTGATCGCCCAGGCGGTGACCGATGCGCCCAAGGCGTCGGGCATCGACGAGGCCACCGCTCAGTCGGTGACCATCACCTACCCACTGGTGGCCAACCAGGGTGATCAGCCCTATATCCAGGTCGACGTGAAGGGCCCCCGCGGAACCGGGTTCCCGCGCTACAGCCTGCAGGGCAACCCGTTGCCCAAGAAGTAGCCGCCCCGGCTATTCGCGCCCTGCTGCTTGCGTGGGTCGTACACTGCGCCGCAGGGCTACGGTGCCCTGTCAAGTCGGCGGTATCGAGCGGTATTGATGGAGGTCCGCAGTGGTCTACATCGATTCCGCAGTCCGGAGCCGGCAGATCATTGCCGCCGCTCGTGCGGTACTGACCCGCGACGGGGTTGCGCGTACCACCATTCGAGCCGTTGCGGACGAGGCGCGCATCCCGCTGGGTACGCTGCAACACGTCTTCCCTACCAAGCAGAAATTGCTGCGTGCGGTGACCGAGGACGTGGTCGAGGAGATCGCCGAGGTCTTACGGAATTCGGCCGATCTGGACGGTGGGCTCGAACATGCCATCCGGCAAGGCGTCCGGGAGTTTTGGCGCAGTCTGGTCGTGGACGAGAACAACCTGCAGTTGGTTCAACTGGAGCTGGTTGTCCAGTCGCTGCGTACCGAAGGACTCGAAGATCTGGCGCGCTGGCAATACCGGCGCTACACCGAGGTAGTCGCCCAGTGGTGTGAACAGGCCGCGGTGCGTGCGCAGGAAACGTGTGCCGTCGGCTACCAGCGCCTCGCGAGGCTGATCATCGCCGGTGTGGACGGCCTGATCGTGCAGTACGTCGTCGACCCCGACGCCGATCGTGCCGAGGAGGACCTGGACGCGTTGGTCGATATGGTCATCGGGCGAGCTGCGGTGCGCGCCGGCTCGGCGGACTGACGTCCCCTTGCTTACCGGGGTGGGCATGGCCTATCGTCAGAATCAGTCAGTTGTATGACTGGGAATCCAGGGTCATGGTGTCGCGCCAGTCCCGTCCTGACACACCCTGGTGACCACAATGATTGGGGCCACAAGATGACCGAGTTGCCGACCGCCGACCGACCGGAACTCCAACGGACCACGGTGGCGGTGATCGGTGCCGGCATCTCCGGCTTGATCGCCGCGCGGGAACTACACCGGCGCGGGATCGACGTGCTGGTGCTGGAGGCCGCGGACCGGGTCGGTGGCCGGACACTGGCCGAAACCTCCACTCTGGGCTCGCGACTGGACCTCGGCGGGCAATGGATCGGCCACGGCCACCACCGCTTCGAAGCACTGGCAGACCAACTGGGTGCGACTCGTTTCGAGATGCACACACCGAAGAACCCGGCCATCGTCGACGGCGGACGGGCCCTGGCCGCGACCGCACCCTCGATGATTTTGGCCCAGGCCGCGCTGGTCGCCGTCGACTTGCTCTCCCGGGTGCCGGCGCCGCAGCGGTGGAACACCGCGTCGGTGCAGTCCTGGCTGCGGGCGATCCCCTCGGACCGGGCCCGGCGACTGATCACCGCGCTGGTCGAGGTGATCGCCTGCACCGGCACCGCCGACCTCTCGGTGCAGGGCTTCCTGTGGCTGCTGCGCCATCAGGGCGGCCTGGCCACCATGATGAAATCCAAAGGGGGAGCGCAACATGCGCTGGTACGCGACGGCGCGGGCACCCTCGCCGAGCGGCTGGCCGCCGAACTGGGAGATCGAGTGTGCACCGGACGGCGGGTCACCGGAATCCGGCAGACCGGCGACGCGGTGATGGTCGACACGGCCACCGGCAGCGTGCATGCGAGCAAGGCGGTGGTGACGGTGCCGCCGCCGATGACCCGCTATATCAGGGTCGACCCGCCACTGCCGGCGCAGCGGATTGCGCTGCAGCACAACACTTATATGGGTTCGGTGTACAAAGCGATCGCGGTATACGGCCAGCCGTTCTGGCGAATCCGCGCCGACGCCGAAGCGATTTTGCTCGACCATCCGGTCTGCGCGGTGTTCGATACGTCCCCGCCGGACGGGCCGGGGCATCTGTGCCTGCTGGTCACCGGGCCCGAGGTGCATGCCCTGGACGGTCTGGACCCGCAGCAGCGACGGTCGATGCTGCTGGGTCGGTTGGCCGAGCGCCTGGGGCCGGATGTGCAGCGACCGGCGAGTTGGCACGAAAAATCCTGGCATCATGATGAATTCGTGGGCGGTGGCTATGTGGCACTGCCGGTGCGCGGTACCCGGGAGGGGTTCTACCCGGTGGCATCGACACCCGTCGGGAATATTCACTGGGCGGGCTCGGAAACCGCCCACGAGCATGCCGGCTACATCGAAGGTGCGATCGCCTCCGGTGAACGCGCCGCGCAAGAGATCAGCGCGGCGCTGGAAAAATGATGTCCTGGTAGTCCCGCGGCACGCACCGCTGCCCGGAGGCGGCGGCCTCACACGCCGGGTGACGCTGATGTGAACAGTTTCTTATCGGAGCGATACGGACGGGAAACGGAATAAGTCACCGCCGCTGGGACCGTATGCCCATGACAGCCGAACCGGTGGACCCGTTCTGGTGGAAGACCGCAGCCGCGTCCGAGCAGCGGACCCTGTCACTGGCGCCGCCGCGGGCACAGCAGCATCTGGCCGATGTGCGTCAGGCCCGGGTGTTCATCGAGGTGCTGCAAGCTGAGCTGGCGGATCTGACCTCGATCTTGGCGGTGACCGAACGCTCGAGCCGGTCGGTCCGCTCCAGTACCGGTCGGCACCGTAGCGGGCTGAGCGCGCGGATCGATGAGGTCACGCGGTTGCTCGACGCGCTCACCGAACGTTTTCCCACCGCGTGACGGGGCCATAGGGCATGCGCAGCGCAATGGTGGCGATGATGGAGTTTCTGCGCCGCGGGCAGCCCCGAGTGGCGCCTTGCACCGGCCACAGCCCGCTGCTGGCGTTGTTGGGCCGCCGTCTCACCGACGACGAGGCCCGGTCGCTGGCCGCGGGAGTGATCGGCGGTGGCCGCACGCCGGTCTCCGACATCGACATCGCGGCGGCGATCCTGGCCATCACCGACGAGTTGCCGACGGCCGACGCCATTGCCCGGGTACGGCGGGCGGCCCTGACAGATCACGATTCGGCGGGCGACGGAGACAGCAGTCGCGCGCCGAATTGACGGCACAACAGCAGCGCCACCTCGACATCGAGCCGGTCATCGGCGATGGCACGACCGCGCCGCTCGATCGCCCGCTGCACCCGGTACTTGACCGAATTGGTGTGCAGGTGCAGTTCCTCGGCGGCGGCCTTGTAGCTCGAACCCGTTCGCAGAAAGGCGAACAGCGTCTCCCGCAGCCGTTCGTCATTCTCGGTGTCGGCGGCCAGCGGTCCGAGCACCTCACCGGTCCAAGTCATCGCCGTCTCGATGTCGGCACCGGCCAACGCCGCGAGGGCGACACCGGGATCGCTGAACGCAGTGAACTGCCGCTGCGGCGAATTCGAAGCGACGGCAACCGCACGGCTGTCGTGCGCCTGCCGGTGCGACTGTCGGAACCCCGCGGCCCCGGGCAGCGGGGTGCCGACGGCGGTATAGGTGTGATCGCCCGGGGGCACCCCGTGGAGCCGGCGCACTGCGTCGTCGACGGCGCTCGTCGGCACCGTGATCCACGCCCACGCGGTGACGCGGTCCACCGAGATGAACAGCGGCGCATCGGCGGTGGCGATCGCCTCGGCGTACCTGCGTACCTGTCGCTCCAGCTCCGGCAGCCGGTCGTCGGTGTCCGCTGACCACAACACCAGGCCCAGGTGAATCCGGTGCAGTGGGTAGCGGATGGCGGTGGTCATGGCGTCCACGTCCACGTCGTCACCGGCGAGTAGCTCACGAACCTTGGACGCGCGCAAGCTGTTCCTGGCTTCCAGCCAACTTTCCCGGGCGGACTGATAGGCCGCCACCACCGCCAGCGACACCTGGTCGATATAGCCGAAGGACACCGTCGACATCACGTCGTAGACGTCCAGGCCGAGCGCCGGGTCCAGGCCCGAGGTCCGGATTTCCTCCAGCACCGCCTTGAGTGCAGCTTGATGGCCCAACCGGTACGCGCGGACCAAGGCATTGGCCGAGATGTCGCGCTGGGCCAGGCGCCGGGCATATTCGATCGCCGCGGTGGGTACCTGGACGAATTCGACCGGGATGCCGTGCCGGATCGCCGAGAAGAAGGTGCCGATGTTGGCCTCGACGGTGTCGGCCAACAACCGCTGCAACTGTTCCTCGCCACGAAGCTCGGCGATATCGTCCACCAGCAGTTGTTTGACCGACCGGGTGATGTCGGCGAGCCGGGTATCGAGCCGCGCGACGATGTCCACTGCGGCACGCCCGACCGCGTCACCCTCGCTGGTTCCGGACTTGGCCATGACCAAACCGTAGAGCCTTGTCCCCCGAAGACATCGATATCGACCTTTTTCGTCGATCGCGGACATCGTGGCTGCGAGTCGGTCTCCGTAGCGTTCCTGACATCAGCCCACCAGTTAAGCGAAAGGCATTCCCCATGACCACGATGGTTCTAGAATTTATTTTGCTCATGTCCATCGGAATGTGGCCGCTGTTGTTGGTGATCGGCGCGGGCATCGGCCGCCAGATCCTCGGTGCTCGTCGGCCGGCAATCGCCCGGTAATACCAAGCAGCCCAACCGATTCAGGATCTGAGATGACCACCATGAACGATATCGATCTGAACACGGTCGACCTGGCCGACCCCGCGGTGTGGGAGGCCGGTCCGCCGTATGAACTGTTTGCCCGGATGCAACGCGAAGCGCCCGTGCACCACAGCCCGCAACGCAGCGCCCCCGGCGAGGGCGGCTTCTGGTCGATCACCCGGTACGACGACATCCGCGCGGTCAGCCGGGACCACCGCACCTTCTCCTCGGAGAAGCGCGGCATCTTCGGCGTCGATGACATCGGCGTGCCGCTGGATGTGCAGCGTCTTCAGCTGATCTCGATGGATCCGCCCCGCCATGACCGGCTCAAGGCCATCGTGATCAAGGCTTTCACCCCCGAACGTGTTGCCGCACATGAAGAAGCGATCAAGCAGATCATTGCCGGTGTGCTCGACAGCGTCGCCGACCGTGACCGATTCGACCTGGTCGCCGATGTCGCGCGCCCGGTGCCGGCCCGGGTCATCGGGGCGATGCTGGGTACCCCGCCCGATGACGACGAGCGTCTCGTGCACTGGACCAATGTGTTCAGCGCATTCGAAGACCCGGAGATCCGCGCCAACTGGGGCGACGCCGGCGCCGTGGTGCTGGAGATCATCGCCTACCTCAATGAGCAGATGGAACAGCGGCGCAGCGCGCCGCGCGACGACCTCATCACCGCGGTGATGAACGCCGAGGTGGACGGCGAGAAGCTCACCGAGCTGGAGATGGCGACGTTCTTTGCCCTGCTGATGACCGCCGGCAACGATTCGACCCGGGCCACCTACAGCGCCACCATGCTGGCCCTGATGCAGAATCCGGACCAACTGGCGCTGCTGCGATCCGACCCTGACAAGTACATCGAAGCGACCGTCGAAGAGGGTCTGCGCTGCTTCCCGGCCTTCGCGTTCATGGGCCGGGCCGCCACCCAGGACACCGAACTGCACGGCGTCACCATCAAGGAAGGCGACCGGCTGCTGCTGTGGTACATCGCCTCCAACCGCGACGAGACCGCGTTCGAGAACCCGAACACGTTCGACATCACGCGCCAGGGACTGGCCGACAAGCACCAGGCATTCGGCGGCCGAGGCAAGCATTTCTGTCTCGGCGCCAACCTGGCGCGCCTGGAACTCAAGCACTGGATTCTGCAGACCCTGGAGCGGTTCCCCGATCTGCTGCTCGACGGCGAGCCCACCCGGGTGCGGGCCCTGTTCCTCAACCAGTACAAGTCGATCCCGGTCCGGCGGACATCATGACCAGGCCGGCGTTCCGCGAGGTCGAGCTGGATCTGGAGGTCATCGGCCGGGCCGAATCGGCCGACGGCGTGGTGACGCTGACGCTGGCCGATCCGTCCGGGGCCGACCTGCCGGAGTGGACGCCCGGCGCGCACGTGGACCTGGTGATGACGCCGTCACTGGTGCGGCAGTACTCGCTGTGCGGGGACACCACCAACCGGGCGCAGTGGCGCGTCGGGATCCTGCTCGACCCCGACAGCCGCGGTGGATCGGAGTTCGCGCACAACAAGCTCTATCCGGGGTCCACCGTGCGGGTTCGTGGTCCGCGCAACCATTTCGCGTTGGTCAGCGCACCGCGCTACCAGTTCATCGCCGGCGGCATCGGGATCACCCCGATGCTCCCGATGATCGCCGCCGCCGAGGCCACCGGTGCCGACTGGGCACTGCTCTATGGTGGCCGCAGCCGGCCCGCCATGGCCTATCTCGATGAACTCGAACGGCACGGGTCGCGGGTCAGTGTCTGTCCGCGCGATGAAGGTGGCGGCTTCCGGGACAACCTGAAAAACATTCTTGCCCAACCTGATCCGGACACCCTGGTGTACTGCTGCGGGCCCGAGGGGTTGCTGACCGCCACCGAGGAGGCCTGCCGGAACTGGCCCGAGGGCAGCCTGCACCTGGAACGCTTCTCGGCCAAGGACATTGCGGTCACCGGCGACGAACTGGACTCCTTCGAGGTCGAATGCCAGCGTTCGGGTGTCACCTTGACCGTGCCCGCGACCAGGACCATCTATGAGGTCGCCGAGGAGGCCGGCCTGGACGTGCTGGGCTCCTGCATGGAGGGGGTCTGCGGGACCTGTGAATGCGATGTGCTGGACGGCACCCCCGATCACCGCGACTCAGTGCTCAACGAGGCCGAGCGCGCCCGCGGCGACACCATCATGATCTGCGTCTCCCGATCCAAAACACAGCGATTGGTACTGGACCTATGAGCCACAACGAAATTCGGCCCAACTACCCGCGCAACTGCTGGTATGTCGCCGCCCTGGCCGACCAGATCGCCGACGGTCTGCATGCCCGCCGTCTGCTGGGTGTTCCGGTACTGCTGTACCGCACCGCCGACGGCATCCCGGTGGCGATGCAGGATCGCTGCGCGCACCGAGCCCACCCGCTGTCGGATGGCCGCCTCGACGGTGATCTGGTGCGCTGTGGCTATCACGGCCTGGCATATGCGCCGGACGGCTGCCTGGTCGATGTGCCGTCGCAGGACAGTCCACCGCGGGGTGTGCAGTTGCGCAGCTACCCGGTGATCGAACAGGACGGCTTCATCTGGATCTGGCCCGGTGAACCCGGCGCAGCCACCCTGCGCAACCCGCCGCGGATCCCGTGGCTGGGCGACGGCGCCGGCTGGACCAGCACCCACGAGACCTTGCGGGTGGAGGCCAACTATCTGCTGCTGCACGAGCATTATCTGGATCTGACCAGCGTGTTCACGCTGCACCCGGAGGCTGTTCCGCCCGACATCGATGTGCTGCCGCCCCTTGATGAGGTCGAGGTGTCCGAGCGTTCGGTCACCTACTTCCGCAAGACACCGCCGAGTCGGCTGGCCGGCTGGGAGGTCCAGATCACCGGGCTGCCCGCCGAGACCCGGGGCCTCCGGCGCGAAGAGGGCACCTTCGTATCGCCGGCGCTGCACGTGCAGCGCTATGTCATCGAACCGGAGGGCGCCCGGCCCGCGCAATTGTTGCGTATCCAGGCCTTCACTCCCGAATCGCCAGGGGTGACCGCCGTCGTGCTGCAGATGTCCCGGGATTTCGCTGCGGCCGATCCGGCAGTAAGTGCCTTCCTGTCCGAGATGTTCCACGACTGGGCATTGCGTGATGCCGGCACGCTGGAGACCGTGCAGCGCTGTCGCTCCGAGGAGCATCGGCCACGTCGAGACATCAACATCAAGGCCGACCGGGCCGCGTTGCGGGCCCGGAGCATCGTGCACGACATGTTGGCCGAGGAAATTCGCGGGTTGGTGTCGGGCTAGCTCGATCGGGGTGTGTCGCCGGCCGCGGCGTGCTGGATCTTGTTGCCGCCGGAACGTTTTGCCTCGTACATCTGCTGATCGGCCGAGATCACCAGGTCGTCGATGGCCGCCTCGGCAGCGGAATCGGCAACGTGCACCAGTGGCATGGTGGCGATGCCGACGCTGGCTGTGATCGGGTAAGGCGCATTGGCGATCGCGACGCGTAGCCGCTCGGCCGCCGACGTGTGGTCCGGTCGGTTCGTGGTATCGGCAATCAGGAACTCGTCACCGCCGCTGCGGCCAATCACCGCGCTGTCCCGCGTCTGCGCACGCAAGATCTCCGACACGGCAATCAGGGCGCGATCTCCGATCGGATGTCCGAGGGAATCGTTGAGCAGTTTGAACCCGTCGAGATCGATCACCATCACCATCAGGTAGGTATCCGCGCCACGGCCACGATTGATCAGTTCTCGGGCCTTGAGCATGAACGCACGCCGATTCAGAACCAGGGTCAACGGGTCGGAGTCGGCCTCCAACAGATCGATGCCCAGACTGTGCACGATGATTTGGATGCTGGCCGGCACCGTCACGGTGAGGACCAATACCAGCCACAGCGCACACACGGCCTCGATGATCCGATCGTCCGCGATCAACCGGACAGCCTGCACGGTCGACACGGTCATCGCCAGCTGGAAGTTGTAGGCGGCGCTGCGTGCCGTGTGGGCGAACGCGATATAGCTCGCCGGCATCACGAATGAGCAGCAGAGGAGCATCGCCGTCAAGGGATCGCTACATGTCAGTACCCCTGCGGCGATGCCCGTGGTCAGGGCGGCGGCGAAGATAGTGGATTGTCGCCTGCTGGGGGTGCCGATCACCCACATCAGACCGAGCAGCACTCCGGCTACGGTGGTTGTGGCAGACACCAGCCGCGGCAGGTCACCGTGGGCGCCTTCGGGAGTCGCCATCAGCGCGAGCGGGATGAATGCGGTGCCGACGGTTACGCCGGTGATCAGCGTGCGCACCACACCGGACAGACCCCGGGTGGTGAGATACGCCATGATCCAGTCGTAGTGGTCGGCCTGACGCCACCAACGGCGCAGCCATTGCACCGTGACCCCCTCCTCCCCGAAGGTTCACGTCGATCATCCGCGTTCGGAACCGGCGATTGTTCGTGCGATATTGGCATGCACAAAAATTTGCTGCGGCAAGCCTACCTTATAGCGTGATCTACGCGCGCTGAGTGGGGTTTGATCGATCTGTGCGGGCGGTCTCAGGAATTCATCTGCAATTTTCGAGATCATCGTTGCTGGACTGTCTGGTCTTGGCCGGCCGACCTTCTCTGGATATTGACTCTATATACGTTGCTGAATCTGCATGTATGTGCACGAATTGAGCGGGCCGCCGGGTCCGCCCGACCTGAGGAATTAATCGGACTGCAGTCCGGTTGAGTGTGGTATGCCTGCCATTACTGCTGACACATTGACATTGCCGCGCATCGCGGCAGCCGCTCCGGGTGACACCGAACGCCCCGTTCGCTCCGTCACCACCGGTCCACGTGGCTACGAGGGTGAAGGTTTCCCGGTGGTCCGGGCTTTCGCCGGCGTCAGTCCGGCCGAGCTGGACCCGTTCGTGCACATGGACCAGATGGGCGAGGTGGAGTACGAACCGGGAGAGCCCCGGGGTACCGACTGGCACCCGCACCGCGGGTTCGAGACGGTGACCTACATGATCGACGGCCGCTTCGCCCACCAGGATTCCCACGGTGGT
>Ga0164242_10009019_pt1 | contig 10796 bp, 13 predicted proteins | sample OricomgcompostMG_FD_108783 | JGI IMG/M metagenome (GOLD analysis project Ga0164242, IMG submission 108783) | Miracle-Growth compost microbial communities from Emeryville, California, USA - Original compost - Miracle growth compost (MG) ... | reverse complement strand
GAGTCAAGTCGCCCACCTCTTAGAGTCAAGAGACCCCGGCCACGTTCGGACCTGAGCCTTGCCGGAACGTCTCCGGTATGAGTACCTTTGGTGCGGGTGCCCTCCCGGCCACGAAACCGACCCCGTAAGCAATCAGGTCATCCTGGATGACTACTCCCCAGTCCATTGACGATAGGGCAGACCGCAGCGTGGAAGCTTTCCTCTCGACCACGATGGTAAGAGCTGCTAAGACGGAGCGTACCCAGCATCCTACTTCTCCCTCATCTGCATGCCCTAGGCGTTTCGTGTCTCACTGTTGCGTCTAGGCGAGTGTCGATATGTCATGACCCACTACCTCCAGTGCATCAAGAAGGTCAAGGGGGTGAACGAGGACGAGTGCCGCGATCTAGCCAAGTCATATCTGGCTTGCCGAATGGAACGGTAACTCTCACTCCGACCGTTCTTCATCGCGAATTCAGACGTACTAACCTTTGCTCGTTTTGGCGCAGCAACCTGATGGCAAAGGATGACTTCAAGAATCTAGGCTTCCAGGACGCTTCGGGCGAGGAGAAGGGCGCGACTGACAAGGCCACAAAAGGTGAGCAGAGGTGACCCCTTATTCCAGGAGGGGCGCAGCCTTTTGGTGGGGAGGGGGGGGCGCCGAAGACAAAGCATTTGGAAGCTTGCAACAACGCCATTTACATTCACCACGAGCAAAACTGTACCATATACTGTACATACGTACTTTGTAAATCAATGCATTGTGTCGGATAGGTTGGAAAGATTTGGTGGAGAAAGGAATGCTAAGGGTTCGTTCACATGTTAGTCGTCAAAATGTCAGCTGCCATCAGGTGTCACCGGCCAGTTGCAAAGCCCGACGATCCTCCGATGGTGAGTGCGGGCATGCATCCTACCTCGCCTACCTACCTCGGTATCAACCGCTTTTGTGAACCTGGAGACAGGTCTCTCACCTTGCCTGTCTACCTACCTCCCTATCTTATATGATGGTAACCTAACTCCACTATTTCGGGGTACCTTGTTGTGCTTCCCGGTGCTCCATCTAGTCGCCCTCTGGATCTGCCTGTCTCGTTTCTGGCCTCCGTTTTCGGTGCCTCGGTCCAAATCCAGGACCTTTCATGCCAGGAGCGGTTGGTATAAGACAAAACATCCGGACTACCCACTCCTTACCGCGCAGCGGTATTTCTGGCAACATTAGTCAACACGATGTCCGGGTTTGGAAGATATCACAGGTTTGCGCGTTTTCCGGTGTTGTCCGGCCACATTACATCACCCAGGTGTCGGCATTTTGCGACCACCGCCAAGAATCACAACTACGCCGCCACTCTACCCAATCTACGGATACATAGCCATACACGGGTCATATTCCAGGGGTTTACTGGTACGTCTGGGAGAAGCTACTGAACCATTCACGGACCACGAGCTTACCGCAAGTTGGAAATAATAGGAAAGCAGGTAGGATTCCCGGTCTCACTACCCAGGCAAGCTAGCAAAGCTTACAAATCTCACCATATTTAGGCAACTTCAAATGCCAGAGAGTCCATAGAATGGGGAACCAACATTGTTGGCGGTGTCACCCCGGGACGGACTGGTGAGCACCTCGGTCTCCCGGTCTTGCCGAGTGTTCGAAAGGTCAATGATAGACAACCACCCCCTTTTTCCCCTAAGGACCGAAAGCTGGACCAAATACTTACACCCTCGCAGGCGGTAGAGCAACTCAAGCCAGATGCCACAGGTATCTACGTCGCAGCGCATCAAGCGGCGGCGGCCATTGAGGAAGCCATAGAAGCCGAAGTGCCGCTTGTTGTTGCTGTGGCCGAGCATATACCCCTTCACGATATCCTGAGAGTGAGTCCGATGCCACCCGTTCTCCTATTTGAAGCCTAATTAAGTTTATGAGATCCATTCAATCCTCAAGACACAGTCTGCCTCGAGGCTAGTCGGCGCCAACTCTCCCGGCATCATCTCAGCAGTGGGGAGATGCCGGATAGGTAAGCTCTCCTGTTGGTGCTTGCTCCACGTCTCATGCACATAGTTAACTGTACTTAGGTTTCCAACCGCTTCCTTGTTTTAGCCCGGGGCGGATTGGCATTATTGCCAAGTCTGGGACTTTGAGCTATGAAGGTCCTTTAACCCCCCCTTGTCAGTTTCGATATACGCATGTTAACGCAGTCAGCCGTGGCATCAACTACCAGAGCCGGCCTAGGTCAAAGTCTTTGTATTGGCGTGGGCGGTGATATTCTTCCAGGCACAGATCTGCGAGAAGCTCTCAGCGTATTGGAGAATGATTCGGATACTGAAGCGATCGCCCTGATCGGCGAGATCGGAGGCGTTGGAGAGATCGACGCTGCCGCGTGGATCAGTGACTACCACTCCCGAACGCAGACACCTAAGTATGGCGAACCTCGGCGTGTTCTGAATTACTAGTCGAAAGAGCTAACATAACCTGGCAGACCGATTGTGGCCCTTGTGGCAGGAGTGAACGAAGCCCACGGCCGGATCATGGGCCACGCCGGTGCCTTCACCCTCCCAGGAGAACCGGATGCGAGGACAAAGATCCAAGCTTTCCAGGATGCCGGCGTGACAATTGTCAACCACCCTGCAAAATTCGGCGACGCCTTGAAACTTCGGCTCCAAGGTAGAAGCCCCCCGTCCGCCTCCAGAGTGTCGCCCAGCGCTGGAAGCCAACGACGACAAATGCACACCGTAACCCGCCGGCCTCAACCCGCGCAGCCAACCCGTAGCCCGGCCGCTGCACATGGCCAGCGACGCCACCTCTATCTCACCGAGGAGAAATCCTTCGATCTCCTCCGCGAGCAAGGCATCAACGCCTCCCCCTTCTCCGGAACCGGAACCCGCCGTCTACTCGCCATCGGCATAGACCGCTCGGCGCGATCGCCATGCATCATCGCCTCGCCCGCTTTCGAATCTCCCGAAGCCGCCAAGCGGTTCCCCTTCCCCTCGTCCGCCTCCGGCCTCGCGGCTGACGAGCAATTGGCGGTCGGCCGCATCGCCGCGCACATGCAGCTGGGCCGCGGGCAGCAGACCGCCGACTCGCTCCGCGCCGTGCTGCGGGCGCTCGCGGCACTCTTCCGCGACCGCGAGGCCTTCTTCCTCGAGACGTACGTCGTCGAGCGGCTCGGCGCCCTCAAGGTCGTGGGGGCCCGGTTCGGGCTCGACGACGCGGCCTTCCGGAGCGCGGGGAGACAGGCGGACCTTCACGAGGGAGTCGGCGGCGTGGTGGCGGCTGCGCAAGGAGGGGAAGGCGGGAGTTGGAATATCGGCGCCGGCCCGGTCGAGGCGCAGGCTGCCGCGGAGGGTATAGTCTATCTCCGCCTCCCCGGCGAGGACGCGACGATCGGCACCCTGGTCAACGGTGCGGGCCTGGCGATGAACACCGTGGATGCGCTGGCGGACGCTGGCGGAAAGGCTGCCAACTTCCTCGACACGGGCGGCAAGGCGACCGCCGAGACCGTCAAGAAGAGCTTCGAGGCCGTTCTTAGCGACCCGCGAGTCAAAGTGGTGTTTGTGAATATTTTCGGCGGCTTAACGCTCGGGGATATGATCGCCAGGGGCGTAGTCATGGCTTTCAAGGACCTGGATGTGAAGGTCCCCGTTGTGGTGCGGATCCGCGGCACGAAGGAGCGAGAAGGCCAGAAGATCATCGCCGACAGCGGCTTGCCCCTTTTTGCGTTTGATGACTTTGAGGAGGCGGCGGCCAAAGCCATTGACTTATCCCGGGCATAGCTTTTCTCGGGCGTAGCTAACTAAAGTGGGCGAGTGGGAGGAAGCATTGAGTATATATGACAGGTCTATCTAGGGTAAATACAGCCGTACAAGTTACGGCATATGCGGAAGGCCCATACAGAGCCCCGTAATGACACGGGGATTATACGTGTTCTATGGCGATAAATTTCTTCACGTAAGAGGCCAGTGAGTGTGTTCCTCCTTTTGTAGGCGTGGCCTTCGCCACGTCCTGCGTTGAACCCGCCGCTGCATCATTGTCGCGTGTCTCGGTCGCCTCTTGTTCCCTCGAAGGATCGAGCATATCCATCTCTTGTAGTTTCCAACTTCTGAGGACCCAGACTGTGGCCACGTTAGCTTAGGCTTGATCCAGGGTCGGAGCTCTTCATATGGGACCAAAATCATACTTAAGATAAATGCCACCAAAAACATGATGGCGGTGAAGAGTTGGACATCAATGTATCCATCAACGCCTTCCTTGCGAAGATTTAGGCCAATGACTTCGGCAAAAGTGGCTGGGAGAACGAGTATTATCCAGTAGATAGACAGTGCTAGCCTTGTGTTAGCATCATCGAGAAAAAGAAAGCTCCTTCTTATCGGGAAGAGTGAACGGGTTCATTTACCTGCGGGCAAAAGTTGGATGCCAACTACTTCGGCACCGACCGGCGCAACCGTAGGCCATAAAATGCCCGCGAACATGCCGAAAAGGCTGTATATGATCACGCCAGGATAGTACTTCCCAGCGAAGATCCACAGGAAGAAGGCGGCTACCGACGCAACCAGAGTACCAAGACCGGCAATGTTCATCCTCCCAACCTTATCACTAACGAGTCCGATGAGAGGTCGTCCGAAGCCTTGTGACACTGCGTATATCGGAGGTTAGGATCGCTGAAATACATTTAGGGCTGGGAGTTGGCACCGCATTGACTTACAGTTGAACATTGCCGCCACAATCGAACCTTGGCTCGCGGTGAAGCCCACCTTCTGGCAGTAATCCGCCAGGGAAAATACGACAATGATATATCCAAGGATGGAAAAGAAACCCCAGAGTACGAACAGCCAAAACTCGAACCGCTTGAAAATGTCTTTGTGGAAGGCGACGTGGACAGCCCCGACGGCCTTGTTCCGGTCCCGCAGGGTAAAGCTGCAGAGGCCGTTCACGATGAAGGCTAAGATGGCGAGGATTCGGAAGGCCCAAGCAAGCCCGAGGTTAGATATCATGGCGTTTGTTGCCAGCGAATATATGAGTCCGCCAAAGCCGGAGCCGCCAGTCGACATGGCATTCGCGAAGGAGCGGCGCTTGGTGAACCATTGAGGGACAAGCCCCACTGTGGCCGTGAACAAGAAGCCCATCCCTATGCCGAAGGCAACTCCTTGGCTGAGGAGGAGGTGCCATATTTTGGAGGTAAACGACGCTCCGATGAAAGACGCACTGAGGAGGGTGTGTAAGTCAACGGGACGGCGGTGTTGTGAGTGGGTAGGTAGGCAATGCAACATACGTTTCGAACACAACTCCTATCCTCAACGTTGTATGTGTACCGAACTTTCGGATGCATATCGTGGCAACTGGAGACACTAGGAGGGCTGTGATGCGCGGTTGTTAGAGTAAACTGAGAGGAGGGGCGTCTGGGCAAAAGGGTATTTACCGATTGATATCGAAAGGCCGCCGACAAAGGCGAAGGAAAGAGGTGTACCGCCCGAAATTGTACCCGAACGAAGATAGTAGGCGAGGAAGACGGCATACGACTTTTTTTCGGGTCAGTCTTTAGCACCTAGATAGCTAACTCTGGGACGGTGCCTACCGAGTTCATGCCCCAAGTGTGAGCGTTCACGAGAAAGATAGAGGCAACGACAACCCTGAGAGCTCACAGGTTAGATATCGGAAAACTGACTACTGCCGCAGAGCCTGGCTCTAGGGAAGAGGTGCAAGCAAACTGACCAGCCATAGCCTCCTTCCTTAAACTCTGGTTCCTCGGCGGATTCGGTCTCGGTCCCGCTATTACCGGAAGGAGGCTTCTCGTGGCAAGCTGCCTCCTCCACAACGGTGGAGGGAACGCGGACGACTAAGGACGAGCCATTGGAGGCAGGTGACCGGAGCGTCGAGGAATCCGGCATTGACAAAAATTAATTGAGGGTGTCGGTAGTTCTACACGCATCTAAATACCTATAGACAAGAAAGACACATGGAGGAACTATATAAAGCATGGTAAAAAACATCAAGTTGAAAGCAGAAGTTTCCGCCGTGGGCCTTCCAGTCGATATCTTAGGTAACAGTTTCGACAGGAAAGCATCGGCCCAGGATGCGGAAGGGCGGCAATGGATCTCGGATGCGAGGGGCCCCTGTTCACCTGCTCCACGTAGCGGGTATAATATTTAGGGGTCCAGAACTTTATCACAACCTCAACTCGATTTACTCAACATGTTCGAACCTCATGATTGGGTTCAAAAGGGCAGAAACTAGTCTGTTTCCTCCTAAAACAAGCGAAAGGCCCATGCCGACCCGGTGGCTTCGGGAAACGTTTTCGCAGAGTGAGAGGCCGGTGAAATGATTAGCAAAAGGGCGCGCGGGGCCTAGCACCGGAGCACCGAAGTCGGGCTACACGGGAATAACGGCCCGGGCTATTCCCGCGGCGCCCTGAGTTGAGGTTGTCTCTGCGAACTCTCCGCGGGGTCCAAGAATTATTCTCCACCAAGCGTCATCCAGCGTCATCCGGTGCGATTCATATGTGGACACTGAAGGGGCCGTTGCTGAATCCCGGGAAAAGGTCACCTCAGTCGCTGGGTTTGCAGCATTGTCTGCAATCACAGAACCTCACAATTCTTTCCTACACTTTGAACTTGGTCGAATCCCAGTTCGCCTTCTTCATGCAGGCCCAGAACGCTAGAACGAGCATGCAGCACTCGATAGTCGGGCCCTGGCGATAAAGTATGCAGGGTGGTCCAATCATGGGAAGCCTACTCATCTGCGACCTCTCCAGCGGTGGATGATGGATGCAGACATCTTTCTGTGAAGTGGGATGGCACGGCCCGGGGTACATGGTAATTACAGCACGCACCCCAGGCAAGAACGGGACCCCGGGCGGCCTACCTTGGCGAAACGGAAAAGCAATAATCCTCTCGCCATATTGCTCGGCTTGTCCTAGCCCGATAGAGCTAGGCCAGCAGGGGTGGGCCTGCAAGGCTCTGGAAAGAAACAACGAAAAGGCTGCCAAATTCGCGCGGTGATTTCCGTTGTCGTGTCAACGCATGAACCAATCCCATCAACCAATCGCGCAGAAAAAAAGCTTGGATGATGAGCATTATGATTCATACCCGACTCAACCACGTTACCTTGCATGTGCCGCTGGAATAATAAGTACGCATACTCACCGTCCACAGCGACAGCTCGCAGCAACACCGTGCACTGCCTAGCAACCTTCCGTCCGCACAATTCCTCGCCATCCATATAAACGTAAACAGTAGTCCATATTTAACCCGTCTCCGCCCACTTTTAGGCATCATTGTTCCTCAATATTATCCTTAGCATCCACTCTCCCCAGCCGAGCCTCAATACTGTTCAACAACACTCCAAAGACTATACTATCCTGCTCTCTGCCTACTTGCCTAACTCACCCCTCAAGCTTCTACGCCCATGCTAGCAAAAAACAAACCTAAGGAGCGGTCCTCCTCCAGGAAGGTCACGCCTCCTTCTCCGTCCTACATGAATAACGATCAATTTGGTATGGCTGCCTCCTGTCCACTCCGAGAAACAAAGGAGGGTTTGCAAGTTCGCAAGTTAACCTGGCTTGACAGCTGCCTATCTGGCAGGCCTCCGCAACACCCGCGTCAACAGGCCGGGTGGTGCGAGACCACAACCTTCTTCCACCTCCCGCCGAGACTCGGGCCGTTTGTCCGTCAGCGGGCGCTCTTCCCTAGGTCCACAACCGCCATCCGAAACCTCCTCGCTTCACCAAAGGAACAACTCAGATGCTCCCAGCTCAAGCCGTCCGTCCATCGCCGGGAGTGTCTCCTCGAGATATTCCATGATGAGCCAGGGAAGAGACTACATCCCCGAACGCTCCGTGAAACCATTGAAACCATCGGATGTTGTCCCCACAGCAACATATATGGAGCGCGGCCAGAGATGGATGGAGAAGGAAGAGGCTGTCTCTCTCCGACAGGCCATGGACGACATGGACTTCAAGGACGAAGTGGAAAACAAGATGCCGGACGCCGAGGACGACGAGGAGAGCCGCGTGTACGCCGCGGCCCTCGATGAAGCCGCAGAGCTAGTATGGCAGCACCAGCATCCTGGTGAGCGGCCGGAACCCGGTGCGCCATACCACTATAAGCCACATCTTCGAAAGAACAGCTACGCACATGCTCGCACGGCCAGCGCTGGCCTGTACGGGGATGATGTTGCCCCAACTGGTCTTGCTAGAGACCCGCATTCACGATCGGTATCCGGCAGTTCTTCTGAAAGTGGCGGTTTCGGATCAACCAGAAGCCGCACATCATTCAGCTCTTCCCGTAGGCAATCTGGCAACTACGAGCCGCGCCGTGCAAGCGCCGAGAGATCACGGCAAGTCTCCGCCGAATCGAAGAGCTCGAAGCCGTATGGCAGTATCTCGTCTGGTTCATTTGCGCTCAAGGGCGGACGTCGCCGAAGCAGCCTGAAGAGAAACATTAGTGGGGATGTTGAGAAGCCATTCTCAGGAGACCATATCTGGGAGGAGCCAGAGGGGCAGACGCCCGAAAAGACTAGAGGCGCGGGCCCGACCCCGGAGGAAATGGGCCACGTCCAGCCATTGCGGATCAAGCCCAAGAACCCCCTGAACCGGGTTCAATTTGTGCCTGAGCTGCCTGCGACGGCCGCCTCCCCTCCGCCGCCTCCCAAGATGGTCTCGAAATACGAGATCCATCGCAACCCCCCAACGCAGTCTCGCAATCCACTATACACAACAAACTCCCGGTCTGAATCTCCTCCGGGCCCTCGCGACTCCGTCCCCCGTAAGCAAGGGATGGAGATTCGCAGCGATGACATCCGTCAAGCAACCAGCATGAGCCTGAGGGACCGCAGCCCAAAGCTCCCTACCCCGTCAGCTGTCAGTGACAACCCCGGGCGGCCAATCGTAAGCTTTGACAGAAACTGGAAGCCCCCCGCCAAGGAGGCTGCTGATGAAAAGCCAGAAGAGTCGAAATTCGGAAGAGGTGGCGGTCGTCCCTCCCCCTTCGTCCCCCACGGGGTCCGCGAGGAGCAGCAAGCGAAAAACATACCTTTCATCGCTGTTTCGGAGGATCGTTCGGCCATGGCACCGTCACCGGCGCCACGCCATCGTCCCACAGTCCCGCCCACTATTCAAGTAGATGGCCCACCGATTCCTACGATAGCTATTTCCGACCCAACCCCTTCCATCCCGACCATCGTTTTACCCGACGGGCCCGACGATGGACCCAGCATCCCCGTCATCGTGACACCCGACGACAACGCCAACGCCAACGAAGCAGGGTCTTCCGCGCGGCGGCCTCTTCCGACACCGCAGCGAGGACCACCCCGCACCAAGGCGTCCGCACGCCCAGGAGGCCACTGGTCACCGGCACCGGCTCCCGCCGGTAGTCGTGCCACGGCGCGCTGCCACGAGTGCGCGCAACCGATCGAAGGCCGCTTCGTCTCCCTCGCCGGCAGTTCCGAGCGCTTCCACCCGCAGTGCTTCTCGTGCTACACTTGCGGCACCTCCCTGGAAGCCCTCGAGATCTCGCCTGAGCCGGAGCCCAATCGGAACGCGCGCCTGCACCGCATCGCGAGCCGGGCAGCGGGCGAGATCCTCCCCGAGAACCCCGGCGAGACCATGGCGGAGGACGGCGACGCGCGGCTGCGGTTCTACTGCCACCTCGACTGGCACGAGCTCTTCGCGCCGCGGTGCAAGCACTGCACGACGCCGATCCTGGGCGAGCACCTGGTGGCGCTGGGCCAGCACTGGCACTACGGGCACTTCTTCTGCGCCGAGTGCGGCGACCCGTTCGAGCGGGGCATGACGCACATCGAGAAGGACGGCTACGCGTGGTGCGTGGCCTGCCAGACGAAGCGCACCGAGAGGCGCGCCCCCAAGTGCAGGCGCTGCTGCAAGGCCGTCATCGGGCAGTACGTCCGGGCCCTCGGCGGCGAGTGGCACGACGAGTGCTTCCGGTGCGCCACGTGCGCCGGCGGCTTTGACGACGGGCAGATCTTCCCGATGGAGGGGCGAGGCGCGCCGGGGGAGACGGTTGTGCTGTGCACCTCGTGTAGGGAGAAGGAGCTGAAGGCTTGGTAGTAGATAGATGGCGTCACTGTTCGTGTCCGTCCGTGTTCGTTAAAGCGAGGCGTGTTTGCGTTTGCCATTACCTTGCATAGTTTACCTATGCGAGGTACCTAATCGGCTTGTTTTTTGCGGTAGTCGGTCGGGCTTGATTTTTAGCAACAGGATCTGGGAAAGGGCGTTTTGAAATTGCAAGATTGATTTGAGACTCTGCAGTCGTTCTTTCTATTCTCATGTGTCCCATGTGTTAGATATTCTCCTGCCACCCTCCGTGGCTGCCTGAAGAAAGCTTGTGTGTTGGCTATTAGGTGCATCCCTACATACCCACCGACCAGTGTACTTAGCCAGATGCACCCCTCGAATAGAAGTGACAGAGGGAGCTTGAGAAAAGAGATAACGATACAAGTCATCACAATGACACTCAGAACACCGAGGCGACAAGTAAAGAGGTGCTGGAGAGCTCAAGGTATCAACCGAGCGAAAACCGTGCCATTACCAGGTAGCCGTCTTTGCCTTTATGTGAAATATCCCCAACAGTTCTGACGAGAGCAAGGTCTTTGCCGGTGAAGAATCGTCTCGGCCCTGACGCAAAAAAAAAGAAAAAAACAAACCACATTTCAAATTCATCATATCAACCGCGACAAGTCTACCACGGCCTGCCCATTTCTTTTTTATCCCGTTTCCCTAGCACCCGCCAACCTGCTCTTGGTGAACTTCGAGCGTGTCACCGTCCGCCATCTCGAGCTGTTTAAGCGCGCGGTTAGCGCCGGGAAAAAGGTT